>Ga0116226_10000046_pt1 | contig 82400 bp, 67 predicted proteins | sample S1TSphfallax_FD_89692 | JGI IMG/M metagenome (GOLD analysis project Ga0116226, IMG submission 89692) | Host-associated microbial communities from peat moss isolated from Minnesota, USA - S1T2_Fa - Sphagnum fallax MG | ecosystem: Host-associated > Plants > Peat moss > Unclassified | place: USA... | reverse complement strand
TCTGACCGCAGGTCAGCAGCCCGCCGCGCGTACGGTCGCAGCTGGTCGGATTGCCTCCGGTGCATGACAGCCCATGGGTCCCGAGAATCGCAATCGCACTCGCGAATGGCATGCCCACTCGGACCCAAGAATGGACGTCCTGATTCCAATTCGACTGACTAGGAGTGTAGCAACCAGTCAATACTGCGCATATACCAAGAATCATTGTCGCAGGTCGCATCGTGGCCGCTCGCTCAAGTCCCATCTCGCCCATTGTGGGACGTTTTTGGAAAAGATTTCTAGACGCTGAAGAGCAGCCCTAATTGGCTCTGAAGAATCCTTCCTTCAAAATATCGTCTATTTTGTGGGGCATGTCTAACGTAATCCCATGTCTAGTCTTGTACGTGCCGATGGCCCAAAGGCAGTCGCGATCGGAATGCCGGACACAAGGAATAAGGAATAGTTGAACGATGAGGCTATTTTGCGTTCTTGCCTTTGCCACTCTGGCGTCTTCGGCCTTCGGTGCAGACTCCGTTGTGGTGGGCCGAGCCATAAGTAACACCTACTCAGCCAGACTGCCATGTGGGGAAAATGAAATATGCCTGGACTCGATTTATCTATGGGTAATCGACCCGGCGAAGGCCTTGGCAGGGCCTAAGATTAATGGGCGGCTTACCGCAGAGACCTACCAACATGTAGGCGTGAATAGGCACTATCTCCGGTCGCTGCGACTGTTTGTGTTGCGTCCCCTCACAGAGATCCGCGACGCGCTGCGTGCGTCCGACGCTAAATACTATCTCGTCGCATCTTCGCCGATTTACAAAGATGGTAGCTACTGCATCTCCGTTGACCCAACTGAACTGGGTTTGGCTCTGAAAAACGTGAGGACGGGGAGCGATGGGACGTTTTGCTTTGATCACAAGCAGGTCGAGTAAGGTTTGGAGAATCGGAACATCGTCGGCACTATTGTCGTTACGGCTGAGTTCAAGTAATTGTCCTGGCAGCGGTCATTCGCCACCAGTCGGTGAGGGTCAAGATGCCCCGTATGTTCCGGCCGTGAGTTCGCAGGGAGCCAAGAGATCACGCGGGACCAAGGCAAACAATTCGTTTGCCTGGCCGCCGTCAAAAGAAACTAAACCTCCTTCGTCAGGGCGTCGGCCATACGCGTCTGCCAGCCAGGCCGACGCGGGCTGTCTACCACCGGTGATTTTCGCGGCGCATTGCTCGCTATTGACCGGGCGGACTCAAGCCAGCTTGCAATAGATCCAGCAGTTTCTTGTACTCATCGGCGCCGGCATCCTGCTGGACACCGCCGACCATCCCAGTGTCGGTGGAATGCGGACCGCCACCGGTGGTCTCGAGTCTTTGCCAGCCGCCGGTCAGCATGACGCGAACCCGCGTGGAGTTCGGCCCTGCCGCCGTGAAGAGTATCGAGCCTTCTTCCGAAATGTTGGCGCCGGCCTGCGTGGGATCGGTCCATTGCTGATAGAAGGCGAGAAACCCAAGCTGTCCGTCCGCGGAACGCACGACGTAGCCATTGTCGAAAAGGATTTCGATGGCCTTCGGAAATACCCCTCCGACCGGTGTCGCAATGACGCGGGTTTGCTGGCCGCGAGTTTGCGCGATTTGCTGTGCGTTAGGCGTCGGCGCGGAACGCAGTTGCACCGGCGGAAGCGTGCAGGCCGACAGGGCGCAGAGGGCGACCATCCCCAACAGTAGCTTCATGGGCTTACTCCGTGAATCCGGCGGTAGCTTACGCTAGGCTATGTTATCCATGGATCGATTCCATGCAAAGGGAGAAACGACATGCCCAGATGGGTCTCGTGATGAAAACGGTCTGGATTGCACTCGCCGCGCTGTGCTTCGTTCAGTCGACCCTGCAGGCTGCCGAGGAGCCGGAAGCCAGAGCAAGTGCCCCCCGCGCCGGGTGGCGAGGCCGTCGCGAGCCCCCTGCGGGTCCGGTTAATATAGTGTTGCTCCATGCGCTCCAGGACTAGAAGCGGCTTGCTCGCAGTCGCAGGCGTCTTAGTTTTAGGCTATCTCGGCATCTGCGGCTATTTGTTCGTGGAGCAGCGGCGTTTGTTGTTTCAGCCGCAGGCGGCATGGCAGCATGCGCCGCCCGCGAACTCGTCGTATCAAGTTCTGGCCGTCTCGGTGCCCGGCGTCGGGATGCTCATCGATTGGTGGATTCCGCCGCGATCGGCGAGCCTGCCGACGCTGGTGTTCTTCCACGGCAATGGCTCTGATCGGTCTGATTTCGCGCGGCAGGGCGAGGTGTTTCATGGTCTGGGGTGGGGCGTGCTGTTGGCCTCGTATCCCGGATATTCGGGCAATCCCGGCGCCCCCACCGAAGCGACTCTCACGGCGGCCGCCCGGGCATCCGTGGCGGCCGTGAACAACCATGTCGGACCGATCATCGTCTGGGGCCACAGCCTCGGCAGCGGCGTCGCAGCGCGTGTGGCCAGCGAGGGCGCGGCGGCGGGTGTGGTCCTAGAAGCGCCCTATACGTCGATCGTCGAAGTCGCGGCCGACGCGTACCCGTATGTGCCGGTTCGCTGGTTGATGCGGGACCGGTTCGACACGGAAGCGCTGGTCGATCGTATCAAGGTTCCGGTCTTGATCTTTCACAGCACCGACGACCCGTCAGTCCCGTTTCGCATGGGCCAGACACTCGCCGACGAATTAGGCGCTCGGGCCACCTTTGTGAAGATGGAGGGCGCGGGTCACTATCCCCACAATCGAGATCTGTCCGACGCGGTCCTCCGCTGGGCGCGCGAGAAGCACCTCGCACCCGAGACGCCTTGAGTGCCTGACTAGCGCGGCTGTGGCCGCGCCTCGACCCACAGTGTCGTCGGCGCTTCCCCCCGCTGGCTTCTGGCCCAAATGTGATCAAAAGCCGATTCCAGATCTCGGCAGTACCTCATCGTATCGAACAAGGGCGCGGTCGTCCTCGCTGCCCGCAAGGACGCCTGCAGCTCCGCCAGCTCACCCGGGTTTCTCGCGAGCTCGAGCGCCAGTCGCTCGTAGTCCTCGGGCGTGTCGACCGCGAGCCGCCCGAGTCCGCAGGCCTCGAGCAGGCTGGCTGCGACCCGTGAGGCGAAACCCGCACCCCGCAGCGTGAGGACTGGCACGCCCACGCCGAGCGCCTCGCTCGCGGTCGTGTGCGCATTGTAAGGATGGGTGTCCAGGAACAAATCAGCGAGCGCAAAGCGTGCGTAATGTTCACGGCGGGTCGCGGTTCGTGGCGCGTAGAGAATTCGACCGGGGTCGACGCCGTGTTTCGCCGCCGTCCGGGTGAGGTTGCGCTTGGCGGCGCTCGCGACGTCGCGTAGCCACAGAACGCTGGCCGGCACCGCCGCTAGCAGCCGCATCCACAGAGCAAACGACTCGGGTGAGATCTTGTGAGCTCCGTTGAAGCAGCAGAACACGAAACCACGGACGGGCAGTCCCGCCTCGATCCGCTGCGGTCGGGGCGCCGCGGCAGGCGCTCCGTCGGTCGGCAGATAGCTGTGTGGCAGGTAGATCACCTGTTCGGTGTAGTGCTCCTGGTCTTGTGGCCGCAGCACCCGAGGATCCGCAACGAGGTAATCGATGAAGCGTGCGCCGCTCGTGCCGGGATAGCCGAGAAAGCCGACCTGGATCGGTGCGGGCTTGCCGGCCAGGGCCGCCGTGCGGCCGGTCATGCTGTGGCCACCAAGGTCGACTAGGATGTCGATGCCGGCGGCTGCGATGCGTTCGGCGAGCGTCCGGTCGGACCACGCCACGGCGTCGATGAAATGTTCGACTGCGCCCGCGATGCGCGCCCGGAGCGCGCTGCCGTCGTCGTGGCCCGTCGAGAAAGCAAAGACTTCGAATCGGGATCGATCGTGTCGCTCCAGCACCCCAACGATGAGTTGCCCGACCGCATGTTCGCGGAAATCGCCCGACAGATAGGCGATACGGATGCGGCTCGCCACCCGCGCCGCCGACGGAAGCGGCGCTGCCGCACCAGAGGGACACTTGTCGGCGACGTAGATCTCGGCGCAGCGGCGCTGCTCCGCGGGCGAGTCACTGTGAACCATGAACGCCAAGGGCACGTCCGCACGTTCGCCACGCCGCACTGCCTCGCGAATGGCGGCGCGCGCCGCGTCGATCTCGCTCCAATCGCAGCATTGTAGTTTCGCGTGCAGCACGATGCCCGGCAGATAGTCGATGGGCTGGCGCGACGCCTGCAGTGCCAGGAGGCCAGGCAGCGCCTCCTCGTATCGATTCATCCCGATCAGCGTGATCACGCGCGCCTGCTGTGCACGCGTGTCTTGTGGCTGGGACTCTAGCAAGCGGGAAAATGTTTCGTAAGCCGTACCGATGCGGCCCAATTGCAGGAGTTGGTAGCCCGTCTGCAGGACGACTGGATGCGTCTGCCGCGGATCCAGCCGCAGCGCGCGCTCGACGGCCTCGAGCACGTCGTGGTCCCGGTTCAGCCCGACGAGGGCCAAGCCACGCGCCGCATGCGCGGCCGCGAAACCCGGCTGCCGCTCGACGATCCGATCGAGCAGGGCGCAAGCCGCCGCCGACTCACCGGATTGCTGCAGTAGGTTCGCCAGCTGCAGCCAATTTACCTCGTCGAGCGGCGCGAGCGCGGAAAGCCGTCTCCTGACGGCGATCGCCCCGGCGATCCGCGACGAGGACGTGAGGATCTGGGCCAGCAGCCGGTGGGCATCCAAATGACCGGGGTGTTCGCGCAGCAGCGCCTCGCACAGGGATTGAGCCTCGAAGGGGCGACCGCCTTGCCACAAAGCGACCGCCTCTTGAAATCGCCGCTCTGCAACCAACGCCCACCCCGCTGCCGCGCACCCTGTGCGTGACATCCTAAGTCCGACGTCGCGGGTTCGCCAGCGTACCGACGGCTCCCGCATGCCGCAAGCGCCGCTGACCTGCGCCGCGAACGGGAGCGAGGCCCGCGGCAGTCATCGACGCCCGGCGCTAGGTGCCGGGCGGGTCCGCGACGAACGCCGGCACGCGCGCGTCGTCGCCAAAGTGCCACGCGGACAAATAAGCAAGCTGCAAAATACGCGTCATCTTGGGATAGTCGATTTTCTCGACCGTATCGGTGACGTGGTGGTAATCCGGATGAAATCCGGTGAAAAACCAGAACGCGGGTACGTCGTGAAGAACGAACGGAAATTGGTCGCTGCGAAAGAAGGTATTGAGCGCATTCTCGTGATCGAAGCGCTCGTCCAGTTCGAGGCCGATCGACTGGTTCGCGAGCTTTACGGTGCGCAGAAAGTCGGGACTGTACGCGCCCCCGATCAGGTTCAGACGGTTCTTCGTATCCGGCGGAATCTCGATGAGACCGGTGGTCTGGTCGCTCGGCGCCTCGTCCCGACCGATCATGTCGAAATTGATCATGGCGCGGGTCGTCGCCAAGGGTCGCAGCGGGTGCGCGGCAAGATAATAAGCGCCCAGCAAACCTCGCTCCTCGGCGGCAAAAACGACGAACAAGATCGAGCGTTTGGGCCTCGCCGGGTTCGCCGTGAACGCACGCGCGAGTTCGACGACCCCCACCGTGCCCGAGCCGTTGTCATCCGCTCCGTGCCAGATGTCGTTGCCGCCGCTGCCGTTCGGACTAAAGCCGTCGTGATCATGGTGGGCGCTGATGATGATCGTTTCCGCCGAGAGCCGGGGGTCGCTGCCGCGCAGGAGACCCACAACGTTATTGGTGACGCCCCGGCTTCTCTGCCGGTTCTCGAGATGCAGCGTGACGCGGTCACCCGGCAACAGCCGTGACTGCGGCGTCAGATCCGCATCGATCGCGCTTTGCAGGGCCTGCGGGCTGGCGCCCGCGTTCGCAAGCAGCGCGGCGCCGACCGTGTCGGAAACGACCGCCACGGGTATCTTCAAGGGATCCTCCGCGAGCGCCTGGGAGGGCAGCTTTTGGATCCGCGTCACGCTGCCGCCGATGCGCGTCATCCGCTCGAGGTTTGAGGGGTGCTTGCGATTCGGCTCGGCCAATATCAGGACCGCGAGCGCACCGTGCGCTTGGGCGTTGAGGGCCTTGACCCGCGTCGTCGCATAGCGGGTGTTGCCGGTGCCGTTGAAGCGCGAGTGCGGATCGGTTTCCTGCGGCTCGTGCTCGAAGACCACCACGATCTTGCCCTGGGCATCGATGGCGGCATAGTCGTCGTAACCGATGCCCGGCGCCGTGATGCCGTAGCCGGCAAAGACGATGGGCGCGGAGACTTCGACATCGTCGTGGTAACCGCCGATGAGTTCCGGTGCCTGCCAGCGTCGACGGACACCCGCACGCTCGAGGACGAGGGTGTTGGCCTCGTCGTTGACCCGGTATTCGATCAGCGGCACGGGCTGCAGATATTGCGGTTTGCCGTCGGCGCCGGGTACGGCGGGTTCGAGTCCCGCTTTCGCGAACTCGGCAGCAATCCATTCGGCGGTGGCGTCGTCACCGGCTTGCAGCGACAGGCGCCCGAGCGTCGCGTCGGAAGCGACGAATCCTAGGTCCGCGCGCAGATCCGATTCGCGGATGCGTTCGAATCCAGTTTCCCAGGCTTTGGGTGTGTCGTTGGGGTAGGCCGCTGCCGTCAGCAGAGGCAGCAAGAGCATGAGGCTGCAGGTTTGTTTGATCATCGTAAGACATTAGCACGACACGTCTCGCGGATGAGCATCCGTGGCGTGAGCAGGCGCTCGGCTTGTTACCAAAGGTTCACATCAGTGCAACTCTCGTGAGACTCCAAACTGAGAGCTTCGTCACTGTTAGGGGAGAAGCGCCGCGGCATCACACAGTGCCGCGATCGCCAAGGAACGTGCAGCGCCCTCCCTGGCTTTGCGGTCTTTGCATCGTTCGGTTATGGAAGTCCGGCCTCACACCCCGAGACTTCACGCGGCTTCACACACCGTGCGATCTGAACGCTGTTGAGATGACGATTGACACACACACAGACACACAGGGGAATTCTGGGATGGACAAGCGAATCGCGATTGCGGCAGCACCGGCCGCGATGGCTGGCATGCTTTTGGCACTGCCGGCGGGAGCTCAACAAGCACTTGGTAATTACGGCGGCGACCTCCTCGTCAGCTCCTCTACCTATACCGATCCGAACTTTGCGGTAGGCGCGGCGCTCCCCAACTCCGCGGGCGTCGCTGCAGTCGCCTCTAGCGCCTTCTGCTCGAATGCCAATTGCTCCTCCAACGTCTGGAACAATGCCAGCGTCGACGCCAACTTTGGCATCACGTCGAATTTGTATCTCTCTGATGTCAATACGACCACGGGCGCCGTAGACAACACGGTCAATGTCAGCGCCTTGGCCGCGGCGCAAGGGATCAATCTGAACACGAGCTTCTCCTCGAAGTCCGAGGGCGCCATCAACTTCACGCCGGACGGCACGGGTCTGACGTTCATGGGCTACAACACGACCACCGGGCAGCTGGACGTGTCGAACGCCAATACCCCGGGTGTCATCGAAGCCGGCAATACCGACACCGCCCCGGCGACCTACCGTGGCGTCGCGCAGCTCAACTTGTCCAACAATGGCTTGCAGTACACGACTACCAACGCGTACAACGGCAACAATGGCCGCGCGGCCATTCTCGGCAGCAACGGCTATTACTACATGGTCGGCAATGGCGGCAACGGAAACGGCGGTGCCACGACGACGGCCGGTACCGGTGTGCAGCTCCTGACTCCGGGCCAGAATGCAACGGCGTCGACCCCTGGCACCACGCAAGTCGCCTCGTACAGCATCACGCAGCAAGGCGATACGGCCGACAAGACCGCCAAGGACAACAACTTCCGCGGCGAGACCATCTACAACGGTGTGCTGTACGTCACCAAGGGCAGCGGGAGCAACGGTATCGACACGGTGTACCAGGTGGGTCCGGCCGGTATGACCGCGAGCATGACCAGTCCCACGGATACCGCTTCCAACGCCATCACGGTCCTGCCGGGGTTTTCAACGACGCTCGCGAAGGCGACGCCGAGCGCGAGCAACCCGCTCTATCACCCGTTCGGCTTGTTCTTCGCGAACTCGACGACGCTGTACGTCGCGGACGAAGGCTCGGGCAGCACGTCCGACCTTGCTGGTGGCAGCACGACGTTTGAACTCGGCGGACTGCAAAAGTGGAGTCTGGTGAACGGCACTTGGAGCCTCGACTACACGCTGCGTGGGTCGCTGATGGGCTCGAGCTACACCGTGAATGGCACGGGGTCGCTCGCGGGTGATTCCCTGACGACGAACGTGGACGGTCTGCGGAATCTCACGGGCCAGGTCAATGCGAATGGCACGGTCACGCTGTATGCGGTCACCTCGACCATCGGCAGCAACCTCGGCGATGCGGGTGCCGATCCGAACCAAGTCGTGGCCATCACGGACACGTTGGCGGACACCTCGTCTTCGCAAGTGAGCGGCGAGAACTACAACGTCCTCGAGACCGCTGCCTTGGGTCAGGTCCTCCGAGGCGTCGCGATCGCCCCGGTTCCCCTGCCTCCTGCGGCCTGGATGCTCCTGAGCGGTTTGGGCGGCTTGGCGCTCGTCGCGCGTCGCCGGCGACTGCCGGCCTGATCTGAGCGACGGCCTGCCGATGTGCGCCTCTTGGGAGCACATCGCAGCGCCGCCCCAGTCAAACGCTATTCACACTTTTTTATGATTAAGGAAACCTCAATGACTCGGATGCAATTTTCAGTGCGCGCGACCCTGGTCGCGCTGACGGCGGTCGCCGGCTCCGCGGCTCAGGCGACGACGATCACGGAATGGAATTTCGGCACGCTCGCGGCTGTGGCCCCCGACAATACGCCGGCGCCCACGACCGGTTCGGGCAGCGCAACGTCGCTCGGGATGACCAACACCTACACGGAAACCGGCGGTGGCGGTAATGTGTCCACGACTTATGACGACATCAGTAAGGACACGAACAGCACGATCGGCAACCAGGACACCTGGCGCATTCGGGGCGCCGGTTCGACCCCGGGTAACGGCTGGAGCATCAACGCGCCGCAATATACTCAGGGCGCGGAATTTGACGCCTCGACGGCGGGTTACGGCGGCGTGTCGGTGTCGTTCAACTGGGCGTCGAGCGCGCAGGGCATTGCCAACATGCAGGTGCAATACACGACGGACGGCAGCACCTGGCTCAGCGTCGGATCGCTGCTCACCGCCACGGTAGGCAACAGTTCGCCGGGTGGCTCATACCAAACGGATACGATCAACTTTGGCGCATTGGGCATCACCTCGGTGAACAATGACGCCAATTTTGGTATCCGTCTCGTGTCGGCCTATAACCCCACCCTCGGGACCTATGCCGCGGCCTCATCGGTCATCGCCGGGAGCCCCAATGCTTACAACAACAACTCCGGTAACTGGCGCATCGCCGACTTCCAGGTTGATGGAACGATCGCACCCGTGCCCTTGCCGGCGTCCGCCTGGCTGATGCTCTCCAGTCTCGGTGGCTTGGTGATGCTGCGCCGGCGCCGGGGAGACTCACCGACATAACGCTGCTCAGTTGTCGCGTCTGTCGATCGGGTGGTCCGCGCCGGCCGAAGGCACCGGCCGCAGCGCATGTTTCAAACCATCCAAGCGATCGATGCCCGTCGCTAACAGTCGGTCGAGTACCCCGCGCGTCGCCGCCGACCCCGCGCCGCTGCCGAAACCACGGCTGGTCCACTGCAGCGAGGGGATACCGCCGTGGCCGGTCTGCAGCGAGAGAGAAGCGAATTTCGAATCCCAAAGCGTCAACAAACGGATGCCACCGCGCGTCTTGAAGTCCGCGAGGCGATCCCACGCGCTCGAAGCGTGCAGCGCCGGAGTCTTCGCGGACTCCTCGTTGCGCGACTCCCGTCGCGCAAGGGCCGGACCCAATGCCCGGTATTCCCGCGGCGAGTAGTCGCGCGGCAGCTGAAACTTCGGCGCGAGTTCGGGCAAGGAGAACGCCTGGCTGGACCCGCCGAATGGTGTGGACCACGGCAGCGCTGCCCTCTCGCGGTGAGCGGCGCCCGGGGCGGAGTTTCTGTCTTGCGGCTCGCGTCCGGATGCCTGCGAGCCGGTGCCCGTCTCCTCGGCGAACGCACAGCCGGCGCGTGCAATCAAATAAAAAAACAAAACCATCGCGCAGCGCTCGCCGGGCGGCACGAAGTGGGCGAGCCGGCTGGATGCGACTCTCAGAGTTGACATAAGACGATGCTACGACGGTTACGTATGCAGGATCATCGGTAAAACCCCCGATTCCGCATAGGGGAAAGATCACAGTTGTGCAAGAAAGTTCGGGATATTTTTTCCCGCGTTCAACGATAAGCGCCGACGCCGAGCGGGTAGGCCGCCTCCCAGTGGCTGCCGTCGAGGGGGTTGATGCTCAGTGACTCGACCGTGCCCTGCTCGAGGCAGCGTGCATTCACGCTGAAGCCGTCGGGGTTCGAGCGCGGCACGTAGAACGACTTGATCCCGCAGACCCGGCAAAACAGATGTTTCGCCGTCCCCGTGTTGAAGCGGTACGTAGACAGCTCGTCCGCGCCGCTGAGGAGCTTGAAGCGTTCCGCCGGCACGATGAGGTGCAGATAGCCCGACTGCCGGCAGATCGAACAATTGCAGTCCTCGACGATCAGCACCGCGGGCGCCTGCACTTCGAAGCGAACCCTGCCGCAATGACAACCGCCGCGATGCGTGACGAGCCCGTCGCCCATGGGCGGCTGAATCAGCGCTGGTGCTCCTGCGCCGCCAGGTAGGATACGAGAGGCATCATGTGCTCCTCGCCCTGCGCCGTGCCTACATCGGCTACGTACTTGCCGTTCACGACGAAGGTCGGCACGCCGCTGATCCGATAACGCATGGTCAATTGGTCCGCCCGCTGCAGGGCGGTTTCCACCGCGAAGGAATGGTATTCCTTGTGGAACGCGTCCGCGGCGATCCCCTGACTCTGGACGAAGGCGGTTTGCAGGCGCTCCGTTGCCGCTTCATCGAGGCTGGTATCGATCAAGGGATCATTCTTGACGTGAATTTCCTTGAAGATCGCCGCATGCAGCGCCTCGAGCTTGCCCATGCTGTCCAAGGTATAGAACAGACGGGCAAGCTGCCGATGATTCTCGTTCCACATCACGGGGACCCGGGAGAACGAGACATAGGCAGGTTTGGTCTTGCGCCAGGCCTCGACCAGAGGATCGAGGGCATAGCAGTGCGGGCAGGCGTACCAAAAGAATTCGAGTACCTCGACCTGGCCGGGCGCGACCGAGGTGGGCTGCGCCGGCACCAGCCGCGTGTAGCTCGTGCCCTCTTGCCACTGACTCTGGGCGGCGGGGGTTTGAGCGGCGGCCGGCGCGGCGGTCGTCGTGGCCGCCACGGCCGCGAGCAGAGCATTGCGCACCCCGTTGTCACCGGCGGTCTCTTCGACGGTTTCCGAACCATCTTCGTTGATCCGGGTAATCGTGCCGGGTTCGCCGGACGCCCCCGTGGCCGCTTTTTGCTGCGCGACGACCGGTGACGCAGCCGAGGTCGTGCCAGCGCCAGTCGTCGCCGTGCTCGCGGATTCCCCGGTCGGCGGCGCCTGCGGCCCCGCCGGCTGCCGGCCGCACGCTGCCAGACTCAAGCAGACCGCCAGTAACCAGGCAGTCCGCATCCGCGCCTGACTCATTGCAATCCTTGCACGTACGAGGCTACGGCCTTCATCTCGTCCTCGCTGAGTCGACCGGCGATCGTCTGCATGATGCCGTTCGGGCCCGTGCCGCGCTGTCCCGAGGCATAGTTATGCAGTTGGCTGACGACATAAATAGATTGCTGTCCGTGCAGCGCCGGGAACTTGGCGGGTTCGTTGCCCGCGCCACTCGGGCCGTGACAAGCCTCGCAGGCGGGAATGCCCCGAGTCGTGTCTCCGCCGCGATAGAGAAGTTCGCCCGCTTTTTCCAAGGACGGATCCGCTTCCAGTCCCTTGCTCGGCGGCTGACTGTCGAAATAGGCAGCCAGATCCGCCATGTCTTCCGGGCTCAAGCTCATTGCGTTCGGCATCATGATCGCGTTGTTGCGCTTGCCTTCCTTGAAGTTCTGCAATTGGGTCGCGATGTAATCCGCGCCCAAGCCCGCGAGGCTCGGCCACTCGGGGTTGGCGCTGTGACCCATGGGTCCATGGCAGGCCTGACAAACAACGGCCTTGGCGGCGCCGGCTTCGGCGCTGCCCGCCGCCGACACTGCGCCGGCAACACTCAGGCCCAGTAATGCAGATGCGAATACCAAAAACGGCTTCATGATCGTAGTTAACCCCGCTCTTAAGCGAACTGCCTTGAGCGCTAAATTGTACACTACGTTCAATAAATTACGTCCAACCGGCGGCTATGTCGACTTATCCCCACGTCAAATTCGTGACGAGCGCAGCAGAAGCGCATCAACTCGCGCCCGATAGCGGCCGCGAGGTGGCCTTCGCAGGTCGTTCGAACTCCGGCAAGTCCACGGCGATCAATACGTTGACGCAGCGGTCGGGTCTCGCCCGGGTGAGTCGTACGCCGGGCAGAACGCAGCTGATCAACTTCTTCGAGTTGGCTCCCGAGCAACGCCTCGTCGATCTTCCGGGCTATGGTTTTGCCAAAGTCCCCGAGCGCGTTCGCCTGCACTGGCTGGAACTCATGCAACACTACTTCAATGTGCGCGAGTCGCTCGTCGGTCTGATTCTGATCGTCGACAGCCGGCGCGGGCTTGGCAGTCAGGACGTGGGGATGCTGGAGTGGGTCCTCGCGCGCGACCGCAAGGCCCATGTGCTGCTGAGCAAATGCGACAAGATCAATCGACGCGACGCCGATCGCGTATTGAAGGAGACGACCGAGGCATGCAGCGATGCGGGCGTCTCGGTCCAGCTATTCTCCGCACATGCCAAGCGCGGCGTCGACGCGGCGCGAGAGGTCATGGATCGTTGGCTGGCTTGAAAAAAAGGCCCCGGTGACCACTTTGCAGCGATCACCGAGGCAGACCAACCTGGCATGGGGATGACAAACCAGGTCTGCCCGCTCAGGGAGAAGAGCGGGGAGCGATTGCTCGCTCTCAAGATTAGATGGGGACCGTCCCCAGAAGTTCCAGCCTCCGGGAGCAAAAATCAGCTCCACTGTCGGCATGCGCCGTGTGCTTGAAATCCTTGAGGTTTCTGGCCGATCTTGAACTTTCTTTCCACGCGCTTAAAACTTCTTCATGCAGGCGCTGCGCACCAATGGAACCCTCAATGGGCCTCGTCCCAGTTCAGCCCGACCCCGACCTCTACTTTCAGCGGCACTTTGAGGTCGGCGGCGCGCGCCATGCGCGCGCGCAATTCGCCCAGCACGTGATCCACCGCGGCCTCCGGCACCTCGAGCACGAGTTCGTCGTGCACCTGCATGATGAGCCGGCCCTGTGCGGGGTTCGTCTGTAGCCACGCATCCACGTCGATCATGGCGCGTTTGATGATGTCCGCCGCGGTGCCCTGCATCGGGGCGTTTATCGCGCTGCGTTCGGCGTACTGGCGCAGGGCCTGATTGCGCGATTGGATCTCCGGCAGATACAAACGACGCCCGAACACCGTTTCGACGAACCCCGTCTCATGGGCGCGCTGGCGGGTTTCGTCCATGTATTGTTTGACGCCCGGATAGCGATCGAAATAAAGATCCACGTACTTCTGCGCCTCGCCGCGGCCTATCCCGAGCTGCCGCGCCAGCCCGAAGGCCGACATGCCGTAGATCAGCCCGAAATTGATCGCCTTCGCCGAGCGGCGTTGGTCGGATGACACGCTGTCCAAGGACACGCCGAACACCTCGGCCGCCGTCGCTTGATGGATGTCCCTATCGTCTGCGAAAGCCCGCAACAGACTCGCGTCATCGGACAGATGCGCCATGATGCGCAACTCGATCTGTGAGTAATCGGCGGCCACTAGGCGGAAACCTGGCGGCGCAATGAACGCCTGACGGATGCGCCGCCCCTCCGGCGTGCGAATCGGGATGTTCTGCAGATTTGGGTCGGAAGAGGACAGGCGACCGGTCGCGGCGACTGCCTGATGATAGGAGGTGTGAATGCGTCCCGTCGTGGGCTCGATCTGCTCCGGCAACTTATCGGTATAGGTCGATTTGAGCTTCGCCGTACCGCGATACGCCAGGATCAGTCGCGGCAAAGCGTGGTTCGCCGCCAACTCCTCGAGCACGTCCTCCGCCGTGGATGGTTGTCCCGTCGGCGTCTTGCGCATCACCGGAATGCCGAGTTTCCCGAACAGGATTTCCTGCAGTTGTTTCGGCGAGTCCAGATTGAAGTCGCCACCCGCCTCGCGGTGCGCCTCGGTCTCCAGCTCCAGCATTCGCTTGGCCAGTTGGCCGCTCTGCACGCGCAATAATTCACGATCGACGAGCACGCCGGTCCGCTCCATCCGAAATAGAACGGGCACGAGCGGCTGCTCGATGGTTTCGTAGAGGCTCGCAAGCTTCGGTAAGGCCGCGATCTGCGGCCAAAGTGCCCGGTGCAGCTGCAGCGTGACGTCGGCGTCCTCCGCTGCATACTCAGTTGCACGATCGACGTCGACCTGGTTGAAGGTGATCTGTTTCGCACCCTTGCCGGCCACCTCCTCGTAGGTGATCGTCTTCAAACCCAGATAGCGATCGGCGGCCGAATCCATGTCGTGTCGGTTGGCGACACTGTTGAGCACATAGGATTCGAGCATGGAATCGTAACGTTGACCGGCGATGGCGATGCCATAGTTGCAGAGGACGTGCGCGTCGTACTTGAGGTGATGGCCCAGCTTGGGCCGAGTCGCGTCCTCCAGCCAGGGTTTGCAGGCGGCCAGCACCTCCTGGAGATTCAACTGGTCGGGCGCTCCTGCGTAATCGTGGCCCAAGGGCACGTAGGCTGCCTCGCCCGGCGTGACGGCGAACGAGAGTCCGACGATGCGTGCACGCATGTAATCCAGACTGTCGGTTTCGGTATCGAACGAGGCCAGGGGCGCGACCGCCAATCTATTCAGCCACTCGTCCAGCACCGCGCGGTCGGTGATCTTGGTGTAATTGCGGGGTTGGGTCGCCGCCGAGACGCTCACGACCAGGGCTTCGGGCGCGACCGGCACGAGCGTCGAGCCGGCGCCGCCGGAGACGCCCGCGCCCGGCACAGGTCCGAGGTTCTTCAGCAAAAGGCGCAGCTCCAGCCGCGTGTACAGTTCACGCAGTCGTTCAACGTCCGCTCCGGCCGCGATCAAGGTGTCCGGCGTCAGCTCCAGCTCGAGCTGGGTGTCGATCGTCGCGAGCTTGCGCGAGAGCTCGAGCATCGCGAGGTCGCCGCGCAGGTTCTCGCCGACCTTGCCCGGAATCTCGTCGGCATGCGCTAGGATGTCGTCGAGCGTGCGATATTGATTGAGCCACTTCGCGGCCGTTTTCGGCCCCACGCCCCGGATGCCCGGGATGTTGTCGGAGGCGTCGCCGACGAGCGCGAGATAGTCGACGATCTGCTCCGGGAAGACATCGAACTTCACCTTCACGCCGACGCGATCCAGGCGGGTGTTGCTCATCGTATTGACGAGCTGCACTTGGGGTCCGACGAGCTGCGCCATGTCCTTGTCGCCGGTCGAGATCAGCACCGAGTATCCCGCCTCCGCGCCACGCAAGGCGAGCGTGCCGATCACGTCGTCGGCCTCGACCCCCGGGATCCGCAGCAGCGGCAGCCCCATCGCGGCCACCGCGTCGAGAAGAGGCTGCACCTGGGCGCGCAGATCGTCTGGCATCGGCGCGCGATGCGCCTTGTATTGCTCGAACAGATCGTCGCGGAAGGTGCGGCCCGGGGCGTCGAATACCACGGCGATGCGCTCGGGGGCCTCTTCCTTGACGAGTTTGTTGAGCATGTTGAGCACGCCGAGTACCGCGCCGGTCGGCTCACCCTTGGAATTGGTCAGCGGCGGCAGCGCATGAAAGGCGCGATACAAATACGAGGAGCCGTCGATGAGGACGAGTTTGCGAGTGCTCATGAGCGCTGCGCCGCCTGCGCGTTCAATTCACGGGGACTGAAGCCGGCGCGGCGGCGGCTGCAGTGTCGTTCGCTTCCGATGCTGCCGAAGGTGACGGGCCGCGTGCCGCCGCGGGCGCGGGCACGGCTGGCTTTGCGCTTCTTTGCTTTTGTGCGTCGGGCAATACCAGCGGGCCTTTCTGGCCGCAGGCGGACACCAGAAGAACAACGAGAAGGACGCCCAGCGAGCGAAGATTATGCATTTTTATAGTATACCCCCGGAGGACCCGCACATGTCCGCACGGAACTTCTCCGGATTGGCCCCGGTCTGACTGCACATCCTTGAATGCAGGAGCATTATATGAAGAACCTCTCGGCCGCTCTCGTTGCCATACTGGGCATGAGCACGGCGGCCTTCGCGGTGGCGGGTCCGCTCGACAATCCCGCAGGGTTTTATGTCGGAGCCGGCGTGGGTGCAGCGAACATCGGCAGCGACGGCTATGGTTACGACGGGTATTACGCCTACAACCACGACGCGACGGCGTGGAAATTGATCGCCGGCGTTCATCCGATCGCGCCGGTCGGGGCGGAACTTGAGTACATCGATTTTGGCCGCGCCAACGATTATCCGAACTACGGCTACAACGGCTATCAATTCAATGGCCAGAGCACGGCCAGCAAGGCCGCGGTCTTGTTCGCCGTTGGTTACCTGCCGCTGCCCATTCCGTTCCTCGACGTCTACGGCAAGGCGGGCGTCGCCCGCTTGCAGCAGAATTCCACGACCTATTACAACGCCTGCACGCAAACGGACTGCATCGCAACGGCGGCCTATCGTACCAACGACTGGTCGACCGATTTTGCCTATGGGATCGGCGTTCAGACCAAATGGTTGGGCTTGTCGGTACGCGCGGAATATGAGCGTATCGACACGAGCGGCCGCGATCCGGATGCGCTGACGGTGAGCGCCACCTGGACGTTCTGACCGGAATTTGCGCGAACTGAGGCGGGGGGGGCGGGAGGCGAACTGCGCGGCGTCTCTCCCTTGATTATACTGCGTCCCATGAAATCGCATGCCCGCATCGCCACTTCCGTTTGCGCCTTCCTCGTCGTCGGTATTGCGGCCTGCTCGAGCCGACCCGCCGCGCCGCCGACCGGTTCCAACGCCGATGCCGTAACCCAGGCGCTGCGCGCGCACGTCCAGACGATCGTCGTGATCTACGCCGAGAATCGTGCCTTCGATAACCTGTACGGCAACTTTCCCGGCGCGGAAGGTTTGGAATCGGTAGTCGGCGCGGACGGGCGGCCTTTGCCGAACTACGTTCCGCAGCGCGATCGCGACGGCAGCTTGCTGCCGTCGCTGCCGCAGACCTGGGGCGGAGTAACCGCCGCCGGTTTCGACCCGGTCGTCACACAGGCTGAGAGCGGCGGCTTGCCGAATGCGCCCTTCAGCATCGAGCATGCGTTCACATCGCAGTCGGGCGTCCAGTTGTCGACAGCCACCGTGACGCGTGATCTCTATCACCGCTTCTACGAACATCAGATGCAGATCGATGGCGGAAAGAACGACGGGTATGCGGCTTGGGCCGACGCCGGCGGACTGACGATGGGACATTACGACACGAGCCGCTCGGCGCTCTACACGCTCGCCCGCGAGTACGTGCTCGCCGATCATTTTTTCCAGGGCGCTTTTGGCGGCTCCTTCCTGAACCATCAATATTTGATTTGCGCCTGTGCACCGATCTATCCGGACGCCGACAAGGTGAAGCCTGCGCCTTCGATCACGGTGTTGGACACCGATGCGCAAGGCCATTATCTGCCGCGCTTGGCGGTCGCCGCGAACTCGCCGCGCTCCGCGCTCGACGGCCCGCCCAAGTTCGTCAAGAGCGGCAACCTGACGCCGGTGAACTATCTCGGCGATGGCCAGTTCCATGCAATCAACACCATGCAGCCGGCCTATCAGCCCAGCGGCAACGCGCCCGCCGCCGCCGATGCCTCGTACTTGTACGCGGACAGGGCCAAGCCCACGACCCTGCCCCCGCAGACGCAGGCGACGATCGGTGATCGTCTGACGGCGCACGGTCTGGCGTGGACCTGGTACGCGGGCGCCTGGGACGCGGCGGTCGCGGACGGCCGTCGCGCGCCAACGGCTGCGCGCACGGCGATCTATGCGCCGGACACACCGGCGGGCAGTCCCGACTTTCAGGCGCATCATCAGCCGTTCAATTACTACGCGGATCTGGATCCCGTCGCCCACGCCCAAGCACGTGCCGCGCATTTAAAGGACTATCGCGATCTCGTCGCCGCGGCGGCGGCCGGGACCCTGCCACCCGTGGTCTTCTACAAGCCGCAGGGCAATTTCAATCAGCATGCCGGTTACGCGTCGATCGCTGAGGGTGATGCGCACATCGCGGAGCTGATCGCCAAGCTGCAGTCCGGACCGCAATGGTCCCACATGGTGATCGTCGTGACCTATGACGAATATGGCGGCGCCTGGGATCACGTCGCGCCGCCCCACGGCGATCTGCTGGGGCCCGGCGCGCGCATCCCCGCCCTGATCGTTTCGCCTTTTGCCAAGAAGGGCACGGTCGATCACACGCAGTACGACACCGAGTCCGTGCTCAGGCTCATTTCGCGGCGCTACGGTCTCGAGGACCTTCCCGGCATGGTGATGCGCGATCGGGAACTGATCGCGCACGGTGAAAAGCCGATGGGGGATCTCACGAACGCGTTGCAGTTCTAGCAGCGCGTTCGCGTCCCGACCGCGTGACTTACTTGGACGTCGGTTCCGATGCCGGCCCCGGAGCCGCCACGGACGCCGGCGCTTCCTTCGGTTTGACGCTGAGTAGTTCGACCTCGAAGATCAACACGGATTGCGGCGGGATGCCGGGCTTCGACTGCGTACCATAGGCGAGATCGGCCGGCACGAACAGCTTCCACTTCGCACCCGGCTTCATCAGCTGCAGCGCTTCCTGCCAGCCCTTGATCACGCCGTTGACCGGGAAAGTCACCGGCTCGTTGCGCGCGTAGCTGCTGTCGAATTCGGTGTTGTCGATCAGCTTGCCGCGATAGTTGACGGTCACCGTGTCGTCGATCGTCGGCGAGGCGGCCTTTGCATTGCCCGGGATCAGAATCTCGTACTGCAAGCCGGATTTGGTCACGTGAACCCCCTTCTCGTGGGAGTTCTTCTCGAGAAAAGCATCCGACTCGGCTTTGTGCTTCGCTTGCACGCCCTCGATCACCGTCTTGCCGAAGACCTGCAGACGCTGTGCATCGAGCTGCGTCATCGGTTTGCCGGCCAGGCCGTCATGGATGCCGCGCGCGATGTCGTCGGCGCTGACTTCGTTGGTCACGCCGCTCGCGTGAATTTGGGCGCCGAAATTCAGGCCGATCAAATAGCCGCCATCGGCGGCCGACGGCACGGCCGGCGCCGCCGACGCGATCGTCGAGCCGCCGGCGGGGGGCGGCGCGCCACCGGCCGGAGCTCCGGCGTTGGGCGCCTGAGCGAAGGACAACGAGGGCACGGAGAGCAGCGCACATGCGCCGCTTGCGTGGATCACGGATAGCCAGGTGGTTTTTTTCATCGCGCGAAGATACGCCAAACCGCAAGACAAATGCTAGCTTACGAGGTTTCTGCGCGCGCCCGGGCCTGTCGCCCGCGCCGCTTGCAGCCACTCGTCTTCACTCCGGCTTGAACTTTGCCGCGATTTTGCGATAGGCATCACGGAAGGGCATGCCTTCTTCGGTCACGAGTGCATTCGCCGCCGCGGCCGCGTGAATGCTCGGATCGAGCCGAATCTTATCGGGCCGGAAACGCACACCCGCGAGCGCCGCGGGCAGAATGTTCAAAGTCTCGGCGCAGGAATCGATCGCGCGAAACAGTGGCGGTTTGATCAGCTGTAGATCGCGGTGATAGCCCGAGGTCATCTTCTGGGTGATGCCGAGCACCTCGCTGAGCGCCGCCTGCGCCACGGCGCTGCGGCCGCGCACGAGCTCGAAGACGTCCGGATTGCGTTTCTGCGGCATGATCGACGAACCCGTGGTCATCTCCGGCGGCAGGCTCACGAAGCTGAACTCCTGGGTGTAGAACAGCAATAAATCGGAGGCGAGCCTGCCCAAGTCCTGGGTCAGCAGCGTGATCTCGAAGAGCAGTTGCGCCTCGGCCTTGCCGCGCGACAATTGGACCGCGGTAACCGGCTCCTGCGTGACCGCGAACCCCAAGCGCAGCCGCGTCGTCTCCCGATCCACGGCCAGATTCGGGGTGCCGTAGCCGGCGGCCGAGCCCAGGGGATTCTTGTCGCTGCGTCGGACCGCGAGCCGCAGTCCTTCCGCGTCGTCACGAATCTCCGCCGCGAAACCGTTCGCCCACAGCCCCACCGTGCTCGGCATGGCCTGCTGCATGTGGGTATAGCCCGGTAGGGCAATGTCTCCCTCGCGGACCCCGAGCGCCTCGAGCGCCGCGGCCACGCTGAGCGCGTCCGCGCTGAGCCCCGCCGCGGCGTCGCGCAGATAAAGTCGCAGCGCCACGAGCACTTGATCGTTGCGCGAGCGGCCGGCATGCAAGCGGCCTCCCGCCGCGCCGATGCGCGCCGTCAACAGGTTTTCGATCGCGGTCTGGCAGTCCTCCTGGTCGAGCGTCACGGTCCAAGTTCCGGCAGCGTGCGCGGCACCGATATCGGTCAAGGCCGCGGTGATCGCAACCAGGTCATCCTGCGACAGAAGTCCGGCCGCCCCGAGCATCTCCGCGTGCGCGATCGAAGCCGCGATGTCGTAGCGGACCAGGCGGTTGTCCAGCAGGTGATCATCGCCGGCCGTGAACTGCAGCACGCGTGCATCGAGCGGCGCGCCCTTGTCCCAGAGCCGTGTCATGCGGAGGGCGTCGCGCTGAGCTGTTCCGCCGGACTGAGCGCGTTCAGGTCTGCGACCACGAGCGTTCCGGTTCCCTCGTTGGTGAAGATCTCGGCGAGCAGGCTGTCGGAGGATTTGTACGAGATCACGTGCACGCGCCGTACGCCGCCGCGGATCGCCGCTTCGATCGCGCTCGCCTTCGGCAGCATCCCGCCCTGCAGGCTGCCCTGGTCACGCAGCGTCTTGAGACCCTTGACGTCCGTGTACGAGATCACCGAGCTTGGATCCTCGAGGCGTTCGAGTATCCCCGGGGCACCCGTGCAGAGCACGAGCTTCTCGGCCGAGAGAGCGCCGCCGATCGCCGCCGCCACGGTGTCGGCGTTGATGTTCAGCAGGGTGCCGTGCGAGTCGGCCGACAGCGGACTCACGACGGGCATCAGCCCGTTGTCGAGGAGCTTGTCGAGCACCGCTGCGTTGACCGCATCGATGTCGCCGACGAAGCCGTAGTCGACCATCTCGTCCGTGGTTTGCGAGATGCTCACCGGCGGGCGCTTGTGCGCGCGTATCAGACCCGCGTCGACCCCACTGATGCCGATTGCCTCGATCGCCAGTTCCCGGCAGATTGCGAGGATCCGCGTGTTGATGGAGCCGTTCAGTACCATCGCGGTCACGCCGATGGTCTCGCTGTCGGTCACGCGTCGGCCCGCCACCATGCGCGTCTCGATCCCGAGTGCGCTCTGCACGTCGTCCAGTTGCGGGCCTCCGCCGTGGACCAGCACGACCTTGATGCCCACTTGATGCAGGATCGCCACCTGCTCGATGAGCGTACGTGTCGATTCTTCGTCGGCGAACACGGCGCCGCCGGCCTTGATGACGAAGATCTTGCCCTTGTACATCCGGATGTAAGGCGCGGCGCTCTTGAGCGCGCGCACTGCAATGGAAGGGTCTGGACGATTCAGGATCATTGTGATTTTCTCCGGGAGGCAACAGCCGTTCAGGCCAGCATGCGATGCAGAACGGCCATCTGCACCACCAGACGATTGAAGGCTTCGCGCTTGACCACCGCGCGCGGCCCGTCGAGGATCTCGTCCGCCACTGCGACGTTGCGGCGCACCGGCAGACAATGCATGAGCTTCGCCTCCGGAGACGCGCCGGCGAACCAGCGTTCGCGCACGCACCAGTCGGAAAGGTCGGCGCGCAACTTCGAATCAGCCTCGAAATCGCCGTAGTAGGTCGTCGTTCCCCATTCCTTCGCGTAGACCACGTCGGCGCCGGCGAGCGCGGCGGAGCGATCGTCCGTCTCGCTGACCGATCCTCCGGCGGCGCGCGCCGCCGCATCCGCCTTCTCCATGATCGCGGCGGGCAGGGCGTAGCCCTCGGGCCGCAGGACGACGACCTCCATGCCGCGCATGGCAGCCATATGCAGCGTCGCGGCCGGCACGGCGAGAGGCAGCGGCTTGGGGTGATAGACCCAACTCAGCACGAACTTCGCGCGTTGCGGGACCTTCAGTTCGTCGAGTGTGCGCCAGTCGGCGAGCGCCTGGCACGGGTGATTGACGGCCGACTCGAGGTTGATCAGGGGCTTGTCGCAAAGGGACTCGAGCATGCCGAACAAGGGTTCGCGCAGGTCTTGGGCGAGATTCTTGCCCTCTGCGAAGGCTCGTACCCCCAGCGCGTCGCAGTACGACGCCAGCACGGGTATGCCCTCGCGAATGTGTTCCGCCGCGGCGCCGTTCATGATCGCGTTCAGGCGTGTCTCGAGCTGCCAGGTCCCCTGGCCCGGGGTGATCACGAACGAATCGCCGCCGAGGCGGGCCATGCCCGCCTGCATCGAAGCGAGGGTTCGCAGCGACGGGTTGAAGAACACCAGGCCCAGGATCTTGCCGGCGAGCGCCTGCGGCTGCGGGTGATCCTGCAGCGATTGGGCGAGCCGCAGCAAATCGAGAATTTCGTCGCGCTGGAAATCGGCGAGGTCGAGAAAGCGGTTCATGCTTGGAGCGTCCGTAGGGTATCGGCGAGTTGGTCGACGTGACCTTCGTTCAAGATGTAGGCGGGCAGCAGGCGCAACACGTGCGGGTCGCCGCTCGTGCCCGTGAGGATGTTCTTGTCGAGCAGCGCAGCCTGGACTTCTTTGGCGGGTCGCGAGGTCTTCAGGCCGAGCAGAAAGCCCGCGCCCTGGATTCCGGTCACGGGTCCGACCACGCAGTTCGCGCGGATGTAGGCGGACACCTGCCGCACGTTCGCGAGCAGGGATTCCGATTCGATGGTGTCGATGACCGCCTCGGCGACGGCGCAGGCCATCGGGCCGCCGCCGAAGGTGGTGCCCATGTCGTCGTACTTGATCGATTTCGCGACCCGGCGCGAGAGCATCAGGGCCGAGACCGGGAAGCCGTTGCCGAGGGCTTTCGCGCTCGTCAGCATGTCAGGCGTGACGCCGTAGTAGTTCGCCGCGAACGGGGCGCCCGTGCGTCCCATTCCGCATTGCACCTCGTCGAAAATCAATAGCGCGCCGACGTCGTCGCAGCGCTGCCGCAGCGCCTGCAGCATGGGTTTGCCGACGTCGTAGGCGCCGCCCACGCCCTGGATCGGTTCGACGATCACGGCCGCCGTGTCCCGGTCGATGTGGCGTTCGAGGGCTTGGCTGTCGTCGCGCGGCGTGAAGCTGACGTCGAACGGCCGACGCGGGAATCCATACCATTTCTCGATTGCGCCCCAGGTGACCGCCCCGGCCGCGGCCGTACGTCCATGCCAGCCCTGCTCGAGCGCCACGGCCTTCGAGCGGCCCGTGATCTTGAAGGCTAGCTTCAGCGCGTTTTCATTGGCCTCGGCGCCGCTGTTGATCCAGAACACCGTGTCCAATCCCAGGCCCGCAAACTTCGTCAGTCGCGCCGCGGCCCGTTCGCGCACCGCCATCGGCAGGGCATTCGTCTGAAAGGCCATCTGTCGGCCCTGACGCTCGAGCGCCGCCAACCACCGCGGATGGCCGTAGCCCAAACCGGCAACCGCGTGACCGCCGTAGAAATCCAAGATCTTCCGGCCGTCGCGGCCGTAGAGCCAGACCCCCTCGCCGTGTGCCACCTCGATCGGATATTGCGCGAATACCTGCGCGAGATGGCTGGTCAGGGCTGCCTGTGCAGTGCCGGGGTTCGTTGCGTTGGAAGGAGTTGCCATCGATGTCACCTTAGCTCCAGCCAGGCGCAGGAGCGGTCAGGCCGGCCGTTTCGTCGAGACCCAACAATCGGTTCATCCATTGCATTGCGCCTCCCGCCGCTCCCTTGGCGAGATTGTCGATCGCCGACATGACGGCGATCGTCCGTCCGTTCGTGCTCACGCCGATGTGCGCATAGTTGCTCGCGGCGACGTCCTTGATGCGCGGCGCCGAGCTTCCTACCCGCACGAACGGACAGTCGGCGTAGTAGGACGCAAAGAGCCCCAGCGCCTCCGCCGCGTCCAGCGGCCGGCGCAGACTCGCCTGCACCGTCACGTGAATGCCGCGGGCATAGGGACCCGAATGCGGCACGAAATTGAATTCGGCGCGGACACCGGTCGCGGCCTCCGCGCAGGCGGCGATCTCCGGTACGTGGCGGTGGGTCAGCGCGTTATAGGAGTACAGGTCGCTGTGTCGCACGGGGTGATGAGTGCCTTCCGACAGCTTGCGTCCGGAGCCGGTGCTGCCGGTGATTCCGGTCACGAACAGCCGTGGCTCGGCGACGTCGGCGGCGAGCAAGGGAACGCTCGCGAGCAGCGTCGCCGTCGCGAAGCAGCCGGGATGTGCGACATGCGGCGTGGGCGAGCGCGCCAGATGTTCGGGGACGGCGCAGGTGAATTCCTCGATGCGCGCCGGCGCTCCATGCGCGTGGCCGTAGACGGCCTCATAGGCGCCGGCACTCGCATAGCGGAAGTCGGCAGAGATGTCCACGCAGCTCACGCTCGTTCCAGCGGACGCGGCTACGTTCAGCAAGCGATCGACGAGCGCCGCGGAGACTCCGTGGGGAGCCGCGGAGAAGAGCGCGAGCCGCGGCGTGCGGCGGATCAAGGCCTCGACGTCTTCATTGCCGGCGAACTGCAGATGCGGATAGGCGCCGGCCAGGTGCGGGAACGCCGTCGACACGGCCGCGCCGGGCTTGCTGTCGGAGAGCACGGCCGCGATGCTGAGATGCGGGTGGCCGACGATCAGGCGCAGCAACTCGCCCGCGACATAGCCCGTCCCGCCGAGCACGAGAGCCGGTGTGCGTGGGGACCCAAGCGGCGGCATGTGCGGCGCGGTGAACCGCGGCTCCGGGATCATTCCCCGGCTACCTTGGCGGCGGCGACATTCTGGATGCCGAGCTGCGCGATGATGTGATCGCCGAGATCGGCCGGACTGCTGATCGCGTTGAAGGCCTCGACGCCCATTTGTTCGCGGATGATCTGCACCCCGACCGCGTTGTCGGTCGACGGGCCCGTGACCACGGCAGGCTCGATGCCGAAGCGCTCGCGCAGCAGCTTGACTCCGCCCCAGGCGGCGACCGGATCATTGGCCGAGAGAACCACGGCCGTGAGCGCCGCCTTGATGGCGGGGTCCTTGAGGATGGCCTCGACCCCGTAGGTGCCGAGCAGGCCGTCGCCGAGCTCGAACACGATGACGTCCGGTTGGCCGCTGGCCATCTCGGTCAGCATCGTGCGCGTCAGAGCGGGCCCGCATTTCGCCGTCGTCGTGATGATGCCGAGATCGGTGAAGATCATCGTGCGGCGGGCGCCCGCGTCCTCGAACGCCAGGATGTCACGGCGCAAGGATACCCCGGTCGCCTTGAACGCATCGACGTTCAGCCCGCGATGACGCATGCGGGCGATGATCGCGGAGGCCGCGGCCGTCTTGCCGGCTTCCATGCAGGTCCCGGCCAGCGCCACGATGGGCACGCCGCGGGCATTGAGCGGGGCATCGTAATCCAGCGGCTTGTAGCCGGCCTTGGCCGGAACCCCGATGCGCTCGCCGAGGTAGGGAAAGGTCAGGGCGGCGCCCAACACGCGGCAATCGAAGGGCTTGCCCTTGTCCGGCGTCGCTGAGTCGCAGATGCCGAGTACGCCGCCGATGTTCAGCATCTGAACGATGTCGCCGGGCTTGAGGCTTTCCGGGATGTGGCCTGAGTAACCGAACAAGGCCTTGCGATGACCGAGAGCCCCGACGACGACGTCGCCGCGAGTGATCTTGGCCATGCGGCCGCTGGTCAACTCCAGCGTGTTGTAGCTCGACTTGTTGTTGAGGATCTCGACCACGATCACGACCCCTTCCTCGCAGACGATGTCGGGCGAGATCCGGATTTCGCGCGACAGTCCGCAGGCCTGGGTGACCGATGCGATCTTGTCGACGACGACGCTGCGCATGACGCTCATGATGGGTTGGCTCCGGCTCGCTGGTGAAATATTCCGGTCAGGGCAAGCATCTTCGAGTAACCCTGCGCATCGGTCGGCGTCCATTCGCCGGCGGCTTCGCCGTAGACGCCCTTCGAGGCAGCCATCAGCGAGAACGCCGAAGTGACCCCTTCGACGAACAGCGCTCCCGGCCGAAACAGGACGTGGACTTCTCCGGTGACCCGGTCCTGCGAGGAGACGAACAGTGCTTCGATGTCGCGGCAAACCGGATCCAGATGTTGGCCCTCGTGGACGAGGTCGCCATAGGGCTGCGCCAAGGTTTCCTTGATGCGCGCTTGTTTGCCGGTCAGGACCAGCTTCTCCAGTTCGCGGTGCGCGGTCAGGAGGACGTCGGCGGCCGGTGCTTCGAAGGCGACCCGGCCCTTGGTGCCGATCACCGTATCGCCCAGGTGGATTCCGCGGCCGATGCCATAGGGTCCGGCAAGCGTTTCCAAGGCCTCGATGATCGCCACCGGCGAGCTGCCTGCTCCATCGAGCTTCGCGGGGATGCCGCGCTCGAAGCCGATCGTGTGCCGCTGCGGCGCGCGGGGGTGGGTGAACGCATCCTTGGACAGAACCCAGGCCTCCTCGGGGATGGAGCCGGCGGAGGTCAGGGTCTCCTTGCCGCCGATCGTTACGCCCCAGAGACCGCGATTCACGGAATAGGCGGCGCCGAACGGGGGGATCGGCAAGGCATGATCCTCGAGGTATTTCAGCTGCTCCGGCCGCTTGAAGGCCCGGTCCCGGACCGGCGCGATGATCTCAAGTTGCGGGCCCAGCGTACGCAAGGCGACTTCGAAGCGAACCTGATCGTTGCCCGCCGCGGTGCACCCGTGGGCAACCATCGTCGTGCCGAGTTGCCGCGCAATCTGAGCGATCGTCTGTGCCTGCAGCACCCGCTCCGCACCAACGCACAGCGGGTACAAGCCGCCGCGCCGGACGTTGCCCATGATGAGGAATTTGAGCACCTGGTCGAAATACGCCTGGCGGGCGTCGATCAGGTGATGCGCCGTGGCGCCGAGCAGCCGGGATCGCTCGGCGAGCGAGCGCGCCGCCTCGGCATCGATGCCGCCGGTATCGACGGTCACGGTGATCACCGGGCGTCCATAGGTGTCCTTGAGCCAGGGAACGCAGAACGAGGTGTCCAAGCCGCCGGAAAAAGCGAGGAGAATGGGCTCGGCGCCCGCAGATTTGATCGAGTTCATGGGAGTTTAGATTCCGAATAAATCGCGAAGACGCTCGCCGAGCTGTGCTTGCTCGCGCGCCCCCGCAGTTGCTATGAATATCGTGTCGTCACCGGAGATCGTGCCTACGACCTCCGGCCAGCGCGCGCCGTCGATCGCCACCGCGACGCTTTGCGCCGACCCCACGCGGGTCTTGAGCACGGTCAGGTTGGCCCCCGCCGTCATGCGCTCGTGGACGAACTGTCGCAGCGCGGAAAAGGCGTTCTTCGACGACCCTGCACCATCGGTGAGTCCATTCTCCGCAAGCACGTAGCGATCGCCGACTTTCGCCACGCCGAGTTCACGCAGATCACGACTCACGCTCGACTGCGTCGCCTCGAACCCGAGTTGACGCAAGAGCGTCACGAGTTCCGCCTGGCGACCCACGGCCCGTTCGCGAATGATCTTCGCGAGCAGCATGCGGCGCCGCGGAGCGCTGGTGTTGTCGAGGTTGTCGGGCAGCATAGTGTCGGTGTCTTGCATAAAATCGCGCGCATGATGCATAAAAATGCAGGCGCCGTCAAGACCAGAGTCGCATTCGCGCGCCGATCGACTCACCTGCTACCCTTGCAGACTTGCTCGACACCATCGACATCGAAACGGCGCCCAAGCCAAACGCCGCGATCATCTGGCTGCACGGTCTCGGGGCCGACGGGCATGATTTCGAGCCCCTCGTCCCGGATATCGTGGCGCGGGGCGAGCGCGCTTGGCGCTTCGTGTTTCCACATGCGCCCATCCGTCCGGTGACCCTCAATGGCGGCATGCCCATGCGCGCCTGGTACGATCTCAAGGGCCTCGATCGGCGTGCGGCCGAAGACCTGGCCGGGTTCTGGGACGCCGACGCACGGGTCCGCGAACTGATCGCGCGCGAGGCGACGCGCGGCATCGCGTCCTCCCGGATCGTGCTCGCCGGATTCTCCCAGGGCGGCGCCGTCTCTCTTTATACGGCTCCCCGTTATCCAGAACGCCTCGCCGGCGTATTGGCGCTCTCTTGTTATCTGCCGCTGGCGGACCGACTCGCGGCCGAACGATGCGCGGCGAATCAGGACGTGCCCATCTTCATGGCCCACGGGCAATCCGACCAGACGCTCTCGCTCGCCTTCGGCCGGGAATCGCGCGACCACCTTCTAGGCCTCGGGTATCGCGTCGACTGGCACGAATATCCTATGGGCCACTCGGTATGCATGCCCGAGGTCGCCGACATCCGGCGCTTCCTGGACGGTGTCCTTGGCTGAAAGCCCTGCGGGCGCTGTGACGAAGCAGCGGGATAACCCATCTTCGTGACAAAAGCGTGACAGGCGTGGGTCGCGCGGCTAAGCTGAGTTGCCGTCAAACGTCCGGAGCGAGGTGCATCGTGGTAACTGCAGTCAAGACCGCGGCAAATCCCAAAAAAGCCGAAGCAGCAAAGCGGCTCGGTGAAGCAGCCGACAAGGCACAGGAAGTTGCCGAGGCAGCCAAGAAGCAGGTGCGTTGGGCGAAGGTCCAGCTGAAACACGCCCGCAAGGCTTCCAAGCTCACGAAAAAATCGGCGAAGCAGGCGCGCAAGAAAGCGGAGGCCGCGAAGGCGGCTCTGCTCGCGCCGGCAGCCCCCGCTGCGAAGACGAAAGGCGCGAGTAAAAAGGCCAAGAAACCGGCGGGCGGCAACGTGGCTGCCGCAAAGCCCGATGCCGTCAAGACCGTCGGCAAGCGAACCGAGGCGCCGATTGGCGTGAAGCCAAAAGCCGCGCCTAAACCGCCCGCAAGAACTCCGGCAGCCGTCGCGCGCTTGGTGATCAAGCGTCTCGGCAGCACCGCGCCCGCCAAGGCGCCGGCCGTTGTGGACTCGCCGCAGGTCGCCGTCACAGCCTCCTAAATCTCAAGAGGGTTGAACACCCTCGAGCAGCAGGGCGAGCAAGACGGCAAGGAAGGCCACGACGAGCTGACCGAAGACGCACAGCCCGAAGGCGCGCGGCACGGAAATGCGCTCTATCTCGCTGAGCCCCATGATTTGCAACAGTGCGCTCCACAATACCAGGGCGACATGCGCCGCGAATTGGGCGCCGAGGAGCACACGCACGAATCGGTCGACATCGGGGGCGGGCGTCTCGATGAAGGCCGATTCACCCACGAGGGAGGCGGTGAGCAGCCAAAGCCCGAGCGAAACCACCATCGGTATGCCGCTGTAAGCGAGTACATGGAAGAGCTGCGCGCGACTCGCCTCGCCACCGAGACCGCGCGCGAGCCGTCGATACACTTCCGTCATCAGAAAGAAACTCAAGACCCCGGCGACCGAACCGAACGCGAGGGCGGTTCCCATGATTTGCAGTACGGAGTTGCTCTTCCCCAGGGATTCGCCGCGTGCAAGGGCCAGCCAGTTGACAGTGCCCTGCGCCGCCGCCAGCAGATAATCCAAGCCGCCGATCGGTGTGCCCGCGAGTTCGCGGAAGACTCGGCGCGGTTTGAGCCAAACGTCGTGGAAGGGTCGGAGGGGTGGGTTCGTCATGACGGTAAGTGATCGGCAGCCTACGCAATGTGCTCATGCAACTCCAGCATGCGACGCAGATGACAGCAGACTTTTTCGGGGCTACTCTCACCGTGAGGATTGGATGGACCTGCGAGGAGAAGCTTGATCATGGCAAAGAAGAGCAAAGGGAAAAAGGTAGCTAAAGCGAAGAAGAAAGCGGCGGCCAAGAAACCGGTGGCGAAAAAGAAGGTGGTCGTGGCGAAGGCTGCGAAGAAAAAAGCAAAACCAGCCAAGAAGAAAGTCGTCGCGAAGCCGAAGAAGTCTGCCCCTAAGAAGGCGGCTCCGAAGAAGAAGGCAGCCAAGAAGAAGGCTGCGAAGAAGTCCGTCGTGGCGGCAGCTCCCACCCCGGTCGTCACGCCTGTTCCGAGTCCGGTCGAGACAGCGACGGAACCCGCGCCCTCTCCGGGTTTGGAGCCGTCAGCCCCTTGATGGTGGCCTCTGAGCGGTGTCCGGGCGGTTGCTGCGAGGCGCCGCTCGGACGCGAATCAGATCCATCGCCGAGGCGCATGCATGCTTGACTCGCTTCGGCGTCGATCGATCCTCGTGGCGGTGATGCTCTCGGTCGCGCTGATGGGCGGCTGCATCGTCCCGGACCAACGCCATGACGTTGATGGCGTAGTGCTGGTCGCGCCGCCGCCGCCGCGCGACGAGGTCATCGGCGACCCGCCGGTGACTGGTGAAGTCTGGCTCAGCGGCTATTGGAAGTGGGTCGGCAGTCGACACGAATGGGTGGCCGGCCACTGGGCGCCCGGTCGCCCGGGGCGTCGCTGGGTGCCGCACACCTGGGCCAGGCAGGGCGATGGTTGGGTGTTGAAGCCGGGACACTGGGAACGCGTCCGCCGCTGAGGCGTAGAGTCCCGGCACCCGGAGCCGGGTGCCCTTCAGCGCGGCCGATGCCAGGGTTCGTGGCCCTGAATGTCGCGCAGCCTGCCGTCGGATCCGGCATCGAACCAGTGTTCGATCAGGGAAAAAGAAATCGATTGGCGCGGCGGTAGGATCACCGAACCAGCAGCCAATTCCGATCGGGTGAACCAGCGCGCGTCCTCCAGTTCTTCGTCCCTGCGGCTGACCTCCGTCGATGCCCCATTCGCCGTGAACCCCAGCATCAGCGAGGCCGGGAAGGGCCAGGGCTGAGACGAGTGATAGACGATACGATCGACGCGGATGCCGGTTTCCTCGAGCACCTCCCGCACCACGGCGTCTTCGAGCGATTCGCCGGGCTCGACGAAGCCGGCAATGGTGGAGTAACGACCCGGCGCCCAAGCCGCCTGCCGTCCCAACAGGGCGCGGTCCCCGTTGCTAACCAGCACGATGATGGCCGGGTCGATGCGCGGAAACTGCTCGATACGGCAGGATGCATTGCCGCAAACCAAGGTATGGCCGGCGCGACTCGCCAGCGTCGGGTTGCCGCAGTTTCCGCAAAAGCGGTGCCTTCGTCTCCAGGTGACCATGGCCCGCGCATAGGCGAGCAGTCCGGCCTCGTCGGCGGGCAGGTGCGAGGCCAGCAAGCGCAGATCCTCGAAGCCCGCGCCGGCGACAAACCGCGGGGGATCGATGGCTTCTATTTCGTACGCGAAGCAATAGCCGTCGCCGAATCGGCCCAGCAGGATCAGGGCGTCGGAGGTCGCCGACTCCGGCGGTATTGCCGACAGCTCGAGCAAGACCGCCCGCGAGACCTCGCCCTCGGTGACGAGGTTGCGGGACTGCCAGACCGGAATGGCGCGGCTTCGCGGGTCGGCGAGCGCGGTATCGAACCAAGCAGGGTCTTGGCGCAGATGGGCGGTGCGGTCGAGGTACGGACCCGCGAAGATGTTTCGGCGCTCCATTCACGCCATTCTAACAGGGACACGGCGCCCGGTGACGGCTCACCCGGCTTCCGGCCCGGGTTCCGGCCCGGGTTCCAGCCCGGGTTCCAGCCAGCTTCGGCTAAGGCGTCGCTTCGCCCGGCGCCAGCTGGCAACTCACGCAGTCCGCGCGGCGGCGACCCAGGAGATCGCACAGGCGGACTCCGCCACAACGGCCGCAGCGGCAGAGATTCAGTTCGTCGTGCCGCGAGAGCGCGAGCAGCAGAAACCAGGCGTGTTCGAACGAGATGCGGGACGGGACGTGCAGCAGGACGTAGGCCTCGTAGGCCGCGCACAGCAGGGCGCCGGACTCGAGCGACCCCAGGCGAAACCGTGATTCGACCCCCAGCAGGTTTCCCGACAGCAAGCCATATACGAGGAACAGGCTGGCCAGTTGCGCAGCCTGAAACTGATGATCGGGGCTCTGAAAGAAGAACGCTGCCTGTCGCGGCGACTTGCCGCGATGCCGCCGCACGCGCCGACCGTCGCCGCTCGCGAGGTAGCTGCGATACAGCTTGCGTATGCGGTCGTCGCTGAGCCCGGTCCAGGCTTTTATCGTCAGCGTTCGCGCCTCGTGATGGATGAGCCGCCACGCCAGATCGAATCGTTGGCGGTCGCGGGTGTAACGATCGTCGGTCACTCTCATGGCGAAAGCTCCTGCGGCACGAGTGCTCAATTTTTAGACAAAAAAGAATTTGACAAGAATTAATCACAAAGTTAGCGTGATTGCCACCCGTCGCGCTCGTGCAAATCCTGTGGTGTTCGTCTCGAAATGCGCCCGCCGACGGAGCGAAGCTCAGCCTGATTCATGCTCATCAAGGAGGATCGAGATCATGCAGGACGCCGCCATGGACCCTTGGAAATCGCTTGCCGCCGACGGGTCTTCTCTGCCCGGTGACGGGAGCGTGCCGCCGATCGGCGCCGCCGGAGATTTCGGCCGGGAAATCGGCTCGCTGCGCTCGCTCAACCGCCGCTTCCTGGATCTCGGGTGCATGGCCACGAGCCTGGGCGGTCGCCTCGCTCGACTGTCGGCGGCGCAGAAGGACAGCGTCGCCTGCTGCCCTTATGCCTTGTTCGACGTTCGCCTGCATGATGTGGCGCACTGGCAGGGCCGCTTGTGCGTGACGGGAGCCGCGGGGGTTGCCGACTCGTCGGTTCGCACGGCTTTGGACCGCGAGCCGTCCGTCTCCGCCGACAGCTCCGACCATGCGGCGCATGAGTTTCTTCGGCTCGCGCTTTTTTTTGCATGGCACGTTGCATCCGCGTCCTCCGCGGGCACATCCCGGCTCGCGCCGCTGCTGGTTCTCGGCATGCACGCGCGCACGACCGCGGCGTTCGCGCGCGCGCCGGTGTCCGCGATTGCGGAATTGGCGCAAAGCGAAGCAGGATGCCTGACGGCCCGATGGCGCGATTGCGATAGCTACTGGTCCGCGCTCGCCGCCGCAGCCGAGGCAAGGGACGAACCCCGCCTGCAGCGCGTGCGTCTGTACGGCATCCAACTTGCGGCGGCGACGCAATTGCCGTTGCGGGCCGAGCCTCGCGAGGTTTAGGCTACGCGGCTCCATGCAAGCCCTAGTCCTCAGCAAGCTCACCAAAACGTACAAGAACGGCATCGAGGCGCTCCGCGGGATCGACCTGGAGGTGGCGGCCGGCGATTTCTTCGCCTTGCTCGGCCCCAACGGCGCCGGCAAGACGACTGCAATCGGCATCGTCACGTCCCTGGTCAACAAGACGAGCGGCACGGTCAGCGTCTTTGGGCACGACCTCGACACCGATCTCGCCGCGGCGAAATCCTGCATTGGCGTCGTGCCGCAGGAGATCAATTTCAACCAATTCGAGACGATCCTCACGATCGTCGTGAACCAGGCCGGCTTCTACGGCATCGAGCGCCCGCTGGCACGCGAGCGCGCCGAGAAATACCTCAAACAGCTGCAGCTCTGGGATCGCCGCAATTCGATTGCGCGGTCTCTCTCGGGCGGCATGAAGCGCCGGCTGATGATCGCCAGAGCCCTGATGCACGAACCGAAGCTGCTGATACTCGACGAGCCCACCGCCGGAGTGGACATCGAGATCCGGCGCTCCATGTGGGAATTTCTGCGCGACATCAACGAACGCGGCACGACGATCATCCTGACGACCCACTATCTGGAGGAAGCGGAGAATCTCTGCCGCAACGTCGCGATCATCGACCGCGGCCGCATCATCGAGCGGGACGCCATGGCGAACGTCCTGCGCAAGCTGCAAACCGAGGTGTTCGTGTTCAACTTCCGGGCGCCCGTGGCGGCGCTGCCGCAGCTGCCGGGCTTCAAGATCAGCATGCCCGACAGCCAGACGCTCGAAGTCGAAGTTTCGGCGGGTCAGAGCCTCAACGACATTTTCGCGCGCCTGAACGCGCAGGGCATCGACGTCGGCAGCATGCGCAACAAGGTCAACCGCCTCGAGGAGTTGTTCATTCGCCTGGTCGACGCCGGCGGGGGCGGGCCCGAGGCCGCCGGGGCGGCCGCCACCCCGGCGCCTCCCGTGTCCAGAGAGGCGGCGCCGTGAGCGCGGAGGTGTCCCTCGCCCGCGCCGAGTGGATCGGCTTCAAGACGATCCTGATCCGGGAGTTCGGCCGCATCGTCCGCATCTGGGGTCAGACGATCGTGCCTCCGGCGGTCACCGTCACGCTGTATTTCATCATCTTCGGCAGTCTCATCGGGAAACGCGTCGGTCAGATCGGCGGATACGACTATCTCCAGTTCATCGCCCCCGGCCTGATCATGATGGCCGTCATCACGAATGCCTACGGCAACGTGGTTTCGTCTTTCTTCGGCGCGAAGTTCGGCAAGCATGTCGAGGAGATGCTGGTGTCCCCGCTGCCCAACTGGTTGATCGTATGCGGCTACGTCGGCGGCGGCATCATCCGCGGTGGCCTCGTCGGCGCCGTCGTGACGATCGTCGCCCTCTTCTTCACGCATCTGCCGCTCGCCCACGTGTTCGGGACGATCGCCGCCGTCCTGCTGACGGCCATCATCTTCTCCCTGGGCGGATTCATCAACGCCATGTTCGCGAAAAACTTCGACCAGATCTCCTGGTTCCCGACTTTCATCCTCACGCCGCTCACGTATCTGGGCGGCGTGTTCTATTCGATCAACATGCTGCCCCCGTGGGCGCACCTGATCTCGCATCTGAACCCGATTCTCTACATGGTCAGCGCATTTCGCTATGGCTTTCTCGACTCCTCGGATGTCGACCTGCGCGTGGCCTATGCGATCATGGTCGGCGCGGCGGTATTCATGTTCGGGCTCGCGGTGACTCTCATGAATCGCGGCGCAGGCATTCGGGAATGAACGGGCAAAGATACTGAAGGAGCGGTCATGATCGGAATGCTTCGCCGGGTTGGTGCGCTGATGTCGGGAGTGGTTCTGTCCCTGGCAGTTTGCGCCGCTGCCGAACCTCCGCCCCAAGCCACGAATCTCGACGGTTTCTCGGCCTCCGGCGCCGTGGCCGAGACCGCGCTCGAGGCGCGTTTCGACGCGGATCTGTCCGCGGCAGAGGAACGCGAATGGTTGCAGCGCATGAGCTCCGCGCCCAATCACGTCGGCAGTCCACACGACAAAGAAAACGCCGAATTCATCCTCGCCAAATTCCGCGAATGGGGCTGGAATGCTTCGATCGAGACCTTCAGCGTGCTCTATCCGACGCCGCGCGAACTGCGCGTCGAGTTGACCGCGCCGACGCACTTCGTGGCCCGCCTTTCCGAGCCGGCCGTGAAGGGTGATGCCACCTCTGTCCAGGTTCGCGACGAACTGCCGCCGTACAACGTTTACGGTGGCGACGGCGACGTCAGCGCTCCCCTCGTCTACGTCAATCGCGGCATGCCCGAGGACTACCTGGAACTCGAAAGGCTGGGGATCAGCGTCAAGGGCCGCATCGTCCTGGCCCGCTATGGCGGGGGCTGGCGGGGGCTCAAGCCGAAGCTTGCTTACGAGCACGGCGCGATCGGCTGCCTCATTTACTCGGATCCGGCAGACGACGGGTATGGCCAGGGCGACGTCTATCCGAACGGTGGCTTTCGCCCCGCCGATGCGGTCCAGCGAGGTTCCGTGCAGGACATGCTGCTCTATTCCGGCGATCCTCTGACGCCCGGCGTGGGTTCCACCGCGGGTGCGCCGCGGCTCGCGCTCAAAGACGCGAAGACCATACTCAAGATTCCCGTGCTGCCGATCTCCTACGCCGACGCCAAGCCCTTGCTCGCCGCACTCGGTGGGCCGGTCGCACCCGCAAGCTGGCGTGGCGGCCTGCCGCTCACCTACCACGTCGGGCCCGGCGCCGCGGTGGTGCATATGAAAGTCCTCTCCGACTGGGGACAGAAGCCGCTCTACGACGTGATCGCCAAACTCCCCGGCGCGGTCGAGCCGGATCGCTGGATCGTGCGCGGCAATCACCACGACGGGTGGGTCTTCGGTGCCTCCGATCCGCTGTCCGGCACCATCGCGCTGATGTCCGAGGCCAAGTCCATCGGTCGGCTCGTCAAGGAGGGCTGGCGTCCGCAGCGGACCCTGGTCTACGCAAGCTGGGACGGCGAGGAGCCGGGCTTGCTCGGCTCGACCGAATGGGTCGAAACCCATGCAGCTGAACTGCAACAAAAGGCCGCGCTCTATATCAACACCGACGAGAACCTGCGCGGGTTCCTGCGCGTAGAGGGGAGCAATGCCTTGCAGCACTTCGTCAGCGAAGTCGCGCGGGACGTCAAGGATCCGGATACCGGCGCGAGCGTGCTCGCAAGGAGGCTTGCCGACGCCCAAACCGTCGCCTTCGAAGCGGGGCGGACGCCGCCCGGCGCGGGCCCAGACATGCATCTCGGCGCGCTCGGATCGGGTTCCGACTTTTCTCCGTTTCTGCAGCACGTCGGCATCAATTCGCTGAATTTCGGTTTCGGCGGCGAGGGTGACTATGGCGTCTATCACTCCGCCTATGATTCCTTCGATCACTTTCAGCGCTTCGTCGATCCGACCTTTGCCTATCAGGTCGCGCTCGCGAAGGTCGTCGGGCGGGCCGTCTTGCGGTCCTCTCAGTCGGAACTGCTGCCGACGCGGGCCGCTGATTTCGCCCGCGCCGTCGCCGGCTTCGACGAGGACTTGCAGAAGCTCACCGACCGCATGCGCGCCGAAACCGATACCCAGCATCAATTGCTCGACGCCGGCGCCTTCAAGCTCGCCAGCGATCCCCTGCACCCGCTGGCCGCACCGCAGCGCCTCGCCGATGTGCCCTATCTCAGGTTCGCGCCGCTCGACAACGCCATCGTGCAGCTGAAGGCGAGCAGCGCCGCATTCGATGTGGCCTATGCGAGCGCGTGCAGCGCAGAAGACTCGGGCGCCGCAGCACGACGTGAGCGGATCAATGCGGTGTTGACCAGCCTGGAGGAAACCTTGACCGATCCGCGCGGTCTACCTCGACGTGAGTGGTACAGGCATATGATCTATGCGCCAGGCCTGCACACTGGGTACGAGGCGAAAACGCTGCCTGCCATTCGCGAAGCTATCGAGGATAGGCGTTGGGACGAGGCCAACCAATACATCGTGGTGGTGGCGGCGGCCCTCGACGCCTATCGCGCCGCGCTGGACCGGGCGATCGCAACCCCTTAGGGAGTGGTGTATCGTGCCGGACGGCCTCACACGAACTGATAATTAGGAGTTGACGACATGAGCGAAGAAAAGCAGCAAAAATTCACAGCGAAGGTTCGTCGCGGACTGGTCTGGGTCCATGGTGTCGCGAGCGCGGAACTGGCGCGCAAGAAAGCTGCGGCCACGGGGGTGCGCATCGAAGGGTTCACCGCGGCGGAACTCGCGGACGTTGAATCGGCCTTGACCTGGATCGAACAGAACAAGGAATCCTCCGCGCCCGAGGCTTGAGACCGCAGCCTTTTACGAGCCGAGAGACTGTCGGCGCGCGCACACATGGCTGCGCCGCCGCATCCCGCGTTACACTATACGGATGTCCCGCAAGCGCGCACTGATCGTCGACGACTCCAAGTCGGCCCGTGTCATCTTGAGCCGTATGCTCGAGAAGTACGACATCGAGGTCGATATGGCCGAGTCGGCCGAGCAATCCATCGAATATCTCAAGGAACATCGCCCCGACGCGATTTTCATGGACCACCTCATGCCGGGCATGGATGGGCTGGAGGCAGTCAAGGAAATCAAGGCCAATCCGCAGACCGCCACGATTCCGATCATGATGTACACGTCACAGGAAGGTGAGTTGTATGTCGGTCAGGCGCGCGCCTTGGGCGCGATGGGTGTGTTGCCGAAGCAGGTCCGGCCGGTCGACGTATCGAAGGTGCTCTACGAGTTGCACTTGCTTCCCGATCGCCGCGACACGGACGAGCCGGCGCTATTGCCCGTCGATGTCGCGCCCGGTGGCGCCGTCGTCAGGTCGGCTGCGCCGACAGGCGCTAATGGCGCCGCGCCTCCGATCGTCGACTGGGGTAGGCGAGTCGAGGGGGCGGTCAGGGAGCAGTCCGCGGATCTGAGGCGCTTCGTCGTTGCCAGCCTCGACAGCTTCGCCTCGCGCATCGTCAGCGAAGTGCGCGACTCGATGCCCGTGACTAAGCCGATCGTCGAGCCCGTCCCGATCCTGCCGCCACCACCGCCGAAACCGGTCTGGCCCTGGGGTCTCGGAGTCGCGCTCGCGCTCGCGGCCGCCGCCGCGTTCGCGTTTCTCTGGCTGCAGGAGCGCGATGAGATCGCAAAATCGCGCTCGCAACTGGCTGCGCTCAGCGCGAGCAATGCCGAGCTCGATCGCAATCGTCAGGATCTCAACGAAACGATCAAGGATTTGACCAGCGCGCTCGCGGCGCCGCCAGTGCCTCCTGGACCCGCTGCCGCCGCCGCCGCGACAACGTCGGCCCGCTCCGAACTCGTGCCCTACGGCGAATTGCCGCTCGATCGAAGCCGTGTCGATACCTTGCGCGAAGTGCTCGGGAAACTCGAGGCGCAGGGCTTTCATGGACTCGTGAAAATCAGAACGGTCGCGGGCGCGTTCTGCCTCAGCGGCAACGCCACCGATGGCTACGTGCCCGCGGCCGCCACCCTGCCGGTCAGCAAATGCGACCTCGTCGGCAACCCTTTGGACGACGCCTCATCGGGACAGCCGCGCCAGTCGCTCGCCTTCGCGAACCTCGTCGCCGGCATCCGTCAGCGCACGGGCGGGTCCATTACCGTCAGCATCGACAACACGGCGAGTCCCAAGCCCCCGTTCCCCTATCCCGCGCACAGCGAGACCTTGACCGCGGGCGAATGGAACAAGGCGGCGCTTGCGAACAATCGGGTCGAGTTCGTGGTGGAACCCGGCTCGGCGCCTTAAGGCTAGAACTCGATCCGCACGAACAGCTCCGGGCCCTTGGCGTTGAAATCGAAGCTGCCGGCGTTCTTGGACTGACGGGATAGGAGATCCGCGCGCGTGCCGGTGTAGCCCAGCGAGATGGCGATGTTCGGTCGCAGGCGATAGAACGCGTCCACGTCGTACAGGGAGACGGTGCCGTCCAGGTGATCGATGGACAGCTTGAGATAGCGCGCTTTCGCCTCGAAATAAAATCGCGAACTCACGGCCCAGGTCACGTCCAGGCCAGGCGTCGGGAACGGGCCGGCCAGCGATTGCTCGTCATAGATGTGTTGGCTCGCGGTCTGGACGCGCACGCTCGCTTGAATTTCCGTATCGTTGATGCTGAGGATGCCGGCAATTTCCAGTTTGTCGCCGTGCCAAAACGAATACCCATACCCGAGTTGCAGCAAGCGCAGACTCAAATCCGTCGTGACCGGCTCGCCCGCGAGCAACACGACGTTGCCGTAGTTGAGGGGGCCACTTCCGAGAACCTTGGTGTTACTGCGATCGAGCGTGAAATAATCGAAAAACACGCGGTTGCGCTCGCCGGCCCGGAAGGCCACGTCGAACTTCGGCTCGTAGCGGCGCCGATCGAGCCCCAGATCGTTCTCGCCGTTCAAATCGGTGCCGACGAATCCGCTCGTGCTGTCGACGCTCAAGGAAGTCGAGGGGCTCACCTGCATCACGCCCAGCGACAGGGCCATGCGTGACTCGGTGGGACTGAAATAGTCGGCATCGGCCGCGGCGATCGTCGTCGCCGAGCAGAGCAAGAGCGCCACGAGGACGCGGCTTGTACCGTTCAATCGTTTCTCCTTGCGAGGGCGGTTTAGCCGCCGCGCTTTTCTTCGAACTGGACGACTGCGCCGCCCGAGGTGACTTCGATGTCGCCCTCGATGATCGCTCCCTTTGCGATCGCCACCTGTCGCGCGCTGACGCTGCCGCGTATCACAGCTGAGTGGCCGATTTCGATCTTCTCCTGGACGTGCAGGCTGCCCGAGACGTGCCCGGCGATGATCGCACGCCGCGCGCGAATGTTTCCCACCCAGGCGCCCCCGACCGCCAGGTTGAGGTCCCCCGCGAGCTCGCCATCGCCGTGCACTTCACCGGCTACCACGAAGGGTCCGGCACCGCTCAGATTGCCGACGAAAACCGCGCCGACGCCGATCATCGTCGGACCCGTCGTCGCGCGGTCGAGAAAACGTCGGGTCCCCTCATTCAACTTTGCCGGCGCTCGATCCTTCATCACGAATTAGTACCCCATTACGGGCCGCCCGCGCTGTGACGAGCTTGGCGGCACCGACAGACCACGCTAATTACAAGTAGAATAGGGGGGATAAGCACACTTCGCGAGATTCGCCATGCGCCGACAACAATTCGTTATTGCCATCCTTCTCGGAGCGGTTCTCGGCCTTGCCGGGTGCAACCGCGAACAAAGTGACTGGGAAAAAGCGCGAGCCGAGAACAGCACCAATGCCTACGAGGCGTTCGTGAAAAAATACCCGAACGGCGCCTTCACCGCTCAGGCCCAGGCACGCCTCAAGGAACAGAACGAGGAACGCGACTGGCAGAAGGCGCGGGATGTCGACACGAGCGAGGCCTACCAGGCGTTTCTGTTGCAATACCCGGAGGGTAAATGGAGCCAGGAGGCGCGGATTCGCGTGGAGAATTTCGCCCTGGCGCAGACCACGCCGGGAGGCCCGGCGCCGGTCGAGGAGACACTGGGAACTCCGGCCAGCCCGGCGCCCGCGGCCGGCGCGACCCCTTCGGCCTTGCCGCCGTCCTCGGCTGCGCAGCCGGCTTCGACCTCAGCCGCGCCCGGTCCCAAAACCGCAGTGGCTGCACCTGCGAAACCGGCTTCCCTCCACCCAACACCTCGCGTGGGGACCGCCAAGACCGCAGGCACTGCGCCTGCTCGCGCCGGCGAGGTCGTGCAGCTCGGCGCGTTCAAGTCGGGCAAAGCTGCCGCCGATCGTCGCTGGTCGCAGCTTAAAGGCAAATACCCGCAGGCGTTCAAGGGGCTCGAGCCCGTCGTGAGCAGCGCGAAGACCGGGCATGTAACGGTCTACCGGCTGCAGGTTGCCGGTCTCTCGCCGGCGAAGGCGCACGCGCTCTGCAAAAAATTGGTGGCGCACGCCGAGGCTTGTGTCGTCGTGCCCAAAAGCCGCGGAAAGTGACAAAAACTGTCAGCTAACGGTCCATGGCCTTTGTTCAAGCTATTGAAATAAAAGAATTATATTCTGGCACGACACTTGCTTCGAAACCAATCATGGACACATCGATCGTGACTTTTTGGGTGCCGGCCGACGGCTCGCGTGCCACCATGATGGTGCGGCGGCCCGATGGCCGGATCGCCCTCGCCGGCATCGACGCGCGGGTCGCGCGTGCCGCGGGCCTCGCGCATGCGCTAACCCGTGATTCGCAGTTCGTGCAGGATGAACGCGTATTCTTTCGCGATCTCCCGGTAGCGCTGGAAACGGCCTGATTTGCCGCCGTGACCGGCATCCATGTCGGTATGCAGCAGCAAGCGGTTATCGTCGGTCTTGAGAGAGCGCAGTTTCGCCACCCACTTCGCGGGTTCGTAGTACTGCACCTGACTGTCCCAGAGACCCGTGGTGACCAGCATCGCGGGATAGCGCTGCGCCCGCACGTTGTCATAAGGTGAATACGCCAGCATGTAATCGTAGTTCGCGCGCTGATCGGGATTGCCCCACTCGTCGTATTCGTTCGTGGTCAGCGGGATGCCGGCGTCGAGCATCGTCGTGACGACGTCGACGAACGGGACTTGCGCCACGATGCCGCGATAGTCCTGCGGCGCCAGGTTCGCGACAGCCGCGACGAGCAGACCCCCGGCGCTCCCGCCCATCGCGAACACCGCGTCACGGGCGGCATAGCCACGCTCCACGAGATGCCGGGTCACGTCGATGAAGTCGTTGAAGCTGTTCATCTTGTGCGTGAGACGGCCCGCTTCGTACCAGGCACGACCCAGTTCCTGGCCCCCGCGCACATGCGCGATCGCATAGACGAAGCCACGATCGAGGAGGGACAGGCGCGCGGAGGAAAATGCCGGCTCCATCGAGATGCCGTAAGCACCGTAGGCGTATTGCAGCATGGGCGCCGTCCCGTCGAGCGCCGTGCCGCGTCGATACACCAGCGAGACTGGCACGCGCGCGCCGTCCCGCGCCGTGACGAACAGGAACTCGGTGCAGTAGTGCGACGGGTCGAAGCTTCCCAGCACGGGATCTCGCTTGAGCAGGGTCTTCTGTCCCGTGCCGGTGTCGTAGTCGTAAACGCTGGTCGGCGTGGTCAGCGACGTATAGGTGTAACGCAGCAGCGGGGTCGTCGATTCGGGATTCACGCCGAGCGACATCGAATAGGCGGCCTCGTCGCTCGCGATCCAATATTCCTCGCCGCCATGCGGCTTGATGCTGATCTTGTGCAAGCCGCCGTTGCGCAACGACAGCGCGAGAAACCCGTCGAACACCTCGAAATCCTCGATGAAGGTGTCGCCGCGGTGGGGGACGAGCTCGGTCCAGCTCGAGCGGTCCGAATGAACGCCGATCGCGGCGCTCATGATGCGAAAATTCGGCGCCTGCCAGTTGCTGCGCACGATGAAGCGGTCGCCCAGATGTTCCAGCTGATACTCGTGATCGCGTTCCTGGGCGAGGAAGCGATGGAACACGAGTTCGGGGTCGTCGGCGTCCGCGTAATGCCACTCGGAGGCGACCGTGCTCTCGATCTGAATGAAGAGATAGCGCTCCGATTTCGATTTCTCGATGCTGGTATAGAAACTCCGGTCCGTCTGCTCGTACACCAGTACGTCCTGCTCAGGTTTGCTGCCGACGACGTGCTTCTTGACGTAGAGTCCGAGCAGCGTCTCCGGATCCTTCGCGACGTAGAGCACCGTCTTGTCGTCGTTCGCCCAGGCGAGATCCGCCTCGATGTCCTCGATCCCCGGCGTGAGTACCTCGCCGGACCGCAGATCCTTGTAGCGCAGGCGGTATTGCCGGCGCCCCACGATATCCTCTGAAAAGGCCAGCCACGCGGAGTTCGGCGATACCGTCAGGGCGCCGATCTGGTAGTACTCGTGTTCCGCCGCGAGCCGGTTCGCATCGAGCAGAATCTCCTCGGCGGCATCCAGGCTGCCGCGACGGCGCGCATAGATCGGATGTTCCTGTCCGGTCTCGAAGCGCGAGTAATACCAATAGCCACGCAGCAAGAATGGCACCGAGGAGTCATCCTGCTGCAGGCGGCCGACGATTTCCTCGAAAACGCGGTCCTCGAGCGCTTTGGCGCCGGCGAGCTCACGCTCGACATGCGCGTTCTCCGCCGCGAGGTAGGCTAGAACCTCCGGATCCTCGCGCTCGTCGTCGCGCAACCAATAATAAGGATCGATGCGGGTTCCATGCGGCGAGGAAACCGGATGCGGGCGGATCGCGGCGACGGGAGCGGGAGCTTTCATGAGGGACATTATAGGTTTCACCGTCCGCCACCGGGTTCCCGCACGCTTGCCAGGTGGCCGACGAAGTTGACGGTGCCCGCGACCACGGTATTATGACTTTATATAATGTCCGGTGCGCGCTGCGGCGCACGCCCCTCCAGTCGCATCGCATTGCCGAGACTGGGACCGATTAAGTTATTGTTTTTGATCCACTTTATGGCTTCGGCTATGAGGCACGAGGCGTCATGGGCACCACATTGAGCACTGAAACATCGGGTTCTTCTGCCGCCGCAGCGACAGATGCGATGCAGCAAAGCGGCGCGCTGCCGCAAAACGGCACGGATCCCCGCGCGCAGGACTGGGGTCTTTATCGTCGTTCGTACGAACGGGATTCCTGCGGCTTCGGACTGATCGCCAATCTCGACGACCAGCCTAGCCACTGGCTCGTCCAGACGGCGATGAGTTCACTCAACCGGCTGACGCATCGGGGCGCAATAGCGACCGACGGCAAGACGGGCGACGGCTGCGGTCTGTTGATCAAGATGCCTAAGGCCTTCCTGCGGGCCGTCGCCGTCGATGCGGGCTTCCCGTTGACGCCCTCGTTCGCGGCGGGACTCGTTTTCTTGAATCGCGACCCAGCCCTCGCCGCAACGGCGCGAGCGACGTTGCGCGCGGAATTGCAGCGCGAAAAGCTCGATCTCGCGGGCTTCCGGCTCGTGCCGACCGATCCGGAGGCGTGCGGCGACGAGGCGCGCAGGAGCCTGCCGGTCATCGAGCAAGCCTTCGTCAACTGTCCCACCGATATCGACGAGGCGACGCTCAATCGCAAGTTGTACCTGGCACGCCGGCGCACCGAAAAGCAGCTGGAGGGTACGGATACCGTTTTTTACGTGCCTTCCCTGTCGGCGAGCACGATCGTCTACAAAGGCATGGTGATGCCGCAGTTCCTGGCGCAGTTCTATCCGGATCTCCGAGACCCGCGCCTCGAAGCCTCGGTCGTGGTATTCCATCAACGCTTCTCGACGAACACGCTGCCGCAGTGGCGCCTCGCCCATCCCTACCGCTATCTCGCGCACAATGGGGAGATCAACACGGTATCTGGCAATCGCAGCTGGGCGGTCGCCCGCGGTCCGATGTTCCGTTCCCCCGTGTTACCCGACTTGAGCGACATTCTCCCGGTCGTCTCGCTGACCGGGTCGGACTCGCAGTCGCTCGACAACATGCTGGAATTATTGCTGGTGGGGGGGCTGGATCCCATGCATGCGATGCGCATGCTGATCCCGCCGGCCTGGCAATCCGTGGACATGATCGATCCGGACCTCAAGGCGTTCTACGAGTATTACGCGCGGCACATGGAACCCTGGGACGGACCGGCGGGCATCGTGCTGACGGACGGTCGCTATGCCTGCTGCACGCTCGACCGCAACGGCTTGCGACCGGCCCGATGGGCCATCACGCGCGATCGCCACATCACGATTGCGTCCGAGGCGGGTGTCTGGGATTACCTGCCCGAGGACGTCGTCAAGAAAGGCAAGCTCGGTCCCGGCGAGATCCTCGCGCTGGACCTGCAGACCGGTGAGCTCATGGACACGAAGCAGGTCGACGATCTTCTGAAGAGCCGCCATCCCTACAAGGCGTGGCTCAAGAAGGGCGTGCGCTATCTGCAGACCGATCTCATCGATCCGCGGCTCGCCGCCGAGCCCTTCGACCGCGATACGCTCGGTCTGTTTCAGAAGATGTACAACGTGTCGGCCGAGGAACGGGACGACATCATTCGAGTGCTGGCCGAGGACGAGAGCGAGGCCGTGGGCTCCATGGGCGACGACACGCCCATGCCCGTACTATCGAAAAAGGTGCGCTCGCTGTACGACTATTTCCGCCAACAGTTCGCCCAGGTCACGAATCCGCCGATCGATTCGCTGCGCGAGAGCATCGTGATGTCGCTGCAGACCGAAATCGGCCCCGAGAGCAACATCTTCGTGCCGGCGCAACAGCATGCCGAGCAGATCGTGCTGAGTTCGCCGATACTCTCGCAACGCAAGTTGCGCCAGCTCATGGGACTCGCGGACGACGGCGTACCGCACGAGTTCATCAGTCTGCAGTACGACGAGAGCACCGGCTTGAAGGCGGCGATCCTCGCGGTCTGCGATCAGGCCGAGGCGGCGGTGCGCAATGGCAAGCTCGTGCTGCTGTTGTCGGATCGTTATCTCGTCGAGGGCAAGTTGCCGATCCACGCTCTGCTCGCCACGGGCGCCGTGCATCGGCGGCTCGTGAAGACGGGTCTGCGTTGCAAGTGCAACATTCTCGTCGAGACCGGCACGGCGCGCGATGCGCATCATTGCGCCTGTTTGATCGGCTACGGGGCCACCGCCGTATACCCCTACCTCGCCTATCAGACCTTGTTCGATCTGATGCGCAAGGGCGCGCTCAAGATGGAGTTCGACGTCCAGATGCAGCTCGGCCGCAGTTACCGGCGCGGCATCCGCAAGGGTCTGTTCAAGATCATGTCGAAGATGGGCATCTCGACCATCGCCAGCTACCGCAGCGCCCAGTTGTTCGAGATCGTGGGACTCGGCGATGATGTCGTGGAACTATGTTTCGAGGGGTCCGACAGCCGCATCGGCGGCGCGGGCTTCGACGATCTGCAGGCCGATCAGGCTCATCTCGCGGCGCGTGCCTGGAATCCGGCGGTCAGCATCGAACAGGGCGGCCTCCTCAAGTACATGCACAACGGCGAATATCACATGTACAACCCCGACGTGATCGCGACGCTGCAGGCGGCGGTCATGAGTGGTGATTACGCGACCTACAAGCAGTATGCGGCCCTGGTCAACGAGCGGCCGGTTTCCTGTATCCGCGATCTGCTCGCCTTGAACCTCAAAGCAGAGCCTATTCCCCTGGAGGAAGTCGAACCGATCAGCGCGGTGATCGCGCGCTTCGACAGCGCCGGCATGTCCTTGGGAGCGCTGTCGCCCGAGGCGCACGAGTCCCTGGCGATCGCGATGAACCGCCTGGGAGCGCGCTCCAATTCGGGCGAGGGCGGCGAGGATCCGATCCGGTATCGCACCGAGAAGAACTCCAAGATCAAGCAGGTGGCGTCCGGCCGCTTCGGCGTGACGCCTGAGTATCTGATCAACGCCGAGGTGTTGCAGATCAAGGTGGCCCAGGGCGCGAAGCCCGGCGAGGGTGGTCAGTTGCCGGGTCACAAGGTCAACGAGATGATCGCCCGGCTGCGATTCGCGCGTCCCGGCGTCGGCTTGATCTCGCCGCCCCCGCACCACGACATTTATTCGATCGAGGACCTTGCGCAGCTGATCTTCGATTTGAAGCAGGTCAATCCGCAGGCCTTGGTGTCGGTCAAGCTCGTCGCGGAACCCGGCGTCGGCACGGTTGCGGCCGGCGTGACCAAGGCCTATGCCGACTTGATCACGATCAGCGGTCATGACGGCGGCACGGGCGCGAGTCCGCTGTCCTCCATCAAGTACGCTGGCACGCCCTGGGAGCTCGGCCTGGCCGAGACGCATCAGACTCTGCGGGCAAACGAACTGCGCCATCGCGTGCGGCTGCAGACCGACGGCGGCCTGAAAACCGGTCTCGACGTTATCAAGGCGGCCATGCTCGGGGCCGAGAGCTTCGGCTTCGGCACCGCGCCCATGGTCGCGCTCGGCTGCAAGTACCTGCGCATCTGCCATCTCAACAACTGCGCCACGGGTGTCGCCACCCAGCACAACGTCCTGCGCACGAAATACTTCGTGGGGCTCCCGGAAATGGTCATGAACTACTTCAAGTTCGTGGCCGAGGAGTGCCGGGAGATCCTCGCGGCCTTGGGGATGCGCACGATCCAGGAACTGATCGGCCGGACCGATCTCCTGGAGATCCTGCCCGGCGAGACGTCCAAGCAGCGCAAGCTGAATCTCGCGCCCTTGCTCGCCAACACCGGGCTCGTGTCAGCGGAACCGCAGTACTGCACGGACACACGCAATCCGCCCTTCGACAAGGGCGCGCTCGCAGAACAAATGCTGCTCGACATTGGTCCTGCGATCGCGGCCAAGTCCGGCGGCAAGTGGAGCTACGAGGTGCGCAACCACCACCGTTCGATCGGTGCGCGGCTGTCCGGCGAGATCGCCAAGCACTGGGGCAATCACGGCATGGACGACGCGCCCATCACCGTCGATCTGCGCGGCTCGGTCGGGCAGAGCTTCGGCGTCTGGAACGCCGGGGGCTTGCGCCTCCTGCTCGAGGGCGAGGCGAACGACTACGTCGGCAAAGGCATGGCGGGCGGCACGCTGGTCTTGAAACCGCCGGCGCGCTCGACCTTCGTGGCGCGCGAGACCATCATCATGGGCAACACCTGCCTGTATGGCGCCACCGGCGGGGAGCTGTACGCGGCGGGCTGTGCCGGCGAGCGCTTCGCCGTGCGCAACTCCGGCGCGCTCGCGGTGCTCGAGGGCGCCGGCGATCATTGCTGCGAATACATGACCGGGGGCGTCGTCTGCGTGCTCGGCCGGACGGGTGTGAACTTCGGCGCGGGTTTCACGGGCGGATTCGCCTATGTGCTCGACATGGAACGCGATTTCGTCGATCGCTACAACCACGATTTGATCGACATTCACCGCGTCTCACCCGAGGGCATGGGCACGCACGTCCAGCATCTGCGCGGCCTCATCGAACAGCACGTGGCCGCGACGGGCAGCGTCTGGGGCGCGGCGCTGCTCAACGACTTCCGTTCTTACATCGGCAAATTCTGGGTCGTGAAACCGAAGGCGGCGGCGATCGGATCGCTGCTCGAGAATCTGCGCCGCGCCGCCTAGAGCCGCGGACGTACCGAACCATGGCCGACAAACACTTAAGCTTCCTCGAATTTCCGCGCAAGGATCCGGACAAGCTGCCGCTGAACTTGCGCACCAGCGAATTTCGCGAGATCTATACCCCCTATGCGCCGGATGTGGCGAAGCAGCAGGCCGGTCGCTGTCTGTCCTGCGGCAATCCGTTCTGCGAGTGGAAGTGCCCCGTGCACAACTACATTCCGAACTGGCTCAATTTGCTGAACGCGGGAAAGTTGTTCGAGGCGGCGGAGCTGTCGCACCAGACCAATTCGCTGCCGGAAATGTGCGGGCGCATCTGTCCTCAAGACAGGCTTTGCGAAGGTGCATGCACGCTCAACGACGGCTTGGGTGCGGTCAGCATCGGATCCATCGAGAAGTACATCACCGACGAAGCGTTCAAGCTCGGCTGGAAGCCGGACATGACGCATGTCAAACCGACCGGCAAGCGGGTCGCTATCGTCGGCGCCGGACCCGCGGGTTTGGGCTGTGCCGACATCTTGGTCCGCAACGGGGTCACCCCCGTCGTGTTCGATCGCTACGCCAAGATCGGCGGCCTGCTGACCTTCGGAATTCCGCCCTTCAAGCTCGAGAAGGAAGTCGTCGAGAAGCGGCGCGAGGTCATGGAGGCGATGGGGGTCGAATTCCGCTTAGGGGTTGAGATCGGACGGGACATCGCCTTCGAGCGCCTGACCGAGGAATTCGATGCCGTGTTTCTCGGCATGGGCACCTACAGCTACGTCAAGGGCGGTTTCGCCGGCGAGGATCTGCCCGGCGTCCACGAAGCGCTGCCGTTTCTGATCTCGAACATCGAGCGCGAGCTCAAGCTCGCCAAGGATCCGGCGTCCTTCATCGATATGCGCGGCAAGCAGGTCGTCGTGCTCGGCGGTGGCGATACGGGCATGGACTGCAACCGGACCGCGATCCGCCAGGGTGCGAGCAGCGTCACCTGCACCTATCGCCGCGACGAGAACAACATGCCGGGTTCGCGCCGCGACTACAAGAACAGCAAGGAAGAGGGCGTTAATTTCCTGTTCAACCGGCAGCCCATCGAGATCGTCGGCACCGATCGCGTCGAGGGCGTCAAACTCGTCGAGACGCGGCTCGGTGCGCCGGGTCCCCGCGGCCGCCGCGTCCCGGAAGTCGTGCCCGGCACCGAGGAGACGATACCGGCGGATGCGGTGATCATCGCGTTCGGTTTCCTGCCGAGTCCGCCCGACTGGTTCACGCCGCAGAACATCGCCGTGCATCCCAATGGCCGCGTGCGCGTGGCAACGGCGGCCAAGCAGCGCTTCCAGACGACCAATCCGAAGGTCTTCGCCGGCGGCGACATGGTGCGCGGCTCGGATCTCGTCGTCACCGCGGTGTTCGAGGGCCGGGAGGCGGCCGGTGGGATCCTCGAGTATCTCGGCCTGGGCATGGCCGCGAATCATTGAGCCGGCGGGATCGGCGGCACCTTGCAGGCGACCAACGTCCTGCGATCCTCTCCGAGCCCCGCCGTCCTGGGCCCTCAAATGCTCGGCAGAATCACCGTGAAGAGCGCCCCGCCGGCATCCGGTCGATTACCGGCCATCGACTGGCCGCCGTGAAATTCAGCGATTAGACGCACGATATAAAGACCCAGGCCGAAATGCGGCTTATCGCCGGGACTCGAGCGATGCTCGAACAAGGACTCGAACAAACGCGGCAACAGGGCATCCGGGATCGGCGGCCCATCATTGGCGATGCTCAAGCGATAGTCGGCCGCGTCGCGCCGAAGCTCGATGAGGATGGCGCCGCCGGCAGGGCAGTAATCGACGGCATTGTCGACGAGCTTGTCCAGCATCTGGACGATCAGATCGGGTGCCCCTTGCAAGAAACAAACGTCCGGCGGGGCGAGCAGTTCGATGCGGATTTGCGGAAAGGCGCTCTGATAGCCGCCAACGGCCGACATCAGCAGTTCGCGCAGATCGACGTTGACGCGCTCGCTCTGCTTGATGCTTTCCTCGACGCGAGCCGCCGCGCCGAGCGCGCTCAAAATCGAGCCGAGCCGCTGGCTGCCGTCACGCGCCCGCTGCACGAAGGCGCGCTGATCCTCCCGCAAGCCTTCGGACTCGAGGTTGTCCAGGGACGAGCGCACGATGGTCAATGGGGTGCGCAACTCGTGTGCGAGCTTCCCGCCCAGCGTGCGCAGGTACTGGGTATGTTCGTTGAGGCGGGCGAGCAGCCCCTCGAAGCTGCGCGCCAATGATCCAAGCTCGTCGCTGCGCGCGGCCTCCGGCATCTGCAGAGCGATCCGGCCGTCCGGACCGATCGCCGCATCGGCGGCGCTCTGCAAACGGCCGATACGCACCCCGATCCAGCTGGCGAAGCCGAAGACGAACGCCAGGGAAATCGCGGTCGCGAGGCTCGTCAGATAAAAAAGCCGGGTCAGCGCGTGATCGCGCAGACCGAGGAGTTGATCCCCGGATTGTTCGAGTACGAGCGCCCCGCGCGTGACCCCATCGACCACGATCGGCGCCGCGACCGACAGCAAGGGGCGCTGATCCCGGCCCGTGCGCAGCCAGGCCGTGGCAACCTGCCCGCCGAGCGCGGCATCCACCTCGGGTCCTTCGAGGCGATCGGGCGAAGGCGCGCGCAGCGGCAGGCCGGAGTCGTCGACTTCGAGCCGAGCGCGAAACCAGTCCTGACTGAGCGTGCGCGCGTGCGCCGCCTCGGTCGATGATTCGAACGCGCCTGCCGAACCGAATTTCAGACCATTCGGGTCGACCACGGTGGCGCGGGTTCCGTCGCGCACGAAGGTCGCGAGCAACTCGTCCAGCCCCTCTGAGGCGAAGAAGAGTCGTCCCGCCTGCAGATGCTCGATCGCGGGCAATTCCCATTTTGGCGGATTCTTCAGGCCGTCGAGCGGGCGGATCCAGAGCCGGCTCGCGACCATGCTCAGGGGGATTCGAATCTCCAGGTGATAGCCCTCCTTGGTCTGCAACCAATAGGCCTGGAGTCGCGGCTCGAGTCCGGCCTGCAGCGAGCCGTCGTCGGCGACGGCGAAGCTCTGACCCTCGATCAATCCCGGTGCGTCGGTCGCGAAGAAATACGAACCCAGCGTGCCGTCCGGCCTCTGAACCAGCAGTTCGACCCGATCGAAGTGGTCGGTGCTCAACTGCACAGCGCTGGGCTCCGGTTCGAAACGTGGGTCTTCGACTTCGACGTAGAGGAACAGGTAGCGCTCCGTCGCGCCCGCCTGCAGCCGTGTCCTGGGGCCGCCGTCATCCGGCATCGCCAAGGGCTCCTGCGGCACGGACCAGTCGTCGCGATAGCCGTCGAGCAGCGGTTGGCGGCTCAAGGGGAACACGTAGATGTCGCCGCGCGCCGGGTCGAACGGTGCCCGGTCCGAGGCATCGCGAAAAACCCGCTGCGGCTCGGCCGCCAGCGCGTCGGCCACGGTGACGGCGCTGGCTCGCAGGGCCTGTTCCTGGGAACCCCGGAGGGTGATCTCCAGTTCTCGCGCATATTGGCATCCGGCCCAGGGCAGAGCCAGCGTGCTCAATCCGACGATCAGCAACTGGGACCGGATCCTCACTCGACCCAGCGGTATCCCATGCCGTAAACGGTCTGAATCGCATCGAAGCCCGCGTCCACCGCCTGGAACTTGCGCCGCACACGCTTGATGTGCGAGGTGATGGTCTCGTCATCGAGTACGACGCTCGCGGCGTCCATGAGCTGCTGGCGGTTCTTGACATGGCCCGGACTGCGGGCGAGTGCATGGACGATCCAGAACTCCGTGAGGGACAACACGACCGGAGTGGCACCCCACGTCGTTTGCATTCGCTCCACGTCGATTGCCAGGGCCCCTCGTCGCAGCACTTCCGTCGCTTTTCCCGTGGCGCGCAGCGCATCGATACGACGAAATAAGGCCGCAACCCGGGCTGCGAGGTGGGGGAGGCTTACGTCCTTGGTCAAAAAGTCGTCCGCCCCGAGGCGCAGGCCCGAAACCGCATCCAGTTCGCTGTCGCGCGCCGTCAGGAACACGATCGGCAGTTCCGCCGACAGGGCGCGCAAATCCCGGCAGAGTTCGAATCCGCCCTCGGCCTCGTCTTCGAGCGAGATGTCGATGATCGCGAGGTCGGGAAGCCGGAGACGAAAGGCCTGCATGGCCGAGTCGCGGTTCGCGTAGGTCTTGATCAGATAGCCGTGTCGCGCGAGGGCCGCCGAATAATTCTCGCGCAAGGCCGGCTCGTCCTCCACGATTGCAATCTGCTTTTTCATGGGCTCGATCATAGCCGAAGCCCGTGCGGCACAGGAGCCGCCGCCCGAATTCGCCCGAATCGAGCAGCGTTCCGTCGCATTCGCGTCAGCCCAGTGCAGGCGATGCCGGCCCAAACTGCAGGCAGGAAACTTACCTTAGCTCGAGGAACACATCATGATCGATGCAAGCCGAACCGTACCCTGCATAACCGCGCGACAATTCTGGTCCAAGCACCGGGAAGCCTCACTCAACTGGCTCGCGCTCGGACTCTTGCTCGCCGCCTGGAATGCGTCGGACAACGAGCCGCAGGTCTCGCCGACCGCGACGACCTTGTCCAAGGGTCACAAAACGGTCAACGAACTGTAAAGCTTCGTCTCTTTAATACGGTGGCCGATATGCTCGCCACCGAAACCAAGAAGCAGATACTGATCGTCGACCGGGATGTTGCCACTGTGGAACCGTTGCGCCAGCGATTGGCGGAGACCGGTTTCGTGGTGCGCGCCATCTCGGACGGACACGCGGCCGTCTCCGCGCTGGCCGAGCGGCCGCCGCATCTCGTGATCATCGATTGGAACATGCCGGGCTTCAGCGGCATCGAATTGATTCAGGGGCTGCGCCGCGCGAAAAATCCGCAGGCCATGCGCCTCATCATTCTGTCGGCGCTCGCCGATGAGCAGGATGTCGTCTCCGGACTCAGCATGGGCGCCGACGACTACATCGCCAAACCGTTTTCCCTGCGCGAAGTCGTCGCACGGGTCGCGGCGCTCCTGCGTTCCCGGCGCAGCGATGATCGAACGACTGCCTTGCAATTCGGTGATCTCGTATTGGATATCGCCGCCAACCGTGTTACCGCGCGGGGCCGGGCCTTGAACCTCCGCGGCGTGGAGTACCGCCTCCTCGAATTCCTCATGACGCATCCGGGCCGCACCTTCAATCGAGGCCAACTCCTGTCGCAGGTCTGGGGTGACGACAGCGAAGTCGACGAGCGCACAGTCGACGTCAACGTGCAGCGCCTGCGAAAGATACTCATGGAAGCCGGTTTCGAAGCCTACATCCAGACGGTCCGCGGTTTCGGTTACCGCTTCGGCGTGCCCGGCGGCGGCCCCGTCGCGGCCGGCGCAGCCTCGGTCCTACCGATGCCCGACACCCCTTGAGTCGACTTCCCTCGCTTCGCGGGGGTGAAAGCGGCATTGCGTCACAATCATCGTGTTCCACGCTATGTTCCACGCGTAAGTGCCCTTGCTGTCAATAAAACTTCTTCCGCGAGTCACGCCGGCGTAACACAAAAACGCGATTGTGCAAAGCGTCCTGAAGCACTTTGGAGGACCACTATGGTGGTGCGAAACAGTCCCTCGCTGCGACTCCGGTCGGTATTCATTTCCGATATCCATCTCGGATTCAAAGGTTGCAGCGCAGACTTGCTGCTGGACTTTCTGCATCACGTGGAAATGGACTATCTGTTCCTGGTCGGCGACATCATCGACGTCTGGAGCATGCAGAAGACCATGTACTGGCCGCAGTCCCACAACAACGTGCTGCGCACGATCCTCGGCAAGGCGAAGCGCGGAACGAAAGTCATCTTCGTTCCCGGCAATCACGACGAGGTCTTCCGGGATTTCGACGGGGCCGTGTTCGGCAACCTGGAGATTCACCGGGAATACGTCCACGAGTCGGCCGACGGCCGCCGGATGCTCGTTCTGCACGGCGACGAATTCGACAGCGTCGTGAAATTCAGCCCCTGGCTCGCGAAACTCGGCAGCAACATTTACGACATCCTGCTCGCCGCCAATCCCCATATAAACTGGGTGCGTCGCAAGTTCGATCTCCCGCACTGGTCTCTTTCTTCCTATCTCAAGAACAAGGCGAAGAAGGCCGTGCAATACATCGGCAGCTTCGAGGAAGCCGTGGCCCAGGCGGCTGCCAAGCGGGGTGTCGATACGGTCGTCTGCGGCCACATCCACCGAGCCGAGATGCGAGACATCAATGGCGTGCTCTATTGCAATGACGGCGACTGGGTCGAGAGCTGCAGTTCCTTGGTCGAGGACATGAACGGCAGCCTGCGTTTGATCGATTGGCCGAAATTGCGGGAACAAATCGACGTGGCGCCGGTCGCAATTCCGGTGGGGCAAGCCGCGTGATGCAACTGCCACGAAGGCTTCATACGCCCGTCAAACGTTCGAAGTTCAATGACGACGTAGGGTCGAATGGCGAGCGCGGAGTGTGTCGATGAACGAGCAACTCGAAGTTTGGAGTCTCCCCTGGCATTCGTTGCAGCGGAGTCTCGCCGACACCGTCCCGGTGATCCCTCATGCTGTCGACGTGAAGGGCGCCTCGCAACCCCCCTCTTTGTCGCTTTCCTGGCTCGCGCGCGCTCGCGCGCCTGTGCAACTCTTGGCCCGGCGGGGCCAGTAACGCCGCCGATCTTTCCCGTCGATCCCCTGACCAAAAGCTGGCCCCTCACGGGGCCTTTTTTGCGGCGCCGTGGCAACCAAGTTTCAAGGAATTGCCGCATGCCTGTCCGCTAATCGTCATGTTGGCCGTTCAGTATCCAAACGAAATCCATGGGTATTTCTAGGAGAACCAAAAAGATGAGCAGTCTCGATTTCGACATCGACGCCAAGATGATCCAGCTCGAGCTGGAATGGCGGGACGCCTATGAGGCAAGCGTTGCAGCCCGCGCCGAATTTCAGGAGCTCGCCGCCGACCAGATGGCGACGGCCGCCGTGCTCGACGCGGCGCGCGAGCGCCTCGATCGTGCCGAAGCCCTGAAAGGACAGATCATGGTCAAGATCGAGCGACTCGAATACAAATTGCTGAGTCAGGATTGAATGGTGAGTTTCTTGGAGGCTTCCATGAGCAATCGCAATCCCGATGGCGACGGCGCCGCTGAGCGCCTCGAGCGGCGGTGGTTCGCCGCTTTCAAGGCGGCGTCGAACGTGCGCGCCGAGTGCGAGGAGTTGCTCGACGCGATGGAACGCAGCGAGCAGGCCTGGAATCGTGCCCGCGCAAGGCTATCTGAACTCGAGGCCCTGCGCGACGCCTTGGGCGAGGAACTCGCGGAGCTCGATGCGGCCGATGCCGCGGTCCTGCGTCGCAGGCCGGTGATGTCGGCGGCCTGAGCGTCGTCGTGACGCGCGGCCCTGACGACTCCGTGTCCTGATGTCCTCCCAGACTCGCTCGATAGCGTTGATCATGCTGTTGAGCTTTTGTTCGGCGCTTGCGTACTTCTGGTGGCAGCAACACCCCCCGACAGTCGCATTGCCCCAGTCGGCCGTCCAGTTGCCGCGAAGCAGTCTGCCGGCGCCGTTGCAGCCGCGGGCACAACGAGCGGGCGCTTCGGCGCCGCCGCCGCCGCCGCGAGCGGCCACGGTTGCGGTAGCTCCGCAACCGAACACGGACGGTCCGCCGCTGCCGGTCTTGTTCGCCTTGACCACAGAGTCGATCGCTAGCGGCGAGACGAGTATCGGCGGAGAGTCGACGGATACACCGAGGAACGTCAAAGTGGCGAACCTGTCCAACTCTTCGGATCAGCCGCTGGATGTGACTCTGATCGTCGTCGATGTCCCAACCCAGAAAACTTCGCAGGCCTCGGTATTCCTGGCCCCCGGTGGACAGCAGACTTTCGGGCCCGACTCGGGGCTGCACCTGGAATCCGGCAATCAGGTCACTCTGCGCAGTCGTGGGTACCACGATCTGATCGAGACGGTCCCTTGATCAGGCGAGCAGCGTGCGCTCGAGTGCCTCCACGGCATTGCGATCGGCATAGGCGCGCGGCGCCGCGAGCTGCATCCTTGCCCTGACTTCGCGGCGATAGAGTCGATCGGACGCGAGCCGTGCGGCGATCTCGACGTAGGCAGCACTATCCGCGGCGACCAATTCCGCAAGCCCCATTCTGCGCAAGACGCCGCTTCCCAGCCGGCCGCGCAAATGCCGGCCTTCGTGACTGACGCACGGCAGCGATGCCTCGACGGCCTGCATCACGGTGTTGAAGCCTGAGAGCGCAGGGTGTCGAGATAGACGTCGGCGCGCGCCGAGCTGCGTTTAAGAATCCATCGACGTCATGGTAGCCGCATTCGCTGAACCCCGCGCTGAGGAGCCAGGCAGTCCGCCCGATTTGTCTGACAAACGTATGTCAAGCGAACCACCTCACACTTTGACTCGAGCAAAGTGTGCAAATGTTCACAATTCGATAATTGACATGCCACATCCCTTTTGCACTATGGCCCCAGTTCGCTGAGCCACGTTGCACGGTCGCCACAAGAAGGGACTCTTCCGGCAGGCCACTCGCGAGAAGCAACGGGCTCGGTCACTGGGGTTTTGCATTTTTTTTCCAACCATCTCTAGGAGAGACTGATGAACAATTTGATCAAGCTGGGAGTGGCCGGCAGCCTCGCGCTGGGGTCCCTGGCCGCGCAAGCATCTATCGCGGTTCCCTCGTCGAGCACGCCCGGCGACGCCGTCCTCTTCGCGGACATCTTCAATGGCACGACGCTGGTTGCGGCTTATGCCGGCGATACCGGTGTCAGCGTCACCAGTCTGATCGGCAAGTCACTCACGACTCCGACCACGTTCGCGGATGCCAATCTGAAAACTTTCTTGTCCGAAGTCGCTACTGGGGACACGGTTGACTGGATGGTCGGTGGCGCCGGTGGGCTCAATGGGGGTTCCCCGTCCTATGGGGTGACCACGACGGGCGGCACGTTCAATGCGACGATCGGCACCCAAACCGGAGCGAATATCTCCTCTTGGAGCGGTCAGTTAGCATCCCAGCTCGCCACGATCAACGGTTTGATCAACGGCTCCGGCAAGTCCTTGCTGGGTATCGATGATTCAAGCTTTGGCATAGGCTTCGCGCCGTTCCAGACGAACTATGACATGTCCAATTGGGGCGGTGCCACTGCCCAGGTCGCCACCAAGGGTCTCACCACCTCCGGCAGTGGGTCCTTGCTGTACGCGTTCACCGCTGCGACCCCAGCAAACGGGACCATCGCGACCTTCACCCAATCTTACGACGTGGCCTTGACCTCGAACGGTCTGACTTTCTCCGCGGTTGGCACGACCCCCGTTCCGGTTCCCGCTGCCGTTTGGCTGTTGGGCAGCGGTCTGTTGGGCCTCGCAGGCGTCGCGCGTCGCAAAAGCGCGGCCGCTTGATCGCGGATTTCAAGCTGGCTCGTTGATTCAAAGACTATTTAAAATTCAGGAGTTTCAGAAATGAATCGCAATATCACCATCGCGGCCGCCGTCGCGGCCGCGCTGTCGGGCAGCGCTGCTTTCGCGCAGGCCCCCTCGCTCTCGCAGATCACGGCGGTCCCGCAGGCGAACACCATCAACATCATGGGTTCTTCGGCCATCAAGAACGCAGTCCTCGCCTCGCTCGAAAACAACTTTTGCGGCGGTTCGGGTAACTACACCCTGATCACCAGCAGCGGCAACAACAGCAATTTCGCCGGCATCTCCTGCACCCCGACCTCCGGCCAGGCGACCAACGGGGGTGTCTACAACGTTTTCATTCGTTACGAAGGCGGCTCGGTAACCGGCTATTTGCCGATCGTCAATGGTGTCGGCGTCAAGTCCATCAGCGGGCCGTCGCTGACCACGCTGAGCCCCGTGATCAATGGCGAGAGCACGACCAACGGCGCGGATGATTCCTTCACGATTTCCGGTGGTTCGTTTGCTGAAGTGCAGCCGGATTTGGGCATCGGCGACGTCGAGGCCGCTGCGTTGATCAATAACAACTACCCGAGCGCCTACAGCACGGCGGTTTGGGGTCCGCTCAATAATTCCGGTCTGTTCAGCTTGAAGACCAAGCCCTTGGTCGATGAGGTCTATGCGCTGTTCGTGAACGAGAACAGCACGGCGTTCACGGAGAATCCGCTGAACCTGAACCTGCAGACGGTCCAAAACATCCTCCTTCACAAGGTAACGAACTGGAGCCAGGTGTTGGACGCGAACGGCAATGCCGTGGTTTCGTCCCCGCTGGCGATCACGATCGTCAACCGTGAACCGGGTTCGGGCAGCCGCGCGGCGACCGACATCCTCCTCGTAGGCGACGCCTGCGGCTCGGCGAGCAACGGAGCCGGAGCCACGATCTTCAACAAGACTGGTGCGGCACAGTACTTCTCCACGGGCGACGTGCTCTCGGCGGCGAATTCGGTGCCGGGCGCGATCACTTATGCGACGATCGACAATGCGGGTTCGAAGGCGAATCTGACTCTCGTCTCGCTGAACGGAGTCGCTCCGAGTAACCTGGCTGCGGCCCAGGGTACCTATCCGTTCTGGGTGGAAGCCAATTTCATCAACAACGCAGCTAACACGGGTGCGGATTCGGCGGCGATCAACAACATCGTCACCGCGCTCGAAGCGCAGGCAACGACGGCCGCGCTCGCGGACATCGATGTCATTCCGGCGATCTCCGCGGCAAATGGCTCGGGCACCTTGAACTCGGTGGTGCACCTGAACCCGGTCGGCAACGGCGTCGTGCCGTCCGGCGGCGGTACGGCGACCGTGTACATCAACCCATACACGCGTCAGGGCCATACCTGTGGCTTTCCGCTGGACTCGGCAACTGTTGTCCCGTAAGGGAACGCAGGCTGCAAGAGTCTAGGGCGATTTACTGGCCTCCCCCCGCGGGGAGGCCAGTTTTGTTTTAAGTTTTTCGCATTCCTTCCTTCGGTTCCAGGCTTCATGAAACACGGCATACTCAAGATCATCGACTTCGCCGTGTTTGTTCTCCTATTTACCGTGGCCGGGTTCGCGACGGCCGCGATCCCAGAGACCGCCGCCACGTCCTCCGCGACCGGCACCCCCAAAGAGGCGACGTTCGACGTGCTCGAATATCGGGTGACGGGCAACTCGGTCCTCGCTGATCGGGACATCGAGCACCTGTTGTATCCCTTACTGGGCAAGAACAAGACACTCGACGACCTCAAGCTTGCGCGCAAAGCCTTGGAGGATCTGTATCACGACCGAGGCTACGGCACGGCCTTCGTCGACATTCCGCCGCAGACGGTGCGTGACGGGCTCGTGCGCCTGCACGTCACCGAGGGCGTTCTGGAGCGCCGAGAGATCGGCGGCGCCAAGTATTTTCCTGAGCGGGACGTTCTCGCCCAGCTGCCGGCCGCCACGCCCGGCCAAGTTCTACAGCTCTCGAAGTTGCAGGAGCAACTCGCCGCCGTGAACGGCCAGACGGCGGACCGCGCCGTGGTTCCGATTTTGAAAGCGGGCTCGGAACCCGGAACCGTGGATCTTGCGCTGACGGTCAACGACACGCTCCCCTTGCACGGCAGCCTCGAGCTGAACAATCAGGCCACCGTGGACACGCACGAGTTGCGTGGGATCGCGAGTCTGAACTACGACGATCTGTTCGGCAGACTCGACAGCCTGGCGCTGCAATACCAGTTCACGCCCCAAGAGTTTTCACAGGTCCGCGTATTCGCGGCGAGCTACGCCGCGCATCCGTTCGATTCGGGCTTGCAGCCTTCGCTCAGCTACATCAACTCGAACAGCAACGTGCCCACCGCGGGCACCCTGGGAGTTCTCGGCATCGGCGAGATCACGAGCGCGAATCTCGCTTATCCGGTGGCAAGTGGCGGCGGATCGCTGCAAAGCATCAGCTTCGATGTGGACTACAAGCACTTCCGCAATACCATCAACCAAAATGCCACGACCGCGCTCGACACGCCGATCAGTTATTTGAATCTGTCCGCGGCCTATGCGGGAAGCTGGCGTACGAATCTGCGCGTCACCAGCTTCAGCATCAGCCTCAACGCCGGGCCGCGTCACCTGGTCAACAGCCCCGAATCTTTCGAAAACGACCGCTTCCAGGCCCGCGCCGACTATTTCGACGTACGGGCCGATCTCGCGAGCACCTTCTCGCTGCCCGGGGACTTTGGCCTGAAGCTGCGGGTCGCGGGCCAGGGAGCCATCGACCCCCTGATCGCCAACGAGGACTACTCGCTCACCGGAGCGGACGGGGTGCGCGGTTACCTCGAGGCGGAGGAACTGGTCGATGCCGGCGTCAAGGAAACGGTCCAGCTGATCTCGCCCCCCCTTCGACGCAACGCGCGTGTGCTTGGAGATCTGTTCAGTTTCTTCGACGCGGGTAAGGGTCGCGTTTATGACGCGCTGCCCGGGCAAGCCGGCGACGTTCGCGTGCGTAGCTGGGGCGTCGGACTCGACGTGCTGCCGGGCGCCAAGGTCACAGCCTCGCTGTCTTGGGCCAAGGCGCTCGACACCGCGAGCGTGACGCGCGCCGGCGATTCGCGCGTTCTATTTTTCCTGCGCGGCGGCTTCTGACGTGCGCCGCTTACAGGATGCTCGCCCCGGCGCAATGACGATGTCACATGAGCCCCGTAACCTACCGCCGGGTATGCTTGCTCAGAGGCTCATCGCATGAAGCGATTCGCGCGACGCATGGTCATCGCCGGCCTTGCGCAATGGAATTGCGTGGCCCATGCGGCGACCCCCGTGCCGGCACCGACACCAACCCAGTTGCCTCTGCCTTGCCAGCCGGGCAACTGCGCCGGCACGACGAGCTTCGTCAGCACCGGCGCGGCCACCGCCGTGGCCGCGGGCAATAAGCTCACGGTAACCCAGACCAGCAACACCGCCACCTTGAACTGGTCGTCCTTCAACATAGGCGCCAAAGGCAAAGTGGTTTTCCAGCAGCCGACCAGCCAGTCAATCGCGCTCAACCGTATTTACGACGCCAATCCGAGTGCAATCTTCGGCACTTTGAGCGCGAACGGTCAGATCTACCTCATCAACGCCAATGGCTTCTTGTTCGGCGCCAATTCGACGGTCAACGTCGCGGGCCTGATCGCCTCCTCGCTCAACATCACCGATAATACGTTCACGAACGGGATATTGAACCCCGGGGTTCAGGCGCCGTCGCTGGAGCCGTTCGTCGGATCCACGACGAATTTCTCCACGGATAAAGTCAAGGGCCCGACCGGCGCCAATGCTCCGGCGCTGCTCAACGAGGGCACCATCACGGTGCAAAACGGCGCGCAGCTCACGGCAGCCGATGGCGGAAGGCTGTTGCTCGCGGCGGCGACCGTCGACAATGCGGGATCGCTCACGGCCCCCGACGGGCAAATCGTGCTCGCCGCGGGCCAAAGCATCTATCTGCAAGCCGCTCCCAGCACCGATACGGCGCTGCGTGGCCTGATCGTGCAGGTGGACGCAGGTAGTTCGGCTGCACAACAATTACAGATCGACGAGGGCGCGGTCACGGTGGCCGGCAAGCAGCCGCTCGACAATGTCATCAATGAGGTCACGGGATCGCTGTCCACGCCGCGCGGCAACATCACGCTCGCCGGACTCATGATCAACCAAGACGGGCGCCTTTCCGCCACCACCAGCGTTGCCGCCAACGGGTCGGTCATTCTGACGGCGGGATACAAACCGAATGCGGCCTTGCCGGAGATCGCCGAGACCGCCGGCGGCGAGATCGTGCTTGGCGCGACCAGCGACATCCAGATTCTCCCAGAACTCACTGATACGGCGACCGCGGTCAGCGCCCAGACGCAGCTCCCCTCGACGGTGTCGATCACCGCCCAGAACATCTACATGCACGGCGGCACGATTACCGCGCCCAGCGGCGACCTGACGGTGACCGCCGCGACGGATCCGGCGTCCGCCGCGACGACCGCGCTGACGGGCTATAGCTCGGCGGCAAGCCTGCGCATCGACGCCGGCACCACGATCGATCTGTCGGGCAGCGATGCTACCTTGCCGATGTCGGCGAACCTGCTCCAGGTGCAGCTCCGCTCCAATGAGTTTGCGGACGATCCGACTCAGCGCAACGGTGCTCTGAGCGGCGACACCGTGACGATCGACATGCGCGCCGACGGCGGTGCCGGGTCCCCCATCGCCGCCGTCGCTTCAGCCATCGCTGCGGTAGGGCAGAATATCGCGCAGCGCACTGAAGCCGGCGGCACCGCATCGTTCCAATCGCTTGGCGACATTGTCTTCAGTCCCGGCGCGTCGATCAATGTCTCCGCCGGCTCCACGACTTATCTGGGTGGAACGATCCAGACGACCAAGCTCGTGGGCGCCAATGGACAGGTTTACGATATCGGCTCGGCGAATCCGCTATTGACCTATGTGGGCGTCATCAACCCTACGTTCACGCAGACCTACAATAAATGGGGCGTACAAGACGTCGTCCCGACTCCGGGCCTCAGCCAGTACGAGCCCACTTACCAGCAGGGTGCGGCGGCGGGTAAGGTGCAATTTGCGGCGCCGAGCATGGCACTCGGGGGAAGCCTCGTGGCCAACTCGATCGCCGGGCCTTATCAGCGAGGATCGACGACGCTGGGCGGTACGCTGATCATCGGCGAGCCGACCGCCCAGGCCAACGGCGCCGGGCTGTTCGATTATCTCGCGCCGCCGATCGCGGTGGTCACGACGCCGACGCCGATCGCGATCGACGACGCCGCGTCCCTGCCGGTACAGACGCTGCAGCTCCCCTCGTCCTATCTGACCGGCGACGGCTTCACGAACTTCCAGCTCACCAGCAACACCTCGTTCAAGCTGCCGGCAAACCTCGCCTTGTCGCTGCCCGCGGGAACCGCGCTGTCGATCGTGGCACCACGGATCGATATAGGCTCGGGGATCACCGCCCTAGGGGGCACCTTGAGCTTCGAGAGCGAGGGCTCGGTCGATGAGAATCCTGCGAATTTCACGGTGCCGGGCATTGCGCGGCTCGGCATCGGCGTCGGTGATGGCGTTGCCCTCGACGTGACGGGGCAATGGACCAACGACAGTGTATTGACCGGGGGTACGGCCTCGGGTCCGACTCTGCAAAACGGTGGCTCGATCAATCTGCAGTTGACCCAGCCGGGCAGCGAGTTGGTGCTCGGAAACGATGTCGCCCTAAAGGCCGATGCCGGCGCCTGGGAGCAGGCCGCCGGCACCGTTACTTATGGCTTGGGCGGCAAGATCACGCTCGACGCGAGTCCGGCCTTGTCCGCCGTTCAGTTCGGCAGCGGCGAGGTGGCCCAGGCCTTCGGTGCCGGCACGGAAGCCGGCGGCAGCTTCACCCTGCTGGCGCCGCAAATCGCTCTGTCCTCCGGGACCGGCACGGGGTGGACCGAGGCCCAAGTCGTCGATGATCTGCCCGCCGCCGGGCAAACGACCGCTCCCGGCGGTGCATTGCAACTGTATTCGCCGCTGCTGTCCAAGCAGGGCTTTGCGAATATCTCGCTCACGGCCACGGGCGCGGCCACCACACCCGGAACCGATACCCTCACGGTCGAGGCGAGTCCTGGGAACCCGTTCGTCCTGGAGCAACAGTCTCTGACGCTGACTCCTGGTTTCCAAACCCGGCTCAGTGGGGGAACCATCGATGGCTTCTCTCAGCTGACGACCTTGCTACCCTATCAGCGACCCGCGACCAACCTGTCCTTGACGGTCACTCGGCTCCCTGACGATCAAGTCCTGGGATCGTCCGACTACGGTAATCTGGATGTGCAAACCGGTGCCACGATCACCGCGGATCGCGGCGCCAACATCAGCATCAGCGGTGAGGGCGGCATCACCATCGGGGGCACGCTGCGGGCTCCGGCCGGCAATATTTCCGTGACCTTGGCGACGCCTGCGAATTCTCCGGTCAATACGAGCATCGACCCAGGTTACGTCGCGGGTTTCGGCATCACGCTCACCCCAACGGCCGTGCTCGACGTCAGTGCCCAGGGTCCGGTGCTGACGCCGAACAATCAGGGCTTGCTGCTCGGTACGGTGTCCCCCGGCGGCAACGTCACCCTCGATGCGCAGCGCGGCACGGTCACGGTCGCGGCTGGTTCGCAGATCGACTTCTCCGGTACCAGCGCCACGCTCGACGTGCCCAACGCGAGCAATTCGAGTTACACGCACGAGGCGGTAGCCTCGCCCGCTGGTTCGCTGACGGTCTCCTCGGTCGAGTCCATCGAATTGCTGGGCAAGTTGCAGGGGTATGCCGGCGGGAGCGGCGGCGCGGCCGGCGGCACGCTCGAGATCGATCTCGTCCGCAATGTCGGCATTCCCGGCCAACCCGGTGGCACCGGTCAGCCACTCGAACTCGACGTGGTGGCCAACGCCGCCACGGCGGGACCTCCGGCGATCGATGTTGCAACGGTCGGGCTCGCTCAAATTCTCGACGGCACCGGCGTCGACGCCCTCACGCTCAATGCGGGCGGCGCATCGGCCGGGATCATTTCCCTCCAGACCAACGCACCGATCGCGCTCAATCGGTCGGTGACGCTCAACAGTGAAACACTGTCGGTGCCCGACGGAATTGCGGCCAGCATTTCGGCTCCATATGTAGAGATCGGCAACCCTCAGACCTTGTTATTCAACGGCGCTACGCAGCCGAACCCGACCGCAGGCACGGGTAGTCTGACGGTCTCCGGCAATCAGTTGACCTTGATCGGCAACCTCACCCTGCAGGGCATCGGCGCTCTGACGCTCGCGAGTCAGGGCGACATCCAGCTCCAGGGGACCCAGTCGACCGCGGCGACCGGCGGACTCGATGCCGGTTCCTTGCTCACGGCCGGTAATGTCACGCTCCAGGCGGAGCGCGTCTATCCCGTCACGTTCACCAGCTTCACGATTGATGCGGAATCGGGTACCGGGGTGACCTCCGTTGCGATCGATCCCATCAGCAACAATGGGAAGGTTTCCGCCTCGCCGGGTGCGCCCTTGTCGGGTGGCGGCCAGGTCACCGTGGATGCGGACCGCGTCGAGATCGGCGGCGACCTGTATGCGCCGCTCGGGCAGATCACCCTGTCGGCAAACCAGTCGCTGCAGCTCTCCGATGGCAGCCTCGTGTCGGTCAGCGGCGCCGGGCTCGATATTCCGTATGGCGAGACGACGCTCGGCGCCACGGCCTGGCAGTACCTCAATGCCCTGAATGCCGTCACGGGATTGCCGACCAAGGCGATCAATCTGAACGCGCCGAACGTGAGCGTCCAGCGCACCGCCCAGGTCGATTTGCGGGGCGGCGGCGATCTGTATGCCTATGAATGGGTGCCCGGGACCGGCGGTAGCAAAGATGCGCTGGCTTCTGCCACGAACGGCGGCACCCCCGGGTTGTACGCAATCATCCCCGCGCAAGCGGGGCTCGCAGCCCCGTACGATCCCGAGGAGAGCCCCGGTTACAGCACGGACACGACGGTCTACCTGAGCGGCGGCGCAGGGGTCGCAGCCGGGTACTACGCGCTATTGCCGCCGCGCTATGCGCTGCTGCCGGGCGCCTTGCTGGTCGCGGTCGAACCGTCGTACACGAGCGCGTCCGGTGGCCAGATCGGCGCCCTCGCGAATGGCACACCGGTCATCGGCGGTTACATGAGCTACGCGGGTACCACGCTCGCCGCCGGTCAAACGACCTACGAGGGCTTTGCCATCTACCCGAGCGGCTACGGCCAACGGCTCGCCGCCTACACGATCACTCAGGCATCGAGCGATTTCGGCAACGCCGCGCAGTTGGCCGGCAGCGGCCCGGTGCTGGAGCCTGCCGATGCCGGTGTGCTCAACCTGACCGTCAATGCCGCCGCCAGCAATTCTCTGTCGTTGCTCGGTACGGTCGAGACGCAGGCGGCCAGCGGCGGACTGGGCGCCGCCGTCAACTTGAGTGCGCCGAACCTCGAGCTCAGCGCCGACGGTTCGGCATCGGCAGGGTTTCTCGGCTTATCGTCGACCGTGCTGCAGGGATGGGACGCCGGCGAATTGACTTTGGGCGGCAGCACGAGCACCAGCACGAGCCTCAACGCCAATGGCAACCCGGTCGCTGTGAGCAATGTCACGGTGGCCGCAAACCAGGTGCTGGTCGCCGCCGGGGCGAATCTGACTGCAAACCAAATCTACCTCGTCGCACACCAGGGTATCGAGGTTGCCTCCGGCGCCACGCTGGCGTCGACCTCCGGGGCCGCAGGAACGCCGCTCACGACGCTGCCGACGGCGCAGACCGTGACCTTGAGCGACGGCAGCGCCGCGTTTCTCGCGGTGTCCGACCTGAACCTGCCGCTGGTCACGCGCACGGGCGTGGCCTCGGGCGGCAGCGTGACCCTCGATTCCGGGGCTAGCGTGAAATCCGGCGGCGCGCTGGTGCTGGACGCGCCCACCCGCGTCACCATCGCCGACGGCAGCGTGAGCGGCACGGGCGCGAGCTGGTCGCTCGGATCGAACAGTATCGCCTTCGTCGGCAGCTCAGGGCAGCAACCGGATGCGCTCAACATCGATACCTCGCTCACCCAAGCGCTGCAGCCGGCCGCCGCAGTGCGGCTTGCGAGCCAGGGGAATCTCGACGTCTACACTCCGGTTGCTCTTGGTGCGTCCTCGGTCATCGCAACCCCGACCCTCGGGGCCTTGACCTTGCTTGCCACCACGATCGACGATCAGAGTCCAGGCTCTTCGGTCTTCGGGGCTAAGAACCTTACGCTCGGCAGCATCGCGGCACCGGGGTCGGCGGCGCCCGTCGCGGGCACCGGGACGCTCGGCTTGGTCGCCGATACGCTGACCCTGACCTCCAACCGGACCACTATCACCGGCTTCGATAACACCCAGGTGCAGGTCTATGGTGCGGTGACCAGCGCGGCCGGAAGCACCTCCGGCCTCGATGTCGGCGGCAATTTGACCGTCAACGCCGTGGAGATCAACCCCGGCGTCGCCGCTACCACGACGCTCACCGCGAGCGGTAACCTCGCCCTCGGCGCGCCGACCACCCTCGCTGTGGGAACGAGCTTGTCGACTGCCGTCGGGGGGGTGCTCTCGATCCAGGCGGCGACGATCGTCGATGACGGGTCGATCGCAGCGCCCTCCGGCATCGTCTCGCTAACGGCCAGCAATGGAGACCTACAGATCGGCGGCAAAGGCACGATCACCGTGGCAGGGACGCTGCTGGCGGCGGTCGATCAAACCGCACCGTCCCCGGGCGGCAGCATCGCGCTCAGCGCCACGGGCGACGTCACGCTCGGCAGCGGCACGACGGTGAACGTCGCGGGCGAACGAGTCGCACCCGCCGGTGCACTCAGCATCGTCGGCGGCGGCCAGGTCACCTTGGCGGGAACGCTCACGGGTGCGGCCGGCAGCGGCGGCACGGGCGGGGATTTCTCGCTCGATGCGGGGCAATTGGTGGGCGGACTGAGTCCCTTGGCCGCATCCCTGATGAACGGTGGTTTCAGCGACTCGGTCATTGTCCGGGTCCGTAATGGCGACCTCACTCTGCCGAGCGGTACGCTCTCGGCGACCACGATCAATCTCACCGCGGATACGGGAACCGTCGACATCGGCGGTTCCTTGAACGCGCCTGCCGGCGCGCAGCGCGGTCTCATCGATCTGTCCGCGAATAACATCGTGCTGGAATCGGGCGCAACGCTGCAGTCCATCGGCGGCGAGATCGAACTCAACGCCGGGGATGCCAACCCCGCGGCCGTGATTCCCGTGGCCGCGGGAATGACTCAGATTCCGGCTTGCGCGACCTGTGCCATCACCCTCTATCCCGGCAGCGCGATCAACACCGTCGGTAGCGGGGAGGCCGGCCAGCTGATCCTGCGCGCACCGGCATTGCAATCCCTCAACGACGTTGCGATCAACGAGCCGGCAACGGGCATCGCGGGCCTCGGTGCGAATGTCGTGAACGCCGGCCAAGTGGTCATCGAGCCGGTCATGGCCTTCTCGACCGACAACAATTTCATTGCCAACGATTTGCCGAACGACGTCCAGACCGCCTCTACGTTCCTCGCCACCGCGGCCTCCGTGATTCAACAGCGGCTCGCACCATCCGCCGCCGCGTTCAGCACCACGACGCCGCCGCTGGTCGAGGTGGGCGTCGACCTCATCGATCCGGTGAACGAGAATTTGGCGCTGACGGCAACACCCGGACAGGCGATCATCGATCTGTCCCCGTACAGCACCGGCGCGGTGACAGGAACTCCGCAGGTGATCAACCTCGCGATTCGCGCCCTGGGCTCCATCGCCGTGAACGGCACGATCTCGGATGGATTCATTGCCGATAGTTATCCGAACAGCGGTACCGGTCTGCTGGCATTGAGCCCCAATCCTTCCGCCTCCATCAGTCTGATCGCCGGAGCGGACACGAGCAGCGCCAATGTCGCAGCGACGCTGCGCGGCTCCAGCGCCAGCCTGACCTTGGCGACGATGCAAGGTCAATCGGCGGATGGCACGCCGGATGGCGTGGGCCCCGCGGTCGTGCGCACGGGGACCGGCGATATTACCCTCGCCGCGGCCGGCAATATCGTGTTCGCCGAGGATGCGGGCGGTTCGGCTGCGGTTTATACCGGAGGAGAGATCCCGGCCGATGCGCCCCCGGTGGCCTACTCGAACACGCTGCTCATGAATTTCGGTCAATCGGGCGGCAACGTGCGGATCGCTGCCGGCGGCAGCGTCATCAGTTCCCCGGTTGGCTTGCAGGACCCCGAGACGGACGGCGAGGATTTCGGCGTCACCGGCTGGCTGCTCCATCAGGGCACTCCGGGCGGCTTGCCCGTGCAGTACGGCATCGATTACGGCAACTTCGATTGGAACGTCGGCGCACTCGGGGGCGGCGATGTGAGCGTGAGCGCCGTCGGCAACATCACCAGCCTCTCCGCCGCCGCAGCCGACGGGCTGCTGTTGATCAACGGGACGCCGACGCTCTTCGGGGCAGGAGGTGGACTCAGCTTGCGGGCGGGCGGGGACATCGGCACGCCGCAGCTCTATGTTGCCGATGGCGTGGGTTCCGTCATCGCCGGTGGCGGCTTGACGCCGACGGAATCTTACATCGGCGGCACCAAAGCGAAACCCGTCGACTTGCCGGTGGGTGCCGGTATTGCGCTGGGTAACTCCTCGGTGTCGGTGTGGGTGCGGACGTCTCTGCAGGTCGATGCCATCTATGATCCGACCGACGTGTCCGGCGTTGACGGCAATCCTCTCAACGGGACTTATTTGACGTACGGTGACAATTCGGCGGTCAGCCTGTCGAGCACCACCGGGACCGTCACGCTGGATTTGCAGTCGCAACCCAATAGTCAATTGGGCGCGCTGCTCGGACCCAACGCGGTGAGCAACAGCGGTAATTACACCCTGGTCGCCCCGACGCTCCTCGTCCAGGCGCTGCAGAACGATGTTCTCCTGACCGGCTCCGCCATCAACCTCGCCCCCTCGAGCCTGGGCCAGTTGACGCTGTTCGCGGGCCAAGACATTCAGGCAACGAATTCGAATGCCTTGATCTCGATGTCCGACGCTTTCGCGGGGACCTATCCCACCGTGGCGGACCTCGGCTCCGCCGGCGCCGACGGCAGTCCGATCGCACCATTTGACGGCGTCATTCACGCGGACGATCCCAACCCGGTCCTGGTGACCGCGGGGCGTGACATCGTGGATCTGAACTTGTCGGTACCAAAACCGGCGCAAGTCCTCGCGGGTCGCGACCTCGTGAATCTCGGCTTCAAGGGCCAGAATGTCGCGTCGAACGACATCACCCTGATCGAGGCGGGACGCGATCTCGATACGACGGGCCTGGGCAGTGCCAACGGGTTGCAACTTGGTGGTCCCGGAAGCTTCGATGTCCTCACCGGCCGTAACCTGAACTTCGGGCTCGGCGCGGGACTCCTCACCCTGGGCAACCTCGTCAATCCCAATCTGCCGAGCGCGCAGGGAGCCGATGCCAACGTGATGGTGGGCTATGGCGGCGAGGGCGCGGACCTCTCGAACTTTCTGACGCAAATCATTGCCAAGCCCACTAGCAGCTACGACTACGAACAGAATTTGATCGCCTACGTCGAATCTGTTACCGGCGCCTCGGGCTTGAACTTCACCCAGGCCGAGACGGATTTCACGAAGCTAACGACGCAACAACAGAGTGCCTTGATCGACCAGGTGTTCTTCGACGAATTGCTGGCCTCGGGCCGGGAAGCCAATACCGAACCGGGCGTCGGATTCACGCGCGGCTACGCGGCCATCGATGCCCTGTTTCCGGGAAGTCGTGCCCCAACGGCGACGGATCCCTCCCCGTACTCGGGTGATTTGACGCTGACAGCCAGCCAAATCTACACCGACAGCGGCGGCAACATTTCAATCCTGGTCCCCGGAGGCAGTATCAACGTGGGCCTCGCCAATCCGCCGCCATCGATTGCGGCGAAACCGGCGTCGAGTCTCGGCATCGTCGCCCAGGGCTCGGGTAACGTGAACATCTATTCGCTCGGCGACGTGAACGTCAATCAGTCGCGCGTGTTCACGCTTGGCGGGGGCAATATTCTCATTTGGTCGACCCTTGGCAGCATCGATGCCGGTAATGGCTCCAAATCCTCCCTGTCCGTCCCCCCGCCGACGGTGACCGTCAGCAAGAACGGCAACGTCACGCTGAATTTCGGCGGGGCGCTGGCCGCGGGCTCGGGTATCCGCACGATTCAGACGAGTGCCGATATACCGGCCGGTGACGTCGACCTCGATGCGCCCGTCGGGACGGTCAACGCCGGCGACGCCGGGATCGGCGCGGCCGGCAACATCAACATTGCCGCCGCCCATGTCGTCGGCGTCGACAACATCAATTTCGGCGGGACCGCCACCGGCGTGCCGTCCGACGTCAGCAACTTGGGCGCCACGCTCTCGGGTGCGTCGAACGCCGCGGCTGGCACGAGCAAGCAAAGCACCGATTCAGCGCAGGACGCTGAGACGAAAGATGCGGCCGCTGCGCCGATTGCGCAGGCGCAACTCTCCTGGCTCGACGTCTTCGTGACTGGTCTCGGCGAGGACAACTGCAAGCCCGATGATCTCGAATGCCTCAAGAAGCAAAAAGCCGCCGTGCCCTGACCGAACGCCGTCGCGCGCTGAAAAAAAATCCGCGCTGAATTCGGCTTGTCATAAAAGAATCACGCGTACTCGCCAGAATGGCGCGCTGAACGTGATGTGGCAGCGAAGGATGAAGACAGCGATGAAGGCTTATGCCAAGGTGATTGGGCTGTTCGCCCTGATGGTCCCCATGGTCGCGTCGGCCGGTTCCTGGTGGAACGGCGACTGGAAGTACCGCAAGGAAATCGACCTCGATCTGTCTCCCACCGGCGGGAACGTGGCCGGCAGCGCCGAGAATGTGCCGGTGCTGATCCGTTTGTCCTTGGGTAATTTCAGCTATTTCAACGACACCAAGCCCGATGGTTCCGATTTTCGGCTCATCGCCGGGGATGACAAGACACCGCTGAAATTTCACTTCGAGAAGTACGACGTTGCCGATCAGATGGCGTTGCTATGGGTGAGCGTGCCCAGACTCACGGGCGGCGCGAAGACGGACAAGATCTACGCCTACTACGGCAATCCCGATGCGCCATCCGCAGCCGACCCTGCGGGAACCTATGATGTGTCCCAGGTGCTGGAGTTGCCGTTCTCCGATTCCGGCGCTGCGCCGGCTGACCTCACGGCCTACAAGAACAACCCGACGGCCTCGACCGCCGAACTGACCCCCGCCTCTTTGATAGCCGGCGGCGCCAAGTTCAGCGGCAAAGAGAGCATCACGGTACCGGCGTCCGCTTCCTTGCGGCTCCTGCCGAGCCAGGGATTCACCGCGTCGGCCTGGTTGCGGATCGGGCAACCGCAACAGGCGACGGTCCTGCGCCTGGCGGATCAGGCGAAGTACATCGATCTGACCGTCGAGGGTTCGCGCCTCGCGGCGCATGCAGCATTCGGGGGAGCCCCGGTCAGCGTGACCCAAACGAGCGATCTGACCATGGATCAGTGGCACCACGTGGCGATCACCGTGGGAGCCGATAAACTGACCCTGTACGTCGACGGCCTGCCGGTTGCCAGCGCGCCGGTCCAGTCTGCGGAAATCGGGGGCAGCTTCACGATCGGATCCGGGGCGGGAACCGGTTTCTTGAACGGCGAGATCGACGAGGTCGAAGTCGCCAAGACCGTGCGCTCGTCGGATTGGCTCAAGGCCTCCGCCGAGTCTCAAGGCAGCGATGCGAAGCTCGTCGTCTACGGGGCCGATGGTCAGAAAGACAGCGGCAGCCAAGGCTCTTACTTCGTCACGATCGCCAAGAACCTTACCGTCGACGGCTGGGTCGTCATCGGCATCTGCATGAGCATGCTGGTCATTGCCCTGATGATCATGTTGCTCAAGGCCATTTTCCTCACGCGGGTCGAGCGCGCCAACGCCCGGTTCCTCAAAGAATTTCGGCGCTTGAGCGGCGATGCCGCCGCCCTCGATAAACCCTCGGCGGCCGCCGAAGACCGGGATCTGCTGGCCACGGCGCCTTCGATGGCGGAACTCGCCAACGATGATCACAAATACGGTGCCTCCACGCTCTATCGCCTGTATCACCACGGCGTCTTCGAGCTCAACAAGCGCATCTCCGGAAAGACGGTCGGCGCGCAGCACAGCCCGACCTTGTCCGCGCAGTCCATCGATGCGATCCGCGCGGCGATGGATTCGTCGATGACCCGGTTACAGCAGACTTTGAGCAGTCAAATGGTATTGCTCACGATTGCGATTTCCGGCGGACCGTTTCTCGGCCTGCTGGGTACGGTAATCGGCGTCATGATCACCTTTGCCGCGATCGCGCTGTCGGGCGACGTCAACGTCAACGCCATCGCGCCCGGCGTGGCGGCGGCGCTCGCCGCCACGGTGGCCGGCCTCACCGTCGCCATTCCGGCGTTGTTCGGCTACAACTGGTTGAATACCCGGATCAAGTCCGTCACGGCAGACAATCGGGTGTTCGTCGACGAGTTCGTCACCCGCATCGCCGAACAGTACAGCTAGGGTCGCCGCAATGTCAGGTTCCATAGACAGCGGTGAAAAGGATGTCTACGACGACATCAACATCACTCCCATGCTGGATCTCGCCTATGTCCTGATGGTGATTTTCATCATTATGACGACCGCCTCGGTCCAGGGCATCAAGGTCAATCTACCGAAAGCGAGCGATACGCCTTCGCTCGCCAAACCGCAGACCAAGGCCATCACGATCACCGCTGACGGCACGATGTACCTGGATACCTACCCAGTGAGCATGCCGGAGCTCGAGTCCGCGCTGCGCAACGCCAAAGCCGTCAATCCGAACTTGCCGGTCGTCGTCAAGGCAGACTCGACCATCGCCTATCAGCGTGTGGTAGACGTCCTGGACTTGCTCGGTCGACTCGACATCTCGCAACTGGGTCTCGTCACTCAGCGGCCGAAGTAGCGGGTGCGCGGTGGCCGATCAGACTGCGCTGCGTCGCATAGCGGCGAGGATGCTTGGGGGCCTCGCGATCATTCTGCTGATCATCGGCTTCGTCTGGTTCGTCGACACGATGATGTCGATGAAGTCGTCGAAGGCCGAACGGGCGGTGCAAACCATCCAGATCATTCGTCCGCCGCCGCCCCCACCCCCACCGCCGGACCAGCCGCCGCCGCCGCCGCCGGAAAAGGTTGAGCAGCCCCTGCCGCAGGACAAACCGGAACCCACGCCCGACCAGCCGGATCAGCAACCCCCGGACACGCTCGCCAACGACGGGCCCGCGACGGCGGGCGGCGACGCGTTCGGCATGCATCAGGGATCGGGCGGCCAGCTGATCGGCGGGACGGGGACCGCGCCCTTTGCTTGGTACACGACCCGCATGCGCGATGCGATCCGCGACCGTCTTTCGTCGTCGCCGTGCATCAAGTCGGCGAAGGGCTCCATCTCGACGCGAATCGTGTTGTCCGCCGATGGCCGCATCAAGCAAATCAGCCTGACGACCTCGACCGGCAACCCGCGCATGGACGAGTGCGTGGAAAAGGCCTTGGCCGGCTACACCAGCGTCGGCACCGATCCGCCGAACGGCATGCCGGAGGCCGTCGAAATGCGAGTCGTCTTTTAAAAGAACTTATGAGGGAGATCGAAGGACATGCTCAAGTCGAAAGCAACTAGGCTGGCCGCGCTCGTCGCGTTGGCGTGCCTTGGCGCGGCGCAAAACAGCGTGGCGGACGAACGCCAATCCCTGGAAGAATTGCGCAATACGGTGACCAACCTGCTGCAGGCGCTGGTCGATCAGGGAGTCATCTCGCGCGAGAAGGCTCAGCAGATGATCAAGTCTGCGCAGGACAAGGCCGCCGCGGATGCCGCTGCCGTCGCCAAGGCGGACGAGGGCGCCGTGCGGGTTCCGTATGTACCGCAGATCGTCAAGGACGAGATCGCCAAGCAGGTGGCCGAAGAGGTCAAACCGGCCGTCGTCGCGGGCGTCGTCCAGAATGCGAAAGACGAAAAATGGGGGGTGCCCGGTGCGCTGCCCGAGTGGTTGGCTCGAACGCACCTATACGGCGACGTGACGCTGCGCGAAGAAGGCATTCTGTACGACGGCACCAACGCCCACGATCAGTTTTTCAACTATTACGCGATCAACCAAGCGGGATCGATCGCCGCTGCGGGTCAAAACGCCTTCTTGGACGACGATGGAACGCGTGTGCGGTTTCGTGGCCGCGCCCGGCTGGGAGTCGAATCGAACCTCAGCGACTCGATTACCGCGGGCATACGCTTGGTGACTGGCAACACCAGCGACCTCGTCTCTGAAACACAAACTCTGGACGGTACTGCGCCGTACCAGTTCGGAGTCGATGAACTCTACCTCCGAGCCGACGAGCGTAACTCACTCAAGTTCCCCTACTTCACCGCCGTCGTCGGCCGTTTCTTGAATCCGTACGAGACGCCGACCGACTTGATCTTCAATAGGGACTTGACATTTACCGGGGCGGCGATGACCGGGCGTTTGGGTCTCGGTGACGGCAGTCCGGAGCAGTCCGACGTGTTCTTCACGGTCGGCGGCCACCAGTTACAGGAGATCGAATTCTCTCCGCAGGACAAGTGGCTGGCCGGCGCGGAAGTGGGCGCCAATTTTCGCCTGGCTGACTCCCAGCGCCTGCGCCTCACCGGAGCGTTCTTCGATTATTTCAATGTCACCGGCCGGGATAACCCGATCGGATCACCAGGCCTCTTCAACTACACGGCTCCGACGTTCATGCGCTACGGCAACACGCTCTTCGATATCGCCAATGCAGCCAATCCATCGGCGAATCTGTTTGCCTATGCCTCGCGATTTCGACTCGGCAACGTGAGCGCAACCTACGCCATCGGCATCGGCCGTTACGAACTGCGTTATACCGCGGATGCGGTCAAGAATTTTGGCTTCAACGCCCGGGATATTTTCAACCGGACCGCTCAAGTGGTGAGCGCGGACCGCAACACCGGCTTGCAAACCGAAGTTGCCTTCGGTTATCCCACGGTTTTGACAGCGGGCGCCTGGCGAACCGTTGTCGGTTACCGCTACCTGAGGGGAGATGCGGTCATCGATGCGTACACGGATTCCGATTTCCATTTCGGCGGTACCAACGCAAAGGGCTATTATTTCTTGGTGGATTACGGCCTCGGCAACCGGGTGTGGACTCGACTTCGTTATCTGAGTGCGAACGAGATCGACGGACCGCGTTACGGTGTCGACACCGTGCAAATCGACCTCAGCACCCGCTTCTAGGAGCATCGCAGCGATGAGCTCAAAAACACACCGAGTATGCTGCCTGCTGGCGCTGGCGCTGGCGCTGGCGAGCGCGCCACTGCAGGCGCAAACGCAGCGTAGCGGCGGCGGCGGCGAGGCGCAGAAGATCCTGCAGCAATATCAGCAATTGGCGGGCGAAAAGACCGCGCTGCAGGCGCAAGTTACACAGATGAAACAAGATCTCGAGGCCGCAAAGACCGAGCTCGCAGCGGTTAAAAAAGAGCGGGATGGGCTCAAGGCGCAGTCGGGCGCAGCCGGGGCTGCGGCCGCACAACTCGCGGCCTTCAAGGAGTCTTCCGAGAAATCCGCCGAACAAAACAAGCAGAAAATGACCGAGCTCGTCACGCGGTTCCGCGAGACCGCGACGAATCTGAAAGAAATCGAGATCGACCGCGCCAAGCTGCAGGACGACCTACGCGTCCGCAATGAGGCTTACGATCGCTGTGCCGCCGACAACTTGAGCCTGTTCGAGATCAACGACGACCTCCTGAATCGCTACGCTCACGTGGGCTTGTTCACCAAAGCGACCGTCGGCGAGCCGTTCACGCGCATCACGCGAACCCGCATCGACAATCTGGTCGACGAAACCCGCGAACGGGCTTTGGAGCTTCGCGCCAAGGCGCGGCCTGTCGCACCCACCCCATAGCCGCTCACTCGCCGATGCAGCGCGCCACAAAATCGCGCAGCTCGTCGATCGGCGCGCCAAAGGGATTGTCCCGTACGAGTTGTTTTTTGACGATGCCGTAGCGATGTAAGAGGCAGTCCCACAGCAGCAAGCAGGGATTCAGCGCCGTCTTGTAGAACGCGTAGGCTTCCTTCATATGGGTCGCCGGAATCTTGGAGGCATTCTTGAGGCCGCGGCGTAGCATCAGAAACTGCTCGTAGGGCCCGAGCGAGAAAATCGGGACGATCGGAAATTCCCGCCCGAGGTGACGTGACAAGCCCATTTCGTACAGGTCGATGACGGTCTGGCGCGCCGACACCGGGCGCATGTCCCGCCAGAAGCTCTGGAAAACGCCGGATTGCACTACGGCTCGATTGAACTGCAAGAAATAAGACTGGGCGTGGAACTCCTGCTGCCACGACACCGTCAGGGCCCGAACCCGGGCATCGGCGGGCATGGGTTCTCGCAAGAGACCCGCAAATTTGTCGGCGTCCAGCACATGCGTCGAGGTGTTCAGGAGCGTCACCTCGGCATAGCCCTGCAGCGGGATTTCGAGCAGGCCGTGTCGCCATGAATAAAAGTCGTAACCGATGTTTTCTCGCACGACGACCTTGATGCCGGTCAGGCGGTCCTCGAACGCGGCCACATTCAGTCCCGTGGAGATCAGGACCAGGTCGGCGAACTCGGCAGCCCGCAACGCATCGAGTAGTGTCAACCAGTCCCGGGTCAATGCGCCGGCCGGGTCGAAATGGGCGATCAGGATCAGCTTGTCGCGTGCCATGAGGTGCTCGAAAAATCTTCCCGAGTGTAACAAACCGTTGCCGACCAGCGCAGGCATGGCGCCGTGATGGCCGCCTGTCACAATAACGACATACGGCGGCTGGCAGACTGCGACCCGTGAACGTGACGGCTAAAATCGGTCGAAATGACGCATGCCCCTGCGGCAGCGGCAAGAAGCACAAGAAATGCTGCGGTCAGTCGGCCGCCGAAGCGCCGACCATGGCGAATGCCGCATCGATCGATCTCGAAGCGCTCGTGGCGCTGCTCCGGAGCCGACGCCATGCCGAGCTCGAATTGGCGGCACGCGCGCTGATCGCTGCGCACCCGCGCTCGGGTGTCCTCTGGCAACTCCTCGCCGCGGCATTGTATGGCCAGGGTAAGGAGCATCTCGCCGCGCTGGAAACGGCTGCACGATTGCTGCCGAACGATGCGGAGGCGCAAACCAATCTCGGCAATGCCCTGCGCGCGCAGGACCGTTTGCACGAGGCTGCGGCGCTGCATCGTCGCGCCATCGAAATCAATGCGGCGTACCCGGACGCCCACAATAATCTCGGCGCCGTGCTGCGCGACCTCGGCCGCCACGAGGAGGCCGCCCTCAGCTTTCGACGCGCGCTCGCACTCAACGATCGCTTTCCCTTGGCCCACAACAATCTCGGGATCACGCTGCTCGCCTGCGGCCGCGCGACCGAGGCGGTCGCCGCGCATCGCCGAGCGCTCGAGCTCGCACCGGATTTTGCCGAAGCGCATGCCGCCCTCGGCCATGCGCTGGTGGCGCTCAGGCAATCTGAGCCGGCGGTCGCGGCCTTTCGGCGCGTATTGGAGCTTGAGCCGGGAACTGTGGCTGTCCATGGGAGCCTCGGCAATGCGTTGCGCGATATCGGGCAGCCGGCGATGGCGGCGGAAAGCTATCGCGCGGCCCTTGCCCTGCAGCCGGACTCGCCCGAATTGCACAACAGCTTGGGCAATGCGCTCTTGGATCTCGGCCAGATCGACGCCGCGGTCCAGAGCTATCGGCATTCCCTGGAGCTCAAACCGGATTCCGCGAAAACCCTCAGTAATTTGGGTAGCGCGCTGCGTGATCTGGCGAAACTCGACGAGGCGGCGGCGAGCTACCGTGAAGCGCTGGCGCTCGAGCCGAACTCGGCGGACATTTGGACCAACTTGGCCGTGGTCGAACGCCTTCTGGGACATCCAGCCGAGGTGCAGGCAAGCCTGGGTCGGGCCATCGAACTCAACGCTGACTCGCCGGCCGCGATCTTGGTGAGTGCGGACGTTGCCGCCGATCGCGGCGAATTCGCAGTGGCCGAGGAGCGCTACCGGCGGGCCTTCGCGGCGGACCCGGATTCGGCGGCCGCCTGGGCGGGAATCGTCGCTCTGCGCCGGATGGGCCCGGAGGATGTTGAATGGATCGCGGTGGCACGACGGTTCCTCGAGCGGCCTCGGCGGCCGCGCGAAGCTGCGCATTTACTGTTCGCGATCGGGAAGTATTTCGACGACCTCAAGGAGTACCCGGAAGCCTTCGCGAGCTATCGGGCTGCCAACGAGATGATCAAGACCAGCCGTCCGGCGCACGACCAGGAACAGTTGTCGCGAACCTTCGCGTTCGTCGCGCAGCTGTACGATCGTGATTGGATCGACCAGTCGCGTGCCCACCCGACCAAAGGACCGGGCGCGCGCCCGATCTTCGTGGTCGGCATGCCACGCTCCGGCACTTCCTTGGCGGAGCAGATCCTCGCCTCGCATCCGGACGTGTTCGGCGCGGGCGAGTTGTCGTACTGGAAGGCCTCCTCGTTCGAAATGGGGCGCAGAAGCCTTGAGAACGGGCCGAGCGCGGCGCTCTCGGCGGAATTTGCCGAAAAATATCGCGAGCTGCTAAGGGGACTGGCACCTCGGCACGTACACGTGGTCGACAAGATGCCCGGCAATTTCGCGCACCTCGGCATGATCCACGCGGCGCTGCCCGAGGCTCGCATCATCCACATGCGGCGTGATCCCATCGACACTTGCCTGTCGATCTACTTCCAGAACTTCCATATCGCCCACTCCTATGCGAACGATCTGGACGACCTGGCGCATTACTACGATGAGTATCTGCGCCTGATGCGGCACTGGCTTGCGGTGTTGCCTTCCGACACGATCCTCGAGGTCCCCTACGAGGCCTTGGTCGACGACCCGGAGGCCTGGAGCCGCCGGATGGTGGAATTCGCGCAACTGCCTTGGGATGGGGCTTGCCTCAATTTCCATGAGACCGTCCGTTCGGTCAGCACGTTCAGCAAGTGGCAGGTGCGGCAGAGGATCAATCGACGCTCGGTGCAACGTTGGCGCAATTATGCCGCGTTCGTCGAGCCGCTGCAGCGGCTGTCGCCGGCGCCGCCCGTCGCTTGAGTACCAGAGCGAGATCTCAAGCGCCGGAAGACGCGGGCTGGTCGGGCACGAGGAAAGCACAGGGCGGCAGGCCCGCCTCGTGGCGCTCCCACATCCGCCGATAAGCGGCCTCCAGCGTACGCCGGTAGCGGTCGGTGTCGAAAAACGGATGTTGCAGGCGCAGCCGTTCCAGGCGCTGCCGGAGCGCACGAAGCCGGGCCGGCTCAGCAGCCAATGCACGCGCCATCGCCTCGTAGTCGCCCAGCGAGGACGCGACCGTGTCGGAGAGTCCCAGGTACTGCAGCAGACTGCCTGCCATGCGGGCGGCGAAGCTCGCACCCGTCACGGTCAGCACCGGGACTCCCATGCTCAAGGCGTCGCTCACGGTCGCACCGCCGTTGAAGGGAGTCGTGTCGAGAAATAGATCCGCGTGCCGATACCTGGCCAGATAGCTCAGGTAGGGCGCTTGATCGGCGAACACCAAACGCTCCGGCGCCACGTCGCGCGCCGCAGCTTCACGCCGCAGATTCTCGACCGCCGCCGGGTTGGTCGCGAGCAGCCACAGCACGCTGCCCGGAGAGTGCTTCAGCAACCGCATCCAGATCTCGAACACGGCCGGATTGAACTTGCAATTGCGGTTGAAGCAGCAAAACACGAGCGCGTCCGCGGGCAGGCCGAGCTCCGCGCGCGGCGAAACCGGTGGTGGCGTGGGCCGACGATCGTCATTGGGCTGAAAACAGCCGTCCAGACAGACGACCTTTTCCGCATACCATCTCTCTTGGTCCTCGGGGATGAGAAAGCGATCCGCAATCAAATAGTCCATATAGGGTGCCCCCATGGTGGCGGGCAGACCTAGATAATTGACCTGCACGGGTGCTGCGCGCTGCGCGAAGATGGCCGTGCGCTGCCCCAGCGTGTGACCCGTTAGATCGACCGCGATATCGACTTCGAGTTCGCGGATCAGATTCACTACCGCAGCGTCGTTCTGCGCACTGATGTCGATGAAACGCGTGAACGCGCCCTCGACTCGCCGGCGCGCCGGCCCGTCCGATTGACGGTCCCAGGCAAGCCCGATGGTCTCGAATTGCGTCCGATCATGGCGCTCGAAGACCCCCGCCAGCAGGTAGGTGACCGCATGCTCGCCCAGATCTCCGGACAGATAGGCGATGCGGATCTTCTCGTGCCGGTGGTGCAGGGGAGCACGGATGGGCGCCTGCGGCGGGTAATGCGCGTGCGTCATCGCCTCGGCACAGCGCAACTGCGCCGCCCCCGAGCCACTCGCGCACAAGAACGCGAGAGGCACGGCAGCCTGCGCGCCGCGTTCGACGGCCTCGGCCAGCGCCCAGGACCGGTGGTCCCAGTCTTGCCAGTCGCAGTCGCATAGCTGCGCGTAGAACTCATTGCCCAAGGCATACGGGAACTGCGGCGCCACGCGCACGAGCTGCGCGAACGCAGCGCGCGCCTCGGCGTGGCGCTGGAGCTGCATCAGGGCAGTGCCCAGATTGTGCCAGGCCTCGGCAAAGTTCGCGTTCAGCGTCAGCGCCCGGCGAAAATTCTCCACCGCCGCCGCGCCCCGTTTGCGATCTAGCTCGATCAAGCCGCGGTTGTTGAGCGCCTGCGGATAGTCAGGTCGTTGTGTGAGCGCCGCGCTCGCGCACGCGAGCGCTTCATCGACGCGTCGCAAACCGCGCAGCGCGGCTGCCATGTTGTTGAACGCCTCGGGAAAGACCGGCTGGTGGCGAATAGCCTCGCGATAAGCCTCGACCGATTCGGCGAGGGCCTCGGAACGCTGCAGATCGTTACCCCGGGCAAGCAGAGCGCCGGCCAGTGCCGTGTGCGCGAGGGCGTTCGTGGGGTGCATCGCCAGGGCCCGATGCAGCAGGTCGATGCCTTCCTGCACGGCCCCGCCTTCGGTGCACAGGACCCCCAGTAGGTACAAGGCGTCGACGCTGCGCGGGTTGGCTTTCAGGACGGCGATATAGGCGCTGCGTGCGGCGTCTACGTCGCCGCGCTGATGAGCTTGCAGCGCGAGATGCAAACGCCGCTGCCAATCGTCGGCGGGCTGGGGTGGTGGTGGCCGGTTCATCCAGCCTCCATCGCGGACACGCGGCGACCGCAAACGCCGCCGGGCTCTCGCCGCGCGCATGCCGTTGCCACATCTCCTCGAAAGCCGACCTGCACCATGATTCCCGCGCTGTCGTTCATCGATCAGTAGATCTCGCGCATTTTTCCAATTGTAGCCTCTCGCGCCCGAAGGCTGTGCGGGGTAAGGCCCGTCGATGGCGGTTGTCACGAATTGTTCACACCGGGGCGTGCGAGCCTGCGCTCCGATACACTCCTTTCCATGGATGCTCGGCACCCGAACACGCATATCTTTCAGATTTTTTACTCCCCGGAAACCCGCGCGATGCTCGATCCGGGGTTTGAACCCCTCGACAACTCGAGGAATGAGCGGCCGGACTGGCGAGAGTACTGGCCGATCCGGCGCTTCCTGCTCGAGAACTCGCTGATCGCCGGCGATTACTATGGCTTTCTGTCCCCCGCGTTCGGCCGCAAGACCGGGCTATCCGCGGCCG
>Ga0116226_10000045_pt1 | contig 82434 bp, 70 predicted proteins | sample S1TSphfallax_FD_89692 | JGI IMG/M metagenome (GOLD analysis project Ga0116226, IMG submission 89692) | Host-associated microbial communities from peat moss isolated from Minnesota, USA - S1T2_Fa - Sphagnum fallax MG | ecosystem: Host-associated > Plants > Peat moss > Unclassified | place: USA... | reverse complement strand
TGCGGCGGCCGTGCCGCCCAGGCCAGAGAGGCCGAGAGGTCCATCATCAGCCAGTTAAAGAAGCCGCGAAACAAGGCGAGCGCGCTTTCGATCGGGGGAATGGGGGGTGGGGATGTCATGGACACAGGAGAGGTAGTGTCGGTGACTCGGAGAGTCAATGGTGATAACAAGCGGCGCAGCGATTTTTGACGCTTCGTGCGGTCCCGTGGTTCGCCGGGTCGAGCCCGGCGATGACGATTTCTCATTGAATCAATGTGTTGGGCGTGGGGTGGGCGTAGGGTGGGCTTCAGCCTACCTAACCCGATGCGAAGGTGGGCTGAAGCCCACCCTACCGGAAAGGATTGACGTCACGACCTAGAGGGTCGGTGGCTCGCGCCAGAGGCCGGCGGTTTCCTCGGCTCTGCCCTCGGCTTGGAGCTTTTGCAGGTGGGCCAGGACGCTTGCCTCCGCCGCGCCGCGCAGGCGGGAATCGAGGGACGGGTAGAGCGCGTCGGCGATCGCGGCCACCGAGGTCGGCGCCCGGTGCAGATGGGCGCGAATGGAGTCTTCGCGCGCGAGCCGGTGGGCCAGCAGGGCGGCGACGAACGGGCGGGGCGTGGGGATCGGCGGCCCGTGACCGGGCAGATACAGGCGGTCGTCGCGGGCGAGCATCCGGCGCAGGCCGGTGATGTAGGCGGCCATGTCGCCGTCGGGCGGGCTCACCACGCTGGTCGCGAACGACATCACATGGTCGCCGCTGAACACCACGCCGTCATGGGCGAAGCACAGATGGTCCGGCGCATGCCCGGGCGTCGCGAGCGCCGTCCAGCCGACGACCGCCTCGCCGTCGCGCAATTCCTGGCCGAACTGGCGGGACCCTGCGAAAACCGGCGCGCCGGTCGCCGCCGCCAGCGCCGGCAGCGCGCCGGCATGGTCGGCGTGGCCGTGGCTCAGCAGAATCCGCGTCACCGCGCCGCCGGTCGCCGCCAGAACGGCGGAGACGTGCGCGGTGTCGTCCGGGCCGGGATCGACGACGACAAAGCCGGCGCCATCCTCGATCAGATAGGTGTTGGTGCCGTGGTACGTCATCGGCCCCGGATTGTTGGCGACGATCCGGCGGATGCCGGTGGCGACCGGCAGCGCCGTGCCGTACGGCGGCGGAGGCTCGGTCAGGAACGCCGGTGCCGTCATTGGTCGCTGCGCTGGGCCGCCGCCACTGCCGGGATCGTACCGCTCCCGCCCGGCATGGCCCGCTCGCTGACCCGGCGGCGATGCTCGCCGAGAAAGTTGGTCAGGCCCGCCGCCGCCACGACGGCGGCACCGGCGAGGGTGCCCCAGGACGGCACCTGCGAAAACGCCAGATAGCCGAGCCCGACCGCCCAGATCATCCCGGTATATTCGTAGGGCGCGAGCGCCCCGACGGGCGCCAGCGCCGAGGCGCGCGAATGCAGCCAGTGCGCCCAGCCGTTGCTCGCCCCCAGCACCAGCAGCCCGCCGAGCGCGACCCAGCCGATGCCGGGCCACGGGAAACCGACCAGCAGCATGAACAGCCCGACCGGCACGTGAAACGCCATCAGCCAGAACGCGAGACACTCCGGCGTCTCGGTGGTGGACAGCACGCGCGTCGAGGTGCGGCTGATCGCCATGCCGATCACGCCGAGAACGAGCAGCGCCGACATCGGATTCCACAAATCCCCGCCGGGGCGCAGCATCACCAGCATCCCGAGGAAGCCGATCGCCGTGGCGATGCCGCGCCGCAGCCCGATCCGCTCGCCCAGCATCGGCACCGCCAGCAGCAGCATCAGCAGCGGCGCCGCGTAGGCGAGCGCGTAACTGTCGGCCAGCGCGACGCCGTGCTGCCAGGCGATGTACCAGGTCAGCGTCGCGCTGGCATGGATCAGGCTGCGCAGCATCACCAGCCAGGTGCGCACCGGCCGCAGCCGGCGCAGCTTGCGCGGGCCGTCGCCGCCGGCGTCGCGCAGCGCCAGCCCCGCCACGGTCAGCCCGCCGAGCAGCCCGCGCCCGAGCATCGCGCCGACGACGCCCGCCACCGGCAGTGCCACGATGGTCGCGACGTCGCCCACCGTCAGCAGGAAGAAGCAGACGCAGACGAGCACGATGCCGCGCACCGTGTCCGTGCCGGTATCGCGCAGCACCCGCCGCTGAGGAAATTCAGACAAACGCGGCCTCCCCGTCCATGCAGACCGCCCCGTCCTCGTCGCGGCTTTCCACCCGCACGAGGCTGCCGCGATGCGTCGCCACCAGGGTGAGCGCGCGCTCGTGGAACGCCGGGCGGCGGCCGCGATAGGCGAACGAGGCGAGCCGCAGCCCCGCCGCCGCTTCCTGCGCCAGTCCGGCGAGCAACGTCGCCTGCAACGGGCCGTGGACGACGAGGCCGGGGTAGCCTTCGACGCGGGTCACGTAGTCCAGATCGTAGTGGATGCGGTGGCCGTTGCCGGTCAGCGCCGAGTAGCGGAACAGCAGCACCGGGTCCGGCCGCAGCGTGCGGGCAAGCGCACCCTCGGGCACCGGCGGCGCCGGGCGCGCCGGCTTGACCGCCGCACCGTCCGCCCCGCGATAGACGATGTCCTGCTCCTCATGGATCGCCGGCCCCGCCTCGCCGGCGATCTCGTGCGCCACGGTGACGAACACCAGCCGCCCGCTGCCGCCGGTCTTTTCCTCGATCGCGCGGATCGTGCTGGTGCGGCGAACCTGCTCGCCGACATGCAGCGGTGCCGCGAAGGTCACGCGCCCGCCCGCCCACATCCGGCGCGGCAGATCGTCCACCGGCGGCAGGAAGCCGCCGCGCCTCGGGTGCCCGTCCGCCCCGAGGGCGCTTGGCGGCGCCCAGTGCTGGAACAGCAGCCAGTGCCACAGCGGCGGCAACTCCCGCTCCGGCGGCGGCAGGTCGAGGCTGGCCGCCATGCCCTGCACCAGCAGCGGCGAGACGATATCGGCCCGCGTCTCGGAGCGTCCGAGATAGTCGGAGTACGGCATAGGCGGGCGCCCGTTCAGGAGTGTCGGCGCACTCTAGCCCATTGAACCGCCCGGGCCACGGTGCCACGTCACTGTCATGTCCAAGTTCGATTCCACCCAGTCCGGGTCAGGCAGTGCCGATCCGCGCTGGGGCACTCGCAGGCCGGGCGCCGGGCCGGTCGTCGACATCACCCTCGACGGGCGCTTCGCGGAGGCGCCGCAACCCGGAATTCCGCCGATTCCGGCGCGAATCATGGGTTATGCGATCCTGGTCGCGATCCTCGGCGGCGGGCTTGCGATCGGGTTGCTGGCGCTATGGCTGGCGCTGACGATCATCCCGATCGTCATCGGCGCCGGGCTGATCGCCTATGTCGTGTTCCGGGCGCAACGCTGGTTTGCGCGGCAGGGTTCATTCGGCGGCAAGCGCGACGTGTTCCGCCCCTAACCCGGCGGCTTCCGCAATCAGCCGGTAAGAGGCGCGCCGCACCGCCGGATCGTGCGCTGTGCTGAGCACCGCCGCCTCGTCCGCCCCGACGTCCGCCGCCAGCGTCCGCAGCCTCGCGACGACCTGGGTGCCGGTGCCGATGATGGCCCGCGCGCGTGCCCGCTCGGCCCGCGCCATTTCGGTCTCGGTCCAGGCATGGGCCGCCGCTTCCTGGGGCGACGGGAGGGCGACGAACACGCCGCGATCACGCGACAGGCGCCACAGGGCGCGCGCGGAATACTGATACTCCGCCGCCGCCTCGCTCTCCGCCGCGAAGGCCCAGACGCAGACGGAGGCGTAGGGGCGCGGGTTGCGTTCGCTCGGGCGATAGGCGTCGCGATAGAGCGCGATGGCGTCGGCGCAGCCCTGGCCGTCGGTGATGAAATGGGCGAAGCAGTACGGCAGCCCGAAATGCGCGGCGACCTGGGCGCCGAAGTCGCTGCTGCCGAGAATCCACGCCTCCGGCACGGTCGGCCCAGCCGGCTGGGCGACGACGCTGCGGAACGGGTGTTTTTCGACCAGCGGCGCGCCCGAGACCCAGGCCAGCAGGTCGCGCACCATCGCGGGGAAATTGTCGGCGGCCGTTGCCGCGTTCGGGTTCAGCGCGTGCGCGGTCAGCCCGTCCGAGCCCGGCGCGCGGCCGAGGCCCATGTCGATGCGGCCCGGCGCAATCGCCTCCAGCACGCGGAACTGCTCGGCCACTTTCAGCGCGGCGTAATGCGGCAGCATGATCCCGGCGCTGCCGACCCTGATCCGCTGCGTGGTCGCGGCGATGGCAGCCATCAGCACCTCGGGCGCGGAGCCGGCCACCGCCTCGGAATTATGGTGCTCGGCCAGCCAGTAGCGCGCGTAGCCGAGATCCTCGCAGAGCCGCGCGAGGGCGAGGCTTTCGCGGATCGAGTCGGCCGGCGTGCGGCCCGTCACCACGGTCGATTGGTCGAGAACCGAAAGCCGCATCGCCGTCCGCTCCGTCGTCCTGAAGCGGGATGTGGCGTCGGTCGGCGCGGTTGGCAACCGCGCCGGCGGGTGGGTTAGAAGCCGGTTCCGAACGCCGCGCGGAGGACGACGTAGAGCAGGCCGCCGACCAGGAAACCGACCAGCGTGCCGTTGACCCGCACGTATTGCAGGTCGCTGCCGACGCGCAGTTCCAGCTTCTCGGTGATCGTCGCGCTGTCCCAGTTGCCGACCACGTCGGCGATGAAGCCGGAGACCTGGGCCTGCGCGGCCGGCAGGAAGCTGACGACGACGCCCTCGGCGGCGCGCTGAACCCGCGCCCGCGCGCCGGCGTCGGTTTCCAGCAGCGTGCCGAAATTGGCGAGCGCCGCCGCGATGTAAGCCGATGCACGGCCGTTCGGGCGGGTCGCGTCGGCCTCCAGCGCCATCCGCAGGCGCGACCAGATGTCCCAGACCCACGCCTGCACCGTGTCGTGCGCGATCACCTGCCGCACCGCCCGCCCGACCTCGGCCGCGCGGGCCGGGTCTTCCTCCATCCGCGCGATCTCGCGGCGCATCCATTCCTCGAACGCCTCGCGCAGGTCCGAGCCGTCCGCCTGCATCTTGTCGAGTTCGGCGTTGATCTGCGTCAGCACGCGCCGGGCGATCGAGGCGCCGAGCGCCCAGCCGACCAGCCGGCCGCCCTGCTCGCGCACCCGTTCCTCGACGGCGTGGCGCAGCGTGTCCTCCCGCTCCGAGAGCACGACTTTCAGCTTGGCGAGGATGAAGCTGAACATTTCCTGGTGGCGGCCGCCCTCGATCAGCGCACGCAGGGCTCGCGCCATCACCCGGCCGGCCGCCGGCCCGCCGACGAGGCGGGGAATCAGCCGGGCGAGCGTGCGCCGCGCCCGCCCGTCCTCCACCGTCGCCAGCAGTTTCGGCAGCATTGTCGCGAGCGCCGTTGCGGCCGGCGCCATCGCGTCGGGGTCGGAGAAGAAGCGGGCGACGATACCGGCGAGGTCGAGCTTGCCGACCGTCCGCCGCACCTCCGCTTCGGTGAACACATGGTTGCCGACGAAGCGGCCGAGGGCGCGGCCGAGCCGTTCCTTCTGCGCCGGGATGATCGCGGTGTGCGGGATCGGCAGGCCGAGCGGGTGGCGGAACAGCGCGGTCACGGCAAACCAGTCGGCGATGCCGCCGACGAACCCCGCCCGCGCCGCCGCTTGCAGCACACCGGACCAGTAGGTCGGCGGCAGCGCGTAGCTGCCGACCGTCACCACAGCCATCCCCACCAGCAGCCCGGTCGCAACCGTCTTGTGCCGTCGGAGCGACAGCCGCGCCTCCTGATCCGGGTCGGGGAGCGTGGCTGAGTCGGGGGTCGGCAGGCGGGATGCGTCCATGTCCGTGCGACCGTATCGCGCCGGAGCGGAGATTGACACGCCGGGTTTCCGCGAAAGGCGATACCTATTTGTGTTAGGTATCGCCGACGGGTGGGTGACTACTGCGCCTGCATCGTCGATGGGTCGATGCCGAGCGCCAGCACCGTCCCCTTCGTCAGCCTGCCGTCGGCCGGGAGGCCGTTGGCGGACTGGAAGCTCTGCAACGCCGACACGGTACCCGGCCCCCACTCGGCATCGACCGCGCCGGTGTAGAAGCCGAGCTGGCGCAGGCGCGCCTGGACGATGCGCATGGAGTCCGCACTCAGCGCGAACGTCTGGCCGGGCGCGGGAGCGGCGGCCGCGACTGGCGCCGGTGTTTGTACGGCTGGCGGCGACGGCGCGGCGGTGGCCACAAGCGCGGCGGGGTCGAGGCCGAGCATCGCGGCGGTCGCCTGGTTAATCGTGCCGGTCGCCTGCAAGCCGTGGCTTTGCTGGAAGCGTTGCAGCTCCGACTCGCTGGCGGCGCCCCAGATGCCGTCCACCGGCCCCGAGAACCCGCCAACGACATTCAACTTACCCTGCACCTGCCGCACCCCGTCGGCGCTGATCGGCGCGACAAACGTGAGCCCCGTCTGCTGCGCCATCGCGGCCGGCCCCAGCACGCCGCCGGCAAACAGAACGGCGATTGCGGCGCTGTGTCGGATCATCGGAAACCTCCTCTGGCGTTTTCGGACATAGAATGCGCGAGGGGCGGGTTGGTTCACGGGGCTTTCCCCGCGCTCGGAACGGGCACGTGAACGGTTGGCCGCAGACAGACGGCTGCATCACCCAAACGGCAATAGATGACGAATAGACAAAGTAACTTCACGTTATAGCAATGTTAACTCGCAGTGATATGCAACATTGTCATGTAATGTTATGTCATGACTCATAGAATCCAATAATGAATTGCATATATTTTTCAGATTGACTCAAAATATTCGCCGGTGGCAGGCTCATTGGGCGATTTGTATTGGACACGAGAAGTTATTCATAATGTTTTTGTGTAGTATACGTATGCCGGTGGCCGTTTCAGCCACTGGAATGCTTGCTCTTGCCTACGCGGGATGGCGCGCGTGCGCACCGTCATCATCAGCGCCGACACATGCGATGCGTTCATGGCCCTCGCCAAAGGCGGCGGCGCGACCTGGGTGATCACCGTCAACGACGGCGCCAGCATCACCGGCAACGGCGACGGATAGCGCGGCGGCCCGGCGACACGCCCGGCCATTCGGCTTCCGACAGAGATAGCACCTGCAACAGCTCAACCGACGGTCGTCCGGCCACGACGTGCGGATGCCGGGCGACCGCGCGCAACCCAGTCATGAGGAGTGAAACATGCCTGCGTACATCACGCCTGTTCACGAGACCAAGCACGCGCGCGTGCGGCGAGGATGCTCCAACATACTCCTGGCGCTGCCCATGGCGCTTCTTGCATCGACCGCGTTTGCGCAACACGTCACCAATCCGTTCGTCGGCGCGACGCAGTATGTCAATCCCGACTATGCCACGGAGGTCGGCACGGTTGCGTCGCAGACGAGCAACGCGCAACTCCAGGCGCAGATGAACACCGTCGCCGGCTATCCGACGGCCGTCTGGATGGACAAGATGGCCGCCATCACTGGCGGTTCGGCGAATGGTGGCAGGCTTGGGCTGGCACAGCATATCACCGCGGCGCTGGCGCAGCAGACCGGCAACCAGCCTGTCGTCGTCACGCTGGTGATCTATGATCTGCCGCAGCGCGACTGTGCGGCGCTTGCCTCGAACGGCGAAATCAGCATCGCGCCAAATCCGCCGACGCAGCCACTCACGGGCATTCAGACGTACGAGCAGAATTACATCACGCCGATCTTCAACATCCTGGCACCCTACGCGAACAACCCGAATATTCGCTTCGTGCTGGTGATCGAGCCGGATTCGCTGCCGAACCTTGTCACCAACACCGGCCTGAGCTTCGCCATTCCGGCCTGCATCGCCGCGAACGGTGGCCAGACGGGATCAGCCTCGGTCAACGGCGTGTATGTGCAGGGCATCCAGTACGCGCTGAACCAGTTCCACACGCTGCCGAACGTCTATCAGTATCTCGATATCGGGCACTCGGCCTGGCTCGGCTGGCCATCGAATTTGGGGCCGGCGGTCAGCTTCTATTCTCAGGTGGTTCGCGGCACGTCCGCCGGGTTCAGTTCGATCGACGGGTTCATCAGCAACACGGCCAATTACACGCCGACGCGCGAGCCGTTCATGACCGCCAACGAATCGATTGGCGGCAACCAGGTTTTATCCGCGAATTTCTATCAGTACAACCCGTACATCGACGAGGCCGACTACGATCAGGCCCTTTACACCGCTTTCACCAACGCGGGTTTCCCCGCCAGCATCGGCTTCCTGATCGACACGTCGCGCAACGGCTGGGGCGGACCCAACCGGCCGACCGGCCCGAGCGCGAGCAACGACCTGAACACGTTCGTCAATGCCTCGAAGATCGACCTGCGCAACGCGCGGGGACAATGGTGCAACCAGAGCAACGCCGGCCTGGGCACGCCACCGACGACAAGCCCGCCCGGCTTCTTCCCGCAGCTTGAAGCCTTCGTGTGGATCAAACCGCCGGGCGAGTCGGACGGCACCTACGCCAGCAGCTCGGCCTACGTCGGCGGCAATGCCGACGAGAATTGCGACCCGCTGCACATCAACGCGCTCGCCAACAACACGCTGACGGGTTCGCTGGCCAACCCGCCCTCCGCCGGGCTGTTCTTCCCGTCCGCGTTCACGATGCTGGTGCAGAACGCCTTGCCGGCGGTGCCGGTCACGCCACCCGCCGGCGGCACGGGCGGCGGCGGGACCACGGGCGGCGGCACAACGGGCGGCGGCGGCACGACGGCACCGACGCCGAGCTACACGCTTTCCGCCAGCCCGAGCAGCCTCTCGGTCGCGCAAGGCGCATCCGGTATGTCGACGATCACCGTGGCGCCGTCGGGCGGCTTCGCCGGCAGCGTGGCGTTCGCCCTCTCCGGCGTGCCGAGCGGCGTGACGGCGACGTTCGCGCCGACCTCGTCCACGACATCGACGCAGCTCACGCTCGCCGCCGGCGCCAGTGCTGCCACCGGCCTCAGCGTGATGACGGTGACGGGCATCAGCGGCACGACGCTCGCCAATACCACGGTCGCGCTGACGGTGACGCCGACGACCGTGACACCGCCGGGCGGCGGCGGCACTACGGGCGGCGGGGGAGGCACCACGACGGGTGGTGGCGGCACCACGACCGGCGGCGGCGGCACCACGACGGGTGGTGGCGGTACCACGACCGGCGGCGGCGGTACCACGACGGGTGGTGGCGGCACGACGACCGGTGGCGGCGGCACCACGACGGGTGGCGGCGGGACAACCGCCAGCGGCAGCGGCCCGGCGACGGCGACCGGGGCGGTGGGGACGAGTGGGGCGTGGTTCGATCAGGACAACGTCGCGCTGACCACGCCGACCTCGATCACCGCGCTGACGCTGACCATCACGGTTCCGCAGGGCAACGTCGCGCTCAACGGGATCTACAACACGGTCGGCGGCCAGATCGTGAACGCGACGACGACCGCCGGCGGCAACATCGTCTATACGTTCACGCTGAAAGCGGGGCAGCAGATGTGGCCCGGCAGCTACACGTTCGCGGCGCAGATGAACGGCAACGGCGCCGTCGTCCACAACGCGACCGGGGATACCTGGACGCTGACCTACACGGCGGGCGGCGTGACCTACGCGCAGTCCGGCACGATCTAGCCGCAGAAACCGGGCGGCCCCGCTCAGGGTCGCCCGGGGCCTGGCGGGCCGCCAATCTGCCCAAAGCGCGCGCATTTACAGCCCGCAATCCGGTCTAACCCAATACATTCCGCGCGATTTCCGGGCAAACGCGCGAATCCTCCGCATTCCACCGCAGGTGCTCTTGCCCTCAGGGAAAGAGCCTGTTCATATCTCGCATATGCAGCATTCCGTGTCCGAGCTTGCCAGCATTCCCGCCCTCGCCGCCGAGCTTCTGGCGGCCACCGGCCGCGCGCGGGAGGGGGCGGCGGCGGACCCGTTCGGCAATCCGGTGTTGTCGGTGGCCCTCGCCGTGTCGCGGCGGATCGACCAGGGGACGCTGACATACGACGATATCGAGGCGCTGGTGCGGCATCTGCGCGACGCGGCGTTCGACGATCGCGCGGCGCGGATCGCGGCCTATGTCGGCGGCGTCGACCTCGCCGCCAACACCGCCGCGATGGCGACGCTGGCCGAGCGGCTGGTGCGGCCGGACCCGGCCGACAGCGCGGTGCCGCTGGCAACCTTCCGCTCCGCCGTCGAGCGGGCGCGGTTCGCCGCCGTGTTCACCGCGCACCCGACCTTCTCGCTGCCACGCGAGATCAACCATGTGCTCGCCGAGACCGCGAGCGGGCGGCCGGTGGAGATGTGTTTCATCTCCCATCGCCCCAGCGGCGTGACGCTGGCGGAGGAGTTCGAGCAGGCCTCCTGCGCCATCGCGCACGGGCGCGACGCGCTCGATCTGCTCAACCAGGCGATCCTGGTGGCCGCACGCGCCAACTGGCCGGGCCGCTGGACGGAGATCGTGCCATCGCCGGTGATCCTGACGAGCTGGGTCGGCTACGACACCGACGGGCGCACCGACATCGGCTGGTGGGACACGCTGCGGCTGCGGCTGCGCATGAAGCGGATGCAGCTTCTGCGCGTGCAGACGCAGGTGACGGCGGTGCCGGAAGGCGCGCCGATCGCTGCGCGGATGGCGACGGCGCTGGAGGCGGTGGACGCGCAACTGGCGGCCGTGCCGACCAGCCAGGACCCGGACGCGGTGGCCGCGTTCGCACATGAACTGATCGGCAAGCGCGACGCGGCGCTGACGACGCCCGAGCCGCTGGACGCGCTGTTCCGCGCCGCAATCGCGACCGCGCCGGCACCCGCGAAACTGGCGCTGGCGGTCGCGCGGGCCGGGCTGCGCTCGCACGGGCTGTCGCTCGCGCACACGCATGTGCGGCTGAACGCGGCGCAGTTGCACAACGTGGTGCGGCAGCGCGTCGGCCTCGCCGATCCGCCCGAGGACCAGTCACGCCGCCGCGTGCTGCTGGCCGGCATCAACGCGGCGCTGGACGCGGTGCAGCCGGTGCCGGTCGATTTCGGCGCGCTGATCGCCGAGGGTGCCTCGGCCGCGCGGCTGATGATGACGGTCGCGCAGCTTGTCAAACACATCGATTCGGCGACGCCGGTGCGGTTCCTGATCGCCGAGACCGAAAGCGGCTACACGCTGCTGGCGGCGCTGTGGCTGGCGAGGCTGTTCGGGATCGAGAAGCACATCGAGATCAGCCCGCTGTTCGAGACGGCGGAGGCCCTGGAGCAGGGCATCCACGTCATGGAGGAAGCGCTGCGCAGCCCGCATTACCGCGCCTATCTGAAGGCGACGGGGCGGATGGCGCTGCAATTCGGCTACTCGGATTCCGGCCGCTATGTCGGGCCGCTGGCGGCGACGTACCTGATCGAGCGGCTGCGGCTGAAGCTGGGCGAGGCGCTGGCGCGGCACAAGCTGACCGACATCGAGGTGCTGTTCTTCGACACGCACGGCGAGAGCGTCGGGCGCGGCGCGCACCCGGGCTCGCTGTCCGAGCGGCTGACCTATCTGTCGCCGACGGCGGCGCGGCAGGCGCTGAGCAAGGCCGGCATAGCGGTGCGCGAGGAGAGCGCCTTCCAGGGCGGCGACGGCTATCTGCTGTTCGGCACGCCGGAACTGGCGACGGCCACGATCGCGCGGATCGCCGAGCACGCCTTCCCGCCGGAGCAGCGGTTCGGCGCCCCGCCGCCGCCGGCCGACCCGATCTACGAAGTCACCGACTTTTCCGCCGACTTCTTCGCGACCTGCCGCTCGGGGATGCAGGAACTGGTGGATGACGCGGGCTACGCGGCGCTGCTCGGCGCGTTCGGGCCGGCGTTGCTCGACAAGTCCGGCTCCCGCCCCGCCGCGCGGCAGACCGATGGCATGGCCGGCCCCGCGCTGATCCGCCATCCGCGCGAATTGCGGGCGATCCCCAACAACGCGATCCTGCATCAACTCGGCTGGCTCGCGAACACTTTGCAGGGGCTGGGAGCGGCGGCGCTGCGGCATTCCGAGTTGTTCGCCGAGATGCGCGAGCGCAGCGGCCGGTTCCGCAACGCGCTGGCGCTGGCGAACCATGCGATGGCGCACTCGGATCTCGACGTGCTGCGCGCGGTGGTGGCGACACTCGACCCCGGCATGTGGCTCGACCGCGCGGCACACGCGCGGGTGCCGGGGCGGCGGCAGGCGCTGGTGGCAATCGCGCGATCGCTGGAGCGGCTCGATCTGTGGGCACAGGCGCAGGCGATGTTCCGGCGCATCCAGGCCGACCACGTCGCGCTGCGGGCGCAGTGGCCGGACGCGCCGACGATGTCGGACCGCGAGATGCTGCTGCACTCGCTGCGGCTCGCGATGATCCACCGGATCTGGCTGATCTCGACCAACATCCCGGATTTCTCGCCGCGCTACGGCGTGACCCGGGCGACGCTGGACGGGCGCATCCTGCGGCTCGACGTGCCATCCTCGGTCAAATTCCTGACCGAGGTGTTCCCCGCCGCACCCGACCCCTCTTCCGACCGCGACTTCGCCGAGCCGCGCGCGCCGCGCGCCGAGGCGGCCTATTCGCGCGAGCACGCCGAAATCTTCGCGCCGATGACCCGGCTGTTCGCACTGGTGCGGGAAATCAGCTCGGCGGTCACGCACGAGGTCGGGGCGTTCGGCTGAAGGTGCGCAGGCTCGCACTGGCCGCACTGCTGGCGCTCGCGGCGGCTGCCCCGGAGCAGCCGGGCGTGAACGGCAGCGCCGCGCGCGTCACCGTGGACCCGGCGGCGCCGCCCTGGCGATCACTTGCGCGTTTGCAGGTGGCGGGCGAGAGCCGCTGCACCGCCGTGATGATCGGCCTGCGCCTGGCGCTGACCGCCGGGCATTGCCTTTACGGCCGCAGGCTCGGGCATGACGTGCCGGCCGAGTCGGTGCATGTGCTGACCGACTATGCGAACGGCAGCTACACCCGCCACAGCATCGCCGCGAGCTACCAGCGGCTCGCCGACGGCGCCGACGTGGCGCTGGTCACGCTGGCCGACCCGATCGGGACGGACGTGCTGCGCCTCGCGACGGCCGACCCGCCGGTGGGCGCGCCGGTGATGCTCGGCGGCTACAACCAGGATCGGGACGAGGTGATCGAGGCGGACAGGCATTGCCATGTCCGGGGCGCGTTGCAGGGCCGGCTGATCCATGACTGCGCCGCGACGTTCGGCACCAGCGGCGCGCCGTTGCTGGGACGGGCGGCGGACGGCACGTGGCGGATCGTCGGCTTGCAGGTCGGCGCCTTCACCGAGCGCACCGGCGGGGTTGCGATCCCGGCCAGCCGTCTGCGACATTTGCCGCCGCCGCCCAACTGACGAAGGCCGCCGCCGATGATCCCGCTCGACCTGTTCCTCGCCTTCATCGCCGCGACGACGGTGCTGATGCTGATTCCGGGGCCGAACGTGGCGCTGATCGTCGCCAACTCGGTCGCCTACGGCACCCGCTTCGGGCTGCTGACGGTGGCGGGCACCTCGGCCGGGATGCTCGTCCAGCTTGCGCTGACGGTGCTGGGGCTGGCGGCGGTGCTGGGCGCGGTCGGCGCGCTGTTCGAGTGGCTGCGCTGGGCGGGCGTGGCCTACCTGCTGTTCCTCGGCATCCGGCAATGGCGGGCGGAGCCGGTCGATCTGACGCGGACGAAGCCGCAGCCCCGCGCCCCGCGCGAGATCTTCCTGCGCGGCATGGCGGTGTCGCTGACCAATCCCAAAACGCTGTTCTTCTACGGCGCGTTCTTCCCGCAATTCATCAGCCCCGCGCATGACGTGACGGCGCAGGTGCTGCTGCTGTCGGCGACGTTCTTTGTGCTGGCGATCCTGCTCGACGGCGCCTGGGCGCTGCTGGCCGGGCGGGCGCGCGGCTTCCTCGCCGGGCGCGGCCGGATGCGCAACCGGATTTCCGGCGGACTGCTGATCGGCGCGGGTCTCGGGCTGGCGCTGGCGCGGCGGCGCTGACGATGGGCGCGCTGTCGCTGCCTCGCCGGCTGAGATCCATTCTGCAACGCTATAGGCCCAGACTACCCAATCCGCCGTTGTTGCCCTCGACGATCAATGCCGGCATCATCGAACTCAGCGCCTGGCACGCCGCCGGCTGGGCGTTCGACTCGCAGGACAAGGCCGCACGGCTCGATGTTGAGGCGGTGCTCGAAGGATCGGCCGAGATCCTGGCGCGCACGACGGCGGACCAATACCTGCGCGGCCTGGCGGGGCTGACCGGCGGCGACGGCGCGCAGGCGTTCTATGCCCGCTGGCGCCGCAAGCTGTCGCCCGACGAACTGGCCCGTGTGCGCCTGCGCACCGCCGGCGGCACGCATCCGGTGCCGCACGCCGGGGCGATCAGCCTGGACTACACGCCGCTGATGCAGGTCGCGATGGACATCGTCGACAACTGCAATCTGCGCTGCCCGTTCTGCCTGTACGACTATGCCGTGACGCACACCACGCACATGATGGACGACGCGACGCTGGAAGCGGCGCTACGCTTCGTGCCGTATGCGCGCGACAACATGTTCTGGTTCTCCTGCCTGCACGAACCGACCTTGCATCCGCGCATGGTGCAGATGATCGACCGCGTGCCGCGCGAACATCGCAAGCGGCTCTCGATGACCACCAATCTGGCCAAGCGGATGCGGCCGGACTATTTCGCATGGCTGGCGTCGAGCGGGATGTACGAACTGCGCATCTCGATCGAATCGCTAGACCCCGCCTTGTACGAACGCATGCGCCAGGGCGCCCGGCATCGCATCTTCATGGAAAACTGGGAGGCATTGCTGGCAGCACTGCCGCTCGGCACCGACCGCCCGACGCTGCACTACGTCACAATGGCCTACAAATCCAACCTCCGCGAGCTGCCCGACCTCGTCGGGCATCTACTGAGTGTGGGACAGGCGACTCTGGTCGAGATGCGCTACACCTACGACGTCCCGCACATTCCCGCCGCGTTCAAGGCAGCGGAATATCTGGAGGCCGAGGATTGGCGCTGGCTGCGCGACCAGTTGGCGCCGTTCGGCCCCGAGCGCGTGCGGCTGGAGGAGCCGCCGGCGCCCGCCCCTCCGGCGCCGGGAATGCCCGACACCTCCACGAAAGTGCTAACCGGGCGTTACATGTTTCGTCTGTCCTGGGACGGCACGCTGCATGTCGTCGGCACGCTGGCCAGCAGCCGTTACGATTATGCCGGCGAGCGCAACCTGATGACCACCAACATCCGCGACATCGCCGACCCGCAGGCGTTCTTCGACAAACTCGACGGAATCGGCTGAGAGTTTTCAGCCGCCGCCGCGCCGCAGCGCGATGTCGCAATACATCCAGCGCTGCAGCGAAAAGCCGACCACCTTCCAGTCCGACGACGTGACCAGTTCGTTCACGGCCTTGACGACGCCATATGGATGGCCGTCGTGGTCGAACAGCGTGTAGTCGTTGAACACCAGCAGCCCGTCAGGCTTCATCTTCGGCAGCGCGGCGCTGATGTCGCGCTTCACGCCGTCGTACCCGTGATCTGCGTCGATGTAGAGGATGTCGAACGAGCGATCGGGCTGCGCGGCGGGGCGGTGCTCGCTCGGCCCCTCCTCGATCACCAGCCGCGCGCCGGCGTCGGCCAGCAGCGCCTCGTAGAAAGCGCGATGCGATCGGCCGCCGAACAGCTCGTGCGTCGGCTTGCCCCATAGTTCCGCCAGCGTGTGCAAGTCGAACAGGTCGAAGGCAACGAACCGCGCCGGCTGCAAATGGTCGATGACGAAGCGGGAAAAGGTGCCGAGCCCGATACCGACTTCGCCAATCACCAGCCCGGGCTCCGGCTTTAACGCCGGGACCATCTCAGCGCGATCGGCGAAGGCGCGGGCGTTGGAAAAATGTGCGGCCGTCAGCGCCGGGTAGTCGAGGTGCGGATGCGCGAGGATCGGCGGCGGCGGGCTGGCGGGGCGCAGTAGACGCCGCAGATAAGCCAACCCCGTCACGCCACTCCCGCCAGCAGCGCCGCGCGCGGCCCGAACAGCAGTCCGTTCGGCAGCGCGCGCTCGGCGCCAACCAGCAGCGCCGGAATGCCGTCGAGGCGATGGAGGCGCATCAGCGATTGCGCGGCCGCCGTCCGTTGTTGCATCACCTCGATCAAGGTCGGGTCGGGCGCTGGCAGACCGACTATGTCGGCCGGCACCGCCGCGTCACAGATGTCGCGCCCGCCGACCCAGCGGGCGGACCGGATGGCCGCCAGCGCCGCTGCCTCGCGCGTCGGGTCCTGCCGCCAAACGGCGGTGAGCGCCAGCGTCGCCGGGCCGGAATTGAACGGCCCTTCAGCCCGGCCGAGCACGTCGGCACGGTAGGCTTCGGAACACGCCTGGCCGGTCAGCTTCGCGATGCGCTGGTCGGCGTTCCAGGCGTAGGTGGCAAAGGCGGGCTCCGTGGTCCGGCCCGACTGGATGAACAGGCCGCTCGGCATCAGGGCGACCTGCCTGCCTCTTGCGATCAGCGCCCGTAGCGCCGGCGCGGCGCCGTAGCACCAGCCGCAGAGCGGGTCGAACAGATAGGTCAGTGTGGACATGATGGCATGGTACTCCGTCTGTCGGCGCGAGACGAGAAAAGCCGCCCGGTAGCGCGGGCGGCTTTCGTTTCGTCGCAGTCCAGCGCGACCCTGCGGTCGCGCGGCGGATTTCAGGCGGCCGATGCCATCGCGCCGGACGACATGCGCTGCGACACGGCGGCGTTGTAGAGTTCCTGCTCCTGCTGCTTGTGCTTGATGGAAAAGCGGATCGACGCCGCGCCGCAGGCGCAGATGATCGCGGTGATCCCCAGCACCATGAAGCAGAGTTGCGGCATTCCGGTGAAGCGCAGCAGCAGCCCCGCCGCGACGCCGCCGATGTTGCCGCCGGCCCCGATGATGCCGCATACGCCGCCGAGCACCTTGCGGTCGATGAACGGCACCAGCGCATAGAGCGAGCCGCACGCCATGTGGGTGAACAGGCCGAACACCAGCATCATCGACACCGCCACCGCCGCCGTGCCCGCCTGCGAGAAGCCGATCAGGAAAATCCCCTCGCCGACCATCAGCCCGAACAGCAGCCAGGTGCGGCCGTCCAGCCCCCGCGTCTTCGCCACCTTATCCGACAGCAGGCCGCCGACCGCGCGGGCGAACAGCGCCAGCAGGCCGAACGCGCCGACCGCGAGCCCGGCATTCTCGAGCGACAACTGGTAATGGTTGAAGTAGTAGGTCGCGGCGATCGAATGCACGAACAGCTCGACCCCGAACGACGCGCCGTAGCACGCCGCCAGCAGCCACACGCGATAGTTCCGGCTGGCGGTCTTCATCACGTCCCACCCCTCCTTCTTGCCCACCTCGGTCGACAGACCGCGACGGCGCATGTCGGAGAAGTTCCCCTCGGGCGTATCCTGCGTGTACTTCCAGTACAGCACGGCGGTGACCAGCATCAGCGCGGCCGGCAGCACCTGGGAATAGCGCCAGGACATGCCCTTGCTGAACCCCCACGCGGCAACGCCCGCGAGCACCAGCGGCATGACGCTTTGCGTGACGCCGCCGCCGGCGTTGCCCCAGCCGCCCACGGTCGCGTTGGCGGTGCCGACCACGTTCGGCGCGAACATCACCGAGGTGTGGAACTGCGTGATCACGAAGCTCGCGCCGATGATGCCGATCATCAGGCGGAAGATCAGGAACGAGGTGTAGTCCCAGGCGAAGGCGATGCCGATGACCGGGAAGGCGCCGAAGAACAGCAGCATCGTGTAGACGATGCGCGGGCCGTATTTGTCGCACAGCGGCCCGATGGCGAAGCGGGCGAGCACGGTCGCGAACACGCCGGCGATGCCGATGGAATAGACCTGGTCGTTGGTCAGCCCGAGGTCGCCCTTGATGACCGGCATCAGCGGCGCGGTGGCGAACCAGGCGAAGAAGCAGACGAAGAAGGCGATCCAGGTCAGGTGGAACGCGCGCATCTGCGGCGTCGCGAGACTGAACAGGTCGATGCGGGTGGCTTTGGCGGACGGCATGGAGAACTCCTGCGAAAGGCGATGGATCGGCAACGGGATATGACCGGGCGGCGTGACCGCTCGGTCAGGTGGCGATGCTGTCGTTCTCCCCAGGCAGATCGTTGTTGCCGCCGCGCATGACTGCGTTTGTCTTGAGCAGCGCGCTGTTTTTCACCAACACTGCATCATTGGTCTCAAGCGGACCGGTATCGGACATGGTTCACGTTCCAGGAAGCCGCGCAGGCGATGCCTTCGCGTATGGGCACTTCCCTACCCACGGCGACGTGGGTATCGGCGCGCGGTGCTTTGAACGCGCCGAGGGCACGTCAATGTGCCCTGCGAGCCCCGTTGCATGTCACGTGCCAGCACGCCGGGTGGTGCGGGACTTGCACCCGCAGGCCGACCGATCGCGAGCGACAATCATTCGATGATCAAGGACTTATGACCTCGGCGCTGGTGCTTTCGAGCGACGGCCCGGCGGCGCCGCCGCTGGCCGAGGACCTGCAAGCCGCCGGCTTCGAGGTGCGCGGAGAGACTGACTGCTCAAATCTTTTGCAGGATGTGATCAAAAAGGCGACGGACGTCGTCGTCTGCTTCCAGGAGGCGCTGGACGCGCCGTTTCTCGACAGTCTGGCGGCGGTCGCGGCGTCGGCGGCGCGCCCGGTGGTGGTGTTCACGCTCGACCCGGACGCGGAGAAGATGGCGGCGGCGACGGGGAGCGGGGCGCACGCCTACGTGGTGGCCGGCTATACCCGCAACCGACTGCGCGCCGTGGTGCAACTGGCGCAGGCGCGCTTCCGGCACGAGCAGGGACTGCGGCAGGAACTGGCCGACGTGCGCAAGCGGTTCGACGAGCGCAAGCTGGTCGACCGGGCGAAGGGCATCCTGATGGGCGCCCGCCAGTTGCGCGAGGAGGAGGCCTTCCGCGCGCTGCGCAGCGCCGCGATGGCATCCAAGCGGCGGATCGGGCAGGTGTCGCAGGTGGTGATCGATTCCGCGCACTATGCGGAGGCGGTGAACCAGGCGGGGCAGTTGCGGATGCTGTCGCAGCGCATCGTCAAGTTCTACGCGCTCGGCTGCGCCGGCGTGACGGACGCGGAGACGCGGCGGCTGCTGGCCGAGTCGATCGCGCAGGTGGACAGCAACCTCGCCACGCTCGACCGCAACCTGTCGAAGGCGACGTTCGGCGACCTGCTGCGCACCGTGCAGGAGCCGTGGGCGCGGCTGCACGCGGCGCTGCGCCTGCCGCCGGCGGTGGCGCGGCTGCGCGACATCGACGATCTGGCCGAGCAGGTGCTGGAACGGGCGGAGACGCTGACCGCGAACCTGGAGGTCGCGGCGTTCGCGACGGCGCTGCACGCGATCAACGTCGCCGGCCGGCAACGGATGCTGACGCAGCGGCTGGCGAAGGAGGTGCTGATCCGCACCCTCACCGGCGCCGCCGCGACGGGCGCGACACGGGAGGAGTTCCTGCGCGGCTTCGACTACCTGGACCGCCTGCCGCTCAGCAGTTCGGAGATCATGCGGGAACTGGAGGCGGCGCGACGGGCCTGGCAGGAGTTCGAGGCGGGCCTCGCACAGCGCGCGACGCCGGAGGGCCGCGCGCACATCGCCCGGTCGAGCGAGGTGCTGCTCGGCCATTTCGACCGGATCACCTATCTGATCGAGCGTGGGGTTCATGCGCTGATCGGGTTTTAGCGATGGCGGGGAGTCATGCAGAATGACGCCTCGATTTCGTTATTCCCGCGAAAGCGGGAATCCAGTGCGGCCCCCTGGATTCCCGCTTTCGCGGGAATGACGAATCGAGGCGTTTATCTCAGTGCATCTCAAATGGACAATTGTCGTTATAATGTCGTAACGACATGGACGTGCGTCCTCACAGGCTTTGCTCGGGCTTTTTTGAGCGGGATGTGGACCCGAGGGGGCCGGGGTGGTCGCCGGGCGGCGGAGCGGGCGGGCGGCCACGATGGGCGCTGTCTGTTCGGCGGCCGGGATGGCTTGGGTGTTGAGGATGGTCGCTCCGCCGGATCTTGGGCGGGCGGGGGCCTGAGCGCTCGGGGCCTGGCCTCGATCGGCCCGTAGAGCCACGGAGGCTCCGGCTCTCGGACCTGTGGCGGCTTCGGCCGCTTTGGCGGCGGGTTCCAGTCGGAGGTTTCCGGCGGCTCGTCGGGTGGTTCGGGGGAGTATCCGGGTTCCCGGTAGGTCCCGTCCTGGACCGCTGCCGCGATCTTGGCGATCGCCTCCAGGATCGGCAGGAGGAACTCCTCGACCGGATCGTTCGCCGGTTGGGTGGCTCTGCGCCCGAAAAACCGCCCCGCCAGCCGCCGCCAGAAGCCCTGGCGGAACAGGCCGATCAGTTGGGCGATGACGGGGAGCGGGGTGGGAGGCGGCATGGGGGTTATGTAGCGCAACGGGCAGGTGTTGTCAAGTAAAAATGACATGTTTCTAACATGGACTGCGATGCGGGGGGGGCGGAGCACTGCGACGGCGGGCTGAAGCGGCTCGGGCGCTTAGATAAGCGCTTATTGTCCCCGTAACTTTTCTGAGCCGGCTTCTGGTAAGGTTGCTGGTGCGGTGGCGGGAGGGAGACCCCTTCCCAATCCCTCCGCCAGCGCCCAGACGGTGCCGGAGCACAAGTCGCTGAGGCAGGTGTGGAATTGCATGGGGAAGGCCAGCACACTTCGATTGATCGATTGGATAGTGGCCCGGCTTCTTTCCGCACACCCGGATTTCCGCTAACTTCCGTCTGTCATTCGGAAGGCATGGCTGATGTCGTCGGGGTTTCAAGTCAGCGGGTTGAACGGGGTGATGGGCCACACCGAGGGAGTGAAAACCCGGCCTGTACCGCTCGGCGAAAGCGACATAACCGATGTCCTTTCGAAATTTGGCGGAGCACCCGTCCAAACAGTCATAGACCCCGGCCATTACATCCCCTTCCCTACGAGCGGCGTCGTTGAATGGCGTGAGCGGTTGACGGCAAAATACCGGGATCAGCTTCAGGAAGAGCTGTGGTGGGACGAAAGCAGTTCGTTCCTTGCCTCGGAGGATTTTGCGGGCAGCGCCAATCGAAATTTCCTCTACGTCGCGGCCCATGTGGCGAGTCACGGCGACGCGGCGGCCCGTTCCCTGATTGACTTGCCGGAGCCGAAGGACATGACGGCGTGGTCTGTCATCGAGTCTGCCGGCAAACGCGGCTTTGGCGGCCGGTTCCCGCAACTCCTGCTCGACGTGCGCTATTGGCTTCCATTCAGCCGCAACATGATTCTGGAGGAACCGGACCCGAGGGGCCGCCCGGCTCGTTTTGGTTCGCTTGCGTCGCTGGCGCAGGAACTGGATGATATCAGACAGGTGATTGCAAAGGCCGACGGCCGAGCTACCGCCTGGACATCGCGGCAGGAAACTCAGCACAACAATGTATTAGCGGCAGCCTGGCAAGGCAGCGACGTGATGCAGCGGCTTTGTTCTGTTGCGCTGGCGCGCGGCCTGCCGATGTTCATCGTCGGCTGACGCTTGGCAATTTTTTCTTGTTATTGAACAGCCACGAACGTCAATTTTTTATTTTCGTTTTCTTCGGCAACAAGGGCCTGACGAAATCGTCCCAAAGAAGATATGCGCCGAGTATCTCCAGAACAAGAGAAGCAAATAGACCCCGTAGATAGAAATATTGGCAGCCCCGGGCGAACGGAGGCAACATACAATGGAGATTCGCCATCATTACGTATATGCCCCCGCTTATTAAAATAATAGAAAGCAAAAATAGAAGCACACGACGAATGATCATCTCAGGGCGCTTCCGCCAGCGCCCCCGCGACCCGCGCCTGAAACCACGCCACCCCCTGCTCGTGGCGCGGGCTGAGGGGGCCGGGGCGGTAGGCGCCGGAGGCGAGGTTGCGCTGCGTGTGTTCGCAGACGCCGAAATCCTCGCGGACGATGGCGCAGTTGGTCTCGATCGTGCGGGTGCGGGCAGCCTCGGTTTCCGCCGAGGTGTCGGCGAAATAGAAATGGTAGACCAGTTCGGTCGAGTCCACCGACAGCGGGTTGATCCGGCTGGTGTTCATGCCGCCGGGGAAGACGGACAGCGTCCAGTTCGGCCACATCCACAGCCACTTGCCGCCATAGATCGAGCCGCCCTTCTGTGGCGCGGTCATGCGCACGAGGTTGCGGCGCGCCACCGTCTCGAACCCGTCGAACTCGATCACGGCCGCGAACGAGGGGTGGATGCCGGGAACGTGGTATCCCTCGACGAAATTGTCGGTGTAGGTCTTCCAGTTCGACCGCATCTCGAACCGCCGTTCGGCGACGGCGGTGAACGCCTCGATGGGATAGGCCGCGACCTCGTCGGGCAGGTCGCCGAGCTGGTCCGCAAGCGAAAGCTCCGGCGATGCGGAGACGAACAGCAGGCCACGCCAGACGGCGACCGAGGCGGGTGTGAGTGGCCAGTCCGCGAGATCGAAGGAAGCATCCTCGCCGAACCAGGGGGTGCGGCGCAGCCGTCCGGTCTCGTCGAACAGCCACATGTGATACGGGCAGCGCAGCGTGTCGCACCGGCCGGCCCCTTCCGCCAGCAGGCGGGCGCCCCGGTGCGGGCAGACATTCCTGAACGCGCGCAGAACGCCATCCCGCCCGCGCAGCGCGAAGAGTTTCTCGCCGGCGAGTTCGGCGGCGACGTATTGGCCGGGCTCCGCGACCTGCGCGGCAGGGCCGAGCAGATGCCAATGCGTGCGGAAGATGACGGCGCGCTCCCGCTCGTGCAGCGCGGGGTCGACGTAATAGCGGGCATCGAGGTTACGGAACATGGTCCAGCTTTCCGGTCGGCCTTCGCATTGTTCCGTGCGGTGCGCCCGGCGTAAAGCCGGGCTACATGCCGCGTTGCACGCGGATGCGCAGTTCCTCCAGGTCGAGGTCGTGCTCAAGCCGGCGCAGGACTTCGTCGTGGATATCGCCGGCGCGGTGCAGGCGGAGCAGTTCGGCGCGGGCGGCGGCGCTGGCTTGCAGACGCAGCGAGAGTTTCGCCTCGCGCTCGGCGCGCGCGGCGCCGCTGGTCGGCGAGGAGGCGACGCCCTTCGCGCGATTGCGGTAGTCGGCGACGATATCCTGCGCGACGGCGCCGATCAGCGGATCGACCAGCGTCGCCTCGATCACGCCGAGGGCGGCGGAGGCCATCGCGGCGCGGGCGAGCAGTTCGTCCGGGTCGTCGGCCTCCGGCGCCATTTTGCCGATGCCGAGCGCGCGGATCAGCGGGCCGAGGGTCGGGCCTTGCAGCATCACGGTGCCGCAAATGCAGAAGAAGGTGACGAACAGGATCGGGTCGCGGCCGGGGAAGGCATCGGGCAGCGCGAGGGCGGCGGCGAGGCTGACGACGCCGCGCATCCCCGCCCAGCCGATCACGAGAGGCTGCCGCCAGGACGGGTACGGGTCGCGCCGCCGCAGCGGCGGCCATAGCAGGCGCGGCAGGTAGGTGGCGGGGAACACCCAGACGAAGCGGGAGACGATGGCGACCGCCGTGATCGCCAGCGCCATCGGCAGCAGATGCGCCGCCGGCCAGAAGCCCAGCCGCGCCAGCACGCCGCGCAGCGACAGGCCGATCAGGATGAACACCAGCGCCTCGAGGACGAAGGTGACGAAGTTCCAGGCGGCCCGCGCCTCCAGCCGCGATTCCGATCCCAGCACCTCATGTTGCCGCCAGCCGAGCACCAGCCCGCAGGCGACCGTCGCCAGCACGCCGGAGGCGCCGACGCTCTCGGCGGCCAGATAGCTCGCCCAGGCGGCGAGGAAGCTCGCCATGATCTCGAGGTTGATCTCGTGCAGCCGGCGCAGCAGCCAGACGAGCGCCACGCCGCAGACATAGCCGATGGCGATGCCGGCGGCGGCGACGAGGACGAAGCCGGCGGCGGCGCGGGGCGCGTCGAACGTGCCGCCGAGCGCCGCCGCGACGGCGAAGCGGAACAGCACGAGGCCGGAGGCGTCGTTGACCAGGCTCTCGCCTTCCAGGATCGCGAGCAGTTTGCGCGGCAGGCGGAGCTGTTGCAGCACCGCGCCGGCAGCCACCGCGTCGGGCGGGGAAACGATGGCGCCGAGGGCGAAGCAGGCCGCCCACGGCAGGCCCGGCACGAGCAGCTTTAACGCCCAGCCGACGACGAGCGTGGTGAAGGCGACGGCGCCGACCGCGAGCAGCAGGATCGGCCGCAGATTGGCCCGAAAGTCGCGCCAGACGATGAAGTAGGCGGCCGACTGGATCAGCGGCGGCAGGAACAGCGTCATCACCAGTGCCGGGTCGATGCGGAAGGCCGGCACGGCGGGCAGGAGGGCGAGGATCATGCCGCCGGGCACGAAGGCGACCGCCGGGGGAATGCGCAGCCGCCGCGCCACCAGCGCCAGCGCAACGGCGACGGCGAGCAGCGCCAGCACGAGGTCGAGAATGCCGACGGGTTCCATCCGGCGAGGCTAGATCATCCGCGCGGATGGGTCTCGCGCCAGACCTGCATCAGCCGGTCGGTATCGACGGACGTGTATCGCTGCGTCGTCGACAGGCTTGCGTGCCCCAGCAATTCCTGGATCGAGCGCAGATCGGCGCCGCCGGCCAGCAGGTGCGTGGCGAAGGAATGGCGCAGTGCGTGCGGCGTCGCGTGCTCGGGCAGGCCCGCGAGGCGGCGGAATTTTTGCAGCGTGAGCTGGGCGACGGCCGGGTTGAGCCGCTTGCCGCGCGCGCCGAGGAACAGCGGCGCCTCGGGCTCGGGGCGCGGATGATGGCGCAGCCACAGCGCGATGGCCTGCCGCACCACCGGCAGCACCGGCACGAGCCGCTGCTTGCGGCCCTTGCCGACGACGCGCAACGCGGCGTCGCTGCCTTCGCGCGGGGCGTCGGCGACGTTCAGCGCCAGCGCCTCGGCGATGCGCAGGCCGCATCCATAGAGCAGCGTGAACAGCGCGGTGTCGCGCGCCTGGATCGCGGGGCTTTCGGCGATGTCGGAGATGTCCTCGGTGACGGCGCGGGCGTCCTTGGGGGTCAGCGCGCGCGGCAGCGGGCGTTTGGCGCGCGGGGTGGCGAGCAGACGCACCTGCGGGTTGCCGGCGCCATGCCGGCGCGCGAGCCAGCGGAAGAACGTGCGCACGGCGGACAGATGCCGCGCCCGCGTGGCATTGCCGCGCCCCTCCCCGGCACCGTGCGCGAGCCACGCCCGGAAATCAGCGGCGCGCAGCGCGACGAGTGCGCCGAGGTCAGGCTCCGCGCCCAGATGCTGGGTGATGAAGCCAAGGAACCCGGCGATGTCGGCGCCATACGCCTCGACGGTCAGCGGTGACGAACGGCGCTCGGCGGCGAGCCAGACGAGGAATTCCTGGCGCGCGGCTTCGGCGAGCATCGCTTACGAAAACCCGGGGGGAAATGGTCGCTCGGAAGCTCCCCCTCCCCTTGTGGGAGGGGGCTGGGGGGAGGGGTCGCGTCGCACGGGCGCTGGTGCGGCACCACCCCTCCCCCAACCCCCTCCCACAAGGGGAGGGGGCTTACAGAGGGGTTTCAGAGTCCCGAGCAACCTCAGCGCCGCAGCGCCGCCGCGACGGCACGCCCCAGAAACGTCAGCGCCCCGGCGCCCTGGGAGGGGTCGAGGACGGCGCGGTCGCGGGCGACCAGGGCGAGCAGGGCCGGGGGGCCTTCGCCGGGAATGCGGACCAGCACGTCGTGCAGCGCGAGTTGCGCGGCCTCCCCATGCAGCAGCACCGCGTCGGAGCCGGCATCGCGGAACAGCACCGCGCGGTTGCCGAGCAGGCGCGCGACTGTGCCGGGCGGCAGAATGCGGGCGCCTTCCAGCGGCGCCTCGGCGCAGAGGCTGGCTGCATCGACGGCGAGGTGGGCGGAGAATTCGGCGGCGATGCACTCGGCGCAGTTTGCGGCGGCGATCAGGGCGAGCACCGCCTCATGCACCCGGCCGGCCAGCCCCGCCGCCGCCCGCCCGGCGGCGAGGACGCCGTCGGCGCGTTCGGCCATCGCCGAGGCATGGACCCGCTCGGCGCGCAGCATCGCCAGCATGTGGTCCGCCATCCGCTCGCCATGCACCCGGTCGGGCGGCGCCAGGAAGCGGTAGAGATCGGGATTGTCGGCGAGGAAGCGCGGATGGGCGCGCAGGAACGCAGCGACGTCGGCCGCGCTGACCGTGCCGCCGGGCTCGGCCGGAGATGCCGCCCCCTCCTGCCCGTTGCGCGCCATGCCGTGCGGCCGCTCAGGCGATCGTCTGGCCGGTCTTCGCCCAGTCCGACAGGAACGTCGACAGGCCCTTTTCGGTCAGCGGATGGGCGTAGAGGCTGCGCAGCACGGCGGGCGGCAGCGTCGCCACATGGGCGCCGAGCTTGGCGGCCTCGATGACGTGGCGCGGGCCGCGCACGCTGGCCACCAGCACCTCGGTCGTCAGCGCCTCATAGTTCGCGTAGATCTTCACGATGTCGGCAATCAGCGCCATCCCGTCCTCGCCGATATCATCGAGCCGGCCGACGAACGGGCTGATGAAGGTCGCGCCCGCCTTGGCCGCGAGCAGCGCCTGCGCCGCCGAGAAGCATAGCGTCACGTTGACCATCGCGCCGTCCGCCGACAGGTATTTGCAGGCGCGCAGGCCATCCGGCGTCAGCGGCACCTTGATCGTCACGTTCTTGGCGATCCGGCGGAGCACCTTCGCCTCCCGCAGAATGCCCTCATAATCCGTCGCCGCGACCTCGGCGCTGACCGGGCCGGGCACCAGTTCGCAGATCTCCGCGATCACTTCGAGAATGTTGCGGCTGGATTTGGCGATCAGCGACGGGTTCGTCGTCACCCCGTCGAGCAGGCCGGTGGCGGCGAGTTCACGGATGTCCTTGGTATCGGCGGTATCGACGAAGAACTTCATGGCGGGTGTCCGGAGTGGGTTGAGGGCTGACCTGGTGGGGGGCTTGCGGCGGGGTGGCTTGCGGCAGGGGCTGGGCGCGGCGCGCGGGATACGGCACAGCATATAGGATGGCGACGATCGACAGAAAACGGCAGCAGGGCCTCGGGCTGGAGAAGAAGCCGGCCACGGCGGCGCGCGTGCCGGTGCTGCTGCCATACCCTTTTCCGGGTCCGTTCGACTACCGGGTTCCCGACGGCATACAAGCACAACCCGGCGATCTGGTTCTGGTTCCACTGAACCGGCGGGAGGAGGTGGGCGTGGTCTGGGACGGCCCCACCGATCCGGCGCTACCCGACGCGAAATTGAAGCCGGTTTCGGCGCTGATCGAGGGGCCGCCGATGCGCGCCGATCTGCGCCGGCTGATCGACTGGATCGCCGCCTACACGCTGGCAACGCCGGGCGAGGTGCTGGCGATGGCACTGCGCATCAACGCGCTGCGGCCGGACGCGCCGCCGACCGGCTGGCGGCTGGCCGATCCGCAGCCGCCCGAGGCGCGGGTGACGGAGGCACGCGCGCGCGTGCTCGCGGTTCTCGCCGACGGCGCGGCGCGCGGCTCGGCCGATCTCGCGCGCGCCGCCGACGTGTCCGCCGCCGTGATCCGGGGGATGGCCGACGCGGGGTTCCTGCTGCCGGCAACACTCGCGTCGCGGCCGGCGTTCGCGCCACCGGACCCGGAGCATCCCGGCCCGACGCTGTCGGCCGCGCAGGCCGACGCGGCGGCGGCGTTGCGCGAGGCGGTCGCGGCGCGCGCGTTCTCGGTGACGCTGCTCGACGGCGTGACCGGCTCGGGCAAGACGGAAGCGTATCTGGAGGCGGTGGCTGCCTGCCTGCGCGCGGGGCGGCAGTCGCTGGTGCTGCTGCCGGAAATCGCGCTGTCGTCACAATGGCTGGAGCGGTTCGAACGGCGCTTCGGCGTGGCGCCGGCGGTATGGCATTCCGACCTGCCCTCGCGCACGCGGCGCACGACATGGCGCGCAGTCGCGGCCGGCGAGGCGCGGGTCGTGGTCGGCGCCCGCTCGGCGCTGTTCCTGCCGTTCCCGGATCTGGGCCTGATCATCGTCGACGAGGAGCACGAGAGCGCGTTCAAGCAGGAGGAAGGCGTGGTCTATCACGCCCGCGACATGGCGGTGGTGCGGGCGCGCTTCTGCGCCGCGCCGGCGGTGCTGGTCTCGGCGACGCCGAGCCTGGAGACGATGGCCAACGTCGAGGCTGGGCGCTACCGCCGGCTGCATCTGCCCGCCCGCCACGGCGGCGCGTCCCTGCCGGAAATCCGGCTGCTCGATCTGCGCGAGGCGATGCCGGAGCGCGGGCGCTTCCTGGCGCCGCCGCTGGTCGCGGCGATCCGCGAGACGTTCGCGCGCGGCGAGCAGGCGATGCTGTTCCTCAATCGCCGGGGCTACGCGCCGCTGACCTTGTGCCGCAAATGCGGGCACCGGCTGCAATGCCCGAACTGCACCGCGTGGCTGGTGGAACACCGCGCGCGCAAGCTGCTGCAATGCCACCATTGCGGCCACGCCGAGCCGATCCCGCCGACCTGCCCGCAATGCGGCGCGGAGAACAGCCTCGCCGCCGTCGGGCCGGGCGTCGAGCGCATCACCGAGGAAGCGGCGGCGACGTTCCCGGAGGCGCGGCGGCTGGTGATGGCGTCCGACACTCTGCCCGGCCCGCTGGTGGCGGCGGAGGCGGCGCGGGCGATCTCGGCGCGGGAGATCGACCTGATCATCGGCACGCAGATCGTCGCCAAGGGCTGGCATTTCCCGCATCTGACGCTGGTGGGCGTGGTCGACGCCGACCTCGGGCTGGCGGGCGGCGATTTGCGCGCGGCGGAGCGGACGGTGCAGTTGCTGCACCAGGTGTCCGGCCGCGCCGGGCGGGCGGAGGCGCCGGGGATCGTCATGCTGCAAACCTTCTCGCCGGAGCATCCGGTGATGCAGGCGCTGAAGGCCGGCGACCTCGCGCGGTTCATGGCGGACGAGGCGGCGCAGCGCCGGCCCGGCCATTGGCCGCCCTACGGCAGGCTCGCGGCGCTGATCGTCAGCGCCGACTCCGCCGAGGCCGCCGACATCGCCGCCCGCGACCTCGGGCGCACGGCGCCGCACGGCCAGGGCCTGGTCGTGCTCGGCCCTGCCCCCGCCCCGCTCGCGATCCTGCGCGGCCGGCACCGGCGGCGCCTGCTGCTGAAGACGCGGCGCGACATCGCGGTGCAGCCGATCCTGCGCGACTGGCTGGCACAGGTGCCGGCGAAGGGGTCCGTGCGGATCGACGTGGATGTCGATCCGATGAGTTTTTTGTAGATGGGCGTTGCGATGGTTCGTTCGTTGCTGAGCCCCCTCCCACGAGGGGAAGGGGAGATCGGGCAACCTCCCACGGCCCCCGCCCGATGAACGAGCTGTTCGAACTGGTCACGCAGGTGCGGTACGACGTCGAGATCGGGCTCGGGGTCGTCATTGCGCTGATCATCACGTTCCACGCGCTGCTGACCAAGCGGGAGGTCGCGGCGGCGGTGGGGTGGATCGCGCTGGCCTGGTTCTCGCCGTTCCTCGGCGGGCTGACCTACTTCGTCATGGGCATCAACCGGGTGCGCCGGCGCGCGCGGAAGATGCGGGGCGGGACCGGCAGGCCGGTGCGGCCGCCGCGCGACGCGCCGACGACGCCGGACGACGACGGCCATCTGCGACCGCTCGCGCGCGGCGTCGGCGCCATCACCGCGCGGCTGTCCGAGCAGGGCAACGGCATCACGATCCTGCACGACGGCGACGAGGCCTATCCGGCGATGCTGGCGGCGATCGAGGGGGCGCGGCGCAGCATCGGCCTGTCCAGCTACATCATGCGCGCCGACAGTGTCGGCACGCGCTTCATCGCGGCGCTGGCGGCGGCGCGGGCGCGCGGCGTCGAGGTGCGGGTGATCATCGACGGCATCGGCGGCGGCTGGCTGCTTTCCCGCGCGTACCGGCGGCTGCGCGCGGCGGACGTTCCGGCGGCGCGGTTCATGCACTCGTTGATGCCGTGGCGGATGCCGTTCCTGAACCTGCGCACGCACAAGAAGATTCTGGTCGTGGACGGCACGCTGGGCTTCACCGGCGGCATCAACATCGCCGACGAGAATCTGCTGGCGACGCGCCCGCCCGACCCGGTGCGCGACACGCATTTCCAGGTGCGCGGGCCGGTGGTGGGCCAGTTGGTCGAGGCGTTCGTGGGCGACTGGGCGTTCGTGACCGGCGAGGAACTGGCGGGCGAGGCGTGGTTCCCGCCACTCGACCGCGCCGGTCCGTGCGTCGCCCGCGCGGTCACGGCGGGGCCGGACGAGGATCTCGACAAGATCGAGTTCGTCGTGTTGCAGGCGATTGCCTGCGCGCGGGACAGCATCCGGCTGATGACGCCGTATTTCCTGCCGGATCAGCAGATGATGAACGCGCTGTCGCTGGCGGCGATGCGCGGCGTCGCCGTCGATGTCGTGCTGCCGGAGCGCGGCAACCATCGGCTGATCGACTGGGCCGCCCGCGCGCACGTGCCGCCGCTGCTGAAGGACGGCGTGACGATCTGGCTCGGGCCGCCGCCGTTCCGCCATTCCAAGCTGCTGGTCGTCGATGGGCAGTGGAGCCTGATCGGCAGCAGCAACTGGGACATGCGCAGCTTCCGCCTGAATTTCGAACTGTGCGTGGAGGTCTACGACCGCGCCCTCGCGGCTGCGCTGGAGGCGCTGATCCTGAAGGACCGGGGCCGCAAGCTGGAGGCAGCCGAGCTCGATGCGCGGTGGCTGCTGGCGCGGCTACGCGACGCCGGGGCGCGGCTGCTGCTGCCATACCTCTGACGCTGCCTCCAGCCGCAGCATGATCGGATGGTGGTCCGAGGCTCCGCGCGGCAGCACGCGCGCCTCCGCGCAGACGAGGCCTCGCGTCAGGCAGCGGTCCAGCCGCAGTTGCAGCACGCCGCTCATCCGATGGGTGAACTGGCGCAGGCCGACATCGCGGAAGCCGGGCAGGAGGGTCGGACCGACGAGATTGAAGTCGCCGACCACGGCGGCGTGCGGCGGCAGCCGCTCGGCGATGAAGCGCAACTGGCGGCGGTTCAGGATCTGGCCGTGCGACAGATGCACGTTGGCGACGGTGAACGGCCCCAGATCGGCGACCTGGCAGATGCGCTGCACGAAGGCGCCGTGCGGCAGGCTGAAGGTCAGCGGCGGCCGCGCCTGCGGATGCGGTGTCCAGATCGCCAGGCCATGCGCCCGCCCGGGCAGCGGCGTACGGTGGAAGCTGCCGCCGACGAGGTTGCACAGCACCTCAAGCGCCTGCGTCGCCTCCTGCATCAGCAGCACGTCGGGGCGTTGCCGCTCGATCAGCAGCGCCACATCGCCGGGATTGGCGCCGTCGCGATGCAGCAGGTTCCAACTGATCAGGTGCATGGCGCCACGCTACCGCCAGGCAGCTTTCCGAATTGCTCCGGCCCCGGCTGGCAGGCCTTGCTGTTCAGGGGAGTTCGGCCGGACGGCGCAGCCGGTGGTAGGCGCGCCCGAAATACACCAGACCATCGTGCTCGCTGCCATGCTCGATCGCCACGACCTCGCCGAACACGACGCTGTGCGTGCCGATCTCCGTCACCTGCACGATGCGGCAATCGAATGAGACCACTGCGCCGACGAGGGCGGGCGCGCCGGTTGCCAGGGTGTGCCACTCGCCCACCGCGAAACGTGCCGCCTGCTCGACTTCCCGGCCCCCGAAGACGTTGGAAATCTCCTCCTGGCTGGCCGCCAGCGTGCTGACGCAGAGCACCGCGTTGGCGATCAGCGCCGGGTGCGAATCGTTCTTGCGGTTGACGCAGACCAGCAGCGTCGGCGGGTCGTCGGTGACGCTGGTGACGGCGGAGGCGGTGAAGCCGAACTGGCCGCCCGGGCCGTCGGTGGTCACGATGCTGACGGCCGCGCCGAAGCGCGCCATGGCCTCGCGGTAGGTCTGGCGGTTCACCAAGGTCACGATCCGGCTCTTTCCTGACAACGGTTGCGAGTAGTTGCGCGCTGGCGCGGAGGGGGCAAGGGGCGAGCAGGTCACGGAGTCGAATTGCGGCCGGCGCGGCGCTGCCATGCGGCGGGAATGCGGGCATCGGCGCGATGGTTTCGTCCACAGTCGCGCCGCATCCCGCCGGCAGCGCCCTTTGTCCCTCCCGCGAGTCCGTCACGATCTGACCGCGTTCGCGCGTCCGCCGCTGGCGTCGGTGGACGGCGGGCGCGCACGCCGGGGCGTGGCGACCGGCATGGCGCTCGGCGTGCTGGCGTATTTCCTGTTCGCGCTGCACGACGCCTGCATCAAGACGCTCGTCGGCCACGGCATCCCCGCGTGGGAAGTGCTGATGTTCCGCAGCGGCATCATCGTCGCGTTCTGCGCCGGCTTCGGCGGCGGGCCGGTGCTGCGGCGGACGGTGACGACGCCGATCAAGGGGACGCTGCTGTTCCGCGCCGCGATCACGCTGGTCGCCTGGCTCTGCTACTACAGCTCCGCCAAGTCGCTGCCGCTGGCGCAGTTGCTGACGCTGTATTTCGCGGCGCCGATCATCACAGTCCTGCTGTCGGTCCCGCTGCTGCGGGAGCGGGTGACGGGGCCGCGCTGGGCCTCGGTCGCCTGCGGCTTCGCGGGTGTCGTGGTGGCCTGCGACCCCGGCGGCATGGCGCTGTCGCTGCCGACCGTGCTGGTGCTGACCGCCGCGACCTTCTGGGGCTACGCGGTGATCCTGATGCGCCGGACCGCGATGGCGGAGAGCAACCTGCTGCTGATGCTCTACACCAATGGCGTCTTCCTGGTGGCCACCGCGATCGGCTGCGCGACGGTGCGCTGGCAGACGCCGACGGCGTGGGAACTGGCCCTGCTGCTCGCGATTGGTTGCATCGGCTCCCTGGCGCAACTGGCGCTATTCGAGGGGATGCGCCACGCCACGGCCTCGGTCATGGCGACGGTGGAGTATTCTGCGCTGGTGTGGGCGTTCATCCTCGGTTTCGTCATCTGGGGCGATATTCCACGCACCAGCGTGTTTGCCGGCGCCGGCCTGATCCTGGCGGCGGGGGGGCTGCTGGTCGTCACGGAGCGTCGCCGCCGATAGGTGTCCCGGCACCGGCGCGCCGCCCGGCGAATCCGCGTGGTGGGAGGAGGACGCTTGGCGTACGCAAGCCTGAGCTGGCTCAACCTGTTCGTCTCGGACATGCAGACCGGCTTTGGCCCGTTCGTCCCGGTGCGGCTCGCGGCAGCCGGGTGGGACCCAGGGATGATCGGCCGGGTGCTGAGCGTCGGCACGGTCGCCGCGCTGCTGGCGCAGGTGCCGGCCGGGATGATCTGCGACGCGATCGCGGCCAAGCGCCGCCTCGCCGCCGGCGGCATCCTCGCGATCATGCTGGCGCTGGTGCTGGTGGGCACGCGCCCGAGCGCGCCTTGGGTCGTGGCTGCCGAGGCGATCCAGGGCGTTGCCGGCGTCGTGCTGATGCTCGCGATCACCAGCATCACGCTCGGACTCGCGCGGGAGGACAAGCTCGGCGAGCGGCTGGGCAGCAATGTGCGCTTCGCCGCGATCGGCGGTGCGCTCGGGGCGGCCGTGCTCGGGCTCGTCGGCGACCGCGTTTCGCATGTGGCGCTGTTCGTCTCGGCGGCGGGGCTCGGCGTGCCGGCGCTGGCGGCGCTGTGGTTCATCCGCCCGGCGATCATCGCCCGGGCGCCGCTGCGGACCGGGCATCGCGCCGCGCTGCCGCCGACCGCGGCGCTGCCGCAGCGCAGCGTCCGGCAGGTGGTGACCGATCCGCGCCTGCTGGTGGTGATGCTGTGCGTGACGCTGTTCCATCTCGCGAACGCCGCGATGCTGCCGCTTGCCGCCGGATCGCTGGAGCGGCGCGACGGGGGGCTGGCCGACCTGGTGGTCGGCGCCGCCATCGTGATCCCGCAATTGCTGACCGCCGCCGGATCGCCGCTCGTCGGCCGGCTGGCGAATACGGTCGGGCGCCGGCGCCTGCTGATTCTCGCCTACGCGATGCTGCCGCTGCGCGCGATGCTGTTCGCGGCCAGTGGCTCGCCCTGGGTGACGCTGGTGGCACAGATGCTCGACGGCGTCACGGGCGCCACGTACGGCGTGCTCATTACGCTGGTGGTCGCGGACATCACGCATGAGGGCGGGCGGTTCAACCTGGCGCTCGGTCTGACCGGGCTTGCCACGGGTGTCGGCGCCACGATCAGCAACGTCGTCGCCGGCAGCGTCGCCACGCACCTGGGCACGCCGGTGGCGTTCCTCACGCTCGGGGCGGTCGGGCTGACGGCGACGCTGACGGTGGCGCTGGCCCTGCCGGAGACGATGCACGTGCCGGTCGGGCCGCCACTGCAATCCTCGAAGCTGGCCGCAACCTGAAGGACACAGCCACGATGCGCACGGAAATCCAGATCGGCACGCCGCAACTGGTCATCCACGAGGGCGAGACCGTATGGGCGGCCGAGGCGGACGGCCAGCTCGACAACGGCTCGGAGCGGGGCCTGTTCTTCCGGGACACGCGGCTGATCAGTTCGTGGCGGCTTTACGCCAACGGCACGCCCTGGGAGTTGCTGAACGGCGGCGCCGTCGAGCATTTCGCCATCCAGGTGTTCCTGACCAACCCGCCGATCACCACCGAGGCCGGCGAGGTCGCGCGGCGGACACTGACGCTGTCGCTCGGCCGTTGGATGGATGGCGGCGTCCACGAGGACATCGACATCGTCAATTACGGCAACGATCCGGTGCGGTTCAACCTGGAGCTGCTGCTGCGCTCGGACTTCGCCGACCTGTTCGAGGTGAAGCCGCGCCGCTTCGTGCGCCGTGGCCGCATCGTCACCGACTGGTCGGACGAGGACCAGCGCTTGCGCAACACCTACCGCAACGAGGATTTCGTGCGCGGGGTGACGGTGACGGCGAAGGCCGACACCCGCGCCGCGTTCGCCAACGGCCGCGTCACCTTCGACGTGCGGCTGCCGCCGGGCGGCGCCTGGCACGGCTGCCTGCTGACCGACCTGCATGACGGGGAGGAGACGCTGCGCGCGCCCACGGGATGCACTGGCGGCAAGGCGGACAGCGTGCCGGCCCGCAGCCTGGCGGAGTGGCGCCAGCACGCGCTGAAGCTGACCAGCAGCAACGAGGAGTTCTATCGGCTGTATCATCAGGGTGTCGACGATCTGGCGGCGCTGCGGCTGCTCGGCACGGCCTCGGACGGCGTCGCGGTGATGCCGGCCGCGGGGCTGCCGTGGTTCGCGGCGCAGTTCGGCCGCGACAGCCTGACCGTCGCCTTGCAGGCCGCCCCGGTCACGCTGGCGTTCGCGCGCGGCGCGCTTTCCGTGCTCGGGGACTGGCAGGCGCACGACCGCGACGATGCGCGCGACGCCGAGCCGGGCAAGATCATGCACGAATTGCGGCTCGGCGAACTCGCGCATTTCAAGCTGGTGCCGCACACGCCCTATTACGGCACCGCCGACGCGACGCCGCTGTATCTCGTGCTGCTGCACCAGGCGTGGCGCTGGACCGGCGAGCGGGCGCTGCTGGAGGAGCATCTCCATACGGCGGAGGGTTGCCTCGACTGGATCGACCAGTGGGGCGACCGCGACGGCGACGGGTTCCAGGAGTACCAGACGCGCGCGCCGAAGGGCTACGAGAACATGGCCTGGAAGGATTCCGGCGACGCGGTCTCGTACCCGGACGGCACGCTGGTGCGCGGGCCGAAGGCGCTGTGCGAACTCCAGGGTTACGTGTTCGCGGCGTGGACCGGCATGGCGGAGGTGTTTGCCGCACTCGGCCGGGACGACCGGGCGGCGGAGATGCGGGCCAAGGCGGCGGCGCTGTTCACGCGCTTCGACGCGGCATTCTGGGACGAGGCGTTCGGCGGCTATGCCTATGCGCTCGACGGCGAGAAGAAGAAGGTTCTGACCAGCGTCTCCAATGTCGGCCACCTGCTGTGGTCCGGCATCGTGCCGCCGGCGCGCGCCGGGCGGGTGGTGGCGCGGCTGATGGACACGCCGATGTTCTCCGGCTGGGGCATCCGAACGCTGGCGGCGGACCATCCGCGCTACAATCCGATCGCGTATCATAACGGCTCCGTCTGGCCGCACGACAACGGGCTGATCGCCCAGGGGTTCGCCCGCTACGGGTTCCATGCGGAGGCCGCGACCGTGGCGCGGGCGGTGAGCGGGGCGGCGGCGCAGTTCGAGATGCATCAGGTGCCGGAACTCTATTCCGGCCTGCCGCGCGCGATCTCGCCGTTTCCGGTGCAGGTGCCCGGCGCGAACGTGCCGCAGGCCTGGGCGGCCGGCTCCGCGTTCTCGTTCCTGCAAGCGCTGCTGGGGATGGAGGCGGATGCGCCGAACGGCGTGCTGCGGCTGACCCCGGCGCTGCCGGCGTGGCTGCCGGACGTGACGCTGCATGATCTGCGGCTGGGCGGACAGAGTTTCGACCTGCGGTTCTCCCGCCACGCCGGGGAAACGCAGGTGGAGGTGCTGAGGGGCGATGCGGCGGCGGTGATCGTGACCGCGCCGGCCCGCCCGGCATAGGACGCCGCCATTCCCGATTGTGAGTGGTGCGCTTTGCTGCGACGCGGCATGAAACCTCATGCCTTTCCCCACATGGTTGCCCGCCTTGCTCGGCCTGCTCTCGGCCGTGGGCCCCGTTTCCACCGACATGTATCTGCCGGCTTTCCCTGCCATCGAGGCAGCCCTCGGCGGCAGGCCCGGGACGGCGCAGATCACGCTGGCGACCTGGTTCCTGGGGCTGGCGATCGGCCAGGTCACGCAGGGCACGCTCTCCGACCGGTTCGGCCGGCGGGCTCCGCTGATCGGCGGCATCGCGCTGTACACGGTGGCCTCGGTCGGCTGCGCGGTGGCGCCGGACCTGGCGACGCTCGCCGTCATGCGGCTGCTGGCGGCGGTCGGCGGGTCGGCCAGCATGGTGATCCCGCGCGCCATCGTCCGCGACCTGTCGGACGGGCACGCGGCGGCGCGGATGATGGGCCAGTTGATGCTGGTGATGGGCGTGGCCCCGATCCTGGCGCCGACGCTGGGCGGCGTGGTGCTGGACGAGCTCGGCTGGCAGGCGATCTTCTGGCTGGTCGCGGCCTATGGCGCGATCTGCGGCGTCGTGGTCTGGCGGGTGCTGCCGGAGACGCTGCCGCCGGTGCGGCGCACGCATCTGGGCCTGACCGAGCAGATCGGCCGCTATCGCGCGATCCTGACCGAGCGCGGCTTCATCACCCACGCGCTGGCCGGCGGTTTCGCGATGTTCGGCCTGTTCGGCTATCTCGGCGGCGCGCCCGCGCTGTTCATCGACAAGTTCCATCTGTCGCCGTCCATGTTCGGCGTGCTGTTCGGCTGCTGCGCGGCGGCGTTCATCGCGGCGTCCCAGGTCAACCCCCGCATCCTGCCGCGCTTCGGCGCCGGGCGGGTGATGCGCATTGCCGTGCGCGTCTATCTGCTGGCGACGATCGTGCTGTGCGGGGTCGCCATCGCCGGCCCCGGACCCTGGTGGTGGACGGCGGGCCTCGTGCTGGTCTGCATGGGCAGCATCGGATTCATCTCGCCGAACACGACGGTGGGCGCACTCTCCCGCCATTCGGGGCACGCGGGCAGCGCCTCCGCGCTGATGGGCACGATGCAGTTCTGTCTGGGCGCGGTCAGCGGATTGCTGGTCGGCATCGCGGCGGACGGCACGGCGCGGCCGATGGCCTTCCTGATGCTGATCGGCGCGGCCGGCGCCACGATTGCGGATTTGTGTCGGCCGAAACGGCAGTGATACTGTAGTGGCCTATTTTCGTCCCATGAGGCCCCTGGCATGACGCTGATCGTCGGCATCCCCGCATGCACCAAGGATATCAACGGGCTGATCCAGCACGCGACGCCCGCGCGCTACGGCGCGGCGCTGATGGGCGCGGCCGGCGCCATCCCGATCCTGCTGCCGCCGGTCGGCGAGGCGCTGATCGCGATGCTCGACCGGATCGACGGGCTGCTGCTGTCTGGCAGCCCGAGCAATGTCGAGCCGCGTCTGTACGGCATCGACGGGTCCGAGACGCCGGACAGCCACGATCCGCATCGCGACGGCACGACGCTGCCGCTGATCCGCGCCGCGATCGGGCGTGGGATGCCGGTGCTGGCGATCTGCCGGGGCATCCAGGAACTGAACGTGGCGCTCGGCGGCACGCTGCATCAGCAGGTGCATATGCTGCCCGGCCGGATGGACCACCGTGCCGGCACCGGCACGATGGACGAGTTGTTCCGGCTGAAGCATCCGGTCACGCTCTCCGGCCATCTCGCCCGCATCGTCGGTGCGACCGAGATCACCGTGAACTCCCTGCACGGCCAGGCGATCGACCGACCGGCCGAGGGGCTGGTGGTCGAGGCGGTCGCGCCGGACGGCACGATCGAGGCGGTGCGCGTTGCCAATGCGCCGGGATGGGCGTTCGGCGTGCAGTTCCACCCGGAATGGCATTACCAGAACGACGCGCCGAGCCGCGCGATCTTCCGCGCCTTTGGCGATGCCTGCCGCGCCCATGCCGGGCTGCGCCGCGCGGCCTGACGCGCGCGCCGGTCAGTCTGGAAAATCGACGGCCTGCCAATAGTTTTGCAGCATTCTGATCGAGTCGACGAAGCTGCCACTCGGCCGGTTCTTTTGCAGGTAGCCGGCAATGTGCATACTGTAGGCGCCGGCCCGATCTTCCTGCGCGCCCGAGGTTGTCAGCACGAACACCAGGGTCTGGCTGAGCGCCGGATCGCGGCGCAGTTCGCGCAGGAACTCGATGCCGCCCATGCGCGGCATGTTCAGATCGAGCAGAACCAGAAGCGGCGCCTGCAAGCCCGGGCTGCCATTGGTGCCGCGCAGATGCTCCAGCGCCTCGATGCCATTGCGGGCATAGACGATCGGATTGGCGATGTTCAGTTCCTTGAAGGCGCGCCTGATCGCCATCGTGTCAACCTTGTCGTCGTCCACGGACAGGATCGTCACTTCCGACTGGGTGCTCACGTGCCGCCCTTCCAGGTGAAGACGAATGCGCTGCCTCGCTCCGGCGGGGCGCTTTCGATCCAGATCTTCCCTCCCATCTGCTCGATTCGCTTTTTCACGATCGCCAGCCCCATGCCGCTGGACTCGACGTCGTCCCGGCTCGCCAGCGTCTGGAAAATCACGAAGATCCGCTCGTGAAAGCGGGCCGGGATGCCAGGGCCATCGTCCTGGACCCGGAACTCGATCATGTCGCCGACGGGACGGGCCGAGACGATGATGCGGCCCGTCGCACGATCGTGGTGCTTGACCGCGTTGCCGATCAGATTTTCCAGCACCACCCGCAGCGGCGTGCTTTGCAGGCGATAAACCGACTGCGCGCCCTCGAAGCGAATCTCGAATCCCGGCGGCGGCGCCAGCAAGGTTGCGATGTCGGCGACGAGTTCGGCAACATCGACGTCGTCGACGCCGGAATCCGTCTTGGTGACGCGCGCATAGGCAAGCAGCCCGTCCTGGAGCGTCTGTAGCCGCTTCACCCGTCCGCGCAGCAGCGTCAGGTGCTCCACGGTCTCCGCGCTCGCCACCGTCGCGATATCGTTGGCGATCCATTCGGCCAGATGCGAGATGCCACGCAGCGGCGCCTTCAGATCGTGCGAGGCGACATAGGCAAATTCCTCAAGATCCGCGTTGGATCGGACCAGTTCCTGGCGCTGCTTCTCCAACTGGCGCTCGACCTCACGCTGGCCGGTGACATCGATGATGGATGCGAGAATCAGCGATTCGTCTTCGAATTCGACGGGATTCAGCCCGATCTCCACGAGGAATTCGCTGCCGTCCTTGCGCCGCGCCATCAGATCGCGCCGTTCGCTCATCTTGCGATAGGTCGGCGCGATCATGAACCCCTGGCGGTGCCCCTGATGGCCGGCGCGAAACCGCTCCGGCAGGAGCGTTTCGATCGGCTTGCCGACAAGCTCGGCGCCATCGTAGCCGAAATCCTGACGAGCCAGCCGGTTGATCGCCTTGATGCGCCCGTCGCACCGGACCATCACGATCGCGGACGGCGATGCGTCGATCACTTCGACCAGCCGCTGATCGACCGCGATCGCCAGTTCGCGCATCCGGCGCAGGGCCCGACGCAGTTCGAGGTTGGTGACGACGGACTGTGCCAGTGTCCTCAGTGTATCTAGATTCTCCGGCGTGAATTCCCGGGGCCGTTTGTCGATCACGCACAGCGTTCCGAGCGCAAACCCGTCCTGTGTCACCAAGGGCATACCAGCGTACGAGCGGATATCGGGCGGTCCTGTCACCAGCGCGTTCGTGGCGAAGCGCGGGTCAGCCGTCGCATCGGGGACGACGAGCGGTTGCGATGGCTCCAGAATCGCATGGGCACAGAATGCGAGTTCGCGCGGCGTTTCGGGGACACCCAGGCCGACGTCGGCCTTGAACCACTGGCGTTCGGCGTCGATCAGCGAAACCAGTGCAATGGGACAACCGACAAGTCGGGCCGCAAGGCGCGCCACGCTGTCGAATGATTCCTCGCTCGCGGTGTCGAGGACGTCGCAATCGTGGAGCGCGGCGAGGCGCTCTGCCTCGTTTATCGGGGGCCGCGCGGCAGGCATGTCCGCCTTACCTCAAATGCCGAGACATGTGCCCGACCCATGCGCCGCGAATTTGGCGTGGCGAAATTGGCTGCGTCGCGTTCATCAAATCTGTTGCGATACACTACGAGCCCGCCGCGAACCCTGACCTGCATAGGTTTTAGTACCTTCATTAATAAAGCCTGAACGCCCGTCGCCTGCATTTTTGTCGTCGCAGCACGCAGCCTTTAACTTTCAATAATATGACGGTCGAGTATTTTTGCGACGGGAGACAAAGCCATGACACATGCGGGCCGGGTCTATCGCCTGCTGATCGTCGATGACGACGGCATTGATCGCCGCCGCTATATCTCGCTGCTGAACCAGCAGGCGCCCGGTGCCTGCGAGATCACGCAGACCGGCAAGGGGGAGGAGGGCCTCGCCGCACTGCGTGAACGGAAATTCGATTGCATCCTGCTCGATTTCAACCTGCCTGACATGACCGGGCACGGCTTCCTCGCGGCTGCGATGGTCAACAACGTGCTTCCGTGCGCCGTCGTCCTGGTGACCGGCCAAGGCAGTGAGGGTGTCGCCGTCGGTGCGATGAAGCTCGGCGTGCAGGATTATCTCGCGAAGGACAAGGTGACCGCCGGCAGCCTGTGGCGGGCGATGACGCACGCGGTGACGCAGACGGAATTGCGCCAGAGCCTGGCCGAAACGATGCGCGACCTGACATCGGCGAACGCCGCGCTGGAACAGGAGATCGCGACCCGCAAGGCGGCCGAGGTGGAATTGCGCGCCGCGATGGACGCGGCGGAACTGGCGAGCCAGGCGAAGACCCGCTTCGTCGCCATGGTCACGCACGAACTGCGCACGCCGCTGAACGGGATTCTCGGCTACGCGCAGTTGCTGCGCATGGACGGGTCGATGTCGCCGCAACAGGCGACCCGCATCGATGCGATGATGCAGGCGGGCCACCATCTGCTGAACATGATCGAGAGCGTGCTGGACTTCGCCGCGATCGAAGCAGGGCGGATGGAGCTGCGGCCGGTCACGGTCTCGGTGGCCGAGTTGGCGGAGGAGTGCATCGCCTTCATCGGGCCGATGGCGACGGAACATCGCTTGAGCCTGCGGATGCTGCGGTCGCACGACGCGCCGGACCATATCCATGCCGATCCGGGCAGGCTGCGGCAGGTGCTGCTCAATCTGCTCGGTAACGCGGTGAAATACACACGGGAAGGCGGCGTGGAACTGCGCGTCGTGTCGGCGAAGACCCCAGGCGTGCTGCGGTTCGAAGTCGCCGACACCGGCCCCGGCATCGCCGAGGCGAACCGTGGCCATCTGTTCCAGGATTTCGAGCGGTTCGATACGGCAAGCTCGCTCCAGGGCGCGGGCCTCGGGCTTGCCATCGCCGCGCGGATCATCCGGCAGATGAACGGCGCGATCGGCTACCAGCCCAATCCGGGCGGCGGCAGCATCTTCTGGCTGGAGGTGCCGGCCGACAATGTCACCTCGGTGCCGCGCCCCGCCAAGCCGTCGGCGACGCCGGTGTCGGTCCCGCGCTCGGTGCTGCTGGTCGAGGACGTTGCCATGAATCGCGACGTGATCGACGCGTTCCTGCGCGCCGCCGGCCACGAGGTGACGCAGGCGAACGATGGCGTCGAAGCGGTGAAGCTCGCCTCGGCGACGCTGTTCGACGTGATCCTGATGGATGTGCGGATGCCGGAGATGGACGGGCTGGAGGCGACGCGCCGCATCCGCACGCTGCCCGACAAGCGCGGCAAGGTGCCCATCCTGGCGCTCACCGCCTACGCCTTTCCCGAGCAGGTGGCGGAATGCCGGGAGGCCGGCATGGACGGGCACATCTCCAAGCCGGTGAACTACACGGCCCTGATCCGCGCCATCGCGTCGGTGACCGCGGATACGAAACCCCTGGAAGGCGACCGCCCGGAAGTCCCGCCCGCAGCGGCGAAAGCCGAGGAGCCCGCGCCGATCGTCCGCCATGATACCGCCAGATATGCCGAGGCGCTCGCGTTCCTCTCGCCGGACGACGTGGTCGGGTATCTGGAATCGCTGCATGAACGATGCGAGCAGATCCTGCGCTTGCTCGATCAGTCGGACGAACCGCTGGTGTTGACGGATACGGTCCATACGCTGGCCTCCACCGCCGGAATGCTCGGGTTCGAGGCGCTGTCCGACGCCTCGCGGCATTTCGAGCGGATGCTGGCGGGCGGCACGCCCCGGAGCGAAGAACTGGCGACCCGGTTGCGCACGGAGACCCGCGCGGCGATGACCACGCTGACGCGGCTGATCCACGAACGTGGGATGCAACCCGCATGACTCTCGAATTCGTCCCCAACGAAACGCCCGGCAATCTGAAGGTTGTGCCTAACGGCGTCATCGTTGCCGACAACGAGGCGCTGATGCGCGACATCGTTCGCACCGTGTTGACGCGCGCCAACCAGCAGGTGTTTCCGGTCGTCGACGGGGCGGAGGCGGTCGATCTCGCGCGCCGGTTCAAGGCGCGGCTGGTCCTGCTGGACATCGGGATGCCGCGCCTGAACGGGCTGGAAGCGTTTTCCGAAATCCGCGCCCTGCCCGGCTACGCCGACGTGCCGATCGTGATGCTGACTGGGCATTCCGAGGAAATCATGGTCGCCTACGCGCGCAAGCTGGGCGTGAACGACTTCATCACCAAGCCGTTCCGGCCGAACCTGCTGCTCCAGCGTCTGGCCCCGTATCTCGACATTCCGCCGAACATGCGGGGCGACTCCTCCACCGCGCCTGGCGGCCGGGACCTGGTGTCCGGCGTGAAGGAGGATGTCTGGGAGACCAATCACCTCGGCGCGCGGCGCGGCCCGGAGGACTCCATGGGGGTCAAGGGCCGCGAGATCATGCGCGTCTGGCGCGGCGCCCGGAACGGATTCTGAGTTCAGGCGCCGAGAGCCGCCCGCCAGTAGGCGAAGGCGTCGGCGATCGTCTCCGGCAACTCGTGGCGCGGGACGAAGCCGGTCGCACGATAGAGACGGGTCGGGTCGGCGACCATCCACAGCGGCTCTCCCGGCCGTGGCGGGCGCCCACCGAGGCGGATCAGGTGGCTCGCCGCACCCGCCACCTGCCGAACCATGTCGCCCAGCATCAGCGGCCGGCCGGTGCCGATATTCACCGGCCCCTCGCACCGCGACAGCGCCAGCCGGGCGATCGCCTCGCCTGCGTCGCGCACGTCGATCAGGTCGCGGGTCAGATCGGCTGGTCCGACGCGAAGCTCGGTTCCCGCCAGCACGGACGCGATCATGCTGGGCAGCAGCCGGCCGGCCGCCTCATGCCGGCCGACCGGCACGAACAGCCGCGCGCAGGCGGCGGACAGGCCCGCGCCGACCGCGAATGCGGCGGTGACGTTCCAGGCGGCGAGCTTGGCGGCGCCATAGAGCGAGCCGGGGTGCGTCGGCCGCGTCTCCCGCCAAGGGGTGGCGGCCGGACGGGACCAGTCGTACTCGGCACAGGTCCCGACCAGCACCACCCGCTTGCCGCCGGCCGCGGCGAACGCGCGCACCAGATCGAGGGTCGCCGCCACCCAGCCGAGGTTTTCCTCCGCGTCCCAATAGGCGCCGTGCTTCGTCACCCACGCCGCATGGATCAGCGTGTCGGCGCGCGCCGCCGCGACCGCCGCGCGCCGTGACTCCGCCTCCAGCAGATCGGGACGCGGCGCCAGCGGTTCCGCGCCGAGCGCCGACAGGCTGGCCACGATCTGCCGCCCCACGAAGCCGGAGCCACCGGTGATCAGCACCCGCCTGTCCGCCACGCCGGCACCACCGCGTTGTCGCGGGCGGAACCTGGAAGACGCACGCTAAGGAACCGTTAGGCGGCGCCGCCGGACCACGCGCGGATGGCAGTGATGATCGCGGAGAAATCGAGGCCGGCGTTTCCCTCCTGCGCGAAGCGCGTGAAAATCTCCGCGGCGTGCCGGCCGAGCGCCGTCTGTGCGCCCGCCGCCTTCGCCGCCTCCTGCGCCAGCGCCAGGTCCTTCACCATCAGCGCCGTCGCGAAGCCCGGCTTGTAACTGTTGTTCGCTGGACTGGACGGCACCGGCCCCGGCACCGGGCAATAGCTCGTCATCGACCAGCACTGCCCTGACGAGGTCGAGACCACGTCGAACAGCGCCTGATGCGACAGGCCGAGTTTCTCGGCCAGCACGAACGCCTCGCCGACCGCGATCATCGAGGCACCGAGGATCATGTTGTTGCAGATTTTCGCCGCCTGCCCGGCGGTGGCGGCGCCGCAATGCACGATCCTGCGCCCCATTGCCGCCAGCACCGGCTCGCCGCGCGCGAACGCCGCCGCCTCCCCGCCGACCATGAAGGTCAAGGTTCCCGCCACCGCCCCGGCGACGCCGCCCGAGACCGGGGCATCGAGCGAGGCCATCCCCGCCGTTGCGGCGGCCGCGTGTGCGGCGCGGGCGGTCTCCACGTCGATCGTCGAGCATTCGATGAACAGCGTGCCCTTGGGCGCCACCGCGAGCGGGCCGGCCGGGTCGTCGTAGATGTCGCGGACATGCGGCCCGGCGGGCAGCATGGTCACGACGATTTCGGCCCCCTCCGCGACGGCGGTAGCGGTGGCGGCAACCGTCACGCCGGCTTGAAGTGCCGCCTCCCGCGCGCGCGGCGCGAGGTCGAACCCGCGCACCGCGTGGCCGGCCTTGACCAGATTGGCGGCCATCGGCCCGCCCATGTTGCCGAGCCCGATGAAACCGATCGTTGCCATTTCCGTTGCCTCCCCTTCGTTTCGCGGCAGGGAAGCATGGGCGGCGGCGCCGGACTAGGCGGCCGGCACCGCATGGCGGGCATGAGCGGGGCGAGAAGCTAGAACGTCGTGCGCCCGCCGGAGATGTCGAACGTGGCGGCGGTGCTGAACGTGACCTCCTCGCTGGCGAGGAAGCAGATCAGGGCCGCGTTCTCGTCCACCGTGCCAAAGCGGCCCATCGGGATCTTCGACAGCATGTAGTCGATCGCGCCCTGGTTCAGTTGCTTGAGGATCGGCGTATCGACGGTGGCGGGCGTGATGCAGTTCACCCGCACGCCGGTCTTGGCCAGTTCCTTGCCGAGCGACTTGGTCAGCCCGATCACCGCCGCCTTGGAGGCCGAGTAGGCGGACATGTTCGGGTTGCCTTCCTTGCCGGCGACGGAGGCGATGTTGACGATCCGGCCGTAGTCGTTCTTCAGCATCAGCGGCACGATGGCGCGGTTGACGTAGAACAGGCCATGCACGTTGACCTCGAACACCTGCTTCCAGGCGTCCACCGGATATTCCCACAGCGGCGGGTTCGGGCCGGTGATGCCGGCGCTGGCGACCAGGATGTCGATCCGGCCGAATGCGGCGAACGTGGCTTCCGCCGCGCTTGCCACCGCCGCCGGATCGGTGATGTCGAGGGCGACGGTATGCACCGGGCCGCCGATCTTGTCGGCCAGCGTCGCGAGGGCCGCCGCGTCGCGATCCCACACCGAGACTTTTCCGCCCTCGCGCAGCAGCCGCGCAGCGGCGCCGAAGCCGATCCCCGACGCGCCGCCGGTGACCACCGCCACCCGCCCCTCGAAACGTTGATTGTCCGCCATCGCTCCCTCCTGTCGTATGGACGTTCGATTAGCCGGGTTGCCGGCGAAGGGGAAGGCTCAGGGCCGGCGGAGCACCGCGATGGCTTGGTGCAGCCCCTCCGCGCCCTCCCACGGGGCAGCCGAGCCGTCGATGAACGCTTCCCGCTCGAACCCGAGCTTGTTGGCCCACAGGTCGATGGCCGGGCGCTCGATGAACTGGTTCAGATGCGGCAGCATGTCGTGGCGCTGGGCATGGACGGTGCCGGAGAATTGTTGCCAGTGCGCGGCATCGGCGAATTCCAGGAACGAGAACACCAGCCGCCCGCGCGGCCGCAGCACGCGACGGATATCCTCCATATACAAATACGTTTCGTGATGCAGCAGATGCGTGAACACGCTGAAGGCGCTGACCATGTCGATGCCGAGATAGTCGATGCGCATCGACTGCCCGAGCGCCCATGCCAGCCGGCCGCTGCCGCAGCCGAGATCGACCAGCGTCATGCCGTCGCGCAGGCCGAAATGCCGCACGACCGCCGCCTCGATCCGCCCCACCCGCTCGAAGTCGCCGCCGACCGCCGCCGCCATCGCCTCGTCCGCCGGCATCTCGCCGAGCAGGCGCGCGATCAGCTTTTCGTAGTCCTGGACGAAGTGGAACTCAGCCATGTGAGTCCCTCGCGGCGGATTTCGGTTTTGCGTCGACCAGCGACAGCCACGGATGCCGCCGCGTCATGTCCGCGACGATGCGCGGCTTCGCCTCCGCCGATTCGGTGATGGATTGCAGCATCGAGGCGCGATGCACGCGATACTCGGCGAGCGGATCGCCGGGAACCTGGAGTCCGTTCAGGCCGGCCTCGGCGATGCGGCACCAGAACTCGTAATCCTCCCACCCGAGCCGCGTGTCGCTGTAGCCGCCGACGCCGGCCCATGCGGCGACCGCGACCAGCGCCATCGCGTCGATATGCGGCACGCCGATCAGCCGCGCGGGGGCGTACGGGAAGATGCCCATGAGCTTGTCCGACTCGCCGAACTCGCGGATCACCGGATAGACGAAGGCGGCGCCGCTGGCCTCGGCGTGACCGAGCAGCGTTTCGCAGCAGGTCGGCAGCAGCCGGTTGTCGGCGTCGAGCGGGAGCACGTATGGCGTTTCCGCGGCCGCGAAGCCGGCATTGCGCGAAGGACCGAGGCCGGCGTTGGCAAGATTGCGAATGACTGCCACGCGGTTGAAATGCGCCGCGTGCTGGCGCGCCCAATTGGTCGCGACATCCAGCGACTCGTCGGTCGAGCAATCGTCGACGATCACCAGATCGAGCGGCGAGAGCGTCTGCGCCCGCACGGAGTCCAGCGCTTCCGCGACGTAGTGCGCGTAGTTGTAGAGTGGCACGATCACCGTCACGCCGGCATCGCCGAGCGCGTCGGCCTCGAACACGATCTCGCCCGCGGGAATTTCGGGCGGTGCGCGCGGGATGGTTGCACGACTGGCGTCGAGCGCGAAGGCCCTGGCCGCCCGCGTACCGCCGCGAACCTGGTCGAGAATCGATGCAACCGATTCGGCGCGCCGCTCCGGGCCATAGGCCCACAGCACATCGAGATAGGCGGCGCGCGCCATGCGGCGGCGCAACCCTGCATCTTCGATCAGCGCAGCAAGATGCTCGTGCCACTGTTCCGGAGTCGTCGCCAGCAAGCCGGTGCGGCCACCCGCGATGGCGCGGCGGAACGGGCCGGTCGGCGAGGCGACCGTGACGACATCGACCAGTGTCGCCTCGAAGAATTTCAGTTCGCTCTTGGCCTCGCAGAAATCGTTGCCGACTTCGAGCGGCGCGAGGTTGATGTCGAAACGCGCGATCTCATCCGGCAGATGTTCGAGCGGCACGAGGTCCCGCCATTCGATCTGCGCCTCCAATCCGGCGAATTCGGGGAACTCCGACAGGTCGAGCAGCGGCAGCCGGTCGCTGCGGCTTTTGAACAGAACGAGCCGCGCGCTCGGGTTTTCGCGTAGCACGCGCGCGACGGCGGCGGCGGCCTGCGCAAAATCGCGCTGATGCGTGCGCGAACCGACCGCGTAGCCGAGACGTACCAGCCCGTCGCCGCCGCCCTGCCGCCAGCGGCGCGCGGCGCGGCGGGAGGCGCGCAGAGTCGCACGGTCGAACCCGTTCGGCAGCACGATGGTCGGCTTCGCGTGCCGGCGCAGATGCCATGCGAGTTCTTCCGTCGTCGTCAGGCAGAACTCGCAGTTTGACATGGTGTCGCGCATTCGCTTGTATTCATCGCGGATCGTCGCCGCCGGGATGTTCTGCGAGCGGATGGCATCGACGATTTGGGCACGCGCGAGATCGGGTTCGATCATCAGATCGTCGACGTCGAAGACGAGTTTCGCGCCCACTTCCCGCGCCGCCTCGACGGCGACGGCGACATTGTCGCTCCACCCGGCACGCCAGATGAAGACGATGTCGGCTGAAAGAAGATCCTCGCGATATGCGGGCACGTCATCGACGGCGAGCATATGCGTGCGTGCGCCGGCACGCTCGGCGGCACGGGCGAAGCGGGCGACACGATAGATCTCGCCCGGCGTCCCCGGTTCGCCGGAGATGAAGACGATGCGGGGCGGCGCCAGCGTCAGTGCGAAATTGGTGGATGGGACTAGCGAATATGTCGGATTGGAAGGCGGCGGCGGTTGCACCGGCGCCTCCGGCAGCGGCGCGATCACGCGATTCTCACGTTGTCCGCTCTCGATATAATGCAGCAGCGGAACGGCACCGCTGGCAGCAACGTCGGGATAACGTTTCAGGTAGTCCAGCGTGTCGAACAGCGGCCCCGGATCGCGCCGCTCGGCGCCGCCACGCATCACGAAATGCAGCGCCGGATCGAGGCCGGTGCCGCCGACATCCGGGTAGCGGGCGAGATACCATTCGGGATCGAACAGCGGGCTGGACGCCAGCAACGCCAACGCGCGGCGCTGGTTCGCCCGGTAGGCGAGACCCCGCCGCAGCCGGCCGGTCGCGGCCCACACGACCAGTTTTGCGATTTCCTGCGCACGTTCGCGCACAGGCTCGGGCACACGGTCACCGAGGCGGCGCAACGGCGCGGTCGCGCGCCACGCGATCGAGCGCGCCAGCCGCGCACGCTCCCTGGCCAACGCATCACGCTGCTGCTTCAACGTATCGCGATCGGTGCGGACGATCTGCAACTCGGCCGACAAGCGGTTGACTTCCTGCCACGCGACGGCGGCGGCGCGGCGCGCTTCCTCCGCCCGTTGCGCGGCGCGGGCGCGCATCCGGGCGCTATCGGTCGCCGCATGGTGCCGCTGCCGCGCCTCGATGTCCTGCGTGACGCGCTTCAGATGTACCTCGAACCGCCAGCGTTCGCCGAGTTGGCTGAACCGATCGCGGACCGCCATGATCACGGCGGGATCGGTCAGCGCGCAGAGACCTGCCACATCGGCCGACACGTCAGGGCCGACAGCGAGCACGCCGAGGCCGTGTTCATGGATGAACTCGAACGCCGGATAGCGGTCGCGCAACTCGGAAAACAATTTCCAAACGCCGAAATTCCGCTCGCGCACGTTGGTGTCGTGCATCAGCACCACGGCACGATCGGAGAGCTTCGGCAACCAGCTTTCGAAATCGTGCCGCACCGCCTCGTACGTGTGCAGCCCGTCGATATGCAGCAGATCGACCGAGCCATCCGGCATGTATGGCAGCGCCGCGTCGAACGTCATTCGCAGAAGGTCGGAAAATGCGCCGAAATGCTGATCGTGGAAGCGGCGGAACTCTTCGTAGACGGAACCGTCGTAGTGGCCGGCGTGCGCGTCGCCTTCCCAGGTGTCCACGGCGAAGCAGCGTGTGGCGAGCCCGGCCTGCGTCACCGCCTCGCAAAAGGCGCTGTACGAGACGCCGTTGTGCGTGCCGAGTTCGACCAGCACGTTCGGCCGCGCGGCGCTGACGATCCAGTGGGCGAACGGCACATGCGCGGTCCAGGCGCTGTCGTAGCCGAGCCGGCGCGGGCGCCAGAACAGCGGGTCGAGCGCCGGCGCCAGCAGCGACGCGAGCGAACCGCCGGCCGATGAGGCCTGCTGGTTCATGCGGCGCTCCGCTGCCACGGCCGCCGGCGACGCGGCGGGCAGAGATGCAGCCCTTCGTTCCACGCGCAGGCCAGATTGGCGTTGTGGTAGGCATCGTTCGCGAACGCATGTCGCCACAGCCGGTCGAGCAGGTCGATCTCCCGCCGCTCCTGCGCCGCTTTCGCCTCGGTATCGGCGCGGCCACGGCTTTGCGATTCGAGATGGAAAAGCTCGGCGAACGGAGTCCAGATGACGCGGTAGCCGCACTCGGCGAGCCGCAAACACAGATCGACATCGTTGAACGCCACGGCGAATCCCGACTCGTCCAGTCCGCCAACCTCCAGATAGACACTGCGACGCATCGCGAGGCACGCGGCGGTGACGGCGGCACACCCGCGCGCCGCCGCGAGCGCGCCGCCATAGCCCGGGTCGAACCGCTCGGCCAAGCGGTGCAGATGTGCCGCGTTCGGCCCGGGCGCAAGCACGATGCCGCCGTGTTGCAACTGTCCGTTCGCATACAGCAGCTTGGCACCGACCGCGCCGACATCCGGGCGCATCGCGTGTCCGGCCATCTCGCGCAGCCAGTCGGCATGGACCACGTCGACATCGTTGTTGAGCAGGACAATAGCTTGCCCGCGCGCCTCCCGCACCGCCGCGTTGTTCATCGCGGCATAATTGAAGCGGCCGGGATGGCGCATGATGCGCACGCGCGCATCCTTGCGCAGATCGCGGAACGCCGCCTGCGTCGTTTCCTCGCGGCTGTCGTTGTCAACGATCAGCAGTTCGAGGTCGGGATAGTCCGTGCGCGTCAGCACACCCCACGCAGCCGGCACCAGCATGTCCGCATGATCGCGTGTCGGCATGATCACCGTCACCGGCGGTGGTGCCGGCAATTTCCACGCGATGCGGTTGCGCGACGGCAGCAGTGGCGATGGGGATACGTCAGCGAGCGTGCCAAGGAAATCCTGCGCCGCATGGCGAACCGAAAGCGCCGCGAGTCCGAGCGCCTCGTCACGCAACGTGCGCGGTGCGTCGGCGGGCCGATGCAGCAGCACGGCGGGAACGTGGCGGATTTCCGTCGGCAGCAGCGTCGCCGTCGCGCGCAGCGCCAGATCGTAGCCGAACGCGAGCCCGTGCGTCGCACGGATGCCGCCCGCTGCCTCGATCACGTCGCGCCGGTAGACCGCAAGCCCGCCGATATAGTCGTGGCTCAGCAGCAGGTCCGGGTCCCAGCCGCTCTTGAAACGCGGGGCGGAACGGGCGCCGGCGAAGTCGATCAAATCCTCGTCGCTGTAGATCAGCCCGGTGCCGGGGAAGCGCGCGAGATCGACCGCGAGTTCATACAGCGCGTGCGGTGGCAGCCGGTCGCCTTCCGCCAGCACGCCGACCCAGGCGGGCTCGGCGTGGCGCAGCGCGGTAACGGCGGCCGTTGCGGGATCGGCGTAGCGGCCGCGATCGGCGAGGCGGATGCGCGGATCGGCGCCGGCCAGCGCCGCCAGCACGCCGGCCGAGCGCGGCGCGCCGGCGAGGATCACCGTCCAGTGCGGATAGAACTGCCGCCGCAGCGACGCGAGCGTGTCGAGCAGGCGGTCGTCGGCCTCGAAGCCGATCGGCAGCAGCAGCGCGAATGCCGGCGGTTCCGGCATTCGCGCGATATCGGCCAGGATCGCGGCACGGTCTGACGCCGAGAGCGTGTCGTGCGCACGAATCCAGGCCGGGTAATCAGCCTCGATCGCCGCCTCGGTCGGTGCCAGCGCCTCGACGGACATGCTCATTCGCCCTTCCTATCCGTCGTCGCGGCGGCGTGACAAGTGCGGCGTGCGGCGCCCTGCCCATGCCGGGGCGTGACATGGCGGAGGCGGGGCTGTTCAAGCGCCCCGCGCGGTGCGAGATGATGGCGCGGAGGAACCGTACGATGCCCCAGCCACCGGCGCTTTCCTATCCGGACGCAATGATCCGGACCATTCTGCAACGCACGCGCACCATTGCCGTGGTCGGTGCCTCGGCCAACTGGAACCGGCCGAGCACGTTCGTGCTGAAATACATGCAGGGCAAGGGCTACCGCTGCATCCCGGTCAACCCCGGCCTCGCCGGCCAGACGCTGGCGGGCGAGACGGTGTACGCCTCGTTGCGCGACATCCCGATTCCCGTCGATCTGGTCGATATCTTTCGTGCCTCCGAGCATGTCGCGCCGATCGTTGACGATGCCATCGCGATCGGGGCAAAAACCGTGTGGATGCAACTTGGCGTGCGCGACGATGCGGCCGCCGAGAAGGCGCGCGCCGCCGGCATCGACGTGGTGATGGACCGTTGCGTCAAGATCGAATTCGGCAGGCTGGGCGGCGAGCTTTCCTGGTACGGCGTGAATTCCGGCCTGATCCGCAACCGCGCGCCGGAGCCGCCGCAAACCAGGCCGGCCCGCCCGCGCCCCTCGCCGGCGCGCACCGAAGACCAGGGGTTCGAGACCAAGGCGATCCACGCCGGCGCGGCGCCCGACCCCGCGACGGGCGCGCGCTCGACGCCGATCTATCAGACGACATCATTCGTGTTCGACGACGTCGATCACGCCGCGTCGCTGTTCAACCTGCACAGTTTCGGCCATGTCTACACACGGCTTTCGAATCCGACTGTCGCAGTGCTGGAGGAACGTGTGGCGGCGCTGGAGGGCGGGCGCGCGGCGGTGGCGGCGGCTTCCGGCCACGCGGCGCAGTTCATCACGTTCTTCACGCTTCTCGGACCGGGCGATGAGTTCGTCGCCTCGCGCAATCTTTATGGCGGCACGCTGACGCAGTTCTCGCAGTCGTTCCCCAAACTTGGCTGGACCTGCCATTTCGTCGACCCGACCGACCCCGAAAATTTCCGCCGCGCACTCAAGCCGCGCTGCAAGGGCATCTTCGTCGAAAGCCTCGCCAATCCGGGCGGCGTCGTCGTGGACCTGGAGGCAATTGCAAAGGTGGCGCACGAAGCCGGGCTGCCGCTGATCGTCGACAACACGCTGGCAAGCCCGTACCTGTGCCGGCCGATCGAATGGGGGGCCGACATCGTCATCCATTCGGTCACGAAGTTCCTCGGCGGGCACGGCAACGCCCTGGGTGGCGTCGTCGTCGAATCGGGTCAGTTCGATTGGAACCAGGCCGGCAAGTTTCCGTCGCTGACCGAGCCGGAGCCGGCCTATCACGGTTTGCGCTTCTACGAGAATTTTGGCGACTTCGCCTTCACGACGAAGGCGCGCGCGGTGGCGCTGCGCGATTTCGGGCCGTCGCTGGCGCCGATGAACGCCTATCTGACGCTGATGGGCATTGAGACCTTGCCGTTGCGGATGGAACGCCACGTCGCCAACGCACTCGCGGTCGCGAGCTTTCTCGCGACGCACCCGCGCGTCGCGTGGGTCTCCTACGCGGGTCTCGAGAGCAGCCCGTTCCACGCGCTGGCGCAAAAATATCTGCCGCTCGGGCCGGGTTCCGTGTTCACGTTCGGGGTGAAAGGCGGCTACGAGGCGGGGACGAAGCTTGTAGAGAACGTGCGCATCTTTTCGCACCTCGCCAATGTCGGCGACACGCGCAGCCTGATCCTGCATCCGGCCAGCACGACCCACCGCCAGCTCAGCGACGAGCAGCGTTTGGCCGCCGGCGCGGGGCCGGATGTGATCCGCCTCTCGGTCGGTCTTGAAACGGCGGCGGACCTGATCCGCGATCTGGACGAGGCGCTGGCCGTCTAGGCCGTGCGGTCGCCGCCGACGCCGAGTGCGGCCTGCGCCGCCGCGAGACGCGCCACCGGCACGCGGTACGGGCTGCACGAGACGTAATCCAGCCCGACTTCCTCGCAAAACGTGATCGAAGCCGGGTCGCCGCCGTGCTCGCCGCAGATGCCAAGCTTGATTTCCGGTTTGGTCTGCCGCCCCTTCTCGGCGGCGATGCGGACCATTGCGCCGACGCCCTCGATGTCGAGCGAGATGAACGGGTCCTTTGGCAGCACGCCGAGCTCGACATAACGCGGCAGGAACTTGCCGGCGTCGTCGCGCGACAGGCCGAACACGGTCTGCGTCAGATCGTTGGTACCGAAGCTGAAAAAGTCGGCAACTTCGGCGATCTTGTCCGCCGTGATCGCGGCGCGGGGAAGTTCGATCATCGTGCCGACCACATACTCGATCGTCATGCCGGCTTCGGCAAAGACCTCGGCGGCGATCTTGTCGACCTGGGCGCGGGTGATCTCCAGTTCGCGCTTCATGCCGACGAGCGGAATCATGATCTCGGGCACCGGCGCCTTGCCGGCTTCCTTGGCGACGATGATGGCGCCTTCGAAGATCGCGCGTGCCTGCATCTCGTAGATTTCCGGGAAGGTCACGCCGAGGCGGCAGCCGCGATGGCCGAGCATCGGATTGGCTTCCTCCAGTTCGCTGGCGCGGCGGCGCATCGTGGCCAGATCGGTTCCGAGTGCCGCCGCCACTTCGCCGAGTTCGCCATCGCCATGCGGCAGGAATTCGTGCAGCGGCGGATCGAGCAGACGAATGGTGACAGGCAATCCCGCCATGATGCGGAACAGCTCAACAAAGTCCTGACGCTGGAAGGGGAGAAGTTTCGCGAGCGCCGTGCGCCGGCCACGTTCGTCGTTAGCCATGATCATCTGTCGCACCGCGCTGATCCGTGCAGGGTCGAAGAACATATGCTCGGTGCGACACAGGCCGATGCCTTCGGCGCCGAATTTGCGCGCCGTCTCGGCATCGAGCGGGGTTTCGGCGTTGGCACGCACCCGCAGGCGGCGGACCTGGTCCGCCCATTCCATCAGCGTTGCGAAATCGCCCGACATGCTCGGCTCGATCATCGCGACGTTGCCGGCGAACACTTCGCCGGTCGCACCGTCGATGGTGACGATGTCGCCGGCGTACAAAGTCCTGCCGCCGGCCGAGAGAGTCTGCGCGCCGTAGTCGACGGAAATGCCGCCGGCGCCGGCGACGCAGGGGCGGCCCATGCCGCGCGCCACCACGGCCGCATGGCTGGTCATGCCGCCGCGCGTCGTCAAAATGCCGCGCGCGGCGTGCATTCCGTGGATATCCTCGGGGCTCGTCTCGATGCGCACGAGGATCACCGCTTCGCCCTTGCCGGCACGGCTTTCCGCCTCGTCCGAATTGAACACGACGTGCCCGCTGGCCGCGCCGGGGCTGGCGGGCAGACCTTTGGAAAAAAGCGTGCGCTTGGCTTTCGGGTCCAGCATCGGATGCAGCAACTGGTCGAGCGCCGAGGGATTGACGCGCTTGATCGCCTCCGCCCGGTCGATCAGGCCGGCGTTGGCCATGTCGACGGCGATGCGCAGGCTCGCGGCCGTCGTACGCTTGCCGCTGCGCGTTTGCAGCATGTAAAGCTTGTCCTGCTGGACAGTGAATTCCATGTCCTGCATGTCGCGGTAATGCCGCTCAAGCGTGTCGCGCACGCGCATCAGGTCGGCATAGGCGGCGGGCATCGCCTCCTCCATGCTGATCTCGCCGGGCTTCGCGCGCTCCTTCGCCATCGGCTGCGGCGTGCGGATGCCGGCGACCACGTCCTCGCCCTGTGCGTTGACCAGGTATTCGCCGTAGAAGAAATTCTCGCCGGTCGACGGATCGCGGGTGAAACATACGCCGGTCGCGCAATCGAGGCCCATGTTGCCGAACACCATCGCCTGCACATTCACCGCCGTGCCCCAGTTGGCCGGAATGTCGTGCAGCTTGCGGTAGGTGTTGGCGCGCGGGTTCATCCAACTGCCGAACACCGCGCCGATCGCGCCCCATAACTGCGCCTCCGGGTCCATCGGGAACGGCTTGCCGGTCTCGCTGCGCACCATCTCCTTGTAGCCATCGACAACGCGGTGCCAGTCGGACGCGGTGAGCGCCGTGTCCTCGACGACGCCGGCATCCATCTTGACGTGCTCGATGATTTCCTCGAACCGATGGTGGTCGACGCCAAGCACGACGCTGCCGTACATCTGGATGAACCGGCGATAGCTGTCCCAGGCAAAGCGCGCGTCGCCGGACGCATCGGCGAGACCCTCGACGGTCGCGTCGTTCAGGCCGAGATTGAGCACGGTGTCCATCATCCCAGGCATCGACACGCGAGCGCCGGAACGGACGGAGACGAGCAGCGGCTTGTGCTTGTCGCCAAAAGTCAGACCTACGGATTTTTCGACGCGGTGCAGCGCCTCGGCCACCTGCGTCTTCAGGTCGGACGGATAGGTCTGGTGATGGTCGTAATAGTGCGTGCAGACGTCGGTGGTGATGGTGAATCCCGGCGGTACCGGCAGCCCGATGCCCGCCATCTCGGCGAGGTTGGCGCCCTTGCCGCCGAGCAGGTTCTTCATGTCCGCGCCACCTTCGTTGTGGCCGGCGCCGAAGCTATAGACCCACTTGGTCATGATAACCGGACTCCCATGTATCAGACTTCAATTTTCGAAAAATCGGCCGCCAGGTTCATGGCCGCCCGCACGCGCGAGAGCAGCCGCAGGCGGTTGCGGCGAAGCTCCGGGCGCGCGTCGTTGACGGTGACGCGCTCGAAGAATGCGTCGAGTTCTGGGCGGAGCGAGGCGAGGTGCAGCATCGCGGACGAATATCTCTCCTGGGCGAGTTCCCGAGTGACCGCGTCCTGAACTTTATTCACACCGGCCGCCAAGCGGAGTCCCTCAGTCGTTTCGAGCAAGTTGGAATCGACGGGCCCATCGTGTGGGCCGTCCTTCTTTTCCTCGATGCGCAGGATGTTGGACGCGCGTTTGTAGGCAGCAAGCAAATTCCTGCCGTCATCGGAGCCGAGCAGTTCGGCGACCGCGTCCGTGCGCGCCAGCAGTCGCACCAGATCGTCGTCGATCCCGAGTCCGAGCACCGCCGCGAGCACGTCGTGGCGCGCGCCCTCCGCGCGGAGTTGCACGCGCAAGCGCTCGGCGATGAAGTCCAGCAGCGCATCCGTCTCCCGCGAGCCCGCATTGTTGAACAGGTCTGCCAGACGCAAGCGCAACCCGCGCTCCCGCACGATCCGAATGATCCCCAGCGCCGCCCGCCGCAGCGCATAAGGATCGCCCGAGCCAGTGGGCTTCTCGCCGATCGCAAAGAAGCCTGCCAGCAAATCAATCTTGTCGGCCAGCGCCACGGCGACACTGACAGGGTCGCGCGGAACGTCGTCGGTCGGGCCTTTCGGCGCGTAGTGATCGCGGATCGCGTCGGCGACGTGCCCGTGTTCGCCGTCATGCAGCGCGTAGTAGCGGCCCATGACGCCTTGCAGTTCCGGAAACTCGCCGACCATGCCGGTGACGAGGTCGGCTTTTGCCAACAACGCCGCGCGCCGCGCCAGCGCGGGGTCCGCGCCCACCAGCGGCGCGATGAATCCAGCCAGTGCTTCCAGCCGCCGCACCCGCTCGCCCTGGCTACCCAGTTTCGCGTGGAACGTCACGTTGTCCAGCGCCGGCACGCGGCTTTCCAGCGTCTGCTTGCGATCCAGATCCCAGAAATGCCGCGCATCGGCGAAGCGCGCGCGCAGCACACGCTCGTTGCCGGCGACGATCGTCTTGCCGCCGTCGCTGGCAAGGATGTTCGCGGCGAAGGCGAAATACGGCGCCGCCCGCCCCGCCGCATCGCGCAGCGCGAAGTACCGCTGGTTGACGCGCATCGAGACCTGCATGACCTCGGCCGGAAGATCCATGTAGGCGGCATCGATCCGTCCGAGCAGCACGACCGGCCATTCCACCAGCCCGGCAACTTCGTCAAGCAGGCCAGCATCTTCGACGACGCTGACGCCTGCGCGTCGGGCTGCGTCACGCAGCCCCTCCGCAATCGCCGCGCGCCGGTCGCCCGCATCGACAATCACGCGGCGTTCCCGCAATCCCGACTTCCACTCGGCAAACGAGCGGACGGCGAACGGTTCGGGCGCGAGGAAACGGTGGCCCTCGGTGATATGGGACGAGGCGAGGCCATGCCCGTCGTCGGCGCCGTCGCGCAGGTCGAACGGCACCGCCACGCCGTCGAGGATGCAGAGGATGCGGCGCAGCGGGCGCACCCAGGTGAACGCGCTGGTGCCGCCCCAGCGCATGGATTTTGGCCAGGGGAAGCGGCGCAGCACGGCGGGCATCTCGCGCGCGATCAGCGCGGCGGCGGCGATGCCGGAAGCGGTCTTGTCGAGCACCCAGAAATCGCCGTCCTCGCGCAAGTCCGCGTGCGCGGCGCCGTGCTTGCGCAGGAAACCGGCGACCGCCTGTTCCGGCGCGCCCCGGCGCGGCCCGCGTTCGCTGCTCCGGCTCGCCGCCACGCCCGCCGCAACCTCAGCCACCAGCGCGATCCGGCGCGGGCCATGGAACGTCCGCACGTTCGCCGGCGTCAGCGGTGCCAATGCATCTCCGACAAGTCGAGAAAGATCCTCGGCCGCCCGCGCCTGCATCCGGGCGGGGATTTCCTCGCTGAACAGTTCCAGCAGCAACTCCGGCATGTCAGTCCTTCAGCGCGGGTTCGATATCGGTCAACGCGAAATCGCCGCCTTTGAATAAAAGGGGTTGTTGCCGGCTCCGAGAGAGCGCGTATGCCGCGCAATCACCCATGTTCAACCGTGCCGAATGTCGGCCTTTGCCCCAAACCGCAAACGCCTCGCGCGCCATCCGAGCCTGGTCCGCGTCATACTGGACAACGTCGATCGCGGCACGGTTGATGAGCGACTCGAATTCGAACGCAGCCCTTGCTCCGCCACGGCGATCTATGGCGATCGCAGCCTCGAACCAATTTACCGCGGACATCGCTCTGTCACGGCCGTTTGCGATCGCCGTTGCAAATCGCTCAGCGTCAGGCTCGGCGAAAAGAATGGCAAGCACGGCCGACGCGTCGACGATCATTCCGGTAGACCATCTTCGCCATAAAGGTCGGCGTGATCGGAACTATCGAATGGTGGGGTCAACTGCGCCGCGCAGCGTTGGCCAATTTCGAGTAGTTCGCGTGCAAGCAGCCGAGCCGGCGCCCTGGACTGTTCCCGCGCCAGTTTCTCTTCCAACGCCCGTGTCACCGCCTCCGGCACGGACTCCCCTGTCAGGGCTGCCAGTTGCTCGGCCAGCCGCAGCGCCTCGTCGCTTTCGATGGTCAGGGTCTTGTCCATCATTCCTCCCCCGCCAGCCACGCCTCGCAGCACCCCTTTGCCAGGGCGCGCACGCGGCCGATATAGGCGGCGCGTTCGGTCACGCTGATCACGCCGCGCGCGTCGAGCAGGTTGAACAGGTGGCTGGCCTTGATGCACTGGTCGTAGGCCGGCAGCGCCAGCCGCCGCCCCAGCAACGCGCCGCACTCCTGTTCCGCGTCGGCGAAATGGCGGGACAGCATCGCGGTGTCGGCGAACTCGAAATTGTGGGCGCTGTATTCCTTTTCGGCGCGCAGAAACACGTCGCCGTAGCGCACGCCCTGGCCGTTGAAATCCAGGTCGAACACGTTTTCGACACCCTGGACATACATCGCCAGCCGTTCCAGCCCGTACGTCATCTCGAAGCTCGGCAGCGTCGTCGCGATGCCGCCGACCTGCTGGAAGTAGGTGAACTGCCCCACCTCCATCCCGTCGCACCAGACCTCCCAGCCGAGCCCCCAGGCGCCGAGCGTCGGGCTTTCCCAGTCGTCCTCGACGAAGCGGAAATCATGCAGCAGCGGGTCGAGCCCGATCGCGCGGTAGCTGTCGAGCAGCAGCGCCTGCGCGTCCGCCGGGCTCGGCTTCATGATCACCTGGTACTGGTAGTAATGCTGCAAGCGGTTCGGGTTCTCGCCGTAGCGGCCATCGCTCGGGCGGCGGCTGGGCTGCACGTAGGCGGCGCGCCAGGGCCGGGACCCGAGCGAGCGCAACGTCGTCGCCGGATGGAAGGTGCCGGCGCCGACCTCCATGTCATACGGTTGCAGGATCACGCAGCCCTGCCGGGACCAGAACCCATGCAGCCGCAGGATCAGATCCTGGAAGCTGAGGGCGCCGGCCGGCTCCGCGCCGGCCCGTTCCTGCAAGGTATGGTCGATGGCTCGGCCCATGATGTCCGTTTCGCCGCTCGCGTCTGTGCCGTGTTGAGCGTCGCAGCATAGGGGCCGGCCGGAACCGTCACAAGGCGGGCGTCAAGAGGGGGCGGGCGTCACGAGGGGGGGCCGCTTGAACGGAGCATGGGGCGGCGCCAGATCCCGATCGACCGTAGACGACCAAATCCATCTCATCACGGCACGATCCATGAGGATCCCATGACCAACGAAGAACGCAACCTGATCACCAGTTTCGTCCAGCGCGTGTCCGGCACCGCCGGCCCGTCCTCCGTGCCGGTGGCCGGGCAGGCCGCCGCGCCGATGCCGCCGGTCGATCGCGAGGCGGACGCACTGCTCGCCGATCTGTTCGTCCGCTATCCGGAGGCGCGCTACCGGATCACCCAGCTTGCCTACGTTCAGGAACACGCGCTGGTCGAGGCGCAGAACCGCATCAGCCGTCTGCAATGGGAGTTGCAGAACGCCCAGCAGGCGCAAGCGGGCGCGGCCGGCAGTGCCGGCTCGGCGTGGGGCGGCGCCGGCGCGCAGGCGGGCCAGTCGCGCGGAATTTTCGGCGGCCTGTTCGGCGGCGCCCGGCCGGCGGCGGCACCGCCCCCGCAATATGCCGCGCCCCCGCCGCAATACGCACCGCCGCCGCCGTCCTATCCGCCCGGCTATAATCCGGGCGTTTTGCAGCAGCAGGGCACCGGCTTCTTCGGCTCGGCGCTGCGCACGGCGGCAGGCGTCGCCGGCGGCGTGCTGGCGGCCGACGCGATCTCCTCGCTGTTCTCCGGCCACGGCGGGTTTGGCGGTGGTTTCGGCGGCGGCGGGTTCGGTGGCGGCTTCGGCGGGCCGGGCATGGTCGAGAACGTGACCGTCTACAACGAACCCGGCGCGGCAAATCCCTGGGGCAGCGGCGTCGACCCGATGGACCAGGGCGGCGCGCCGAAATTTGACGACGCGCCATCGGCCGTCGACCAATCCGCCTGGAGTCCGGCGCCGGACCAGGGCGGCGGCTGGCAGGATGCGCCGCCCGACGATGGCGGCGGCGGCGGCTGGGACGATGCGTCCAGCGACAGCAGCAGCGACTTTTCCTCGGATAGCTGAGCCCTGTCGCGACCGGCGCATTGATCAGCGCACCGCGCAACCGTTAGCCTCCGGGCCGCAAGCCCGGAGGACGTCCCATGAGCGCCGCAAAGGCCAAGCCTGTCGCCCCGGACGGGTTTCCCGGGTTCCGACCAGCGGCGTTGCGCTTCCTGCGGGACCTCGCCGCGCATCAGGATCGTGCCTGGTTCCAGGACAACCGCCACATCTACGAGCGGGAAATCCTGGTGCCGACGCGCGCGCTGGTCGCCGACCTCGCTACCGAGTTTTCCCGTCGGGGCGTTGGCCTGACGGGCGACCCGCTGAAGGCGGTGTTCCGCATCCACCGCGACGTGCGTTTCACCAAGGACAAGGCGCCGTACAAAACCCATGCCGGCGCGGTGCTATCGCGCGACGGCAGCAAGGGCGCGTTTGGCCTGTTCTACATCCACATCGACCCGGCCGACAGCTTCGCCGCCGCGGGCTTCTACAACCCGGAGCCGAAATATCTGGAGGCGCTGCGCATCGCGATGTTCGAAGAACCCGGGGCGATCAACGCCGCCCTGAAGGTTGTCCACGCCTCCGGCGGCGAACTGATGCGCGAGGACGCGCTCACCCGCCTGCCGCGCGGCTTCGAACACGTCGCCGGCACTGAAGCGGCCGAGCTGGTGAAACTGCGCCATCTCGTCGTCCGCTGGCCGATCCCGGCGAAGGCCCTGGCGGAGCCGTCGCTTGTGGAGACGCTGGCGAGCTACGGCGTCGCGGCGAAGAAGCTGCTGGCGTTCGGGTGGGGGGCGATTTGATGACCACGAAAGCTCCCCCCTGACCCTGTGGGCTTGGCAATCGCATTTGCCGAAACAAGCCCCTCATCGCCGCAGACGGATCAACCGCTCCCTCACGCCAAGTTTCGTCATGCCCGCGAAGGCGGGCATCCACGAGGACCGGGTCAGGCTGTTGCTGGGCCGATTTCCGCTGCGCTTGCCCTGGATGCCCGCTTTCGCGGGCATGACGGTCGTTGAGACATGCGAAATGCGCCAAAGTGAGCGGACTTTTGGCTTCAGCCTGCCGTCGCAGTGCTCCGAACGCCGCGCACCGCGGCCCCATGTTAGACCGATCGGCGAGATGTTTGACCCTTGCCTGAATGCCGGGGTCAAGCCCGGGCATGACATAACATGTTGATATCGTGAGATAATCGTCATCGCCGGGCTAGACCCGGCGATCAAGGGGGCGGCGCGGAGTGTCAGAACTCGTGCCGATCGGTATTAGACTTCATGTTAGTTTTACTTGACAACACCAGCTCATTGCGCTACATAACCCCCATGCCGCCTCCCACCCCGCTCCCCGTCATCGCCCAACTGATCGGCCTGTTCCGCCAGGGCTTCTGGCGACGGCTGGCCGGGCGGTTTTTCGGGCGCAGAACCACCGAGCAAGCGGAAGATCCGGTCGAGGAGTTCCTCCTGCCGATCCTGGAGGCAATCTCGCGGATCGCCGAGGCGGTCCAGAATGGGACCTACCGGGAACCCGAATACGCCCCCGAGCCCCCCGAAACCTCCGGCTGGAGCCCGCCGCCAAAGGCGCCGAAACCGCCGCCGATCCGGGAACCGGAGCGGGAGCCGGAGCCCCCTTGGCTCTCCGAGCCCAGACCCAGGCGGTCCAGGCCCCCGCCCGCCCCCGAGCCGGCGGAGCGATCATCCCCAGCACCCAAGCCGTCCCGGCCGCAGCAGCGGCGGCGCCCATCGTGGCCGCCCGCCCGTCTCGCCGCGCGCCCCGTCGCCCGGCCACCGCGCCCGCCGCCCCGGCTTCGCATCCGATCGAAAAAAGCCCGAGTGAAGCCTGTGGCGACGCACGTCCTAAACATTCCACCATCGAAACATAATGTTCCCGAGCCGCGCTACCCCCGCTTCTCCCACCCCCGCTCCGTCTGCTGCCAGTAGGTCAGCGCGTGGCCGGCCTGTTTTGCCGCCGTCCAGCGCAGGCGCGCCGCTGCCACCGCCGCCTCGTCGCGTCCGTCGAACAGGTCGAACACCCGCTCGAACGCGGCGATGCGCTGGCTTTCGGCGCCGTCGAGCAGGAACAGGAAGCGCGCGCCGTTCGGGGCGGTGTCGTCGGTGGCGAGCCAGATCGGCTGCAAATCCGCCTCTCCGGTCGCGCGCGTGCCGTGCGGCAGCCAGTCCGGGTCCGACGACAGCCACAGCGCGGTGTCGAGTGCGGCCACCCGGTCCTCGCCGCCGCACATCACCGCCGCGCGCTGGCCGGCCGCGAGCGTTCGCCCCAGCAGCTTCGGCAGCGCTGCCTCCGGCCCGGTCCGGGTCAGGTGGTAGAAGCCGATCTCGGCCAAGCGATCAGCTCTCGAAATTCGTCGCCACCAGCGTGTCGAGCAGGCGCACCCCGTAGGCGGTGGCGCCCTTCGGCACGGTCGGCGCATCCTTGGACGACCACGCCATCCCGGCGATATCCAGGTGCGCCCACGGCTTGCCGTTGACGAAGCGTTGCAGGAACTGCGCGGCGGTGATGGCGCCGCCGGGGCGTCCGCCGACATGCTTCATGTCGGCGATGTCGCTCTTCAACTGCTTGTCGTACGCCTCGCCCAGCGGCATCCGCCACAGTTTCTCCCCGCTCGCCTCGCCGGCCGCGTGCAGTTGCTGCGCCAGCGTGTCGTCGTTGGAGAAGAAGCCGCCGATCTCGTGACCGAGCGAGACCACCATCGCCCCGGTCAGCGTCGCCAGATCGACCATGAAGCGCGGGTCGAATTTTTCCTGGCAGTACCAAAGGACGTCGGCCAGCACCATGCGCCCTTCGGCGTCGGTGTTGATGATCTCGACGGTCTGGCCGGAGTAGGATTTCACCACGTCGCCCGGCCGCTGCGCGGTGCCGGAGGGCATGTTCTCCACCAGCCCGACCAGCCCGACCGCGTCGACCTTCGCCTTGCGGCCGGCGAGTGCCGCCATCAGCCCGACCACGGCGCCGGCGCCGGCCATGTCCCACTTCATGTCCTCCATCCCGGCGGCCGGCTTGATGCTGATGCCGCCGGTGTCGAAGGTGACACCCTTGCCGATGAAGGCGATCGGCTTGGTCTTGGCCGCCGCCTTCTTCTTGCCCTTGCCGCCGGCCTCGCCGGTGCCGTGCCACTCCATCACGACCATGCGCGGCTCCTGCGCGCTGCCCTGGGAGACGCCGAGCAGCGCACCGAACCCGAGCTTGGCCAGCTCCTTCTGCCCGAACACCTCGATCTTCAGCCCGAGCTTTTCCAGCGCCTCGATCCGCCTGGCGAATTCCGGCGGGTTCAGCACGTTCGGCGGCTCGCTGACCAGGTCGCGGGTCAGGAACACGCCCTCGGCGACCGCCGGCAGCGGCGCCCAGGCCTTCTCGGTCGCGGCCACGTTGGCGACCAGCAGCTTCAGCGCGGCGAGGCGCGGTTTCTCGTCGGGCTTTTCGGTGGTCCGGTAGCGGTCGAACCGATAGCCCCGAAGCGTCGCGCCGAGCGCCAGATGCGCCGCCTGCACCGGCGACAGCGCCTCCGCCGCGACCGACACCGCCGGTTCGCGCGCGAGCTGCGCAATCGCGGTGCCCCCGGCCTCCTCCGCGCCGAGCGGGGTCAGGTCGGCGAGCTTGCCCAGCCCGACCGCCACCACCCGCGAAATGCCGGCGCCGGGCGCCAGGATCGTCACGGTCTGGCCCTTCTTGCCCTTGAACTCGGCCGCCTCCAGCGCGCGCCCGACCGCGCCGCCGGTCGCCTTGTCGAGGCCGGCCCAGCCGGCGGCCTTCGCCGCCCCGCCTTCCTCCACGGGCAGCAGCAGGGCGCCCGAAGTCGGAAGGGCAACTCGGCCGATGGTAACATCGAGCATACGAACGAACTCCGGGGTGACGGGCGACGAGAAAGTTGCAGTCGTGTGGGGATTGTAGCAGTCGGTGGCGGGGTTGCCAGCGGTTACGCTATGCGTAGCGGCTGGCAAGGAGGCCGTTGGCGGAATGGACGACGTCGCACTGCTCAATCTCGCTGCCGATCTGGCCAAGCAGGCCGGCGCCATCATCCTGGCCGTGCGCACGCGCGGGTTCGACACGCTGCGCAAGGCCGACGCCTCGCCGGTGACCGAGGCGGACCACGCGGCGGAGGCGCACATCGTCGCCGGCCTGCGCCGGGCGACGCCAAACATCCCGGTCGTCGCGGAGGAGGAGATCGCCGCCGGCCACGTGCCGGCGCACTCCGACACGCTGTGGCTGGTCGACCCGCTCGACGGCACCAAGGAGTTCTCCGCGTTGCGCGACGATTTCGCCGTCAATATCGGGCTGGTCCGCAACGGCCGTCCGGTGCTGGGCGTGGTCGGCGTGCCGGCGCACGGCGAGTTGTTCGGCGGCATCGTCGGCGTCGGCGCCTGGAAGCGCACCGCCGCCGGCGAGAGCCGCATCGCCGCCCGCACCGTGCCGGAGACCGGGCTCGACGTGATCGCCTCCCGCTCGCACGCCAACGACGAGCGGCTGGCGCGCTTCCTGGCCGGGCGCAACGTCGCCTCGATCCGCAACGCCGGATCGTCGCTGAAATTCTGCCGGGTGGCGGAGGGCGTGGCGGATCTGTATCCGCGCTTCGGCCGCACGATGGAGTGGGACACGGCGGCGCCGCAGGCGGTGCTGGAAGCGGCCGGCGGCAGCGTGCATGTCGCGGAGACCGGCGAGCCGCTGTCGTACGGCAAGCCTGGTTGGGACAACCCGCACTTCATCTGCACCGGCGTTCGTTGACTGAGGTTCTGTCCGCCGACGCCGCTGGCATCGCCCGCGCCGCCGGACTCTTGCGGGACGGCGGGTTGGTCGCATTCGGGACCGAGACCGTCTACGGCCTCGGCGCGGACGCGACCAACGCAACCGCCGTCGCCGCCGTGTTCGCCGCCAAGGGCCGACCCGCGTTCAATCCGCTGATCTGTCACTACGCCGATCCGGCGGCGGCGTTCGCCGACGTCGTGGCATCGCCGGCTGCCGAACGGCTCGCCGAGGCGTTCTGGCCGGGACCGCTGACGTTGGTGTTGCCGCGCCGCGCAGACTCGCCGGTGGCGCTGCTGACCGGGGCGGGGCTGGACAGCCTCGCCGTCCGCGTGCCGGCGCATCCCGTGGCAAGCGCCCTGCTGCGCGCGGTCGGGCGCCCAGTCGCGGCCCCCTCCGCCAATCCGTCCGGCCGGATCAGCCCGACGATCGCGGCGCATGTGCTCGATGGCCTCGCCGGCCGGATCGACGCGGTGCTCGACAGCGGGCCGTGCGCGGTCGGCCTTGAGTCGACCGTGCTTGACCTGACCGGGCCTCGCCCCGCGCTGCTGCGGCCCGGCGGCGTCACCCGGGAGCGGCTGGAGGAGGTGCTAAGCAGAGTCCTCTTGGCCGGACCACGAAAGCTCCCCCTCCCCTTGTGGGAGGGGGCCGGGGGGAGGGGTGAAGCCGCACCAGATTCGGAGCGCCGAGACCCCTCCCCCAACCTTGATCCGCTTCACGGCTCAAGCCCACAAGGGGAGGGGGCTTTGCCGCCGGCATGGGCATTCGTTGGCGACGCCAATGGAATATGCGGAGGTCCCATCGACACCCTCGCGGACACCAGCGGCGCCCCCCGCTCCCCCGGCCTGCTGGCATCCCACTACGCACCGGCGCTGACGCTGCGGACCGAGGCGACGCATGTGGCGGCGGACGAGGCGCTGCTGGCATTCGGCCCGCCGCTGGCCGGGGCTGCGGTCACATTCCAGCTCAGCGCCGCGGCCGACACCACCGAGGCGGCAGCCAATCTGTTCGCCGGCCTGCGCGCGCTGGACGAAGCGGGTGCGCGCCTCGGGCTGCACCGGATCGCCGCGATGCCGGTGCCGGACAGCGGCGTGGGAATGGCCATCAACGACCGGCTGCGCCGCGCCGCCGCCCCTCGCCCGCCGGGGTGCAGCGGCTGACCGCGCTTGTGGCGCGGCTTCCGCTGCCCATACAAGCAGCCGGGCCAGACAACGGAACAGCGATGCGGGTGCTGATCTTCTGCCTCTCGGTCAATTTCTTCGGCTCCGAACGCCATGCCGTGGAACTGGCCAATGCACTCGCCGAGGAGCACACGGTCGCCATCCTGCTGCGGTCCCGCCCGCCGGAGGACGACAAGCAGCTTGCCTACGACACGCTGCGCCAGGCGATCTCGCCCCGCGTGCGCATCTTCGTCAGCAGCCGCAAGCTGCCGGTGCTTGGGCTGCTGAACGCGATGCTGCGGTTCCGCCCGGACATCATTCACTCGCACATGGAGCGCTCGGCCCGCTGGGCGCAGCGGCTGCCGTTCGGGCCGCCGGTGATCGCGACCAACCATTGCGGCTACCGCCCGGCCTACGATTCGTGCGACGGGCTGATCTGCCTGACCCGGGCACAGTTGGCGGAACTGCCGCCCGGCCGGCGCGGCACGGTGTTCCAGATCGGCAACTGGGTGCTGCCCAATGCGTCGCATGACCGCGCCGCCGCCCGGCGTGCGCTCGGGCTCTCGCCGGAGGATTATGTCGTCGGCGCGGTCGGGCGGTTGGAGCCAGTCAAGGAATTCCCGGCGCTGGTCGAGGCGTTCGAGGCGGCTTCGCTGCCCGGCGCGAAGCTGGTGATCGTCGGCAGCGGGCCGGACGAGGCGGCCCTGCGTGCGCGCGCGGCGGCATCCGGCGGGCGCGTGGTGATCGCCGGCTTCCGCCGCGACGTGCGCGACCTGTATGCCGCCTTCGACCTGTTCGTGCTGAACTCCTCCGACGAACCGTTCGGCCTGGTGATTCTGGAAGCCCTCGACGCCGGACTGCCGATCATCGCCACCGCGACCGACGGCGCGCGGGCCATCGCCGAGCAGGCGCGCATCCGGCTTGTCCCGATCGGCGACCGGGCGGCGATGGTCGACGCGCTGCGGGCGGGCCGAGACGCTCGGCTCTCCGCCTCACCCGGCGGCGCGGAGCCGTTCCGCATCGGCGCGGTCCTGCCGCGCATCGTCCAGGCTTATCGCGACGTTCTCGCCCGCAGTCGCAATTCGGTGTCGTACGCCAGCGAGATCCCCAGGACGACCCACACGAACAGCCACTCCGGCTGAACGTCGACGACGACCGAGCCGATATCGACGGTGCCGATCAGCAACAGGAACACGACCGGGATCAGCGGCAACAGTTCGCCCCGCTCCCGCAGCACGCGCACGCCGGTCCGCAGCGCGAAGAAGAAAACCCCGAACCACAGCGCGAGCCCGAACAGGCCGACGTAGAAAGCCTGCGAGATGAACAGATTGTGCGCGTGCGTGCCGATCTCGCCGGTGCTCATCGTCACGCGGTCCAGCGCCGTCGCGCCGTGCCCGAACCAGGGGCGCTGCGCGATTCGCAGCAGATTGGCCTTCCACAGGATCAGCCGCTCGGAATCGCCCCGCCCGATCTGCGCCTCCAGCCATTCCCGCCCGAGCGCCGCCAGGGCTGCGGACGCGACGAGGCAGCACGCGGCCACGGTGCCAAGCAGCAGCATCGCCTGCCGCCGGCCCGCGCTCCGCAAAATCAGGATCGCGCTCAGGACGAGGCACGCGAGATAGGACGGCAGCGGCCCGCGCGAGCCGGTGGCGATCAGCAGCGCGCAGATCGGCACCTGGCTCAGCAACAACAGCAGCGCCGGCGCGCGTGACCGCGTCATCCCCGCCGACAGCCCGATCAGCCCGATCGCGCCCGCGATCATCGCGGTCCAGGTGGACTTGGCGTGCGCGCCGTAGCCGCCGAGCCGCAAGCCATCCGGGCCGCGCACGAAGAAATCGACGACGGTCAGCAGCGCCACCACGGCCGCGAACAGCAGCACGGCCCGCAGCGCCGTCCGCAGCCAGGGCATCCCGGTAGCGCCGATCGAACAGCAGGTCAGCAGGAAATATTCGATCCAGAACGCCCGGCGAAGCTCGTCGCCGACCGTGAGCCAGTTGTCCGACCACAAGGCGCTGACACCGGACAGCAGCAGGAACGCCGTCATCGTCCAGAACAGCGCCCCGCCGGCCGACCGCCGCGCGGCGGCGATGACGGCCGGAAGCGAAAGGGGAATGCCGATATAGAACAGCCAGCGCTGCTCCCACTCCGCCGGCAGCAGGCAGAAACCGGCGCAGAACACGCCGAGCCAGATCGTCACCGCCTGCTGATAGCGGACCGAGCCGGACAGCGACCAGAAGCGCGCGAGCGCCGTGCGAACACTCGGCCGTTCACGGGTCAGAATGGCGGTGCTCACGCTGCTCGCGCTCATGATGCGGCCATCCAAATCAATCGGTTCCGACAGCGAAAATTAGCGCTGCACGTGCGAAGGAGTCCATCACGGCGCAGCAATATTGCTGCGGCGCGTCAAAACAGCCCGTGAATAGATCCGTTGGATTCGAGTCCGATCGCTTCGGACGATGGTACTCGGGGCAGCCCCGGCATCGTCATGACATCGCCCGCGAGCGCCACGACGAAGCCCGCCCCGGCCGATAGCCGCACCTCGCGAATCGGCAGAATATGGCCGTCGACCGCCCCCCGCAGCGCCGGGTCCGCAGTGAAACTGTACTGCGTCTTGGCGATGCACACCGGCGCCGCACCAAAGCCCGCCTGCTCGAAGCCGCCGAGCCGCTTTTCCACCCCGGCCGCGAACGATACGTCTGCCGCCCGATAAATTTCGCGTGCGATCGTACGTATCTTGTCCGCCAGCGTCAGGTCCGCGGCATAGAGCGGTCGGAAATCGGCGGAGCCGCCCTCGATCAGCGCCGACACCTCCCGCGCCAGTTCGGCGGCACCGCGCGCGCCGTCGGCCCAATGGGTACACAGCACGATTTTCGCGCCCAGCGGCGCCATCGCATCGCGGACCGCTTCGATCTCCGCCGCCGTGTCGCCGGTGAAGCGGTTCAGCGCGACGACAACCGGCACCCCGAACTTGCGAACGTTCTCCACGTGCCGCGCCAGATTGGCAACGCCGCGCGCGACCGCGCCCACATCCTCCTGGCCCAGCGCCGACTTCTCGATGCCGCCGTGCATCTTCAGCGCCCGCACCGTCGCGACCACCACGGCGGCGGCCGGTTTCAGCCCGGCGGCGCGGCATTTGATGTCGAAGAATTTCTCGCCCCCAAGGTCGGCCCCGAACCCCGCCTCCGTCACCACGACATCGGCCAACTTCAACCCTAACGTCGTTGCCATCACCGAGTTGCAGCCGTGCGCGATATTCGCGAACGGCCCGCCATGCACCAGCGCGGGCGAGCCCTCCAGCGTCTGCACGAGGTTGGGCATCAGCGCGTCGCGCAGCAGCGCGGCCATCGCGCCGACCGCCTTCAGGTCGCTCGCGGTCACGAAGCTGCCGTCGCGGCGCGGCGCCACCACCATGCGGCCGAGGCGTGCCTGCAAATCATCCAGGTCGCGGGCGAGGCAGAACACCGCCATCACCTCGGAGGCAACGGTGATGTCGAACCCGTCCTCACGCGGGACGCCGTTCGCCGGGCCGCCGAGGCCGAGCACGACATGCCGCAGCCCCCGGTCGTTCATGTCGATCGCCCGCCGCCAGGTGATCCGGCGCGGATCGATGCCGAGCGGGTTGCCCCAGTACATGTGGTTGCCGAGCACCGCCGCGAGCAGGTTGTTGGCGGTGGTGATGGCGTGGAAGTCGCCGGTGAAATGCAGGTTGATCTCTTCCATCGGCGCCACCTGCGCCCAGCCGCCGCCGGTGGCGCCGCCCTTGACGCCGAAGCACGGCCCGAGGCTCGGCTCCCGCAGGCAGATCATCGTTTTGCGCCCGGCCGCGTTCAGCGCGTCGCCGAGGCCGATCGTGGTCGTGGTCTTGCCCTCGCCGGCCGGCGTCGGGTTGATCCCCGTCACCAGCACCAGCGCGCCGTCCGGCCGGTCCTGCACCGAGCGGATGAAGTCGAAATCGACCTTGCCCTTGTGGCGGCCATAGCGCAGCAGCGACTCGTCGGGGATGCCAGCCCGCGCCGCGATCTCGCCGATGGGCCGCAGCGTCACCGATCGCGCGATCTCCTGGTCGCTTGCCATCTCCGATCCCTCTTTCCCGGCGGGGCTATCCTGGCCGGACGCGCGGCCCTCGGCAATCGCCGGCGCGCTCAGGCCGCCCGACGGATCGCCGCACGCTCCCGCACTCCCATCGCGGCGAGCGCGGAGTCGGCCGCCGCGACGAAGCGGCGCATGTCGTCCGGGCCGATCGCGCCGATGCAGCCGACGCGAAAGCTCGGCGCGGCGGTGTTGTAGAAATTGCTGATCAGGAACCCGCGTTCCTTCAGCGCATCGACGAACCCCTGCAACGTCCACGCCGGATCGGCCGGCGCGTGGACATTGACGACGATCGGCCCCTGCACCTCCGACCGCAGATAGGGCGCAAGCCCGATCGCGCGCATCCCGTCGTACAGCGCCCGCGCGTTCGCGGTGTAGCGCGCCAGCCGCACCGGCTGCCCGCCCTCGGCCGCGTGCAGTTCGAGCGCGGTGCGGAACGCCGCCAGCACCTGCGCGGGCGGGGTGAAGCGGAAACTACCCCAGCCGTCGCGCGCGGCGGTCTCGAGGATGTCGCACAGATCAAACGACCACGACCCCGCCCAGCCGCGCCCGGCCTGCACCGCCTCGGTCCGCGCGACGACGAAGGACAGGCCGGGCATCCCCTCCAGGCATTTGTTGGCGGTGAACACGGCGGCGTCGATTTCGGGGTGGCGCGAGAGATCGAGCGGCAGCGCCCCGAACGCCGAGACCGCATCGACCAGCAGCCGCCGCCCGGCCTCGCGGACGACCCGGCCGATCGCCACCGGGTCATGCACGAGGCCGGAACTCGTCTCCGAATAGACCAGCCCGACATGGCCGATGGCGGGGTCCGCCGCCAGCGCCCGCGCGATCGTCTCCGGCGCCACCGGCTCGACCGGCGAGGCCGGCAGTTCGACGACGACGCGCCCGGTCTCCCGGGCCAGACGCGCCATGCGCTCGCCGTAGGAGCCGGTGATCGGGATCAGCAGCTTGCCCCCCGGCGGGATCAGGCTGCGCACCGCCGCCTCGATGGCGAAATGCCCGCAGCCCTGCAACGGCAGCACCGCGTGCGTCTCCAGCACTCCGCCGGCCAGGGCGCCGACCCGCTCCCGGACGGCGCCATAGAGCGGCCGGAACCCCCGGTCCCACGGCGCATAATCCTGCCCCATCGCGGCGCGAACCTCCGGCCGCGTGGTCACCGGCCCTGGTATCAACAACAGCATGACGACTCCTCGCGCAGGGGCCGCAGGAGTGCCACGGGAGAGGCCGGAAAATCCACCATCGCGTGGGGTGGGTTGTGCGTTGGGGTGGATGGCGGGGTTGGTTCGACTGCCGATGTCCGATGTGGAGGGCGCGGCAACCATCCGAGCCAAATGTCTGCTTCGTGCCGAAGGCTGCCAAGCCGCCAAGCCTCCGCAGAAAGGCTTAGATAGGAAGATTGCATTCGCCGAGACGAACGCAGATAATACGAGTTATTCGAATAATTCGGAGTGCCCGCCGGTGCGTGTGACGAGTGCGGAGTTCATCAAGGGCTATGGCGCCCTGGCCGACAAGGCGCTGACGGAACCGGTCACCATCACAAAGAACGGCCGTGACCGCTTGGTGGTGGTCTCGGCCGAGGAATACGAGCGGCTACGTCGGCGCGATCGGCGCGCCTTCCGCGCAGAGGAATTGTCCGAGGCAGACATTGCGCTGATCGCCAAAGCCGAGATGGCGCCTGAGCACACCCACCTCGATGAGGAGCTTAGCGACTGGCAGCCGTGAGTTGGCCGACGCCTCAGCCTGGCCTCGTCATCCGGTATTCGTATCTCTGGACGAGTGAAGCCCGGGCCGGCCGAGAGGACGGCGTCAAAGACCGGCCCTGTGCCATCGTGCTGGCGATCACCGTAGCACAGGATCGCAAACGGGTGATCGTTCTCCCGATCACTCACACGGCCCCGCAGCCGCCGGACGAGGGGATAGAGCTTCCGCTCGCGGTCAAGACCCGACTCGGGCTGGATCACGAGCGCTCCTGGGTCATCGTGAGCGAAGGCAACGACTTCATCTGGCCAGGTCCCGATTTGCGCCCTCTCGCAGGCGAGGGTCCCGCGAGTGTGGCCTATGGCCTTTTGCCGCCGAGGCTGTTCCGTGCGATCCAAAGTCGCTTTCTCGCGTACGTCCGAGGGCGACAAGCAAGCATGACCAAGCGGACCGAGTAGCAAGCGTCAAGCTGACAGCGGCAATCGTTCAAGACGAGCCACCATCATGCCGGCCACTGTCACTCAGCGGCAAGCGAGGCCGGCCGGGAAGTCAAATCCCACTCCGAATGCGCTGAATACTCACCCCCGCCGCACCCTCCACCCGCTCGTCCCAATGCCGCTCCGCCGTGATGACGGTTGCGTGCCGGTCTCGGCCGAGGGCGAGGCAGGCACGGTCGCCCAGCGACAGTCCGAACGCCGTCGTGATCGGCCGAAGCGCCCCGGCCCGCAGGGCGTGTTCCACGGAATGCGGGACGATCTCCACACCGAGGCATCGGACCGCTTCCATCGCCGCGTCAGGCGGCACGCCGCGCTCGCAGAGCTTGGAGATCACCTCGGTCAGGTTCACCGTGCCGATTACCGCCGTCGGCAGCACGGCCAGAACCTGCTCGTGCCCCTGCTCCCTGTTCAACAGCGCGAGGACGGCCGAGGCGTCGAGGACAGGCTCACTCATTTTCCGCCGCGCGTCGCCGATCCTCGGTCAGTTCGCCGACAAGGCTTGCCGTCTCCGGCACGTAGCGCCGGACGATCGCCTGCGCGCGCGCGACGGCGGCATGGATGGGCTCAAGCCGGATCTGTCCGTCCTGCACATGGACGATGAAGTTCCCGCCGTTTTGCATCCCAAGCTCGGACCTGACATTCGCGGGGATGACGAGCCGCCCATTGGAAGCCATGGCAACATACTGCGACATGACATGATCTTCTGACGTGGCACGCTCGGTTTATATGCCAGCCACTCTCATCCGGCAATGCCTGTGCATGACCCGCTCGGCTGGCCACGGCCGCAGCCGGCCTGCTACACTGCCCTCAACGAAGGAGGCGGCACGATGCGGGTGAGCGTGGTGCAGATGAATGCGGGGGCCGACAAGGCGCGCAATATCGAGCAGGCGGCCCGATTGATCGGTGCGGCGGTGGAGGCGGATCGGCCCGCCATCGTGGCCCTGCCGGAAATGTGGACCTGCCTCGGCGGCGACCGCCCGACCAAGTTCCGCGAGGCGGAGGAACTGCCGCCCCCCGGCAGCAACGGCGCCGGCGGCCCGGCCTACGAGTTCCTGCGCGGCATCGCCCGCGAGAAGCGCATCCATGTCCACGGCGGCTCGCTCGCCGAGCGGGACGGGGAGCGTCTGTTCAACACGACGGTTGCGTTCGACCCGAGCGGCAGCGAAATCGCCCGCTACCGGAAAATTCATCTGTTCGACATCGTCACGCCGGACGGCACCGGCTATCGCGAAAGTGCGACGTTCGGCGGCGGCTCCGATATCGTGACCTACGAGGCGGACGGCGTGAAGGTCGGCTGCGCCATCTGCTACGACCTCCGCTTCCCCGAACTGTTCCACAAACTGCGGCAGGCCGGCGCCGAACTGATCTTCCTGCCCGCCGCGTTCACGCTGGCGACCGGCAAGGACCATTGGGAGGTCCTGATCCGCGCCCGCGCGATCGAAACGCAATGCTGGCTCGCCGCACCCGCGATGTGGGGCACGCACACCGAGGGCAATTCCGGCCAGCAGCGTTATACCTACGGCCATTCGCTGGTCTGCGACCCGTGGGGCCACGTGGTGGCAAAAGTCTCGGACGGGATCGGCTGGAGCACGGCGCGCATCGACCAGGCGGTGACGGACAAGGTCCGCAAGGACATGCCGGTCCTGGCGCATCGCAAACTCGCTTGAGCGACCTGCCGCCCGGCCCGATGGCTGCGGCGGCGCCGGTTTCCGCCGGCATCGAACGCATCGCCATCGTTGCCGCGCCGACGGCGCTCGCCAGGGACGCACGCGCCCGGCTGATCGCGCGCTACGGCGACTGCACGATGGGCAGCGCGGACGCGATCGTCTGCCTCGGCGGCGACGGCTTCATGCTGGAGACGCTGCACCGCAATCTCGGCCGGCAGACGCCGGTGTACGGCATGAATTGCGGTTCGGTCGGCTTCCTGATGAACACGTTCAACGAGGACGATCTGCCGAGCCGCCTCGCCCGCGCGCAAGTCGCGGTACTGCACCCGCTGCGGATGCACGCGGTGACGGACACGGGGCGCGTCGAGGAAGCCGTCGCTCTCAACGAAGTCTCGCTGCTCCGGCAATTGCGCCAGGCCGCGAAAATCCGCATCACCGTCGATGGGCGCGTGCGTTTGCAGGAATTGATCTGCGACGGCATCCTGGTGTCCACGCCCGCCGGCTCGACCGCCTACAATCTGTCCGCGCACGGGCCGATCGTGCCGCTTTCGGCAAATCTGCTGCCGCTGACGCCGATCAGCGCGTTCCGCCCCCGTCGCTGGCGCGGCGCGCTGCTGCCGAGCACGGCGGAGGTTGTGTTTGACGTTCTCGAATCCGAAAAGCGCCCGGTCGCGGCGGTCGCCGACTTCACCGAAGTCCGCGACGTCGTCTCGGTCGCCGTCAGCGAGGATCGTGCGCTGAGCGCCAACATCATGTTCGACCCGGACCAGGGATTGTCCGAGCGCATCATCGCAGAGCAGTTCACCGTCTGACGAAGCATATTCTTCTCGGCCGGCCAGCGAATGGTCCCCCTCCCCTTGTGGGCTAACGGACTCAATCATCTCGCCTGTGCGGAATGCGCACGGGAATTAGCCCCAACGTCCCCTCTCCGCCCGCGCTTGCGGGGGGAGAGGGTTAGGGAGAGGTGGGTGGTCGGGCCGCTATCCTGTCGCAAACTTGTAGCCCCAATCACCAACGTCGGAGTTTCCCCCACCTCACCCTGACCCTCTCCGCCCCCAGGGGCGGAGAGGGGACGAGGCTGCGGATTCCCGCAAGAACTTCGCACCTATCGGATGTGTGAATGCCGTAGCCCACAAACGGAGGGGACTCATCCACAGCAGAATCCAACGTTGGCCCATCAATGAATGTCTGATCAGCTCCGCCACGGCTTTTGCACGCGCGGTGGAAACGCAGGCGAAAAATCACCGCCGCTGAGCGTCAGGTTCGGATTGTAGAACGGATCGTGCCGCATCGCGCCGCCCCAGCGGGCGCGCAAATTGCCGCACTCACGCTCGAACCGTTCGCGCCTCGCCTCGCCCTGCGCGGAGCCGAGGCTGGCCGATTCGTGGTGGTACAGCTCTGCGTACGGCGTCCAGACAATCGCGTAGCCGGCCTCGCGCAGCCGCAGGCACAGATCGACATCGTTGAACGCGACGGCGAAGTCCCGTTCGTCGAAGCCGCCCATCTCGTCGAACACGTCATGCCGCATCACCATGCACGCAGCCGTGACGGCGGAGAATTGCTGCGTGACGGCGGCGCGGCCGAAATAGCCCGGCTCCCCACGCGCCAGCCCGAGATGCGGATGCCCCGCAAGCCCGCCGATGCCCAGCACGATGCCGGCGTGCTGGATCGTGCCATCGGGATAATACAGTTTCGCGCCAACCGCGCCCACCTCCGGCCGCAGCGCGTGGCTGACCATCTCCGCAAGCCAGCCGGGCGAGATCACCTCAACGTCGTTGTTGATGAAGCAGAGCAGCGGCGAGTCGGTGAGGCGCACGGCCGCGTTGTTCAGCGCCGCGAAACTGTACGGCCGTTCGTCGCGCACCACGCGCACACCGGTCCGTCGCGCCAGTTCCGCCAGATATGCACGCGCATCCGGCTCGCTGCTGCCATTGTCGATGATCAGCACATCGAAGTCGGCGTAATCCGTCTTTTCGAGAATGGAGTCGACTGCCGCCCGCAGCAGATCCGCGCGATCCTTCGTCGGCAGGATCAGCGTCACGCGCGGTGGCGTGGGCGGCAATGGCCAATGCACACGATAGTATCCCGGATGCGATTCGCGCGTCACCGTCGCGGCGCGTCCGGTCCGGTGCAGATGCCCCGCAATCGCGCGCACCGCCGCATCGTACGCGTACCCCTTCTGGTCCGTCGCCAGCGCCACCGACCCCTCGATCGCGCGCCAGTGATACAGGATGAACGGCAGATGCCGGATGCGCGCCGGCGTCGTCCGCTCGGCCACCCGCAGCGCCGCATCGTAATCCTGGCTGCCGTCGAAGCCCGGCCGGAATCCGCCTGCCGCGATCAGCAACGTACGGCGATACGCCGCCAGATGCACGACGACGTTCTGCGACAGCATCAGGTCGTGATTCCAGTCGCTCTTGAACCACGGGTCGAACCGCGTGCCGCGCGCGTCGATCTTGTCCTCGTCCGAGAAGATCATGTCGAGGTCCGGAGACTCATTCAGCGCCTCGGCGATCATGTACAGCGCGTGATCGGCCAGTTCGTCGTCGTGGTCGAGCAGGGCGACGAACGTGCCGCTCGCCATCTCCAGCGCCGTCTGCGTCGCCGCCGCGATGCCGCCGTTGCTATCCCGGCGCGCGATGCGGATGCGTCGGTCGGTCGCCGCATATTCACGCAAGATTTTCTGCACGTGCGGCTGCGGCGACGCATCGTCGACAAGCACAAGCTCCCAGTGCGGGTAAAGCTGATCCAGCACCGACTGGATGCAGCGCCGCAGCCACCGTTCCGGCGTCGCGTAGACGGGGACGAGAACCGAGATCAGTGGGCGATCCGGCATCGCCTCGATTCGCCTGCGAATGGCGGCGCGGTCAGACAGGGCAAGCGTGTCGTACTGGCGCACCCAGTCGCCATAGAAGCGCGGCACCGCCGCCCGCACCACCGCGTCGCGGCGCGGCAACGTATCGACGAGGTCGGCCACCACTGAGTCGAACGCGGCCGGCGCACAATCCTCCTCGATCCGTCGCAGCGCCGCCGCGTGGATTTCCCGCCACAACGCCGCGTCACGCCAAAGCCGTGCGCACGCCTCGGCGAATCCGGCGGCATCGGAGGCAGCCAGAAGATCGCGCCCCGGCGTCCAGCCGAGTTGCCGCGCCAGCAGGTCGGTTGCGACAACCGGCACCCCATGCGCCGCCGCCTGCCCGACCTTGTGCGGAATGCCAGCGGCAAACCGTGTCGGGGCCACCACCATTCGCGCGCGCTCGTAATGCGGCCGAAGATCATCCGCCGCGCCCGCGAGTTCGAAGGCCGTGCCATCGAGTTCGGCGACTGCCGCCACCCGGTTCTCGCCGACGATCTTCAGCCGGATCGGCTCACCCAGCACCCGCCGCAGCAGCGGCAGAATTTCCTCCGCGAACCAGCGCAGCGAATCCGCGTTCGGCGTCCAGTCCTCATGCACCGCGCCGACGAACAGAAGATCCGTGCGATCCTCGAAGCGCGTCGCCGTCGGCACCGCCGACAGCGCGTGTCCGAGCACGCGCACGTCCGCCACGCCATGCGCCTCGAATAAAGCACGCTCCTGCGGAGAGACCGACAGCACGACATCCGCTCGCCGCGCCAGCGCCATCTCGTCGTCCAGCAGCCGCGCCTGCTCATCGACGGAAATCGGCGTGCCGGCGTTGGCGGCACGCAGCACCTCGCGCGTCGCCAGAATGGCCTCGGCGTCGTAGATGATCCGCGCGCCGCCGCGCAGCGCCGGCTCGGTCCCGCCGATGCCCACGAACAGTTTCATGTTCTGCGGCCGGCAGATCACGATCGCGTCGAAAAACCCGCGCCGTTCGGCCAGAAACGCCGCGAGGTGCGGTAAATGCCGGTCGGTCAGCACCTCGATCCCGGCTGGCAGAGACGCGCGCACATCGGCGAATGTCTCGCTGAACCGCACCATCGGAAACAGCGTCACCTCCGCCTGCGTCGCCAGCGCACGGATCAGGTCGTTGGCACGCGGATAGCCAGCGCCCAGACGCGGATGCGGCACGCGGTCCTCGATCACCAGCACGCGCGGCAGCCCGCTCCGAACGCTGCGGGCAGGCAGCATGTTCTCCGGCGCGCGCGGCAGTTGCCGCGCCAGCCAGGCGCGATGCCGCTCGCGGAACACCGACAGGTTGCGCCGCTGCCGCTCCAGCGCCTCGGCATCGTCGGCGGCGCTGCCGAATTCGTAGTGCGGCACGACGGCGTCGGGTTCGTAGACCACGCGATAGCCGGCCTGCCACAGCCGCACGCAGTAGTCGGTTTCCTCGTAGTAGGCCGGCGCGTAGCGTTCGTCGAAGCCGCCGAGCCGCTCCCACACATCGCGCGGGGTCAGCAGGAACGCGCCGGAGCAGAAATCGACATCGCGGCGGAACATCAGCTCCGCGTCCGTCGGCGCCCGCCCCCGCGCGTAGCCGGAGCACGTGCCGTCCCGCCAGATGATCGAGCCGGCTTCCTGCAACGTCCCGTCCGGCAGCACGATCCGCCCGCCCACCGCGCCGATGTCGCCCGACGAGTCCAGTGCCGCCAGCGCCGCCTCCAGCGTGCCAGGCAGCAACTGCGCGTCGTTGTTCAGCAGCAGCAGCGCGCGCCCGCCCGCCGCCTTCGCCGCGCGATTGACGCCGCGCAGGAAATGCAGGTTTTCGTCGCAGCGGATGATCGTCGCGCCGTCGGTGCGCAGCAGCAACTCGCCCGTGTCGTCGCCCGATCCGTTGTCCAGCACGATCACTTCAACGCGCACCTCGCGTCCCGTGAGGCAATCCGCCAGCGACGACAGGCAGCCGAATGTCAGCTCCGCCTGATTGTGCAGAACCAGCAGAATGCTGACGTCGGGCCGAACACTGTGCGGCAGCCGCAGCCGCGCGCCGCCCGCGAGGAACAGCCGCAATCGCCCCGCGAGCCCGGCCCGCAGCGCCGCCTTCGCCTCGTTGCCTTCGGTGGCCTCAACCCGTGGTGCGCGGCGCCGGCGCGGCAGCCGCAGCGCCGGCCGCTTCAGCCCGCGCAGCAGCAGCGCCGCCGCGCGCAACGGCGCGGTGATGCGCCACGAAGTCGACTCGCGATAAATCCGCACTTCCGTTTGCAGCCGCCGGATTTCGGCGTCCCGCTCGGCCAGCCGCTGCCGTGCCGCCAGCGCCTGCAACGCCAGCGCCTCGTCCCGCTCGCGCAGCACCAGATCGCGCCGATGCGCCTCCGCCTCGATCCGCGCGATCGCCGCCTCCCGCGCCCGGATCGTCTCGCGCAACTGCGACACGGTCGGGTCGTCGGGCGGCGGCACATCCATTCCTAGTAGCCGCGCGTGATATCGACGCTGTTCGGCGCCTTCTCCCCCGCGCGCAGCGCCTTCAGATTGGCGAACAGGATATCGAGGCTGCGCGGGTTGTAGGTCGCCGGATCGTCGCAGGAGACGTGCGGCGTGATCACCAGCCGGGGCGTCCGCCACAATCGGTGCTCGGGCGGCGGCGGCTCCGGATCGGTCACGTCCAGCACCGCGCCGGCGAGATCGCCGCTGTCGAGCAGGTCGCACAGCGCCTCGGTGTCGATCAGCTTGCCGCGCCCGATATTCACGATGCCGGCGCCCTTCGGCAGCAGCCCGAGCCGCCGCCGGTCGAGCAGGCCCAGCGTCGCCGGCGTCAGCGGGCAGGCGAGGACCAGGAAATCCGTTCGCGCCAGCACCACGTCCAGATCGTCCACGCCCACCACGTCGGCGAAATCCGGGTGGGGCACGGCGCGCGTGCGCACCCCGGTCGCCGCGACGCCGAGCGCCCGCAACGCCCGCGCCCCGGCGGCGCCGAGATCGCCGGTGCCGACGATGGTCACGCGCCGCCCGGCCAGCGTCGGCGAGAACACCGGGCGCCATTGTTTCGCCCGCTGCGCCGTCAGCATCTCGGGCAGGCGCCCGGCCAGCATCAGCACTGCCATCGCGATGTATTCGCCGGCTTTCGGGGCATGGGCGCCACTGTTGTTCAGCAGCGTCACGCCGGCCGGCAGCCACCCGAACGGCGCCAGCGAATCGACGCCCGCGTTGGTGACGAAGATCAGCCGCAGCGGGTGGCCTTCCTCGAACGGTGCCAGCCCGCGTATCAGCGCGGCGTGCGTCACCAGCAGTTCGGCGGAGCCGCGCGCGGCCTCCCAGTCGGCGTGCGCGGCGCCGAACGTCACCTCATGGTGCGGCTCGCCCGCGCGGGCGGCAGCCGCGTGCCACTGCGCCGGAAAGAAGTTGAACTCGTCGTCGCCGGGGTCGGTCTGAACATGGATTCTCATGCGTCGGATCTTGCCATGATCCGCGCTATCCGCACAGCGTGTGCAGCAGTACAGCCGCCGCCTGCGCCACGTTCAGGCTCTGCACCCGCCCGGAGCCGGGAATGCGCACCTGCCGGCGGCACACCGCCAGCACCTCCGGCGAGCAGCCGCTCTCCTCGTTGCCGAGCACCAGCGCGATCGGCCGGTCGCGCGGCAGGTCCGGCAGCGCGTCGGCGCCACGGCCGAGCGAGGCCGCGACCGTCCGGTAATGCGGCTCCAGCGCCGTCAGCGCCGCCGGCACGTCGCGGGTGCGATACAGGTCGAGGAACTCGAGGCCGCCCTCGGCGGTGCGGTAGGCGGCACCGGAGGGCAGGGCGGCTCCGAACCCCTCGCCGATCAGCAGCGCCGGCACGCCGAAGAACGCGGCGGAACGGGCGATCGCGCCGAGATTGTGCGGATTGCCGACCCCGTCGAGCACCAGCAGGAAACGCCCGACGGGCGCGCTGGCCGCATCGAAAATCGTCGGCACGCGCGGCTTGGCGACCACGGCGACGCCACCGTGATGCGAGGTCGCCGCCACCTTCTCCAGTTCGGCCGCATCCACGAGCCGGTACGGCTTGTGCGCGGCGGCGAGGATGGCGCACCAGGGGCCGACCAGCGGCTTCTGCTCGGCGGCATAGAACAGCCGCAGCGCGTCACCCGGCCGCCGCGCGAACAGCGCGCCGACCGCCTGCGCGCCGCAAATGACATCCTGCTTCATCCCGGCGGCTTCGTCCGCCGCCGCAAACCTGTCAACCTCCACTCCCGCCGGGCTGGTAGGGTGGGCTTCAGCCCACCTAACGTGCGCGGAGGTGGGCTGAAGCCCACCCTACACCCATCCCATTGATTCAAAACGAACTCGTTATCGCCGGGCGCAGACCCGGCGATCCATGGGACCGCACCAAGCTGTAGGGTGGGCTTCAGCCCACCTAACGTGCGCCCGATGGTGGGCTGAAGCCCACCCCTACACCCATCCTATTGATTCAAAACGAACTCGTCATCGCCATGCCCAGACCCGGCGATCCACGGGACCGCACCAAGCGTCAGAAACGTCAACGGACACGTTAATCACACTTGACATCCCCATGTCAGTGATCCTATCTTTCCGCCGTGACCGACGCAGCCCCACCCGCTCCCCCAACCCCCAGCGCCGCCGCGCGGTTCTCCGTCGCGCTGTTCTACCTGCTCGGGTTCGTGACCCAGCAGATCTACC
>Ga0116226_10000044_pt1 | contig 82719 bp, 89 predicted proteins | sample S1TSphfallax_FD_89692 | JGI IMG/M metagenome (GOLD analysis project Ga0116226, IMG submission 89692) | Host-associated microbial communities from peat moss isolated from Minnesota, USA - S1T2_Fa - Sphagnum fallax MG | ecosystem: Host-associated > Plants > Peat moss > Unclassified | place: USA... | reverse complement strand
GAGCGTTTGCAGTGTTGCCCCTTTAGGGGCAAGCAGATAATGTTCAATATTCTGAAAATGTTCCGCCACAATATGCAGATTCATGTTAGGCAGTAGTTGGTGAAATTCCGCCACCCTGCCCGCTTGGGAATTTTCAATGGGAATCATGCCGTATAGAGCTTTTCCTTCCGCAACTGCCTGAATCACTTCCTCAAAATTCTGACATGCCAGCGTGTGCATATAGGGGTAGTTCTGACGGCAGGCAATATCCCCGTTGGAACCTGGTACGCCCATATAGGCAATCGTATTATCTGCATTGTTTTTTGGCATAGATACTGTTCAAATTTCAACAAATTCATCTTTCAATATAGAAGGAGTCTATACCTTATGCAAGCGGGAATCCGCAAAAGATTTTAATGTAGCATTTCCACCGTTTTTTTAAGAGAGTATCACAAACTAGCTGTTGCATTATAAAATACAGATTGGTATTTATTTCGGTAGATGCAGACTATTTTTTGGTAAATGAAAATGAGACTACTACCACTCCTTATTATAACTTTTTTTATGCTAGGAAACCTAATTTCATTGTCTGTATCTGCAATGCCAGAACATCAGAAAATTACCATTACCGAAGGGTATAAAATAATAGGTAATGTACACAAAGAGATTAACGATACTGAAACGGATGACCCAGTATTGAAATCTCTTCATACATGCTTATATGGTCATGGCGATACAATAGGTATAAATACTTGCATTAGTGTCGCTTACGAACATTATGATAAAATTTTGAATGATGTATATCAAGAAGCATTGAAAGAAAATGATGACGAAACAAAATCAGCATTACGTTCGTCACAACGTAAGTGGTTGGCTTTCCGTGATTCCGAGAGAACTGCACAGCAAAACTATTGTAAAACCAACGGTGGAACAGTAATGGGAATAGTAATCGGTTATCAAAATTTAAGTGCAATACGAGAGCGAATCACAGAACTGATGTTTTATTTAGGCGCTGACTCTGGTTAACTTGCTGTATTATTTTGTTTAAACTAATACAAAAGTGATTAAGCTGTATCAATATTTATAAATTCTGAAACGTAAGTGGTGCGACTGCTATTTTTCCTTTGCCCACTCAGCAACGCTGGCGATTATCTGTACCTCACCACATTGCAGGTTCGGTTTTTCTTTCACTGCATCAACCGAGATTACCGCAAGTCCCTGATTACCGTAACTACCCGCCATTTGCCCCACTTCACGTTCTTTTAAGGTGATTGCGGTTCCTTTGGGAGGCAGGGAATGAGCAGACGCTTTCACCTGAAACATGGTTTTATGGAGGGTGGCACGGTGTTTAGAACGAGCCGTTACTTCTTGCCCGACATAACAGCCTTTATGGAAATCAATAGCATGAAGTGCATCATAATGCCATTCAAGAAGTAAAGAACGGTTTTCTGTTAAGTCAATCGCTCCTTCAGGAATACCAAGAGAGTATCGCAATTTCTCATAACCGTCTGTTATTGCTGCGTTCAGCTTTTCCCCTATGATTCTATAGCCTAAAGCGGGATGACGGGGATCTTGGTAACTGCAAAAGACATCTTTTTGGGGATGAGCTGAAACAGCAACCTGCAAATGTGGCATTAGCTGTATATCCACTTTGGCTCTTAAGCGGTAAAGCGTTAAGCGTTTTATCAACCCTTCCGTAAAGTTACGGTGGGTTTCAAGGTATAGCACCTTATCTTTTTCAATGAGAAAAAAATCATAGAGAAATTTGCCCTGAGGCGAAAGCAGAGCAGAAAAAATAGCATTGTTTTCAGTAATTGCGTTCACATTATTGGTAATAATCCCTTGCAGGAAACTCCGCCTGTCATCACCTGAAAGGGAAATGACACAACGGTTTTCCAGCAGAATCCTATCATCAGTGTTTAACATCATATTCCTTTAGGAACTCGCTAGGCTGAGACAACTGCTAGGCAAAACCGCACGCAGAAGCGGAGTATACATCTTAGTACATGAGCATTCGAGTACGGTTTTAACGAAGCAGGTGTCCAGCATAGTAGAGTTCCTAATGGGATATGTTACGCCAGACACGACGTTTAACAATATACATAATAGTGGTGAAAACACCTAAAAATACAAGAACATTTAACCCTAATCGTTTGCGTTGTTCCATTTCCGGCTCCGCTGCCCATTGCAAAAACACCACCACATCTTTTGCCATCTGATCCACCGTGGCGGGTGTGCCGTCCTGATAGGTAACTACGCCGTCCGTTAGCGGAGGTGGCATAGAAATCCAGTGATTGGGAAAGTAGGGGTTATAATATTTGTTTTTCACAGGTTTGGCATCAGGGGGAGCGGTTTCATAGCCCGTAACCAGTGAATAAATATAGTTTGCTCCGTCCTTGCGGGCTTTGACCAGCAGGCTCTGATCGGGGGGATAGGCTCCGTTATTGGCAGCACGAGAAGCGTCTTCATTGGGATAAGGTGCGACAAACGCATCAAACAATTTCGCCTGACGCTGGATACGCTGTCCCTTATCATCGAAGTCATCCACTAACTTACTGGCAGCGAACGCTTTAATCTCGTCTTCCTTAAAACCCAGTTCCGCCAGATTGCGATAGGCTACACGGCTCAGGGAATGGCAGTTGGAGCAGACCTGCGAATAGACCTGAAAGCCTCTTTGTGCAGCTTTTTTGTCAAGGTAGCCCGTCATGCCCGAAAAAGACCAAGATAATTGTTTGGGGTGTTCAGCGTCTCCCGAAGCCATAGCAGAACAGGAAATAGCAAGCAATAAAAGTGATAAACAGAGTGTTCTCATAGTCCTATTTTCCCCTCACGGCATCATCAATGCTATCAGGTAATGGCAAAGGTTTTTCAATTCGGGAAATCACAGGCAGCAATACCAGGAAATGGAAGAAATAATAGACCGTAGCAATACGCCCTAACAATACATAAGCCCCTTCAGGTGGTTTTTGACCCAGATAGCCAAGTGCGATGCCGTCAACCAGGAAAATCCAGAACGCAATCTTAAACATCGGGCGATAATTGGCACTTCGCACTTTTGAACTATCCAGCCACGGCAAAAAGAACAGCAGGATAATGGCACTGAACATCGCTAATACACCACCCAGTTTATCAGGAATCGCACGCAATATTGCATAAAAGGGCAGGAAATACCATTCTGGCACAATATGGGCAGGCGTGGACATCGGGTTGGCAGGAATATAATTATCGGGATCCCCCAGTGCATTAGGCTGGAAAAACACAAAATAGCTGAAAATCATCAGGAAAACACCCAGCCCGAATAAATCCTTAATCGTATAATAGGGATTAAACGGCACGGTATCTTTTTTGGATTTCACATCCACTCCCGTAGGGTTGTTAGAACCATGTTCGTGCAATGCCCAGATATGCAATACCACCAGCCCTACCAGCAGAAACGGTAGCAGGTAATGCAGGGCGAAAAAGCGGTTGAGGGTGGGATTATCCACTGAATAACCGCCCCATAGCCACGTCACAATAAATTTACCCACCACAGGAAATGCTCCGAACAGGCTGGTAATCACCGTTGCTCCCCAGAAACTCATCTGTCCCCACGGCAGCACATAGCCCATAAAAGCAGATGCCATCATGATAAGGAAAATAATAATACCAAACCACCAGAGAATTTCACGCGGTGCTTTATAAGAACCATAATAAAGACCACGGCAAATATGAATATAGCACAGCACAAAGAACATGGAAGCCCCGACAGCGTGCATGTAGCGAATCAGCCAGCCATAATTGACGTTACGCATGATGCTTTCCACACTGTCAAACGCCATAGCTGCATGAGGCGTATAGTGCATCGCCAGAAAAAGCCCCGTAAGTATTTGCAGTACAAGACAAATCCCTAGCAGCGAGCCAAAATTCCACAGATAATTCAGGTTTTTGGGAGCAGGATAGCTACCGACCACATTATCAATCAGCTTAAAAATAGGCAGGCGATATTCAATCCAGCCTTTTATGCCTGCTTCCTGTATTTTATCGTCATTTTTCATAGAGATTAGCCAATTCGTATTTTGCTATCGGTTAAAAACGTATATTCAGGCACTTCGAGATTGAGCGGTGCGGGACCTTTGCGGATTCTTCCTGACGTATCATATTGTGAACCGTGACACGGACAGAACCAGCCACCAAATTCCCCCTGATTGGCAATCGGTACGCACCCCAGATGGGTGCAGACACCAATAACAATCAGCCATTCTTCATGCCCTGCTTTGACTCGCACAGCATCCGTCTGCGGATCACGCAATTCACTGACATTCACCGCTTTTGCTTCATCAATTTCCTCTTTCGTCCTGCGTCTTACAAACACAGGCTTGCCACGCCATTTCACCTTGATGCTTTGCCCTGCCTGAATGGGGGTCAAATCCACTTCAATAGAGGACAATGCCAGCACGTCCGCAGAAGGATTCATGCTGTTAATAAAAGGCCACGCCAAAGCCCCCGCTCCCACAGCCCCCAACGCTCCCGCAGCAAAAGAGATAAATTCACGGCGGTTAGGAGCCTCTGCTTCCGCAATTAATCCTGTTTTCCTGGTATCTTGACTGGTTTCGTTCATATCATCATTATAAAGAATTTATGTTGTATCCTGCATAAGGGTATAGCAAACTTTTTGACTAATGCAAATAGGGAATTACGCTATCTGCTTGGATAACCCGAAGGAGAAGTCGTGCTGCCATGTTTATTACTGGTAGTATCCTGATTTTTGTTAAACCTTCCCAAATTCGCAAAAATCTGTTCAAAAAATCCCAGATGCTGCCCTTCCGTGGGGGTGATATTGGTGGAAATTTCGATATTTTTACTATCACTCATGGCATATTTGCGTACCGATTTCACCGTATCATTCTTATCAAACACAATTTCGCTGCACTCCTGATCCAGCGTTTTGGTGGGCAGGATGGAGCGGGTTTCCTTGGTCACGCTGATATAATACCAGGTTTTATCCCCAAACGTGGACTCACTGGAAGGTGAACCCAGCAGCTTGTTCACTTCACTTTTTGTCGTGACACCCGGCTTGATCTGAGCTAATTGTTCTTCCTGTTTCAAATGCCCGCGAGTAATGGTATTGGAGCAGGAAATAACGCATAGTGCTATGATCAGATAACCCATAGAATGAAGAAATTTCGTTTTCAGCATGATATACCCTAAAATAAATTTGCCATCACTATTAGCACTATCCTTTCTGTTTGTCTTTCAGATTTTCTATGCCTGCTCTGTTTTTGCAGAAAATACGGTGGATAATGCCTCTACACCGTCTGATGCTTCACATTTTATATTTCCCTACAAGCTGGACTATCTCCATCACCTGATTGCCATGCAGTTTGACAGTGAAGAACGCTCCTATTATGAAGATTATAATCCCAAAATTTACCAGCTAAAAACGACTATTAAACAGTTGAGTGCGAAAGAATATGCGGACTTTATGGAGTTTCCACTCGTATTACCCCATAAATTTTATGTCTTTTATGGAGCCTATCCCCACATCCAGCACCGCCTGCAAACCATTACTCCTTTAAGCGTAGCGGATACGGAGAATCCTGCCTTGCAGCATTACGCTACCCTGCCCCTGCCCTTACGCACCCACGATTTTTACCTCTGGAGTCCTGATACCCCGTTCTGGTATTCTGAAATCGCAAAAGAAGGGGTTAGCCTGCCGTTTAGAAGCTATTTTATTGTACATCTCGAAGCCATAGATGAACAGCATACACGGGTGGAAGTAATAGAAGATGAACCCGTAGCGAGTTTTGGTAGAAAGCTGGGCGTGGATAGTAACCGCAATATCACCCATTTTGACATTCGCCCTGTTGCTCCTACACAGCGGGAACCTGCTTTTTTATTAGGCTGTATCAAACAGTTTGTGGAACGGGATTATCCTGGTCGCAAGTATTTTTCCTGTCATTAGCTATCTGGTCTTTCGGCTAGGCAAGTCAACAGATTTGTTTTTTGCAGCTGGGCTTCTATTAACAAAACTTTTATCTAAAATTGAAGCATCAATGGTATACCCTAAAGCCAGACCTTGAATATTTTCCCTTATAGTATCTAAATTTCCATCAAAAGCATGGGGGGTTAAAAAAGGAATGAATGTGACGCTACCTGCATCATCCAAATAATGCTTTAATTCTTGCGTTGGCATACCGTACGGTAGATTATTACCTGCTATAAAGTTAGAAATATAATCTAATGATTGTTCTGAAAATTCTCCAGGAGACTGTGCATTATTAGGCAATATTTCAAGAAGTCCATTACCACCCGCAGTCAATACAAGTCTCGCAAATGAACGAACGGGATTAAGAGCACTGTAAGATAAATGTTCTGGATTTATCGCATAAGGAATATCCCAGCAAAGCGACTTTTTCTTATCGCCAATCATGAAAGCGGCGATGTCAAATGCTCCGCTTCTTCCCCCAATCATACCTTTGAAATTTGGATGTTCTCCCATTTGTTTCCAGAATTCCGTAATATATCTGCGTTCTGTCAATACAGGGTATCTGGTATTTCCCATTTCATCCAACCTATCAAATACATCAATAATGGGAAGTAAAGGCAAGTTAGGATTATTGTTAAGTAGACCATTAATATGATCGTTAGCATTTTCTGGGTTATGTTCCTGATCTTCTATAGCAGAAGATAACTTTCCTATAGGCTGTATCATGATTTGATCATCAGGGTGTTTTTCATTATGCTTATGAACGATAGCAATTAGTTGTTCCAGATGTTTTGTGGTGCCATTATGTTCTTTATTATAATTCGCCTCTCTTAAATGTAAAAACACTATTTTTTTGCCTGATGCTTTATCCATAATATTATCAATCATACTTGATATTAGATTTTTTTCTTCGTCGTTTTGGATAGGAGAAAGGCTGGTCTTCATAGTCTGTAGCGTTTTTTCAGCATTTGTTCGCATAGATTCCACTAAAACGGCGGTACTTGCATGGACACCCCCTACAATTTTTCCTTTCATTTGCTTTACTACCTCAGGAAAATTATTAAGGCAATTTAGGGTCAGCTCCTTTAAATCACCCATACTTTCTTTTTTAGATATGGGATAAGTATTGGATACAGATTGATTGGCAGAAACAAACAGGAAAGAATCTTGTAGTTCCTTATTCTCCATCAAATCAACAAATGCTTTGGTTTGTTGTAAATGTTCAAAATTTCTTTTAAGCAGGCATTCCAAAGATGGCTCCATAGGGATAGTAGAAATTTGTTTTATTTTATCATCAAATACTATTAACAAATTAGCGAGATTCTTTTTTAATCCTTGAGTAGAATTAAATTGATCGGATTCTAAAAAATCTTCATAAATTTCTTTTATGGGACTTTCAATCAGTGCTTTAACTTTTGCAACCGTCCCTTCGTCTACTGCGTTAAAATGATTATAGAGATCATGGATTATGGGTGTAGTCATCATCACCAGTTTAACATTTTTATCTAATAATGCAGCAACTGCAAGATGCCACTGGTCGCCACCAAAAATAGTGGGGCATAAGATATATTTCTGTTCTGGTTGCATGGTAGATAACATAACATGATAGTGAGGAAATGGGGAAGCCACACTATAAAAATTAAATTTTAATTTTCTACTTTTATTTTATATTTTTTGGCATAACCCAACATTCGCAAAGCGGATCTTTAGGAATACGGACTTTGCGGGTGTTAAGGGTCAATCCATCCAGTATCAGCATGTTACCCGCAAGCGATTGCTCAATACCCACTATTTCCTTTATCACTTCCAATGCCTGCATGGAGCCTATGATGCCTGCCAATGCCCCGATAATACCTGCGTCCCGACAACCCCTCTCGTCATCAGGTTCTCCGCTTACCAGACACCTGTAGCAGGGTTGATTAGCCAGGTAGGGTTTAAAAAGGGCTATTTGTCCATCAAAACCCCGCACGGCAGCCGAAACAAGGGGTTTTTGGTATTTCAGACAGGCGGCATTTACCAGAAAACGGGTAGCAAAATTATCAGAGCCATCTGCAATTATATCATATTCACTGATAAGATTACTATTTTCAGGCTTAAATTTTTCACTGTAAAGGATGATATTTACATCAGGATTCATCTCTTCGAGGCGGTCTTTGGCTGCCTGTGTTTTGAAACGCCCTATATCACTATTTTCAAACAATATCTGACGTTGCAGGTTGGAAAGCTCCACCCTGTCATAGTCGATAATGCCAATCGTTCCCACTCCTGCGACTGCCAGATAGGAAAGAAGCGGTGATCCAAGCCCACCTGCTCCAATCACCAGCACTTTGGCTGCCAGCAGCTTTTCCTGCCCCTTAATTCCTACTTCGCTCAAGGCAATATTTCTGGCGTAACGTCTTAACTGCTCTTCTCTCACTCCGCAAATAAATCCGTAGAAATATAACGCTCGGCACAGGAAGCGACAATCACCACAATCTGTTTGCCTTTCATTTCAGGACGTTTGCCAATCTCAATCGCAGCGGCAATCGTTGCTCCTGAGGAAATACCAGCAGGTACGCCGTCGGTTTTGGCGACTTTACGAGCCGTGGCAAAGGCGGTTTCATTACCAATCGTGATAATTTCATCAATCAGGTTTTTATTGAGAATATCGGGGATGAAGCCTGCACCAATCCCCTGAATTTTATGCGGGCCAGGCTTGCCACCTGATAGAACGGGGCTGTCTTCAGGTTCCACCGCCACAATTTTAATATTCGGATTTTTCTCTTTTAATACGCTGGCAGTTCCTGTCACCGTGCCACCCGTTCCCACACCCGTAACGAACACATCCACTTTTCCTTCCGTATCATTCCAGATTTCCAAAGCAGTGGTTTTACGGTGGATTTCAGGATTGGCAGGGTTTTGAAATTGTTGCAACATCAGGGCATGAGGGTTACTGGCTACCAGTTCTTCAGCACGTTCAATCGCTCCCCGCATCCCTTTGGCAGCAGGCGTTAATTCCAGCTCTGCCCCAAGTAATTTCAGCATTTTACGACGTTCAATCGACATGCTTTCGGGCATAGTCAACGTCAGTTTATAGCCTTTGGCAGCACAGACAAACGCCAATGCAATCCCCGTATTGCCTGAAGTGGGTTCTACCAAAACAGAATCTTGCGTAAGTTTGCCTGATTTTTCAGCCGCTTCCACCATCGAAAGGGCGATTCTGTCTTTAATGGAAGAAAGCGGGTTAAAAAACTCCAGTTTCAATAAAATATCTGCCACCACACCTGATGCTTCCGCCAGACGATTAAGCCGTACCAGCGGCGTATTACCAATGGTTTCAATGATATTGCTATAAATACGACCACGTCCTGCTGCATCCAGATGAGCTATTTCGTGATGTTCCTGTTTGGTTGCGAGTGAAGTCATAATATCCTCCTTTAAAAGTTAAATAGTAAAATCAGTATGTTGGTTATCGGCTTTCGGGATGCGATGTGAAACTGCCTTCTCATAGAGATCGGCAATCGTGGTATTCTGCATCTTTTCACGCACATTATCCTGTAGCAAAGTGATAAAAGGCAACAGGATTTTTTTACCCAAAAGTGTGGAAGGGGTAAAGTTTTCCTCCTCCTCTAACGCTTGTGCAATATCATTCACGCTGATACGGCGTTTTTCCCGTGCCAGTAAATACCCCCCATTGGGTCCTCGCATTCCCTTTAATATTTTCGCCTTTACCAGTTTCTGCATAATCTGCTCGAGATAACGCGGGGGCAACTGATGCGTAGTCGCAATCGCTTTGCTGCTGATGCGTTCATTGGCACTATTATAGGCAATATACAGCACCGCTTCCGTAGCATAATAGAGTTTGCGGGAAATTTCGATCATGCGGATTTCTTGCCTGCAATTCCAGTAGAGCCAAAACCACCCGTGCCACGATCGGAAACCTCCAGATCCTCCACCATCTGCCAGTTTGCTTTGGTGTAGGAGGCAATTATCATCTGTGCAATACGCATCCCGCGGGTGATGATGAAATCTTCCTGTCCGTGATTCATGAGAATCACGCCAATTTCCCCGCGATAATCGGCATCAATCGTACCTGGTGCATTGAGCAAAGTTACGCCGTGTTTGAGGGCAAGCCCTGAACGCGGACGCACTTGAGCTTCAAAACCTTCAGGTAGTGCAATGGCAATGCCTGTGGGAATGAGTTTGCGTTCACCGCTTTTAAGCGTAATAGTTTCAGAAATGGCAGCGAGTAAATCCAGCCCCGCACTCTGCTGCGTGGCATATTCGGGCAAGGGTAAATCTTTGCCGTGTTCCAGTTGTTTAATATTTATCTTTGTCATAGCGTTTCCCCAATTTTTGTTACCAGTTTTTCTGCCAGTGCAGTTTTGCTGAGATTACCCCAGTCTTCACTCTGTGTTTTGCTCATAAAAAAGCTATTCGTATGATCTTGGCTGAATACCTTATTATCGGAAACATCATTGGCAATAATCCAGTCGCAGCCCTTGCTTTCCAGCTTTGCTTTGGCGTTCGTTTCCAGATTCTGCGTTTCGGCTGCAAAGCCAATGACAAGTGCGGGACGGTTAGGATGCGTTGATACGCTATGCAAAATATCAGGATTTTTAACCAGTTTCAAGGCAAGATGGTCTTCATTGGAGCGTTTTTTTAATTTATGCTGTGCTATATGATCGATTTTCCAATCACTTACCGCAGCACAGGCAATAAAAATATCCTTGGGCAAATTTGCTTCACACGCTGCCAGCATGGCTTCTGCCGTTTCCGCCTTTATCACCTGCACATACTCAGGTATTATTTCCGTGGTTGCACCCGTTACCAATGTCACTTCCGCACCCGCTTTATGCAGGGCATTCGCAATCGCAATACCCTGTTTGCCAGAAGAACGATTAGTGATAAAACGCACGGGATCAATAGGTTCCTGTGTTGCTCCACTGGTGACAAGTGCTGTATAACCTTGTAAAGGCTTGGCAGGATTTAACGCATTCACTATTGCCTGCACAAGGGTTTCAATCTCCGCCAGCCTTCCCGTACCCACTTCCCCACATGCCAGCTCACCACTTTCAGGCTCAATGATAGCAATCCCGTCTTGTTTAAGCTGCTTTATATTGCGTTTGGTGGCAGGATGCTCCCACATTTTGGCGTTCATGGCAGGAGCAATCAGTACAGGTTTATCCGTAGCAAGCAGGGTGGTGCTTGCCAGATCATCCGCCAAGCCATTTGCCATTTTGGCGATAATATTACTGCTGGCAGGCATCACCGCTATCACATCACTCTCACGCGAAAGGCGAATATGTCCCATTTCGCTTTCATCTTTCAGGGAAAACAGCTCACTATACACCGCTCCACCCGAAAGGGCAGCAATGGAAAGTGGCGTAACAAACTCCGCCCCGCCTTGGGTGAGAATAGTGGTAATACCTATCCCAAGCTCCCGCAACCGCCTGATAATTTCCAGCGATTTATAAGCAGCAATGCTTCCCGAAATAATCAGTAAAACGGATTTGGTCATATTTTCGCTATTTTCATGTAAATTTGCAAAATACCCTATATTATTTTGTACTATAGGCAAGGGTATTTTTTTGCTAGCGGGATTTTGGGTATTAGCTTGCCATTTTGACTATAGCTGTTATTTTATCCTTTTAATCAAACCTATTGTGCAATTTTTAAATATCTATCCACACGTCGTCACCCACGAGCCTGCTGCAAAGCAGGCGTGGCAATCTCATTCAAATTGCCTGAGATTGCTTCACTACGTTCGCAATGACGACGTGCGGATGGTTTTTATAAAACCTGCACACTGCATTTAATCAACATTTTTTAGCAGAGCAAACCAATGGATTGGATTCTACAAAACAAACAATGGCTTTTTAGTGGTATTGGGGTATTTTTCATCTCACTATTTGGATATTTTTTTAAAAAACAGACAGGTATAAAGCAGTCCCAAAAAAGTGGTGATAATTCTACCAATCTACAAGTGGGCGGAAATTTATCAATTCAAAATAGTAAATCCCATGATAAATAAACTCATGAATAAACTGATGAATAAACAGTTACAGACCGCGGGAAATCATTCCACAAATATTCAAGCTGGAACTATCAACCTTGGAGTAAGTACTGCTGATGTACTACAGATAAGCTCAGATGTAGCTATAAAAATTTTCGATGAAAGAATTGCAGAAATTAATGATATTATTTTTACAAAACTTCAAAAGGACAATCCAAGTGGACTTGCAGAATTAGAAAATCCCGATTTTTATTATGGACTATCTATTGTCCAATCCGAATATGCACGTTCTGGGGATAAAGATTTAGGTGATTTACTGGTAAATTTATTAGTCGAGCGTAGCAAGCAAAAGGAGCGGGATATTTTACAAATTGTTTTAAATGAAGCACTAAAAACGGTTCCAAAGCTCACCCAAGATCAGCTTGCGACCTTATCTGTAGTATTCTTATTTAGAAAAACAAACCTAAATGTACCGCAAACTTTTGAAGACTTACAACTATTTTTTGATACTTATATCTTTAATCTTGTTGAGAAACTGAAAAAAAGCACTGTGTGTATAGAGCATTTAGTATTTTCTAGCTGTGGTACTAATTTTATTAATATTCCTACTGACCCATCTCCTCTTGGGCATTTTTTATCTATAACGTGTCAAAATCTATTCCAAAAAGGTTTTGATGCGAGTGCGTGGCTAGGCAATAACGGAATTGATATAAATAATGATTATTTTTTTATACCCTGTCTGAATGATAAAACTAAATTCCAGGTGAATGCCATAAATCAATCAATGTTGGAAAAAAAGCTCAACGAGTATTCTATAAATTCAAATTACAAATCAAATATTATTCACCTGTTTAATCATAATAAAATGAGTGGGAAAGAAGTAAAAGATTTATGTGTTTCTAAAGTTCCTTATATGGAAAAAGTTTTTGATATTTGGGATAACTCAGAAATGAGAAGATTTACCCTAACAAGCGTAGGTACAGCTATTGGTCTTTTTAATATAAAGCGTTTAGGTAATAATCTGGGCGACTTATCCATGTGGATAGATTAAAAACCATGAAAACCAACTTCAAAATTGCTTCCGACTATCAACCCGCAGGTGATCAGCCAGCGGCGATAGCAAAGCTCGTGGCGGGGATAAGGGACAATAAAAAGAATCAGACGCTGCTTGGCGTAACGGGTTCAGGCAAAACTTTCACGATGGCACATGTGATTGAACAGACACAACGCCCTGCTATGATTATGGCACATAACAAAACGCTGGCAGCACAGATTTACAATGAAATGAAATCATTTTTTCCTGAAAGCAAGGTGGAATATTTCGTTTCCTATTATGATTATTACCAGCCTGAAGCCTATGTTGCCAAATCGGATACGTTTATTGAAAAAGACTCTTCCATCAATGAAGATATTGACCGCTTGCGGCACTCCGCTACCCGCTCACTGCTCGAAACGCCTGAAAATGTGATTGTGGTTTCTTCCGTCTCGTGCATTTACGGTATTGGTTCGGCAGAAACCTATTCGGGCATGACCCTTACGCTCAAGGCTGGCGACTCTATAGATAGAAACGCTTTACTCAATAAACTCATTGAATTGCAGTATGAACGTAACGATATTGATTTCAAAAGGGGGACGTTTCGCGTCAGGGGGGATGCGGTGGATATTTTCCCTGCCCATTTGGAGGATCAGGCGTGGCGGATTTCCCTGTTTGGCGATGAGATTGAAACGATTCATGCGTTTGATCCCTTAACAGGCAATAAAACCCATTCCTTTGAGTTGGTAAATATATTTGCCAAAAGCCATTATGTGATTCCGCGTCCCACCGTCGAGCGTGCCATTATCAGCATCAAGGCGGAGTTAAAGGAACGGCTGGAATATTATCACTCTATTGGCAGGGTACTGGAGGCACAACGGCTTGAACAGCGTACCGTATTTGATCTGGAAATGATGCTGGAGACAGGTAGTTGCAAGGGCATTGAGAATTATTCCCGCCATTTAACGGGCAGCAAACCAGGTAGTCCACCGCCTACGCTGTTTCAGTATCTCCCCGCTAATGCCTTGCTATTTCTGGATGAAAGCCATGTCACCGTACCCCAGATTGGCGGTATGTATAATGGCGACTTTGCCCGCAAAAGCGTATTGATGGATCACGGTTTCCGCCTGCCTTCCTGCCTTGATAACCGCCCGCTCAAATTTGAGGAATGGGATGCGATGCGTCCCCAGACTATTTTTGTTTCCGCAACGCCTGGTAAATACGAGATGGAGCATTGCAAGGGAGCCTTTGCCGAGCAGATTATCCGCCCGACGGGACTGATTGATCCCCCCTGTTTTATCAAGCCCGTTATTACTCAAGTAGATGATTTGCTGATGGAATGCCGTGAGCAAATTGCCAAAAACTATCGCACCCTCGTGACTACACTTACCAAACGCATGGCGGAAGAGCTGACGGAATATATGCAGGAAACGGGCATTAAAGTATGCTATATTCACTCCGATGTGGATACGCTCGATAGGGTGGAAATTATCCGTGATTTGCGTTTGGGTAAATATGATGTGCTGGTGGGTGTGAATCTGCTGCGGGAAGGACTGGATATTCCTGAATGCGGGCTGGTGGCGATTCTTGATGCGGACAAGGAAGGGTTTTTGCGTTCCGAAACCTCCCTGATTCAAACCATTGGCAGGGCAGCCCGCAATGTCGATAGCAAAGTGATTCTCTACGCCGATAAAATCACCCGCTCCATGAAAGCGGCACTGGATGAAACCGACCGCCGTCGCAAAATCCAGTCTGAATATAATGAAAAACACGGCATCACCCCCACCTCCATCAAGCGTGCGGTGCATGAAGTCATGCAGTCCGTCTATGAAAAAGATAGTTACACCGTAGCACTGGATAAAAATTACGGGATTGATAGCTTTGACGGTACGAATCTCGAAGCCCATCTTGAGAAATTACGCAATAAAATGCTCAAAGCTGCTGCGGATCTGGAGTTTGAAGAAGCTGCCCGCCTGCGTAATGAAATAGACAAATTACAGAAAAACCCTGAACGCACTCCTGCCAAACTTCCGCAGCATTCACGGGCGAAACGTAAGAAATAGAAAGGACAATATGGAAAATACAAAACCAAAAATTTATACCAGTTTTAAAGAAGTTTTAATAGATGACCATAAATCGGCTATTGAGGTTATAAAACAAAAATTTGCCAGTGCTATACTACCCATTTACGGCAAAAAAAAAAGATAATAGAACAGATTGGTTCAAGCATAGTGATTAGTATACAAGATGAATTATACCTTGTTACCGCTGCACATTGCCTAGATGACTTTATAGATACTAATATAGACACTGGTTTATATATTCCTAGTAAAAGTGGGCTTATACCATTCAATGCCCTTTTCTATTGCACGAAGAAACCGAATGGTAATCGTGACAAAGATCGCTATGACTTTGCATTTGCTAAAATTCCCCCACGGGTTGCATCCGAGCTTTATAGCATTACCTATTTTACCGAAAAAGATATTTCAAATAGAGGAGGTATTAAAGAAAATTCATACATGGTATTGGGTTATCCAAATTCAAAAAATAAAAGAATTGATTACGATAAGAAGCAAGCAATAGGTAAAATATTTAACTACTCCGCAATGATTGTTTCCAATGGTAGTGAGATAGCAAAAGAATTAGGAGTCAACCCAGAAGATTTTATTTACATTGAATTTGATAGTCAATATTCGGATTTAAGTGGCAATACAATAAATGCTATTGACCCTAAAGGTATAAGTGGTGGTTCGCTTATAGACTTGGGTAACATCGTTAGTACAAATAAAGTTTGTTTGCTAGCTGGACTGCTTATTGAATTTAATAAAAAGCACAAAGTAATGGTTGCTACTCGTATGAGTATTATACTAAATGCCATAAAACAATGCTACAAAATCTAAAAGAAAATGACTATGGAAAACACCTCTGATATACTCATCTACCAAACCCAGGACGGACAAACCCGCATTCAAACCAAATTATATGAAGAAAGTGTATGGCTAAGTCAGGCACAAATGGCGGAGCTTTTTCAAAAGGATGTTCGCACTATCAGTGAGCATATACAGAATATTTATGAAGAAGGTGAATTGGAACAAAATCCAACTATCCGGAAATTCCGGATAGTTCAAACTGAAGGAAAACGGGCAGTTTCAAGGGAAATCACGCTTTATAACCTTGATGTCATCATCTCTGTTGGCTACCGTGTGAAATCCCATCGTGGTACGCAATTTCGTCAATGGGCAACGGCTCGCCTGAGGGAATATATCATCAAGGGCTTTACGCTGGATGACGCACGGCTGGAACAGGGTACAAAAGAGGATTATTTTGATGAACTGGTAGAGCGTGTCCGTGCGATTCGTGTCTCTGAACGCCGTTTTTACCAGAAAATCACTGATATTTATGCAACCAGTGTCGATTATCAGGCTTCTCACCCTTTGACAAAAGATTTCTTTGCCACCGTACAGAATAAATTTCACTATGCCATTCATGGGATGACGGCAGCAGAACTGGTCGTGAAACGGGCAGATTCCAGCAAACCCCTGATGGGCATGACGAGTATGAAGGGCGAAGTGGTTAAGAAAAGTGACGTGAGCATCGCCAAAAATTATCTTAGCGAAGCGGAGCTTTCTTCGCTTAACCGTATGGTCGATCAATATCTCTCCTTTGCGGAAGAGCAGGCGGCACGCCGCATCCCCATGACCATGCAGGGCTGGATAGATAAACTGCACGGCTTTTTAACTTTAAATGATCGGGAAATATTGCATCACAAGGGAAAAATATCCGCAGAAAAAGCGGAAAACCTTGCACTCGCTGAATTTGAGAAATACCGCAAGATTGAGCAAGCTAAAATAGAAAGTGATTTTGATAAAATGGTAAAAAGCATCCCCGCATTGAGCAAGAGGAAAAACGCTTAGAACCTTTTTAGAATCTTTTTTTAACGATGGATTTTTAGAGAATTTTGTGCGAAAAACAAGGTGTGATTCGAGAGGATACGTGGTACTATTCCAAGAATCATACCTTGTTTTGCAGCCAAAATTGTCAAAAATAGGCGTTAAAAAAGATTCTAAAAAGGTTCTTAGCCCTGATTTATCGTATTTTTATTTTGTCACTTATGAAGCATTGCAGGAAGGAATGCTTCCTGTTAGGGTAAGGGACATAAAAATCGTTTTGAAGGATAAACCATGACCACCACTATTTATGATGTATGCGGTATCGGGAATGCCATTGTGGATATTATTGCCAGCGTGGAAGAGGATTTTATTGCTCATCACAACCTTTCCAAGGGAAGTATGCGGTTGATTGATGAGGGGCAGGCAGAACAACTTTACGCTTTCATGGAAAATGTCAAAGAGGCTTCAGGTGGTTCGGTTGCCAATACCGTAGCGGGGATTGCATCGCTCGGTGGAATGCCAGCCTATATTGGCAAGCTCAAACAGGATGCTTTGGGTGAAACCTTTCGTTATGACATGCGTGCTACGGGTGTGCATTTTGATACCCCCATGAATGCCACAGGTAAGGCAACGGCACGCTGTTTTATTTTCGTAACGCCTGATGCACAGCGTACCATGAATACCTATATTGGGGCATGTGATGAGATTACGGAAGAAGATATTAACGATGCCCTGATTGCCCGCTCCAAACTGATTTATATCGAAGGCTATCTCTGGGATCAGCCCAACGCAAAAAACGCAATCCGTAAAGCCCTGAAAGTAGCAAAGGCAAAAGAACGCGATGTTGCCTTTACGCTTTCGGATTTGTTTTGTGTGGAGCGTCATTGCGAGGAATTCAGGGAGCTTATCACCTCTGATATTGATATACTCTTTGCCAATGAACAGGAACTTAAAGCACTGGTTAAGCTGGAGGATTTCAAACAGGCATGTGAAGCCATAAGGGGAAAATGCCCTATTGTGGTGGTGACGCGTAGTGAAAAAGGCTCGGTGATTATTACTAACAGTGAAACGATTATTATCGAAGCAGACCCGCATGTGCAGGTGGTGGATACAACGGGTGCGGGGGATCTCTATGCCAGTGGATTTCTCTTTGGCTATACGCAGGGCTGGACGTTGAAAAAATGTGGCGAGCTGGCAACGAAATGTGCAACGGAAATTATCCGAAATTTTGGTGCAAGACCCCTTCGACCCTTACAGGAGCTGGTATAATGATAAGTGCATGTGTGATTGTCGTAGGCAATGAAATTCTCTCAGGGCGTACCAAAGATTCCAATCTGGTATGGCTGGCAGAACAGTTAAACAGTCTTGGTATAAGGCTGCTTGAAGCCCGTGTGATTCCCGATGTGGAAGCCGTTATCATTAAAACCATTAATGAGTGCCGTGTGCTGTATGACTATATTTTTACCACGGGAGGGATTGGCCCTACCCATGATGATATTACTTCGCTTGCAGTAGCCAAAGCCTTTGGCGTTTCCCTGATACGTCATGCCGAAGCAGAGCGTCGCTTAACGCAGCATTACGGAGCAGAAAACTTGAATGCTGCCCGCCTGAAAATGGCGGAAATTCCTGAAAAAGCAACGCTGATTGATAATCCCGTGAGTGCGGCTCCAGGATTCCTTATTGAAAATGTTTATGTTATGGCAGGTGTACCGCGTATCATGCAGGCAATGTTTGACGGTATCAAACACAGCCTCAAAGGTGGCGAGCCAATGCTTTCGCTCAGCATTAGCGTGTATTTAACCGAAGGCGTGATTGCGGAAGCCTTGACGGAAATACAAAACCGTCATTTGGAAGTAGAGATTGGCAGCTATCCCTTCATAAAACATAGTCGCCTTGGAACCAGTCTGGTATGTCGTCATACAGATGCCAAAAAACTGGCAGAAGTGGAACAGGAAATTCTTGCCATGATTAAAGGAATGCAGGGCGAATTAGTAAGTTAAAGCTTGTTTGGAAACTTTGTTTAACGTCTATATTTTGGCAATGGGGACTACAAAATCAGGTATAATTCCTGAAATTAGTACCATGTATCCTCTCGAATCACCCCTGACTTTTGGCACAACATTCTCTAAAAATCCATCGCTAACAAAGATTCGCTGGCAGATTCTTATTCCAAGCTGATTCTTTATAACTTTTTATCTACATCATAAACGGTGGGAAGTGACTTGGTGTAGCCTATTAACACCTTGTTAAATTTCAGAAAATGATGCAAGAACATAATCATCTTTAATGTTGTGGTGAATTAAAAAAGCAGGGAATATCTCAAATGGTCAATAATCCTAATGAAGACCATGCTACCGATGAGCAAAAACCTCAGGAAAACAAGGGCAAAGATAAGGGTAAAGATTCCGATACCCCCAACGATGACAGCAAAAAGCCGGGGAGTCGGTGGCCACTCATTATCCTTGCAATCCTTGTCGTGCTGGCAATTATTGCTGGTATCGTGTACTGGCTGATGCGACGCGGGCTGGAAGATACTGATGATGCTTATACCGAGGGGCGTGCCATTGCGATAGCCTCTATGGTTTCCGGCTATGTCACGGAACTCAACATTGACGATAATACGATAGTCAAGGCTGGTGATCTATTGCTGAAGATTGATCCGCGTGATTATATTGCAGCACGCGATCAGGCTCGTGCCAATCTTTCGCTGGCACAAGCACAACTGGAGAGTGCAAAGGTCGATCTTGCTATCGCACGCGTACGCATCCCGGCTCAACTGGTACAGGCAAAATCACAGCTTGAACAGGCGGAAGCGAATCAGAAACAGGCAGCACAGGAATATCACCGTCAGCATAATGTTGATCAGAGAGCAACGACAAAAACCCTTGTGGATCAGGCAAATGCACAATTACAATCTAACAGTGCATCGGTTAATTCAGCAGAGGCACAGGTGCATATCGCATCACTGGTCGATCTGAATATCCAGTCAGCCGAAGAGTTGGTGAAACAAAGGCAGGCACAGGTTGAACAGGCACAGGCAAGCCTTGCACAAGCCGAGGTAAATCTTTCCTATACCGAGATAAAAGCACCACAGGACGGACGCATCACGCGACGCAATGTCGAACGCGGAACCTATATTCAGGCAGGACAGCAAGCCTTTTATATTGTCACGCCGCAAGTATGGGTGACGGCAAATTTTAAAGAGAATCAACTGGCTTATATGCAGCAGGGTCAATCAGTTTCCATTTCGGTGGATGCGTATCCAAACCTCAAGCTCAGAGGGCATGTAGACAGCATTCAGGAGGGAAGCGGTGCCAGATTCACTGCGTTTCCAGCCGAGAACGCAACGGGTAATTTTGTGAAAATTGTCCGCCGTGTACCCGTTAAAATACTCATTGATAGCGGTCTTGACAAGAGCCGGGGTCTGCCACTTGGTATCTCGGTAACACCTACGGTGCATGTCGATGAGTGAAACCAGCCAGAATGGGAATACAGGCACAAACCCCTGGCTGATTGCGATTGTCGTAACGCTGGGTGCGTTTATGGAAGTGCTTGATACCACTATCGTCAATGTGTCTCTGCCGCATATTGCAGGCACGCTTTCCATCAGCAGTGACGAAAGCACCTGGGCACTCACCACTTACCTTGTCGCTAACGGCATCGTGCTGACCATTTCGGGATCACTGAGCCAAATGCTGGGTCGCAAGCGTTATTTTCTCATCTGCATCAGCGGTTTTACCTTGGCATCACTAGGCTGCGGGGTATCAAACGAGTTCTGGCAGATTTTGATGTTCCGTGCGATTCAGGGCTTCTTCGGTGGTGGTCTCCAGCCAACACAGCAGGCGATTATTCTTGATAATTTCCCTCCCGAAAAACGCCAGCAGGCATTTGCAATCACGGCAATCGCTATTATCATCGCCCCCATCCTCGGGCCGGTGGTGGGTGGTTATATCACTGACACATATTCATGGCACTGGATTTTCCTGATCAATATCCCCATCGGGATACTCACCTTCTTCGGAGTCATACATTTTGTGCAGGATCCACCCGCAGCCGAGCAGGAGAAAAAGACAGCACCGCCTTTTGACTTTATTGGCACAGGGTTTATCGTTATCGCCCTTGGTTGCCTTGAAGTGGGTGTGGATCGTGGCGGAAATTATGACTGGCTTGGATCAGCGTTCATATGCGTGATGTTTGCCCTGTCGGCTGCCGCATTTGTTTTTGGTATTCCCTACTTGCTTACCGCCCGCAACCCTGTGGTCAATCTGCGTGTCTTTAAGAATCGCAATTTCGCCCTGGGTTCATTGGAAATCGCCTTCATGGGGTTTATTCTTTATGCCAGCAGCATCCTGATTCCGCAATTTGCTCAGGAACAGCTGGGTTACACTGCGACATGGGCTGGACTGGTGCTGGCACCCGGTGCAATAGTGCTGGTCATGCTTATTCCCGTTGCGGGTAAGGTGATGAATATCGTGCCTGCCAAATATGTGATTGCCACTGGTGGTTTGGCACTAGGTGCTTCCATGCTTTACTCAATGAATCTGGTTCCCGATCTGGATTTTAAACATCTTGCCGAACTGCGTGCAGCACAGACCGCTGCACTGGCACTGTTATTCGTGCCGATCAGCACGATTGCCTACGCAACACTGCCCAAAGAGCAGAACGACGACGCTGCGGCGTTATTCAGTATGGCTCGTAACGTGTTTGGTGGCATCGGTATCTCTATTTCCACTGCCCTGATCAATGACCATCTGCAAAGCAGACAGGCTCGGATGATTGAGCATCTAACCGTAGTGAATCAGCCATATAATGAACTTTTGGAGCAGGTGCAGCAGGCACTCATCAATTCCGGGCAATCCCTTGCACAGGCGGTGCAGTCCGCACCAGGGAAAATATTTGAAATGCTACAATTACAGACTGCCATACTCGCTTATAATGATGTGTTTCTTCTCACAGCCTGCATGTCTTTCATCATGATTCCAATAGCACTTCTGATGTCGGGTATAAAAACCAAAAGCAGCGGGGGAGCAGAGTAATGCGTATCATGAGACATTTTCTGAAACCCTGCAGTTTCCTCCTTTTCTTAAGTGCCTGCACGGTAGGAGCGGATTTCCTACCCCCAAAACCACTGGATATTAGCTGGAATGATAGTTCAGCACAGGCTGGGGTAAGCATCAATCCACAGAGCAACCCTGATCCCAAATGGTGGAATGGTTTTAACGATCCCGTCTTGACGCAACTAATGGAAAAAGCCATCGCTGGAAATCCTGATTTACAGCAGGCGGTGTTACGCATCGTGGAATCCCGCCAGATGGAAGCGTCAGTGCGTGCAGCGGGGATGCCTATGCTCAATGGTACAGCAAGCTATAACCGCGAGCAAATCGGAGCCAAAGGGCTTCTGGAATCAAACGGTGCTTACAGCGAGTTAAACGCATTGGCTAACCAGAATTCATCGCTCAACCAGTTCAGCCCGGGATTAGGTAACAAAGCAAGTACGACATTGGGTTCACTGTTCGATCAAATCAGCCAGCCCGTCAATTTATACCAATACGGGGTGGATGCCTCGTGGGAACTGGATCTATTCGGCAAGGTACGCCGTTTGGTCGAGCAGGCTCATGCTACGACACAGGTACAAAGCGAAGCGGCAAACGATGCACTGGTTATGCTGGAGGGCGAGGTGGCACAAACCTATATCCAGCTCCGTGGCAATCAGTCACTTGCTGCAAGCCAACATGCTATTATATCCGATGCACAGCGTTCGCTGGATCTTACGCAACGTCGCAAGCAACAGGGACTGGCTACGGATCTGGATGTAGAGCAGGCACGCACGCAGCTAACGGGCTACGAAGCCCAATTACCCGGTTACGAAAAGCAGATAGAGCAGTCGCAAAACAGCCTCAGCATTCTGATCGGAAAACCGCCTGGCTCGCTGAATGAGCTACTTCGTACCCCCACATCACTACCCGCCATACCGCACCTTATCGGGGTGGGGATGCCTTCGGGTCTGGCACGCCGCCGTCCTGATATTCGGCAGGCGGAAGCACAGCTCCATGCAGCAACGGCAAATATAGGGGTAGCAGTGGCAAGTTTCTATCCCGATATTTCATTGACTGGCAATATTGGACTCAGGGCAAGCGATGCCAGTTACCTTACCAACTGGGCAAGCCAGTTTTACGCATTCGGCCCCAGCGTATCTCTGCCCATTTTTCAGGGTGGTAAATTGACGGCAAACCTGAAAATGGCACAGGCTCAGGAAGCGGAATCCGCTCTCAAATATCGTGGCACGGTACTAAACGCCCTGCGGGAAGTCGAAAATGCACTCGTTGCCTACCGCACTGATCAGGTGACATGCGAAAAACTGGCTGAAACGGTAAAGTCTGGCGAGACAACCCTTACCCTTGCCCGCAGCCGTTACACCAACGGATTATCCGACTTCCTTTCCGTATTGGATGCTGAGCGTACGCTGGTTTCCTATCGTCAGCAACTTATCCAGTCCAATATGACACTGACTGGCGATGTTGTCTCGCTTTATAAAGCACTCGGTGGTGGCTGGCAGGAGACTATAAACGATGTCCCAACAACTTCCCTATCCAATACGCTGCCGATTGTGCCAGGAGCTATAGATAGCATAGCTGCAAAGTTTTAACAGCCTTGTTACTTTATCATAGTGTTGCACTTGTGGCTAGAACTTGGGACTAATAAAGGCGAAATTACCAGAGAATTTTCCTAAAACTTCCTGTAAGCATTCTTTCCGCTCAGGATAATATCCTGTTGAACGCTGATTTCTCCATTATCATTCTGCTCTACTTTTCCCATCAGCATCTGCTGTTGCTCTGGCTTAAGCGTGCCAAGCAATTTATCCTGTGGGTTACGGCGATCATTTGCAAAATAGATTTTGGTGGTGACAGTAGCAAAATTGCTGTGGCTGATACGCACATTGATAGCAGGAGCTGCCTCAAACGCTCCAGGGTAGAGGGTAACAAAGCTGAAATGTCCCGTATTGTCCGTTACACTGCGTCCTGAACCAGTGAAATGGGGATAGGGATTGCTGCGTTCATTCAGGCTGGAAGTGATATAGCGTCCTTCAGGGTCACGCTGCCAGATTTCAACCACGGCATCACTGATAGGGACGCAGTTTTTATCCAGCAACCTGCCAGAAAGCAGCACTACCTGCCCCGAAGGTGCAACGGATTTTCCTGTTGGCAACACCAGATTATTGCTGCTCACTACGCCATTTCTGCCTGGATAATGGGATAACTTACGAATAATCGGAGTGGCAGTACATTTGGCGGGTAAATGATCATTAATAATGACCTGTTTTTCACTCACGAAATTGTCTTCATCATCCCCGTCATCCCTGCCTTCCTGCTGGTCTGCATAGACGGAAAATGCAAAAAAGGAATAGAGTATTACCAGTAATATCCGCATATTTATCCTCATTTTAGCCCCAATTTCAGCCAGTTTGTTATTGTATCTATCTGTGCTTCATTAATCAAGGCAGGAGCATGTCCCATATGTTCCCACTCTATTAACGTCACATTATTTCTTTCGTCCCGCATTTTTATTGCCGTATCTTCTTTTAATATATCAGATAATTTTCCCCGCAACAACAAGATTGGACATTGCACTTTTTTCCAGTATTCTGACAGATCAATATCGGCAATCGCCGTTCCTTTGCTTGCAGATTCTAAAAATGCCTTATTAATATCAGGGTCGTATTTCAGGACATAGCCCTTATCAGGGGTCAACTCACACGTCGCTTCCAGCATAAACTCCCATTCTGCCTGCCCTGCAATACCAAAAGGAGCCAGCACTTTTTTCACATAGTCCATTGCTGCCCCTTTGTCAGGAAAGTGCGTTGTATTTTTCCCTACATATCCCAGTATTCGCTGTAATCCTTCGGCGGAAACGATACTGCCTACGTCATTTAATACCATTTTGGTAATTAACGAAGGCTGCATGGCAGCGAGCATCATGCCCATGATACCGCCCATACTGGTTCCAATCCATTCACATTGCGTAATGCCCAATTTCGTAAGCAACTGCTGCATATCTGCAAGGTAAGTACCGTAATGATAAAGATTTTTATCTTCCAGCCAGTCACTTTTCCCTCTGCCTGCCATATCAGGGGCTATGACACGATAATGCTTCGCAAGCTCCTCTGCCAGCGGAATAAAATCCCCGCTATTTCGTGATAATCCATGCACGCACACTACAACACGGGGATTATGCACATCCCCCCATTCCTGATAAGCGAGCTTACGCCCTTCTTCCAATAATAGATAATGATACAGCATATCCCCAAAACCCCTATATATTTTATTTATTATATGTTATCCTGAATCCATAATTAATTCAAAGTGTAATGTCATGAAAATATTTTACCAATACCTCAAAGACCAAAACGGTACTACTGCCATTGAATATGGCGTGATACTTCTTTCTATTGCACTTGTACTGATTGTTGCTATAAAAGCCATCGGAACCAACGTGTCAAATACGTTTGCGACTGTCAATCAGGATTTTTCAGCACGATAATAAAAGGAAAATATCAGGCAATGAATAGCATAATAACGGCAAAAACAGCACTCGTCACGGGAGCTTCGGGTGGTATTGGTGGTGCAATCGTAAAACAGTTACATGAAGCAGGCGTAAAACTGGTCATTTCAGGAACACGGTCTGCTGCTCTTGAAGAAGTGAATGCCACGATAGGCAATGCCGCCACTATCATTACCTGTAATCTTTCCGATGCCACTTCCATTGAAAATCTGGTAAAAGAAGCAGAAACGGCATTGGGAACGATTGATATTCTGGTAAATAATGCGGGCATTACCAAAGATAATCTCGGTTTGCGTATGAAAGATGAAGAATGGCAGCAGGTGATTGATGTCAATCTTACCGCAACCTTCCGTCTTACCCGTTCTGTTATGAAAGGCATGATTAAACGTCGCTTTGGTCGCATTATCAATATTACTTCGATTGTCGGCACGATGGGAAACCCTGGGCAGGCAAATTATTGTGCAGCAAAAGCGGGTATCACGGGTATGTCCAAATCGATTGCACAGGAAGTTGCTGCCCGTAATGTCACCGTCAACTGCATTGCCCCTGGCTTCATCAAAACCGCAATGACAGATGCCTTGAATGCTGATCAGCAAAAACGCATTACTGATAATATTCCTGCGGGCAGGTTTGGCTTGCCAGAGGATGTGGCAGGAGGTGTATTATTTCTGGCAAGTGATGCAGCCAGCTATATCACAGGACAAACCCTGCATATTAATGGTGGATTGTTAATGGTGTAGAGCCTTGATGTGACGTGATTAATTTTTCTTATGTCTTTTTTATCGCTACATGTAAAATCTTTATTGGTTTTTCACCTCATGCCTACTAATAGTAATTTCTAGATTTTATATAAAAGGAATCCTCATGAACGAGAAACGCAATACTATTCTTATCGTGGACGATGAAGAAGAAATCCGCAAGATGCTGAATATCTTTCTGGATACGGCGGATTTCAAAATCGTCGAAGCAGAAAATGGCAAACAGGCAGTGCGTATGGCTGCTTCGGTGAAACCTGATCTGATCCTTCTGGATCTCGGGCTTCCCGATACGGACGGAAAAGACGTGGTGGCACAATTACGGGAATGGTCACAAGTTCCTATCGTCATCTTAACGGTACGTTCGGAAGATAGCGAAGTAGCGGTAGCACTCAATATGGGAGCGGATGACTATATTACCAAACCGTTTAATGTGGAAGTGTTGCTTGCCCGCATTAATGCCAACTTACGCAAGAAAATCGTGCGGGAAGTGGGAGAACCCCATATTTCCAACGGCCCCATCCGCATGGATCTGGTAAGGCATGAAGTATTTATTGATAATGAACGGGTTTCCTTTACCCCTAAAGAATATGATTTATTGCGTTATTTTCTGGTGAATCGCGGTAAAATGCTAACCCACAAACAGATACTTAAAGAAGTATGGGGGCCAGCTCACACCGAAGATACCCAATATTTACGGGTATATATTGGACAGGTAAGAGAAAAGCTGGAAGCAGTTCCCCAACTCAGCAAGATTATTGTTTCCGAAGCAGGGATAGGCTATCGCATGGAAATCTTGCCTAATAATGAAGATATGGCGGCTTAAAAAGGAAAGATTTATGAAAAAAACAGCATCTGGTATCTGTGTCGCTTTGGTGTTTATACTTTCTGCCTGCGGGCAAAGCACTTCGGATCGTGCCATCAGTGGCGGTGCGATAGGAGCAGGTGCAGGTGCGGTAGGCGGTGCATTGATTGGTGGCAGTGCAGTAACAGGTGCAGTAGTCGGCGGTGCAGTGGGAGCTGCAACGGGTGGACTGACCAACAGTAAAGATATTGACCTCGGAAAACCTGCCTGGAAATAAAGAATTTTATGTATTGCTTACTAAAAACCTCTTATTAAACATCGAAATTTAACTTGTTAATATATATATTTTTTTAGTAGTTTTTACTATAGAATATTAATTAAGGAGTTTTTTATGTTAAATTGGATCGTAACTTTTTTCGTCCTTGCAGTCCTGGCAGCATTGCTGGGATTTGGTGGTTTGGCGGGAACATTCTCACAAATCGCACAATTTTTGGCAGTATTGTTTGTGGTGTTATTTGTAGCAGGGCTTATCTATAGCATGTTGACTGGCAGAAAAGCCAATCCACCGCTGTAAGTTTTATATTCGTGAAGAAAGGCTGCTTCAGGGGAGCCTTTTTTAGAACCTGTTCACGATCTTTTTTAACGATGGATTTTTAGAGAATTTTGTGCGAAAAATGAGGTGTGATTCGAGAGGATACGTGGTACTATTTCAAGAATTATACCTTATTTTGCAGCCAAAATTGTCAAAAATAGGCGTTAAAAAAGATCGTGAACAGGTTCTTATACTACAAGATTATTAGAAAAACGCAGACTAAACCTTGCACCACTTCCTTCCATATTCTCACCCAGCACGGTTCCGTCTATTACTTTCATAATATCTCTGCAAATTGCCAGCCCCAATCCCGTACCGGCATTTTGCTGATCACTTTTGGCAAGACGGGTATATTTAGAGAAAATTGCTTTTTCCTTACCCTTGGGAATACCCGCTCCTTTATCATATACCTGAATAAATCCTGCTTTTTCCTCCACCCCGTAATGAATCGCAATCACGGGATCCTTGCCACTATGTTTAAGGGCATTTTCGATAATAAGCCCCGCTGCACGTCCCAAAAGCGTAGGGTCGGTATTAACACGGAGATTAGCCGTTAAGGGAACCAGCGTAATAGTTCCTTTTTCCCGTTTAGGTCCCAGCCGGATAAGCGTATCATTCAATAGTGAAGCAAGATCGAAATATTCAGGCTTGGGAACCACCATCCCGCCTTCCAGTTTTGCCATATCCAGAATATTGGTAATGAAGCTATCCAGCCTGTAGCCTTCCAGCAAGGCAGAATTAACGAGAGCATTTTTTTTCTCGGGGGTCAGTTTCTGTTCCATACGGACAAAAATTTCCAGCGAACCAATAATGGTCGCTAACGGTGTTTTTAAATCATGGGAAACGGCCGAAAGCATCTGCCTATGAATTTTTTCACGCATTTCATCAAAATCTGATGATGCTATTTCATTTGTTTTCATTATGCTTACTGGTGAAAAATACAGGTTATCAACTTTAACATAGTATGGGAATACCCACGCTATTTGTAAAGCGGGATAATACAAAAAAAGTAAAGAATATATATGAACTGTTGCTTAATGAACGCAATAAAAAGGGACACTCCCTGCAGACAGGGCAGCCCCATACTTTCATTTGCTCTATCAAATCACTATAACCTACTAATAAGTAAAGAAAATCCCCTCCACCCTTGCGGGGGAGGGTTAGGGTGGGGGGTATAAGCCTCTGCGAATATGTGGTATCTATGTATTACCCCCCACCAAATTGCAAATGCAATTTGGCTCCCCCGCAAGGGGGGAGAAACGCTAGAGTCGCTTATTTCACAATAGGTTGATAGAGTAAATAAAGTATGAGGATGCCCTGTCCCTACAGATAATGTCCCTTTTTCTTTTTTAAATTACATGAAACAGGTAAAGTAAAATGATGATGGGGATAGGCAACCCTACCAGCCACAATATAATTCCTCTCATAACGCCTCCTTAATTAATTATTAGACATCTTCTAAAACTCGCTCCTGTGAGGCAAATGCTAGGCAAAACCGCACGCAGAAGCGGAGTGTACATCTTGGTACATGAGCATTCGAGTACGGTTTTAACGACGCAGTTGTCCACAGGAGTAGGGTTTAAGAGGATGTCTATTCTACTATTTTCCATGAACCATCCTCTTCGCGACAGGCAATGCCATGTCCTGTATGACGTGTGCCGTCAATCACAATGGTTTGGGTATATTTACGGCATTTGGAACCCTGATCATCCACATAGCTTTTACGAGGAGAAATAGTACCATAATGCCCGGTATCAGCATTTTTCCACTTGCGTGTTTTGCCCGTTTCCATCGCATTTTGTGAGGCACGATCATATTCCGCCCTGTCTGCCTGATCCAGCGAACTGCCAATTTCATGCCCTAATATACCACCTAGCAGACCACCGCCAATAATGGCAATCGTATTGCCTACACCACCACCAATGGCACTGCCAACCAGCCCGCCTGTTACCACACCGGCAGCCACACCTATATCGGTTTTGCTGACGTTGCCCCCGTTTTCAATGCCTTTTGCAGGACTACCGTCACGTTCGGTACAGGCAGTTATCATACTGGCAGCAAATAATACACTCACTACAGCAGAAATGGTAGATTTGTTCTTCATTTTTAGTTCCTTCTTTAGTTAATTAATTTCCTGATTGCGTATTGGTTTTAATCTTCTCACCCGTCTCTTCCACCGCATCACCCAGTTTTTCACCCGGTGTACGGCTTTCAAGCTGTTTTGCCGCCTTATCAATTCCCTGAGGCAGTGTATCTATGGCATCCCCTACTTTTTTCCCTGTAGTACGCTGATCCGGCATCGTAAGCACACCCCATGCCCCCACAGCAATAATAGCAAAAATCAGTAGCGTTATCAGTGTTTTTGAACCGTTATTCATAAAAAACTTCTTTCATCTCATTATCGTTAAAATCGTTACTTGCAGGATAAGATGGAGAATTGAAAAAGAATTTTGCCAGAAAAGATTCCTCTTCATCAAAATCCTTATCCACGACGGGTGTTTCCAATAACAATTCATCTTCATTATAAAAAGTTGAAAAACAGGTCATAACTCCATCCCTTAACTGCTAGGCATTTTCGGTTTCCATTCCAAGTGAATGGAATGCTTTGTCTATGTTTGGCATCAAATGATCAATACGCCTGACTGCCCCCGTCAACTGCTCAATTTGGGTTGACTGCTCCCTGTTGGCAGGATTCCCGCCCTCATCTTCGAGACGCAACAATTCTTCCAATGCCAGCTTTAACTGAATGCGTGTTTTGTGAAGCATCTCCAGTCCATTACCCGAAATTTTATGGGCAGCAGCAAGCCCCCTGCGGTAGGACTCAACCCAACGCTCCAACTGCTCTACATTCTGGCGAGCATCTCCTTTGATCAATTCCTGCTCGGCATGTACCAGCAGATGTTTCAAGTCATTGGCTAATGCCTCCACATCTCCCAGATCAGGATAAGACAGGCTTGAATCGTGGGATTCTGATAATTGTGACATAAGTTCCTCTTGGGTAATAGTGCGTATAAACCACTATATAACCGTCGATTCGGCAAAGAATCAGTGAGGATATGACTTACTATTTATAAGGATTATGCAAGGATTACTATGTTAATGCCTTGTCAGTCCAACCGTGTGGGGGATTATCGTTCTCTGGATGACTTTAATACTTTTGGTGGTAATGTATCAGGAAGCATAAGTTGCGATGCGTCCTTTCCAATGTGTGAGCCATGCAACTTTCCACATAGCTCGCCAACATCAGTATTGAGTATTCCTGCAATAGCAGGTGGAAATACCTTATCCACAACCGCAGCACTATTTATGCTTCCCAACGTATTTATAACGGGTTTGATGGTAGTATGCACTGTATTAACTGCCCGTTCCAGAGGCAGAAATAACTTATCTATTTTTTGATGTGTCGCATTGACTAACGTATTTGCAGCTTGTTCGGAAAGGTCTTGTGCGGCATCCGAGGCTTGCTCAATATGGTTATGTGCCACTCCTTTTACGGTAGCACTCATTTGCTTTGTTTTTGCAGTGAGACATTTTTCGGTAAGAACAATCGGGGTTTGAATATATTGTTCTGCTACTCCCGCTATTCCCTGCTCAATCGTGGAGTTTATGTTAGTCTTTGCTGCGTTCACGTTATGGCTGGCTGTTACTGTAGTTTTAACAACTGCACGTTTTAAATCTGTTTGTGTAGTGTCTATTGCATCGTGTATCACTTTGACAGGAGTGTTAAGCATTTCTGCAATAGCAGGAGGCAATAGTGTATTATTGATAGCAGTCGCAACATTTTTAATACTATCATTAATATACCTTATTGATTCTGAGCCTTGTACTGCTTTCTCTTGCGTAGCATAAATACCCTTTTGCTTAATGAGTTTGTGCGTTTCTTCAACGGGAGTAGTAAGGGTATTGGTGACTTGTTCTGCTCCTTTTGCCACACGAGCCTGTAACCCTAACGAGTCATATTTTATCGCACCCGCAACACGCTGCTCAATAGTTTCAACACGTTTATCTACTTTTTCTTTTGCAAAATTTTCTGCTCTTTCAATTTGAAGTTTTGCAAGTGTTGCGGTGTCTTTGGCTGTATCATCTACCAGGTATTTCAGGTAATGCTTTGTTCGATCAATAATGCCCATATAATTCTTCCTTTTCGCCACTTACTCCCAACTATAGCAAAAAAAGGTTAAATTTTTATGACAATAGTTAATAAAATAAATGCAGCAGCTCGCTAATACCAAAAATAATCAGCAAGCCACCCGTCACTTTATCAATCGTATTTTTCCGCCTGGTATTAATCGTATGACGAAGCGCAGAGACACTGGCTACTACACCGCTAAACCAGGCAAAGGAGCCTGTGAATATCCCCGCCACCACGATGATGCTGTAAAATTCGCCAAATCCCGCCTGTGGAGCGAGCGTCGTAAAGATAGTAACAAAAAACAGCAGGGGGATAGGGTTGGTAATGGTGAGTAAAATGGCACTGGTAAAGGCGTAGGGAAGCGACATAGGTTCAGTAGGCGTATCCAGCACAGCCTCTTCACCGGGTTTGCGGTAAATGGTAATCCCGATAAAAATAACGAAACAGCCCACCACCAGATGAAAAATACTCTGATGCTGGATAATAAAATCATAAATCTGGGTAATTCCCAATACTGCCAGCATGGCGTAGGTTGCATCACTGATCGCTATGCCAAGTGCTGTGGCTATCCCGCATTTATAACCCTGTGCAATGGTACGACGCAGGCAAAGCAACGCCATGGGCCCTATAGGAGCAGCCACTGCCAGACCACAAAGAACAGCCTTGAGTAAAAGAAAGATAGCTTCCACTGCCTGTCTCTTTAAATTTTAGTTACCTGCACCTCAATGATAGGACGTTTTCCAAGTTCCTGCTTGAAGGTTTTCTGTAAAAAGGATTTTACCAGATGAGCCATTTTTTCATTACTGCCTTTGTTGCCACTATCTGCTATCAAATCTTTGATGTCATCGCTGATACCCGAGAGCAAGTCTTTATCGTCTGTTGCATCAAGGCTGCCCTGTGAAGCAATAAATGGCTTGGTGAGGAGCTGATTATGTTTATCCAGCACCAGATGAACGATAAAGCAGCCTTCATCCCGTAACCTTCTGCGGGCTTTGATAACGGGGCTGTCAATGGAAATAAACGAATTGCCGTCAATCGCAATATAACCTGATTCAACCGTACCAATTTCCAATGCCCTGCCTTCTGCCAATAGAATGACCGAGCCATTTTTGGCTTCTGGCACTTCTTTTACGCCTAACGCTTTGGCAAATTTGGCATGTTCATGGATGTGGCGGGTTTCACCGTGGGTAGGAATGGCGATTTTAGGGCGAACATACTCATACATCGCCTTTAATTCATCACGGCAGGGATGTCCTGATACATGGACATGACTACGTTTTGCCGTCACCATTTCAATGTTGCGTCTGGTTAAAGCATTATAAATAAAGGCAACTTTGGATTCATTGCCCGGTATTTTACGCGAAGAGAAAATCACTGTATCTCCCGCTGCCAGTTTAATATTGGGATGTTCATGACGTGCGACTTTCGATAATGCCGCCATCGGTTCACCCTGACATCCTGTACAGATAATGAGTATATCATTGCGGGCAAAATTGCCAATTTCGCGTTCATTGATAAATTCTACATCCTGAAGATAGCCGTTTTCCCTGGCAGCCGTGGTGACACGACGCAGCGAACGCCCTGCAATGGCAATATGCCTTCCCGTAGCTTTTGCGGCACTCACAATCGATTCAATACGGGCAATATTGGAAGCAAACGTTGTCACTACCACACGCTGTTTGCAACCTGCAATAATCTCCGCCAGCGACTCTTTCACACCCGCTTCCGAACCTGATTCACCGTCCACATAAATATTGGTAGAATCACACACCATCGCCAATATGCCTTCATCGCCGTATTTTTTAAGCGTAGCAATGTCAGAGACGTTTCCTACCACGGGATCAGGATCAAATTTCCAGTCACCTGTGTGCATCACCACCCCTTTTTCAGTACGCAACGCAATCGCCTGCATTTCAGGAATAGAGTGGGTAAGCGGTATCATCTCAAACTCAAACGGAGCCAGATTGATTTTCTGCCCTGGCTTTACTTCATGCAGCGGAATTTTAATGTTTAAACCCTCATCTGCCAGTTTGGCACGCAGAATAGAGGCGGTAAAAGACGTGGCATAAAGCGGGCAACCCAGCTCTTCCCATAGATGCGGCACAGCTCCCAGATGGTCTTCATGGGCGTGCGTAATTACCATTCCCACAATGTCTTTTTTATATTTGGTGATAAAGGAAATATCAGGGATAATAATATCAACCCCCGGAATATACTCACCCGCAAACCCGATACCGCAATCAATGATGAGCCATTTACCTTTATAATGGTAGAGATTCAGGTTCATTCCTATTTCGTTTGAGCCACCTAACGGCACAAAGAGGAATTCATTTTCGTATTCTTTTAGATTAAAACCCATGTATTTTGCTTTCTTGTTATGCAGGAAAATGTCTGTTGAGTAATTCCATACAGTAAATAGATTTTATTTACCAGTATTTCCTGCAAAAGCGGAGCGGGTAATTTAATAAGATTCACTGTGAGGGTTTAGTGTCCAAATTTGATGAGGGTAATCATCAGACCCGCCAAGGCAACGAATCCCGTAAGCATATATTTCAGAATATCTGCCTTGCTTTCCGAAATCTTGATTTCCAGAGAAGCCATATCATGCCGTATGGAAGCAATATCCTGCCGGGTTGCCACTTTTAGTGAAGCAATATCGTGTTTGACTAACGCAATATCCTGTTTGGTTGCCACATCATATTTGCTGAGTTCAGCCACTTCCATAGCAGTATCAACAATAGCCTCTGCTTGGGATTCGTTAAATCCTTTGCCCATCAGGCGTTTTATCGAAATATGCGTATAAAGGCAGCCACATTCATAATTTTCCTCCACTTGCTGCAAATTCTATCATGAAATGAGGCAAAATTCAATAACCAATGTCAGCATTCAGAAAATGTTCCTCCAGGTTTTTACTGCACAATTACTTCTTCTTCCGCCAATGACTTAACCAGTTCAAATACCCTTCTTCTGACTGCAAGATCTGGAATGCGGTAATAGGCACGCATCATTTCCAGTGTTTCACGGCTGGACATTCTTTCATCTTCAAAGGCAGGGGTTTCTTCGGCTACTCCCGTTAGGGGCGTGGAGGGCAATTTCAGATCAAGCCCTTCAAAAAAATAGGAAACCGGTACTCCCAGATATTGGGAAAAATCAAACAGACGACTGGCTCCCATACGGTTAATTCCACGTTCATATTTCTGCACCTGCTGAAAGGTCACACCAATCGCATTGCCTATCACTTCCTGACTTAAGCCCAATATCGCTCTGCGTAAGCGAAGCTGTTTTCCAACGTGAACGTCAACGGGGTGCTGCATAATATATATCTCTTAGTTGTTATATCTCCTTTATAATACTACTATAGGATGAATCAATAGAAATATTGCGTTCCATATAGGAAATTTATATTTTTTTATTGCTTAAACAACCACTTATCAACTTATGGGTGTGCCATCCCGATTTATAATAAACTAATGATTGATTTCCCATTAATTAGGAAAGGTAACGCTCCTTATTATTAACCTGTTTGACAGCAGCCGATTGCATGTTGGTGGCAGGTGCTTTTTCCTGTAGCAGACCTGTTGTCAAATTTAGCACCGCTCCATTCTCAAGCGTAAGGATACCTTGAAATTCATTATAGTCCCGATCGTTGGGATTATTGGTAATGGAGGTGCGTGGATTACCTGTTGTCTTATGGAAAAAAATCAGCTCTTCCTTCTGGTTGCTACTATGAATACGTTTTGCCTGTAGGCTGGTTAATTCATAGTCATCACCGTTTTTTGTTATTTTTCCTCCCAGTAATTTGGGATTAAGATAGAGTGCATTGCCATGCCCATACTTATCACCTATTACCTCTACTTTATCTCCCTGCACCAGACAAAAAGTTCCTTCACCCACTCCCAAAGCATAATCAGGCTTTGCCATATTTGCACCAAAAATGTCTCCTGCATATTCACTACCAGCCCGCCGCTAGCGTCGTTACAAGCCGATGACTGCGTACGCGTCCAGATGGTTCTCCGTCTGCATTATAAAAGCAATGATGTGTATCTATTACTGCGTTAAGAATACCGAGTCCCTTACCTACCTGAACCTCGCCCCTTCTTCCACCAATAGAGCAGGGATTTTTATTATTTCTGCTACCTGGCTTATCGTCTATATTAGTCGCACCATCAATAATCATCTGGCTTGAAAGTGCGGTGGAGCTGGCAGAGGTGGTAACAAGTGCAAAATTTTTATCCTTTGTGCGTTCTTTCAGGCAAGCCCTTACATCCTCCTTCATATATTCCAGCAAACGTGCTTGATCACCTCCCGAAAATTCCACCAGATTCGCCTGCTTCAGCAGTTTAATCTTATCTTCATCTGTAGTATGCTCATCTATTACGCTGATACGTTCGTCTTTTACGCCCAGGGTCTTATATTGATGACGCAGGAGCAGTTCTTCTACCCTGCTATTGTCTTTGGAGGGTAGAGCAGAAATCACCACTTTCAAATCCTCAGGCTTAACATACCCATCTTCTCCTTCCCGCCCGATCACTTCATACTGGATAGCGGGATGGATATTGCCTTTTATGTTTTGATTATGTTCAAGATTTTTCCCTGCGAGCAATTCAGGGGGCTTATCCCCTTCCTGATAGCAAATATCGCCACTTTGCGTAAAATACAGCTTGATACGGGTTCTGTTTTCACACTTAAACGGTTTATAGAGTTCATCCATATCTGCAAGCGTAAGCCCCGTTTGATTCTTAATTAGGTGTGCAAAATCAGAATGGTGATCAATAGCAGTGAAGAATGTTTTATTTTTTATATCATCTTGATTAACCGAAAACTCAACATAGTGATTTTTAGGAAGTTCCGTAGTAATATCAGTACGTCTAATATAATCGCAGTGACTGATTTCATCCTTATCCACCGAACGGGTAGAAAATTTCAGCGTAGCACCACCACCTACATAGATTCTGCATTTGGGATCCCGAGTTTCCTGCGACATAATATGCTCCTTGATTCTTTAGAGGTTTATATTCCCAATACCAGCGTATTCCAGCCATTACACGAAAAACGCTTTATCAGCCTTAGTCCCTGCTGCTGGTGTGCATATAGCACCAGTCGTTCCTGGGATGCCAGCAACCCTGATAAAATGACGATGCCGTTTGGGCTTAAGTGTTGCTTCAGTTCTTTCGCCATTTTTACCAGCGGGCGAGCCAGAATATTCGCCACAATCAGATCATACTTGGCATATTTGCGTACCACATTACTATTCCAGCCATTACCCGCAGCAAAAATACTCTGCTTCTGTATTCTGTTATTGCGGGCATTCTGGCGGGAAACGACAACAGAAACAGGGTCAATATCAATGCCTATAGTACGGTTTTTCCATAGTAAAACCATAGCAAGGGCAAGAATCCCCGAGCCACATCCCATATCAACAGGATTACGGAAACGGCGTTGTTTAGCCAGCTCCGAAAGTGCCAGCAGGCATCCACTGGTGGTTGCATGTTCGCCACTGCCAAACGCTGCACCTGCATTGATTTTCAGTGCCAGTTTTCCATGCGGTGGTTTTTCCTTTACATGCGAGCCATAGACATAAAACCTGCCAATCGCAAGGGGTTTGAAACTTTTTTCTACTTCTGCCAGCCAGTCTTTTGGCTCCAGCAAGGCAATTTCAAACTTTATCGGGGGCAGATGATAGAGACTGGCAAAAAGCAGCAAGCGAGTTTCAATGTCCCCTTTATCTGGCAAAGCATGAGTGATAATATCCACACACCAGATTTCGGAGTCTTCCACCAGTTCAAAATTCAGCGTTGCAACGGCAATATCTTCAAAAGCATCACTGATTTCACAGATATAGTCCTGACTGGTAAAAATACGGATCTGCCATTGTTTGGGCGGCTGGAAAAACGGGTTATACGCACTCATCGCCTAAAACCCCATCACAAACACAAGGGAACAGAGTTGGCTGGTGTTGCTCAAGCTATAGGCTGCTGTGGATGCAACTGCCGTCGTGGTACAGTTAGGCGTAATCGTGGAAGTGGATTTATAGGCTCTTACCTTTCCCGTACCAGGTGAGCCGTCATCTATCTTGGTATCCAGTGCAGCAGCATCTTCAGGAGTTAAGATAGGTCCACGCGTCATATCGCCTGAATAGGTAGCTCCAAATTGAAAAATATTACCATAATAGCCATCAAAGAAATTGCTATCGCCGCTTAATGTCCCTTCCCACTCTACTGAAAATCCTGTTCCCTTGACGCTACCTGCCGGAACATTGGTAAGAGGCGAAGAATCGTAAGCCCCGCCTGAACCTGCATTATTCTTTAAGGCTTTGGAAAACATATTGGCTTTGTTAAGATGCTGCCAGAATAAAAACGTTTCCCCTACTTGGGAAGCTCCCTGCGAATTAAGCAATTTTCCATCCCCATTCCCATTGCACGTTCCCGTTACGCCTCCGCCATTGGTACAGCCGTTACTGTCCGTTCCCCAACTGGTTGTCGCATCCGCAAAATCCCCTGGCAGACTTTGATAGGCCTGTTTGAAATTCACTACCGCACTGGTATAATTATCCACATCCGTTAGTACCGTCTGGAGTCTGGCGTTTTTTATCAATGACTTTCCCACTATCACACCACCTATCAGGGCGGTGATGATTAATAAAACAACTGCCATTTCAAGGAGCGTAAAACCTTTTTTAGCCATAAAGAAATCCTGCTTTGTAGAAAATTAAGTATAAGACTATCTATTTTTTGCATCTAAATCCAGTTTTACTTGACGCTTTGGTAAATTTTATGGTAAAAGGGTGTATTCATTAATGCTTTATTAACCTTTATTTAACCAAGGGCTTATTCATGAGATCAGGATTGTTGCTGTGTGTACTAGGGTTCGCATCATTAATCATCGCCACGGAAGCGAAAGCGGACTGGATAATTCGTGAACGTTTCACCAATTATGATTTCAATGAGAAAGATAATTATCCCACCAATCAGGAGCAGCCTAATTTTTCCAGTGGAACCACGGTTGAACTGGATGCTACCTATTTTTTTGATAAACCCTTTGCCATTGAATTATCAGGTACAGCACTCAAACAGGATGCTGATTCCGATATTAATGGTACCAAAATGGGTGATGTCTGGATTGTACCTGCCAATCTGGTAGCACAATATCACTTTTTTGCCGATCAGCCTTTCAAGGTGTATGTGGGGCTGGGGATGAATTATACTTGGTTCACGAAGTCGAGCAGTACCAACGGCTATTCCATACACTATGAAAATACCCTTGGACCCGTTGCACAGATTGGTGGCGATTTTCAGATTACCAAAAACTGGCTTATTAACGTGGATTTGAAGAAAATCTATATGCGTCCCAAATTCTCCGTTGACGGAGGACCTAATTTACAGGATCGCATTGATCCCTGGGTGTTTGGTGCGGGTGTGGGGTATAGGTTTTAGCAGCAGCTATCCAAGTGTATAGAGTAATATCTATACACTTACTACTTAACACTTACTACTTAACACTTACTACTTAACACTTACTACTTAACACTTACTACTTAACACTTACTACTTAACACTTACTACTTAACAACTTACTACTTAACACTTACTACTTAACACTCCCTTATGGAACATTGCCATGCCGTACTCTTCGCCGTTAGCCAATATCCATTGGTAATTGCGTTATTTTTAGGAGCTGTGGTGGGGAGTCTTACCCATTGTGCGGGCATGTGCGGGCCGTTTGTGCTGGCACAAATTGCGAGTTTCAGTAGTGATACTCCCAAAATATTCTCCCGCCGCGGGCTTTTGATTCCTTACCATCTTGGCAGGCTTACCACCTATTGTTTTCTAGGTGTAATCGCAACCGCATTAGCTTCGCCTTTCATCCATAATCCTGCTTTTCAAAAACTCGCCGCATTTTTACTGTTATTGGCAGGGCTATTATTCATTGCATCTGCTTTTTCGCTGGTTTTTCCCAAGCAATTTTCCAATGTGAGTTTCGGATTTTGTGCCATGCCCGCATGGATTACCAATGCTCTGACTCGCCTGCTGCCACAGCATTCACTGCTGAATGGTTATGTATTAGGCATGATACTGGGATTTCTACCGTGCGGGTTAGTCTATGCCGCCATTGCTGCGGTGATGGCTACGGGCAGTATCATGCAGTCATTTGCAGGCATGTTCGCCTTTGCGGTTGGAACGATGCCATTATTAATGCTGATTGGCATAAGTGGAAAATTACTGTTGCATCAAAAATACCAGTGGATAAAACCCCTATCTGCCCTTATTATGGTGGCAAATGGTATGGTGCTGTTTGCAATGGCGAATAAATAGACATCATCCAGCTACAGGAAAAAGGAAATTATCTCTTACGTTTCTCGCCTCTCCCCCGTAGATGGACAACACACACCAGCAAAAGATGCTGGTGGCGTGGGGAGTTCAGAAAACCTACTAACAGGAAGGTCTACGCATATTTTTAGCTTTGCAGCCTGAACATATATATGCGTCTCCCCAGCCAGAGGCTGGAGAGTGCAGAGTAACGGTAGCACAAAGCACCGCTGCTAGTAAAGAGGATCTGACACCCCAGAACACCCTGACGGGTATTCGTGGGCTAATAATAAAAAAACTTTGTCTCATGTCAACTGAAAATTTTGGGCATAAAGGACAAAAACAGTTGCTGGCTTAACAGTTTTTCTTGTCACCCCTCCACACTCTCCAGCACCCCGTCCAGCGTAGGAATCTGCATTAGTATATTGGGTCTTAGGGCGTAGCTTGCACCTTAATAGAGAATTTGAAAACAATCTCTTTGACAATTTTTATTATATCCTTATGGTTTGATATTGAAACAGTCGCAGTCGACTGTTTTGGGGCGTAAGAACCTCTATTTCATGCAGTTGGTACAACTGTATTTTGTACTCTCTTCCCTTCGGGGCAGGGAGGCTCTAGCTATGTCCAGGACGCAAGTCTAAAGGCTAAAGCGACCTTTCATGAAATAGGTTTCTTAACTCTCCTGCCACTTTATTTAAGGGAGTTTTCTATGAAAGAATGTAATTCAGCGTTTGTGATTGCTTATCTGCTGGCAGCTTTTAGCGGAGCTATTGTTGGGGTATTTGTGGGTTGGTTGATTTGGCATTAGTAAGGTGCTATGGTGTAAGAGCTTGAATTTTAGGCTAAACTATGAAATATATTCTAATAGTATAATCTGATAACGTGTACATGACAATAGGAATGCCTTTTCATGAGAGTTAAGAATAATATCGAAGAAATCAGAAAAGTAACCCGTGAGGAACTTGAAGTAAATAATAAATATTTTGAGTTTGCTCAAAGTCAAATTGAAAAAGATCGAGGTTATTTCAAACATTTGTTCACATTTACTGCTAGCTGCATTGTAGTTGTTGCGGTTGTAGTCAGTTGTATGACATATCAATCAGTTGCAGAGCTTAAAAAAGAAGTGCGAGAACGTATTGATGCAGAATTTAAGGATAAAATAATCAGAGATTTAATTAGTAAGGCTGCACAAGATCGTACTAACACTGAATTAACAGATATTATACGAGATGAAGCAGCAAAACAGGTTGCACAAGGCATAAAAGAGGAAAATCTAAAAATAAGAAATGCTATTGAAGATCAAACTAAAGAAGCGGTTAAAACGCTTGAACCTACAATTAAAACATCTGTTGATGAAGCAATGCAACATCAGGTTGAAATATCCGTAATCCCTATTCAGTCTCAAATGAAAAGTTATGGAGATCTTATCAGGATAGGAAACTTAACTATTCTCGCCCGAGCAGATGACCGACAAGCGTTTGATTACTTGCTTAAGGTTGCAATAGGTAGTGAGCCTGAATCTAAAAATCCTGACCTTAATAAGCTAGCAGCTGCCACGGTAACAGTAATTATTTCAGAAAAAGAATCAGAATTTCAGATTGTTCAGGGTTTTAATGAAAAACAATCACTTGATACACTTAAAAAGCTTTTATCCAGCCCTAATCCCAAAGAACGTGAAGCTGCTTTAAATACTCTTCCCGAGGACAAAAATATTCTTCCTATAATTGTAGAAATGATTAAAACTGATAATAGCATTCAGGTTATTTGTGTGGCTGTAAGAAAATTTAATACTTTGACCAAACAATCTTTTAAATTTTGGAAAACAGAAGAGATAAACGAATGGTGGGAAAAAAATAAAGCTTCTTTTCAATAGAGAGATAAAGCTAGTGGGAGAAATAACTGCCAGTTGCTAAGACTGGATTGCTTCGCATTTGCTCGCAATGACGTGGATAGATTGTAAATCAATAGGTTAGGTTTTACCTGTTTAGAGAAAAAATCTTTTTTCATAGCATTTTTTACTTCTCACCCCTCCACACTCTCCAGCACCCCGTCCAGCGTAGGAATCTGCATTAAGATATTAGGGCTTAAGGCATAACGCTGTGCCAGCAGGATTTCCATATAGCGGTTTTCTTCAAGCTGGGCAGCAATCGTTACTTGCGTACCCGTCGCAGCAATCACTTCAGCAAAAGCAGATTTTAGCCGTGTCGCAGCCAGCGGGGAATTGATAAAAATCGTAATTTTTTTGGGCATGGCGGAGGCTTTAACGGACTGGATGGCTTCTTCTAACGGCTGCATGGACTGCATAATCAGCCGTGCTTTGGTATCTTCCCGCTTGCCGTCCACCTGCATCACTACCAACTGCCCGTTTTCCAACTGGTTACGGTAGCGGTTAATGATTTCTTCCTTGAAAATCGAGACTTCAAACGCTCCTGCTTCATCTGACATACTGACAAAGGCGAAACGTCCTTTTTCGGAAGAACGTATTTTCATTTTGCTTACCAGCCCTGCAATACGCATACTGGTATAGGCTTCCGTAAGGCGTTTGGTGAAATTGGCGGAAGTCACCACACCCAATCGCTGCAAACTGGCACGATAGGCTTTGAGCGGATGCGAAGAAAGATAGAAACCCAAAGCGTCGCTTTCAAATTCCATGCGTTCCATTGGCATCCAGTCGGCTTCATCTGCCAGCACGGGGAGATTGACGGAAACAGAAGCCTCGCCAAACAGGCTGATTTGCTGGCTTTCCTTATCCCTTGTAATGCTATTATTATAATTGACAATCGTATCAATGGATTTGAACAACTGATTACGGTTTTTATTCAGGCAATCAAACGCTCCTGCCTTGATGAGATATTCCATTTGCCTGCGGTTGATAACATGCTGGGGAAGGCGTGAACTGTAATCCCACAGATCCTTGAAGGCTCCGTTTATATTACGTTCTTCCACCATAATACGCATCGCCCCGTCACCCACATTTTTAAGGGCAGCAAGGGCGTAACGTATGGCATTTTCGCCCTCAGGCATAAAAAACACATCGGATTTATTAATATCAGGGGGTAAAATACTGATACCACAACGGGTTGCTTCTTCCCGAAATATACCCAATTTATCGGTATTGTGCATATCATATGTCATGGAAGCTGCCAGAAATTCCACTGGGAAATGGGCTTTCATATAAGCAGTCTGATAGGCAATCAGGGCATAAGCCGCAGCGTGGGATTTATTAAAGCCATATTCGGCAAATTTGGCAATGAGATCGAAAATGCTTTTTGCCTGTTCTTCCGCTACGCCATTTTCCACCGAACGCGTGACGAAAATACTCCGCTGGGCTTCCATTTCAGCGCGTATCTTTTTACCCATTGCACGGCGTAATAAATCCGCTTCACCCAAACTATACCCTGCCAGAATCTGGGCAATCTGCATCACCTGTTCCTGATAGATAATCACGCCAAAGGTTTCTTTTAAGACTACTTCCAGTTTGGGATGGAGATAATCAGGCTTTTCACCGCCATGTTTTCTTGCAATATAGGTCGGGATATTATCCATAGGGCCAGGGCGGTATAAGGAAACCAGAGCGATAATATCTTCCAGACAGTCAGGTTTCAGGCGTTTAAGCGTATCCCGCATCCCCGCACTTTCCAACTGGAAAATCCCCGTCGCCTCGCCCGAACTCAAGAGTTGATAGGTTTTTTTATCGCCTTCGGGAAGTTTGAGTAAATCTATCTGGAAGCCTCTTAAGGCTGCCAACTCCACGGATTTTTTCAACACCGTAAGCGTTTTGAGTCCCAAAAAGTCAAACTTCACCAGCCCCGCTGCTTCGGCATATTTCATGGAATACTGCACTACCAGCATGTCGGATTTAGGGTCACTATAAAGCGGAACCAGCTCATTGAGCGGTCTATCCCCAATCACCACCCCCGCAGCGTGGGTGGAAGCGTGGCGATTCAATCCTTCCAGCTTGAGGGCAATATCCACCATATTGGCAACGGCTTCGTCTTCTTCGATTGCCTGTTTGAGGGCTGGCTCAATCTCGATCGCCTGGGCGAGCGTGACGGGAGCAGCGGGGTTATTGGGAACATATTTACAAATCGTATCTACTTGACCGTAGGGAAGTTGTAATACCCTGCCTACATCCCGCAAGACTGCCCTTGCCTGCAATTTTCCAAAAGTAATAATCTGTGCCACCCTATCAGAACCGTATTTATTGCGGACATACTCGATTACCTCATCACGGCGTTCCTGACAGAAATCCACGTCAAAATCGGGCATGGAAACCCGTTCGGGATTGAGGAAACGCTCAAACAGCAAGCCATATTTTAACGGGTTTAAGTCGGTAATTTGTAACACCCACGCCACCACGGAACCCGCACCTGATCCCCTGCCCGGCCCTACGGGTATGTCATGCTCCTTGCTCCATTTAATGAAGTCGGAAACGATAAGAAAATAGCCCGGGAACTGCATTTTGATGATGACATCCAGCTCAAATTCCAGCCGTTCCTGGTAGGGTTTAGCGATTATTTCTTTTTCTTCGTCGCTTAAGTCTTCGGTGAATACATGGCTGAGCAGCCTTTCTTTAAGCCCTTCCCTTGCTTCCCGCCTTAAGGTCTCGGCTTCATCCTCGGCAAAGCGTGGTAAAATGGGATTGCGGTTGGGTGACATCACATGACATCTTTTAGCGATATTCACGGTATTTTCCAAGGCTTCAGGAATATCAGCAAACAGCTCGCACATTTCCTGCTGGGACTTGAAATAATGTTCCTGTGTGACGCGAAAACGCTCGGCATCATTAATATAACTCCCCGTTGCAATACACATCAGCACGTCATGTGCTTCATACATGTCTTTTTGAGAGAAATAAATATCGTTAGTCGCTACCAGGGGGATGTTGAACTCACTGGCAAGCGAAAGCAAAGCAGGTTCAATCAGGCTTTCCTCTGCAATGCCGTGTCGCATCAGCTCGATATAAAGTCGCTCAGGGAATAGATGTTTGAGATATAACAGGGCGTTGCTGGCAGCTTCTTTATTGCCTGCTATCAATTTTTTCCCTACCATTCCTTTTGTAACCGCCGTCAAGGCAATCAGCCCTTCGCTTTTGCCTTCCAGATCGTGGTAATGCAGCAGGGGAGCTATGCCACCTTCAGGATGCGTATAGGCTTTGCTGGATAATTTCAGCAAATTACGATAACCCGCTTCGTCCTTGGCAATGAGCAACAACTCTTCCGTGGTGGTGTGGGGCTGCCCGTTAGCACTGGTTTCGGATTTCTCCATTTCGGCAAAATTCAGAATACAGCCAATAATGGGCTGTACGCCAGCAGAGGCAGCAGCAGAGGAAAATTCCAGCGAGGCAAACAGGTTATTATGGTCGGTCAACGCCAAAGCGGGCATCTGGTGTTTTACCGCCAGATTAACCAGACTTTTTAAGTGAATCGCCCCTTCCAGCAGGGAATAAGTGCTGCGGGAGCGAAGATGGAGGAATGAAGGTTGCATGTATTGTTTTTTAAATAGTATTGCTTAATGTTAACTCCAGTCCCATTGCACTGATAATGGAAAAGAGCGTATCCATACGGGGATTTCCTTTTGCAGATAAGGCACGGGAAAGACTTTCACGACGAACACCTGCGGATTTTGCCACCCTTGCCATTCCCTGTGAAATAGCCACCTGCCTGAGTGCATTCAGGAAGATATGATTATCGTTTGTTTTAATGGAATTTTCCAATACAGCACCCAGATATTCTTTTGCCAGATTTGGATTTACAGACAGGCGATCAGCTACCCACTGATCATAAGAGAAAACCGTTTCATTTTTCATAACTCCTCCTTTTATACTCACCCAAATTTTGGATTGCCTGCTCAATATCCCTATTCTGGCTTCGCTTGTCACCGCCTGCCAGCAGCAGGATGATTTCTTTCCCTATTCGGCTATAATAGAGACGATAACCTTTTCCCACATCTATACGCAACTCCCAGACACCCTCCCTTACAGACTTTGCATCACCAAAATGTCCATTACGCAGAAACTCAAGACGGGCAAGAATGCGGGCTTCAGCCTTGTAATCACGCAAACCATCCAGCCATTTGGCAATAATATCTACACCATTGTCGGTAATATAGGGTAGTAACGTATACATCCCTCTATAGGTAACACATAAATCACATTATTACAATCGATAAAAGCACTATTTTATTTGTATTGATTAGATTTTCTGCCAAGCCGTTTGGCATTAGCGGTAGAGCGGGAATGATACGGCTGCATCAGGGCTATCCAGTGACGAATAGAGCGGTTCCATAGTGCAGGGGTGATATGGGCAGGGATTGGTTTCCCCCGAAACAGCTCATGTTGCAAAAACTGCATCATTTTGGCACTGCTTTCACTACCCGCTTCTATTTTCTCCTGCCACATTTTGATAAATTCCATATGCGTTAAAGGCAGTTTGCCGTTCATCGCCTGATTCATCATTTCCATCCTCTGCGTTATGACTTGCAGGGAAGAGGTAACTAATTCTTGCGACATAAGACTTGCCCGAAAAAGCCCGCCATAATTTACAAAAGGGAAAAAAGAAAGGAAGGGGTTTTTAAGATTATGTTTTTTCATGCGTAATTTCCATGGGCAAGAGGAAAGGTAGGAATAGTAACTATAAAGTAAAATTCCTATTCCTTACTTTTTTGCAAAACCCACTCCACAAACGGTTCCCACAGTTCAGATTTACGTTTTTTACCCACCATCATGCTGATATGCCCGCTATTTGGAGTAACAATACTGGCATTCTGAAGTAAAGGTGCAAGGGCAATAGCACAGTCGTAAGGCACAATCGTATCTTTTAGGGGAGCTGCTACAAATACGGGAACGCTGAGCTTGCGAGGATCAATGCAATGCCCTCCTACTCGCCAGCTCAGATTAGCAGGCTGGTTATATTGCGTCCAGTTCACCAGACAATCCAGCCCTACGTTTTTGGTCATGGGTACGCCGTCATTCACCCACTGTTCAATGGCAAGGAAATCCTGATGACGGCTATCATTAGCATCCATTGCCGCAAATTCACGGAGTTTGTTATGGAACGCACACGGGTTGGCATAATGAAACAGCGTATGAATCGCTTCAGAAGAAATATCCTCCTGCTGATCGATATAATCTCGCAACTGTTTAATCTGTTGCTCTTCCAGTGCAATACGCGGAAAGGCGGGAGCGAAAAAATCCCACGGTGTGGAAAAACAGGCGATTCGGTCAGATAAATCAGGGCGGATGCTAGCCAGTGCCAGCCCGAGCAACCCTCCCATACAATAACCCGCCACGGTAAGGGGTGTTTGGGTAGTATGACGTATATATTCATTCATTTGAACCAGAATTTCCGTGACATATAAAGCCGCATTAAAATGGCGTTCAAACGCAGAATAACTGCCCCAATCGACAATAAAGACATGAATATTCTGCTTTTTAAGGTAACGGGCAAAGCTGAGTTTGCGATTCAAATCCAGTATGTAATAACGATTAATCAGGGACGGAATCAGGAAGACTACGGGAGCATGAAGGCTTGGTCTGCCAAAATCCAGCAGCCTTGCCGCCCCTATGGATAAAACCGTTTCTGATTCCTGTCGTTGTCCACTGGCAGGAAAATATTTATAGTTTTCCAGTCCCTTTATTAACCCCTTCAACCGTTCAAGGGTTTCACTTTCGACTGCTTGTGCCAGCTCGGGGCTTGCTTTTAGCTCGTCCCACGCCTGAAACAACTGCTTCAGGGGAGCGGGCAAGCAGGGTGGCAACGTGATGTTCGAGCATGAAAAGTCGCTGCTCGATGCCTGCAAGGCGAGTCTTGCACTCAGCCAGGGCAGCATCAATAGGTTCAGGTGGAGCGGTAGGGCGTGTGGTTGGGGCTTCACTTTGTTCCTTTGGATGATTCGTACTTTGCTGCATCATTTGCAGAAAACGGTTCATAAACTGGCTGTCATTCATCAGCGTGGCAACATTTTTCTGCCACATATCGACAAACTGCCCTGCCATTTTCTGATATTCTGCTGTGTTTTTATCGTGATGAGACATATAAATTGAAATATAATAGGAAACACTGTACAAGACAACTAAATTCTAAAACAGGAAGATCATAATGGCTCAGGAAGTAACGATTATTAAAAAATATGCCAATCGCCGTTTATACGATACGGGAACAAGCAGTTACATTACGCTGGAAGATCTCTGCACAATGGTAAAAAAGGGCGTGGACTTTATCGTCATGGATGCCAAAAGCGAGGAAGATATTACCAGGCAAGTCTTAACCCAGATTATTTTTGAACAGGAATCCAAGGGTTATCATCTGTTACCCGTTAAGTTCCTGCGTACCATTATCAGTTTTTACGGTGGCAAAATGCAGCAGTTCCTGCCTCCCTACCTTGAAGCCAGTATGGATAACTTCATGAGTAATCAGGATAATTTCTTTGACTATTTCAAGAAAAATCCTGCCCTTGCTCCGCTTTTACAACTGGAAGAAATCAGCAAAAAGAATATGGCATTGTTCACTAACGCCTATTCCATGTTTAATCCTTTTGAAACGATTATGAAGCAGATGAATGTACGTTCTGAAACCGAACAACCTCCCAAGCCGAAAGTATAATTATGATGGATGTTATCAGCCTTACGCAAGCCCTTATCCGTTGCAAAAGCATTACGCCTGTAGACGCTGGCGTGATGGAAGTATTAAAAAACCAGCTCGAACCTTTGGGTTTTGTGTGTCATCTCATGACGTTTTCCGATGCACCAGGCGAGCCTACGCAAAATCTCTATGCGAGATATGGCACAAAGCAGCCTAACCTCTGTTTTGCGGGGCATGTGGATGTAGTACCCACGGGTGATGTCACCAAATGGTCAGTGGATCCTTTTGCGGGCATAGTAAAAGACGGCTATCTGATTGGCAGGGGTGCAGAGGATATGAAAGGGGCGATTGCTGCTTTTGTCTGTGCGGTGGCGGAATTTGTCAAAAAGGATTTTAACGGCTCGGTAAGTTTGCTGATTACGGGTGATGAAGAAGGGGTTTCGATTAATGGAACCAAAAAACTGTTAGTCTGGTTGCAGGAACAGGGCGAAGTCATTGATGGCTGTGTGGTAGGCGAACCCACCAACCCGTATATTTTAGGTGAAATGGCAAAAATCGGCAGACGTGGTAGTGCTTATGGGCAGCTTATCGTGATTGGCAAACAGGGACACGCTGCCTATCCCCATCTCGCTGATAATCCCGTTACTACTATTGTGGAAATGCTACATACTTTAAAGACCGAAACGATTGATGCGGGTAGTAAATTTTTTCCGCCTTCCAATCTTGAAGTCACGAGCGTGGATGTAGGAAACCCTGCGGGCAACGTCATTGCGGAGCGGGCAAAAGCATCTTTTAACATCCGCTTTAACGATCAGCATAATGCAGAGAGCATTGAAAAATGGGTAAGGAAACAGCTTGATAAAACAGGCAAGCCTTACGAGCTGGCATGGCGGGTTTCGGGAGAATCGTTCTTAACCCCCGAAGGCTTGCTCAGCAAAGTATTGCAGGAAGCGGTGAAAGAAGTCACAGGGATTATGCCCGAGCTTTCCACTACGGGCGGTACTTCGGATGCCCGCTTCATTAAAAATATCTGTCCTGTTGTGGAGTTTGGCACAACGGGTTCCACCGCTCATGCGATTGATGAAAAGGTGAAGGTGGAGGATTTGATAGCGTTGGAGAAAATTTACCTGCTGATGCTGCAAAAATTTCACGGGGTGGGGAAATAGGTAGGCAGAATTTGCCGAGGTTGAAGGGTATAATAGGAGTAGAGAAAACAGTAGTTGTTGTCGTTAGACGTACTATACTATTTTCTCTACAATCAAGACTTACTTAAAGTAAATCTTGATTTCTCCTTGGGATTTGAACAATCCCTCTCCTTTTTCCCATTTGCACACCCACTCACCCTCGAGATTTTTGATAAATCTCCCTTCAATCGGTTTCCCGAAAGAAAAGTGATGAGCCTCGAAAGAAAGCTGCCAAGGGGTAGAGGTTTCCTCAATAAATTTCAACTGAGCAGTACCCCAGAAGGGGTTTTCTAAAACTAAAACAAAGTCATTTCCTACACGAAAAATCTTTGTTGGTTCATATTCCGTAACAAGACCACATACCGTAGAGAACGGTAAATACTGGCAATACGAAATAAAAACTCTTTTGGGCTGTTCAAAAACACTTAAGTTAGCCATTAGCTTTGAAGTCCTACTAAAAAGTAGGGCGAAAATTAGTTAGATATAATACTCCATATCCCTAGCTTTTTACCTGTTTCCAGAAAAAAAGGCATCGGGACACAGAAAGCATTAATACATTTTAGGATACATTAAAAAAAGGGGGCAAGTGGAATGATGTTAAACTTTTATGACAGCATGAACGCTGACAATACCCATCATTTTACTTGAAAAAACGTATCATATATGGTACAGTTTGGCATGGAAGGAACTGGATATATGAATAAACTATCACACCCTAGAGTAGGCTCTTCTTTAGTGGATTTTCTCAAAGAAGAGCAAATCTATGATGAATGCAACACTGTTGCCGTCAAAGAAGTTTTGGCATGGCAATTAGAACAGGTAATGAAAGAAAAGGGATTAAGCAAAACGGGTTTGGCGGAAAAAATGAAAACCAGCCGTGCCGCACTTGACCGATTGTTAAATCCCAAGAATAATTCCGTTACCCTGCATACCATAATGCAAGCAGCAAACGCAGTAGGCAAGCACGTCAGAATAGAGTTTGTATAGCATTCAGATTACTTTAACTACCAAGATAGGAAAGATTTGCCTGAATGTCCGCATTGACAGAAAGCAAGAAAAAAGCATTTGCAAAATTGCCAGAAAAGCGTATCTTACAGGGAAATAATGAAGGATTACCATGATTACTGCTACGTTTGATACGCATCGTTTTTACCAGAAATTCAAGAATGACGGCTTTACCGAAAATCAGGCAAATGACATAATTGAGTTCGTTTCCGAGGCTGTTTCTGCCAAAAATGCTGATGTAGTCACTAGTTCTGAACAAGCTGTTTTCAAGTCTGAAATGAAAGCGGATTTTGCTGAATTAAGGTCGGATTTTGCTGAATTGCGTTCTGAACTGCGTGAAGACATACACAAATTGGAAAATGGTCTTCGTACTGAAATCAAAACGGAAATCAGGTGGTTTGCCGTTTTCACCATCAGCATCATAAGCATTATCAACACCGCTGTGGTGGCTCTGCTGCTGCATGTTCTTAAATAACAGACATCTGGCACGAAAATTGCATAGCGTAATGCTAATAACTACAGCACAGGCACGCTATGGAAACAGGGATTTATGTTGCATTATCCAAGGAAATCGGTGTTCTGCGTGACATGGAGGTGACTTCCAACAACCTTGCCAATGTGACCACGACAGGATATGATGATGAAAAGCTGCTATTTAACCATTATCTGATTGACGGCAACAAAGAGGAAGGTAAAGTAGCTTATGCCAATGATGTAGCGACTTACCGTGATACTTCGCAGGGCGATTTGAAAACCACGGGTTCGGCGTTAGATGCAGCGATTGTAACGCCTAATGCCTATTTTACCGTGCAGACTCCGCTCGGAACTCGCTACACACGCAACGGCAATTTTACCAAAAATGGCAATGGGGATATGGTGACATCAGAGGGCTACCCTGTAATGGATGAGACAGGGCAACCCATCACTTTTGACCAAAACGATCGCAAGATTGAAATAAGGGATGACGGAACGGTAAATGTCGACGGTGCAGACAGAGGAAAGCTGAGGATAGTCAGCTTTGCTAATGAACAGTTGCTAGAGAAAACAGGCAGTAACCTCTATCGCACGTCCGCTACTCCCCGCGTAGCAGATAATGTGCAGGTATTATCAGGGGTGCTTGAAAGCTCCAACGTAAAACCCGTGCTGGCTCTGACGCATTTAATGCTAGTTTCCAAAGCCGCTTCGGACGTGAATAATTATATTAATACCGTACATGCACTGGCTCGCAAGGCTTCGGATACATTGTCGAAAGTCTACTAATAAAGGAATTAACATATGTTTCTAGCTCTTGATATAGCTGCCAGCGGGTTACAGGCTCAACAGACCAACGTCAATGTGATTTCCAACAATCTGGCGAATATCAGCACCACGGGTTATAAACGCCAGATTCCTGAATTTCGTGACCTGCTCTATATTAATCTGCGGCGTGTGGGCAGCACTTCGAGTGACACGGGAACGATTGTTCCCACAGGCATCCAGTTGGGGCTTGGGGTGCAGACCGCTGCCATTCATCGTGATATTACGCAAGGCACACCCAATGCTACTTCTGGCTCACTGGATTTAAGCATCAGTGGCAAAGGCTTTTTCCAGATTACCATGCCGGATGGCACGACTTCCTATACGCGAGATGGCACGTTTCAGTTATCCCCCACAGGTGAAATTGTCACGGCAGACGGTTATCCCCTCACGCCAAATATCACCATACCTCCCAATGCCCAGAGTATCAGTATCAATAGCTCGGGCGTGGTAGAAGCCAGTATTCAGGGGCAAACTACCCCCAGTAACCTTGGGCAGATACAGCTTGCCACCTTTATCAATGAAAATGGCTTGCAGGCTACGGGAAACAACCTGTTGACCGAAACGGAAGCCTCGGGTACGCCCGTAACGGGTACACCTGGACTTGACGGTGTGGGTACTATTTTACAGGGGTTTCTGGAATCTTCCAACGTCAATTCGGTAAGTGAAGTCACCAGCCTGATTACCGCACAGCGTGCCTACGAAATGAATACCAAAGTCATCACTGCTGCGGATCAGATGTTACAAAACCTATCACAGACAGGTTAATATGAATAAAATACTACTCATTATATTATTAATCTTGGTTAGTCCTTGCTATGCGGAAGAAGAAGAGGTGCTTACCGTCCCCGTTTTAAAACATTCCCTGAAAGCGGGCGAAATTATTGCGGAAGATGACATTGATTTTATTAAAATCCCGCAACATAAAATCAGGAAAAATACCGTTACCGAAGCGAAAGAACTGATAGGAAAAACCTCCAAACACGGCACGGTACAAGGCAGACCGATACGCTTTGAAGAAATTGCCAACCCTGCCATTATTAACAAAGGCAACCGCATTACCATGATCTACAAAACCCCGAATATAGAGATAAAAACGCTGGGGGAAGCGATGGAAGCAGGTGCAAAAGGCGATACGATTAAAGTACGCAACATCACCAGCAAACAGATCATTATGGGGGTAGTGCAATCAGCAGATAAAGTCAGGGTCATTTCTCCTGATAGTGGTGAAGAGGCGGACGGGTTATGAAAAAAGTAATATTAATAATTATATTCTCCTTACTAACGACCTCCTGTGCTACCATACTGGACAAACTGGAAGGCATAGGCAAGCCCCCTCCTTTAGAGAAAATAAAGGATCCTACCGCTACACCTGATTATAAGCCGCTTACCGAACCACTTCCCGAATCGCCCAATGCCCCCAAACCGCAGGCAAATTCGCTGTGGCAGACGGGAGCCAGATCGTTTTTCCGTGACGGGCGGGCTGCACGCGTGGGCGATATATTGCGTATCAAGATTAATATCACTGATCAGGCGGAATTTGATAATAACACCACCAATACCCGCACATCTTCGGATACGGCGAACGCCCCCAGTTTTCTGGGTCTCCAGAAACTGCTTTCCAAAGCGAATGCAACCAGTCTGATTAACACCAGTGGCAGTAGCAATCTTGCGGGCAATGTGACTGCCAAACGTAAGGAAACCGTGCAGACACAAGTCGCCGCCATGATTACACAATTATTACCCAATGGGAATTTTGTCATTAGTGGCAAGCAGGAATTTCTGATGAATTATGACGTAAGGGAAGTCTCCATCAAGGGAATCGTACGCCCTGCGGATATTGATTCCAGCAATACGATTGATTCCACCCAAATCGCCGAAGCCCGTATTACCTACGGCGGACATGGACAGAATATGGATGCACAGCAGCAACGCTGGGGCAGCCAGGCTATTGATGCTATTTCGCCTTTTTAGCCTCGCTCCATTTTAGGCTTTGCAAAATGCAATTTTTCGGGTAAGAGCGTGTCTTTTACTATTTGCATGGAGACTAACATGGACATCAGCAACATTCCGATTGGCAAAGCTGCACCACAGGATATTAACGTCATTATTGAAATTGCACAGGGGGCTGCACCCGTAAAATACGAAATTGAAAAAGCATCAGGTGCATTGTTTGTCGATCGTTTTCTTGGCACTTCAATGTGCTATCCTGCCAATTACGGCTTCGTACCTCACACTTTATCAGGTGATGGCGACCCTTGTGACGTACTGGTAGTAACCCCTATTCCCGTGCTGGCAGGTTCGGTGATACGCTGCCGTCCGATTGGGGCATTGCTGATGGAAGATGAATCCGGGCAGGACGAGAAAATTCTTGCAGTCCCTGTAGAAAAATTAAGTCTTTCCTACCAGAACATTCATTCTTATACCGATTTACCCTCCATTTTAATACAGCAAATTGAGCATTTCTTTACCCATTATAAAGATCTTGAAAAAGGAAAATGGGTGAAAATCATCCAATGGGTTGGGAAAAAAGAGGCAGAAAACCTCATTAACGAGGCAATTATGCGTGTTTCTAAAAAAGTATAATTGTTTCCTTATATCATATTGTTACAATACCAATACAAATATATGAAAATTTTAGTTGCTTTTAGCTAAAATTTTATATATTAATAGAAAAGTAACTAAATGAAGTGCTTTTAACTAAAACAAATAACAAAGGAAAATACCAAATGAAAAAACTCTTAATTGCATTGACTTCCACAACCGTTCTTTTCTCCGCTGCTGCTTTTGCTGATAATGGCGATGTTGCCGGTATTGGTCAAAACGGTACTGACAACCAGGGCTACATCCAGCAAACTTCTGGCAATGGCAATAGTGCCTATATTGGTCAGGTAGGTACTTCCAACCTTTCCATGAACGTACAGCAGGGTAATGCGAACCAGACCACTGTGAGCCAAAATGGTGCATCCAATGCTGCCTACACCAAAAAATACGGTGATCGCAATATCACTTCCGTGATTCAGAATGGAACCGATAACAGCATCACTTCAAGCCATGCTATTGGGAATGATAACTACGCATATGTAACCCAATATGGCAACTCAAATGCTCTTTCTCAAGGTGAATTTGGTAATAATAATTACTCAAATCTTTCTCAAAATGGCAACTCAAATACTGCTAATGCCATTACCTATGGAAACAGCAATGTGAACAACATTGGTCAAATTGGAACCAGCAACACTGCAAGTGTCTATCAAGGTGCTTCTAATCCGGCCATCACTCCAGCTACTTTGAAATAGTCAGCTAATGTCCGTTTCTGGTGTGGCCTGTGTCACACCAGAAGCTTTTTTTCTTTTTAACACCCTATATAATATGGATTTTCTTCATGTATTGTTCACCTAAAATAACTTTTATCGCTTTAAGTATTTTTAGTGTATTGACAGTACATAATGCTATGGCAGATAATGAAGATCACGCCTATATCCAGCAGGTAGGCACTGGCAATTTTTCAGCCATACAGCAAAATAATGGCAATGGAAATACTGCCAGCTCGATCCAAATGGGAACCAGCAACTACGCAGCTATTTCACAATCAGGTAGTGACAACATCCTTTACTCTACCCAAACAGGTACAGGCAATAAGACAGGTTTAATCCAGTCAGGCAACGCCAACACTATTAATCAGAAACAGATAGGTAGCCAGAACATGGCTATCATTGCACAATATGGCAATGGCAACAATTCCTATTCTATCCAAACAGGGGTTGGCGATAAAATCAATCTTACCCAAAGCGGTAATAATAATACTTCCAATGATACCCAGCTTGGCAGCAATGATACGATTACCAAAACGCAAACGGGCAATGGTTTAAGCAGTACCGTGTCGCAACAGGGTAGCGGGATGAGTATTACTATAAAACAGCATTGATTGGGTAAGGATTATCTGCTATAAATACTATATTACTTTAATAAATTCTAACTTACTTTGAGGCATCTATGCGTAAGTCTGGTCTTTTTCTGCTGAAAGGCATTTTTCTTTATAGCTTTCTAGTCACCTCCGGTTTTGCCAGCGAGATGGTCTATACGCCTGTAAATCCTGATTTTGGAGGCAGTCCTTTTAATGGGTCGTATCTTTTGGGTGAGGCAAGTGCGAATAATCACTATACCGCCCCTACCCAGAATACCAGCGATGCTTCGCTTAACAGTCTGGTGACGAGTTCAGTATTAAGCTCCGTATCTACCCGTATTTCCAATGCTATTCTCAATTCTACCAATGGACAAAGTGGCAGCTTTAATTCAGGAGCCGACACCATATCTTACCGAAATCTTAATGGAACCGTTACCATGACGGTTTTAGACAACTCAACAGGTCAAACCACCGTTGTTACGTTCCCCTCTGGCATATAATTCTAAAGAATGATAAAATATCTCATGAAAAACACGCTCAAAATCTTTATTTTTCTCCTATGTTCCGTTGCGTTATATTCCTGCTCAGGGGATTATAAAGAGCCTTTGGCTGAAAATCCGCAAGTGGCATCCCATACCAAATCGGGGGATATTCTGGCTAGCATTCCTCCCGTCAAGGAAAAACCCGTAGTCGCCGTGTATGAGTTTCAGGATCAAACAGGACAGATGAAAGAAAGTGATACGTTTGCCAATTATTCGCGTGCCGTGACACAGGGTGGGCTTGCCATTCTCAATAAGGCATTGCTGGACGCTGCCAATGGTCACTGGTTCACCGTGATTGAGCGTGGTAACATCAATCATCTGCTTCAGGAACGCCAGATTATTAAGGTAACCCGTGCAGAATATGCTCCTGGTGACACGCAGATTCCCAATATCAAGCCCATGCTTTATGCGGGATTGATTATTGAAGGCGGAATTGTTGCCTACGATTCCAATATCACCACAGGTGGAGCAGGTGCAAAATATCTGGGCGTGGGTGGCAGCACCCAATATAGAAGGGATATTGTCACTATTTATCTAAGAGCTATTAGCAGTCAGACGGGTGAGGTATTAACTTCAGTCAATACTACCAAAACTATTTACTCACTTTCCGTTTCCGCCAGTGCCTATCGTTATGTCAGTTTTGATAAATTGCTTGAGCTGGAAGCAGGCTTTGCCGTCAATGAACCGCCACAATTTGCTGTACGTCAAGCCATTGAAATGGGTGTGTATTCGCTGATTATGGAAGGTGCGATTAACCATCTCTGGGAATTTAAAGACCCTATCGCAGGAAGAAAAGCCATTGCAGACTATCTGGCACGCCGTTCAGGCAACCTCTCCGCAGTCGCCAAAAATACCTCCGCAGTTCCCCTGCCCCCACAACCTGTAAAGCTGGCAGAACCTGTAAAATCTGCTCCTGTTTCCAGCGTGAAACCTGCCGATTCAAAACCATTAGCGAACACCACGCCTGCACCCGCAGCAGTGAACATTAAAAAACCTGATAGTTCAGGTGACTACCTCCCTAATAATCGCTACTCTGAAAAAAAATACAACTGGTTTAATGCCAGCCCTGAAAATTGTGATACTGCGGGAGGCTGCAATGCTGGTACTAATCCTTAAATTTTTACTGATGGTCATCATCGGTTTTATTATTGTCTATACGATACGTCATTACGTCTTTACGCTTAATCGCCTGTTTGGCAGGCAGCGTCATCCTTATATCAATATTGATACGGCAACCTGGCCCAGCGTTACCGTGATGGTGGCCGCACATAATGAAGAAACGGTGATTGAGTTTTCCATCAAAGCCCTGCTAAATGTTAATTACCCCAGGGAAAAGCTAAAAATTATGGTGGTCAACGATCGCTCCACTGATCGCACCCAGGAAATTGTGGATGAATATGCTGCACAATTTCCTGATATGATTATTCCTTTCCACAGAACCGAAGGAATCCCGGGTAAAGCGGCTGCGTTGAAAGATGCCACTGCTTCTGTTACCAGCGATATTATCATCCTTTTTGATGCTGATTATATCCCGGGCTGTGGTCTCATCAAACAGCTTGCTGCACCGTTTTTTGACCCTGAAGTGGGACTGGTGATGGGAAGGGTAGTTCCTGTGAATACGGGGCATAATCTGCTTACGCGTCTGCTGGATCTGGAAAGAGCGGGTGGCTATCAGGTTGATCAGCAGGCACGCATGAATATGTCACTGGTTCCCCAATATGGCGGGACGGTAGGCGGGATTCGCATGTCAGCTCTGCGAAGTGTGGGTGGCTGGCTGGATGCAACATTGGCAGAGGATACCGATTTAACCTATCGTGCGATCCTCAAAGGGTGGAAATCAGTCTATCAAAACCGCTCGGAATGTTATGAAGAAGTGCCTGAAACCTGGCCAGTACGCATCCGCCAGATTAAACGCTGGGCAAGAGGACATAATCAGTCCTTATTCCGTTACGCTGGCAAATGTATGTTCACGAGCAAATCCACCCTTCGTTCGCGTATTGATGGCGTATTACTACTGGGTGTCTATATGATGTCACCGATCATGCTGCTCGGCTGGATTCTTGCGATTACTTTGTTTTACATGGGAGAGAACAACCTGCTTGGGGGTGCATTGGCACTGTTTGCTATTGCTTCTTACGGCACACTCGGAAATTCGGCTGCCTTTTTTGAAATTGGAGCGGCTTCCTATCTGGATAGAAGTGGTTCGCGTATTAAATTACTTCCCTTAAGTTTTCTTAACTTCCTTATTTCCATGCTCGCTATTTCGCAAGCTACCCTCATACCTGCCCAAAGAACCCATAAAGGGGGAAATGCCCGCTGGGATAAAACCAAACGCTTCAGAAAAGCCAACTTTGTTATTTAATCCTTTTATACGAAGGCTATACTGAAATGCTTGTTTTTTTAATTATCACCTTCTGTCTTATTGCCCTGCCCATGATTCCAAGTCTGGTGGAACTCTATTTTGCCACGGATATTAAACCCCTTAAAATATCACAGCAATATGATGCCAACACGGAATATTTTGCCGAAGGTTTCAGAGACTATATTGAGAAAAACTTTACAAGCCTGTTTAGTGGTAACGCCAGTATTAATACTCCCAAAGACGGAGCGTTACGCGATAAAACACGCTTTCTCGTGGTAGGGAGCAACGGAGCGATTCCTTTTGAAGAAAGCGAACTTTCCCGGCATCTCACCAAAAGACTGATTATTTCTGATCATGCCCTTACCCTGCCTGAGAATATGGCATTTGAACTGGAAATTTATAGTCGCGATACGATAACCAGTGGCGGGAACAATAAATGCCGTGCCTTGCTGGCAGAACAGGATGTGTTCCTGAAGGCTGGCACTTCTGTTTTTCGCTGGGTACATAGCGGTAATGATTTACAGGTTGCATCGGGTTGCAATCTCTACGGGCGTGCTTCGGCACATAACCGTATTATCATAAAAGGCGAGTGCAATTTTCAGCGTCTCCATGCGAATCAGGTAATTTTTGGTACAGCCCCTCTGCTTGTTCGCCCCGCTCTACTTAACACACTAACCAAAATTGAAAAACTGCCCCGTATTAAAGACAGGTTTGAACGCAGATGGCTGATTAATGGCTCCGTTAAACTGCCTGCAAATAGTCTCTTTGAAGGCGATATTATCGCTACCAAATCGGTAAGGATTGGAGCAGGCTCGGTTATTAATGGCAGCATCAAGGCGAATAAAAATCTCTATATAGAAGATAACGTAACGGTCAATGGTTCGGTTGTCAGTGTCAATACGCTAATGATTCAGTCAAACTGTTTTATTAACGGGCAGGTCATTGCCGAAGGAAGACTGGTGCTAAACGACAATATTACCATAGGAGCCAGTGATTCCCCTGTTACCGTCAGTGCAGACACCCTGAAAATTAAAGGCAATGCGGTGATTTATGGCTCTATTCGTGCCAATAACAAGGCTTCTTTTATCCCTGATGCCAAAAAAATAGTCACATGAAATATCATGTTTTTTTATTTTTCTTGCTGGTTGCCCCTGCCCTTTATGCCGTACCATTGGATTTGAACGGTTTTCAACGTCCTGATGGAGCCATAACCTCAGGCTATAATGCCAATTATGTAGATCCCTATTTTGCGACTGCCTCGCTTATCATCGCCAAAGAAAGCGGACTGAATATACAAAAACCCGCTGCTGCCTGGATTACATGGGCGGTAGAAAAACAAAAAGCAGATGGATTATTTGAACGCTACCAATATTCGATAGATGGAAAATGGCAGGCAGTGGCAAGGGCAGATGCGGACGATGCCCTGCTTGCACTCTGGATTGAACTTATCTATAGCTATGGCAACCATAAATCCATTCCTGCAAGCTGGAAACAAAGTATTGCCAAAGCGGAAATACAGCTTGATAATTTACTGGATAAGAATACAGGAATTTATTATATTTCCACCCAGTTGCCCGTAGGCTTATTAATGGATAATACGGAAATCTATAAATCATTCCTGAAAATTGCAGAATATAGCCAAAAACAGGGACTTTACCGCAATGCCAGACTTTACAACCAAAAAGCGGAAATCCTGCATAAAAATATCCTTAATGTGTTTGTTATCCCCTCCGCTCATGAAGATAATTTTCTGGTTTCAACGCAAGCTCCTAACGGCAACAAATTTTATCCTGATAAAGCTGTGCAACTCTATCCCGTACTCTATCACATTATAGATAATGAAAGCTCCGAAACACTCTATAAAAATTGGATGAATAATCATAGAGATGAATGGTTAAGGCAATCAAGGGAAGATTACCCGTGGGGATTATTTGCCGTTTTGGCTGCTTCCCGCAATGATTTACGCAATGCCGTATGCTGGAAACATACCGCAGAACCGATGCGATACAGCCCTAACTGGAATGTATTGGAAGAAGCATCCCTGCAAAGTGTGAACTATTATTTAACCTATATCTGTCATTATGATGAACACTTTATAAATTGTTCAGGAAGTAATGGCTAATGGTAAAGAAAATTTTACTCTCAATGGGAACTAGACCCGAAATTATCAAAATGGCTCCCGTCTATCATGAATTGGTAACACGCGGGATAAAACCCGTTGTGCTGCATACGGGACAGCATCATGAAATGGCACAGTCGCTTTATGAGCTGTTTGGCATTACCCCTGATTATAATCTGGCAGGGCATACCAAGGAAACCACAAGCAAAAAGCACTGTGAATTAGCCTTACAATCCAGTCATTTATTAGCCCATATTTCTGCTACCATGCTGGAGATTAATCCCGATATGGTGTTAGTCCATGGTGATACCAGCAGTGCGTTTATGGCGGCATTGGCAGCTTTTTACCAGCAACGCCCGATTGCCCATATTGAAGCAGGACTGCGTTCGCACGAAGCCTATAATCCCTTTCCTGAAGAAAAAAACCGTGTTCTGGTGGCGCAGTTATCACACTGGCACTTTGCTCCCACACAGCGAGCAAAAGACAATCTGCTGAAAGAAGGAATTGCTGAATCCCGTATTCATGTAGTGGGTAATACGGTGGTTGATGCAACACGTTTGGGGATTAACAAATTTCATGAAGCATACAACCATAAAAAACATGACTTTATTGACACTATTTCTCACCAGATAACAGACAAAAAATTAATAGTCGTTACCATGCACCGCCGTGAAAATCACGGCAGTAATATTGAATCTATTGCGCATAGTTTGGCGAAATTACTGGAACTCTATCCTGAATATGTGATGGTGTTACCCGTACATCCCAACCCCAAAGTCAAACATGCCCTTCATGCCTTTTATGACCAGCTTCCCGCCTCTATCCAACAAAGGCTACACCTTACCGAACCGCTTGACTACCCTATCCTGTTGTGGTTACTGGAAAATGCGTGGTTGGTACTGACCGACTCAGGCGGTATTCAGGAAGAGGCTATTTCGCTGCATACCCCTGTTCTGGTTCTGCGGGATACGACCGAACGTCCTGAAATTATTGAAGCAGGGGCTGGCATATTGGTAGGAACCAAACAGGATACTATCTTATCACACATTGAAACCTTGCATAAAGACGAAAAATGCTATCAAGCCATGCGTAATGCAAAAAATCCCTTTGGTGATGGCACTACGTCTGCAAAAATTTGTGATATATTGCTCGCAAGCTGGAATCCTGATGTTGACAACGCACTTGTAGTATTGGAAAAATAACGCTATAAGCTGTAGCTATGCTACATGATAATTTGATCAAAAAACCCGATGCCCTGCCCTCCTTAGGGAAACTCAACCCCGAGCAGCATCTGGCGGTTACGACCACTGACGGAGCCGTGCTGGTGCTGGCGGGTGCGGGGACGGGTAAAACACGCGTGCTTACCACGCGTATCGCCAATATCCTCAATCAGCATCTCGCCTATCCCGGCCAGATTCTGGCAGTGACTTTTACCAATAAAGCCGCAAGGGAAATGGCAGAGCGGGTGGATACGCTGATTGCAGGCAAGCCACAGGAATCGCACGAGCAAAGACGCTCGGCAACGCTTAACTGGTTAGGGACGTTTCACTCCATTGCTGCCAAAATATTGCGACGTTACGCCCATCATTTAGGGTTCAGCCAGAGTTTTTCGATTTTGGATGCCGATGACCAGTTACGCCTCATTAAACAACTGGTAAATGAACATAGGCTGGACGACAAGCAGAATCCACCCAAAGCCCTGCTTTCCATCATCCAGTCATGGAAGGATCAGGGGCTTGTACCTGAAAAAGTGGGTAATACGGAAGGTGGCGGGATTGCCTCACGGGCATTACTGATTTACAACGCCTATCAGGCACGGCTTAAAACCTTGAATGCTATGGATTTTGGCGATTTGCTGCTTTATAATCTCGTGCTTTTCACTTCCTTTCCCGAAGCCTATCAGGAAATTTCGCATCGCTTCAAATATATTCTGGTGGATGAATATCAGGATACCAATGTGGCACAATATTTATGGCTGCGAATGCTTGCTCGCCCGCATCATAATATTTGCTGCGTAGGGGATGATGACCAGTCGATTTATGGCTGGCGGGGAGCGGAAGTCGGTAATATTTTACGCTTTGAACAGGATTTTGCGGGTGCAAAAATTATTCGTCTCGAACGCAATTACCGCTCCACAGGCAATATTCTGGCAGCGGCTTCAAGGCTTATCGCTCAAAATGATACCAGACTTGGCAAAACGCTATGGACGGAAGATGCAGAGGGTGAAAAAGTACGCGTCGTTTCCCTCTGGGACGGCGATGAAGAAGCCCGTTTTGTCGGGGACGAAGTGGATATATTACACCGCAATAAAAACCCTCTCAAGGAAATGGCAATATTGGTGCGGGCAGGTTTTATGACGCGTGCCTTTGAAGAACGCTTCCTTACGATGGGCATTGCCTATAAGGTAATTGGGGGACTACGCTTTTACGAACGGCAGGAAATTCGTGATGCCATTGCCTATTTGCGGGTACTGGCACAACCCGATGATGATCTGGCATTTGAGCGTATCATTAACGTACCCAAACGCGGCATTGGAGCGGCAACACTGGAAACGCTGCATAGCTATGCCCGCTCCCAAAATATTTCCCTTATGCGTGCCACGCATATTTTGCTGGAAAACAAGGCATTTAAAGGTAAATTATATAATTCGCTTAATACGCTGCTGGAAGGTTTTGAGCATTGGCGGAGCATGATTGGCTTTAACCCTATCAGCGAACTTACCGATATTATTCTGGATGAATCAGGCTATAAAGCGATGTGGAAAAGTGATAAATCCCCTGAAGCATTAGGCAGGCTGGAAAACTTAAAAGAGCTGATTCGTGCGATGGGAGAATTTGAAAGCCTCACCGCTTTTCTGGATCATGTGGGACTGGTAACGGATATGGCAAATGAAACCACCAACGAGATGGTAAGTATCATGACGCTACATGCCGCCAAGGGCTTGGAATTTGATCATGTATTCCTGCCAGGCTGGGAAGAGGGGTTATTCCCGAACCAGCGTTCGCTGGATGAAACAGGCAAATCAGGGCTGGAGGAAGAACGCCGCCTTGCTTATGTCGGTATTACGCGTGCCAAGAAAACCTGCACTATTTCCTTTGCGGGCAGTCGCCGTATCTATAACCAGTGGCAGTCCAATATTCCGTCCCGTTTCCTAAGCGAACTCCCGCAGGAGCATATTGAAGTGATAAGACGCGGGTGAAAATTCTTCTTTTTTTGCCCTTGCCTTTGCCTGGAAAATCACTGGAAAATGAATATTTGAAAAATATTTAAAAAATTGATATTTTGTGCATAATTTTTCAGGAAAACGTATCCCCAAGTACAATATTGCACTTGGGGAGCTATTGGAGTTACTTAATTCTCCGTTTTGTTCACCAACTTGTTTTTAGCAATCCACGGCATCATTTTACGCAATTCTGCACCCACGGCTTCAATAGGATGTTCCGCAGACAAGCGACGTGAAGCCTTGAAGCTGGTTTTTCCAGCCGCATTTTCCAGCATCCAGTCACGGGCGAAACGTCCGCTTTGAATATCCTGCAAGACACGCTTCATTTCTTTTTTGGTTTCTTCGGTAATAATACGCGGGCCTGTTTTATAATCACCATATTCCGCCGTATTGGAAATGGAATAACGCATATTGGCAATACCGCCTTCATAAATCAGATCCACAATCAGTTTTACTTCATGCAGGCATTCAAAATATGCCATTTCAGGAGCATATCCTGCTTCTACCAGCGTTTCAAATCCCGCCTGAATAAGGGCAGAAACCCCACCGCATAATACTGCCTGTTCACCAAATAAATCGGTTTCACATTCTTCGCGGAAGTTGGTTTCAATGATCCCCGAACGTCCACCACCCACAGCAGAGGCGTAAGCAAGGGCAATATCTTTGGCTTTGCCAGAAGCGTCCTGATGCACCGCAATAAGGCAGGGTACACCACCACCTTTTTGATATTCACCCCGCACCGTATGCCCTGGCCCTTTGGGTGCAATCATGATGACATCGGTATCTTTGGCAGGCTCAATCAGTTGAAAATGCACATTAAAACCATGAGCGAAGGCAAGCACGGCTCCCTTGTTCAAATGCGGTGCAATTTCTTCATTATAGAGCTTGCCCTGTATTTCATCTGGCGTAAGCATCATCACCAGATCCGCCCATTTGGCAGCTTCTACGGGTGTGACCACTTCAAAACCTGCTTTTTTGGCTTTTTCCGCACTGCCAGAGCCAGGTTGCAAGGCGATTTTAATGTGTTTGATACCAGAATCACGCAGATTGGCAGCATGTGCATGTCCCTGACTGCCATAGCCAATAATCGCCACTTTTTTGCTGCCTAGATGTTTTATATCGGCATCTTTATCGTAATATACTTTCATTCGTCTCTCTCCTAAAAAATAGTTTGGATTGCTATATAATATAACGACACGCTATGCAAGCCATCTATTAAATAAGTTTTCCCTGCCGTGGTGGCAATGGCTCGCTAATGCGTACGTTTCCCATAGTTGTTATTATATTATTTTTGTTTAACAGGTTCTTATCGTAGGAGTAAAAAACAGGGACTTTATAAATCAGTGCGGTTGCAACATGAATACCATCTTTTGGCTTTACCCCATATTCCCATACCAGATCCTGTGATATTTCTGCCAATCGCCTATTGACACTGATAGGTACAATCCAGTCATTTAAGAATAACGAACGCAACTATCCCGCTGTTCTTTTGGAATCGGAGACTGAAAGCCCTGTATATTCAGCACTTCCGCAATCGCCAATGCAGACGTGACTATTTTCAGCTTTCCTTCCGTCGCCTCTTCAAAAAGTGACCCTATAATATCGCAACGGGATTCTTCCGCTTTCAGCCATGCCAGAAAAATACAGGAATCACAATAGACCATATCAGACATAATGCTTCAATATCCCTTTGGTTAATTTATAATCAGGGATACCGCTAACAGGAATTAAGGCAGAAAGCCTGTCAACCTTTATTTCATATGGCAGTCCTTCTACGGAATATTTGATAAGCCCCTCTGCTTCCACTCTTTTTTCCCATAAATGATATGCCTGCCCTGGCACGTCATCATTTCCTATATTACAGATTATTTTTTTATTATAAAGCGGTTCATAAATAACAAATTGATAACCCTTATGACTATCAAGGGTTTGTAATAATCCTTCAATCGCACCATATTCAACAAAAGCACCCTGCAAGGCTTTATTAATATTTTCCTTGATGTTAGAACTTAAATTAACAGGCTCTTTATGAACCCATACTTTGATTGCAGTATTATATTTTTTGCCCGTTCTGGTGCTTTCACACAGAGTCTGCAAGTTAAAAAGCATCGCTTCGCTAAATCCCGCAGGGCGATTCCATCCAGACTCAAATTGTTTTATGCCGTTGACAATGATTTCAATAGCTTGAGGATTCGGAAGAGTACGAGGGACATAGCCAATCAGGCTGCTACCTTCCTTGACCTGAACTCCCCACTGAACAGGTTTTTCTGCTCCCAATTCTTTATGGGCGTTATTTAAAAGGGCAGCAAATGCGGTAATAGCTCCTGCAAGTTGATTGGGCGTTAGCAAATCCCCATCAATTTCCAGTGTAATATCAGTATCAATATCCTCTTTTTTAGCCATAGCGTTTTCCTTATATTACTTCCCGCCCCGTGCCATCGCCACTACACCCGAACGCGAGGTTTCCACCAGCCCCAGCGGTCGCATAATGTCAATAAACGTATCAATGGTTTCACTCATACCCGTAATCTCAAACACAAAATGATTATGCGAATCATCCACCATATGCACGCCAAATATTTCTGCAATTCTCAGGATATTTTCCCGTTTTGGTTTGGTGGTTTTTACCTTGATTAACGCCATTTCCCGCTCAATATGCGAGCCTTCCACCGTTAAATCATGCACCGTATAAACAGGAACCATACGTTCCAACTGGCATTTGATCTGCTCTATGACGGCTTCACTGCCTGAAGTCACAATCGTGATACGGGAAAGCTGGCTGTCATGCTCCACTTCCGCAACCGTCAAGCTCTCAATATTATAGCCACGTCCAGCAAACAGCCCAATCACCCGGGCCAATACGCCAAATTCATTATCCACAAGGATAGAAAGCGTATGCCTGCCTACTTTGGACGTGGTTTCGGGAATATCATATACAATATCAGAAGTCATAATCTATACCTGATTCTTGTCGAGTTTGCCATCATCCCTGCCTTCTGCACCCAGCACCATTTCATTATGGGCTGCACCTGCGGGAATCATGGGATAGACATTTTCGTCCCTATCCACCATAATTTCTGCAATCACGCCACCCTCCATCGCCAGCATTTCCTTAAGGACGCTATCTACCTCACTCACTTTATTTGCACGAATCCCTTTCAAGCCATAAGCCTCTGCTAATTTCACAAAATCGGGCAGGCTTTCCATGTAGGATTCAGAGTAACGCTCACCGTGGAACATTTCCTGCCACTGCCGTACCATACCCATATATTGATTATTGAGTATCACAATTTTTACAGGCAGATGATATTGGGCAAGCGTGGAAAGCTCCTGAATATTCATCATAAAAGAGGCTTCTCCTGTTACGCACACCACCGTACTTTCAGGATGGGCAACCTGCACCCCCATTGCACTTGGAAGACCATAACCCATCGTACCCAGTCCACCAGAGCTTAACCAGCGATAGGGCTTGTCAAACTGGATAAACTGAGCCGCCCACATTTGATGCTGCCCTACGTCAGTGGTTAAATAAAAATCTTTATCCTTAAGGATAGTATTTAATCTATCTAAAGCATATTGGGGTTTAATCACATCTTTTTTGGCATCTTTATTAAGAGCGTAACTGAAACTGCATTTGGCACGCCAGCCTTCAATCTGCTGCCACCAGTTCGCCAGTTCTGACTTGTTCACCGTTAGCTTTGCAGCTTTCCATGCAGCAACAAGCTGTTTCACCACCACGCCCGCATCCCCCACAATCGGGACATGCACCCTGACATTTTTATTAATGGAAGAAGGGTCAATATCGACATGGATTTTCCTGGAATGGGGTGAAAAGCCTTCCAGCTTGCCCGTCACACGATCATCAAACCTTGCACCAATACAGATCATGACATCACAATCGTGCATCGCCATATTGGCTTCCAGACTGCCGTGCATTCCCAGCATCCCCAGAAACTGTTTATCAGAAGCAGGGTAAGCTCCCAAGCCCGTCAAGGTATTGGTAATGGGAAAGCCCGTTTCCCGCACAAATGCAGTCAAGTCCGCACAGGCTTCCAGCCCTGCGTTAATAATACCCCCGCCGACATAAAACAAAGGACGTTTGGCATGAGACATCAACTCCACTGCTTTTTGAATCTGTTTTTCATCTCCCGTAATTTGAGGCTGGTAAGATTTACGTTCAAACGCATAATTATGATGATAAGTTCCTATCTGATTCAGGATATTTTTGGGAATATCCACCAATACAGAGCCAGGGCGACCCGTGCGGGCAACGTGGAATGCTTCCCTGACAATATCTCCCACATCGTTCACATCACGCACCAGATAATTATATTTGGTGCAGGAGCGGGTAATTCCTGTGGTATCCGCCTCCTGAAATGCGTCCGAACCAATCAGATGCAGCGGAACCTGCCCTGTAATACACACCAGCGGCACGGAATCCATTAACGCATCTGTCAACCCAGTCACGGCATTGGTGGCTCCTGGCCCACTTGTGACCAGCACCGCCCCTACCCTGCCTGTTGAGCGTGCATAACCTTCTGCTGCGTGCGTAGCTGCCTGTTCATGCCTCACCAATATATGACGCAAACGATTCTGCTTAAATAAGGCATCATAAATAGGCAGCACTGCACCACCTGGATAGCCAAAGATGGTATCGGTTCCTTCATCCAGCATGGCACGCACCACCATCTCCGCTCCCGTCATCCGGGTAGTTTCAGAAATGTCACTGGATTCATTTATTTTTTGTGTCTTCATGCGGGCTATTTATCATGTTTTAATGCAAAGGGGTATAAAATCTAATATTTTCAGGTGATTTGGTCAATTATTTTTCTTGGTTTTTTTTATAATTAAATGGTTGAAGACTGTTTTATTATGGTTATGATAGCAAATAGAATATCTTAATTCATATAGGAACTATGAAACGTAATATTGCTCATTCTGTGTTCAAAACCAGCCTGCTTACGCTTGCAGGGTGTCTTCTGCTTATTGGGGGATGCAGTTCGCTTGGCGAGATTTCGGATAGCTATAAAACGGCTAAAAAAGGAGATTATGATCATTTGGATAGTCTGGATACCACGCTGCACCTCACGCGTGACGACTACCTCCATCTGGCTGCACCCAAAACAAGCTGGAAAAAACAGGATCCCAAACTGGAAATCAGCAAATCTGCTCCGCCAATTCCCAAAATTGCCGATATTCTGGCTGCCCCACGTCCTCCCAAAATTGGTGAATCCCAGATTGTGTCTATCGCTGTAACCGAAGATGTGCCGCTGAAAGACGTATTAATTGAATTATCCAAGCTGGCAGATATTGATATTGAGCTGGATGCGGGTATTTCAGGGGGCATTAATTTCATCGCCAAGGATAAACCCTTTAATGAAGTGGTGGAACGCATAGCCAACCTTGCCAATCTGCGTTATACGATGCGGGGTAATGTTCTGCATTTTGAACGGGATACTCCTTATATCAAAAATTATGTCGTGGATTTCCTTAATATTGATCGTGAAACGGAAAGTTCTGTAAGCATCAATACGGGTGTTTCTTCCTCTGGCAGCAGTGGTGGTGGTGGTTCTTCCTCAAGTGGTGGAAGCTCGGGCGGCAGTTCCTCCAGTGGCGGAAGCAGCGGTGGTTCTTCGGGCGGAAGCAAAAGCAGCGGGGGTTCTTCGGGTGGCAGTAATGGTTCGGAATCCAGCATCAAAACCCACTCTTCCAGTGATTTCTGGAAAGGGCTTGAAGCAGGTTTGCAACAGATTCTGGCTCGCAATGAAGTGACCAAAGTTTCTGCCAATACCTTACAGGCGGATTCTGCTGCTCCACAGCCATCTTCCGCTCAGGCAGCTTCGCAACCCGCAGACAGCAAAGCTGCTGCAAGTGGAGTTGGCAATAATACAGTGGCTCCTGCTATAGGTAAAAACGGCACTTCCTATACCATCAATCGTCAGGCAGGTGTATTGACGGTTAATGCCACTTCCAAACAGCATGATCTGATTGAGCTTTACCTGGAAGAACTGAAGAAAACCGCTTCCTCACAGGTGCTGATTGAAGCCAAAATCATTGAAGTGGATTTGAATGATCAATATGCCAGCGGTGTGAACTGGGAGGCAGTAGGGTTAAAACTGGGGTCATCCATCAATATTTCTACGGTGTTCAGCTCTGCACTTCCCGTTCCTGCCAATAGTATTTTACCCACAGGCAGTTTTGTCCAGTTGCAGTCAAACAGCAATCCTAACGATATTCTGAAACTGATGGAAGGGTTTGGAACGACGCGTACGCTTTCCAGCCCGCGTCTACATGCGATTAATAACCAGCTTTCCACCCTTACTTTTACGCAAAATCTGGTCTATTTTTCCATCAATGCCACACCGGGTACGATTACGCCTGGAACAAATGGTTCTGCTGCTACGATTACCTCCCCTACTTTTACGAGTTCTTCCAATACGGTTCCTGTGGGTATTTTGATGACATTAATGCCTTCTATTGACAAGAAAAACAATGAAGTAACACTCTCGGTTCGCCCCACCCTTACCAGCAAAATAGCCGATGTGGTAGATCCTGCCTTTGATTTGGAAGCGGCTATTATTGCATCCAGTGGCACGGTTTCAAGCAGCCTTGCAACGACGTTAAGCAACCTGCACAATCTTATCCCTGTGATTCAGGTGCGTGAGCTGGATTCCACCCTGAAACTTAAAAGCGGGCAAACGATGGTGATTGGCGGGTTAATGCAGCAGGAAGCCAATGATCTGGATTCAGGCGTTCCTTTTGCCAGTTCTGTTCCCGTCCTTGGCAGCCTGTTTAAGAATGTTTCCAAAGCCACGCATAATAAGGAGCTGGTTTTACTGATTAAGGCAACCATTGTGGATAACAGGGGATCGCTCAATAATACAGATAAAACCATTTTCAACAAATTTTCCGAAGACCCAAGACCCGTTTCTTTTTAGGATAGCCAAGCGTATGTTCACCAATGTAAAATATGTTATTATTACTGCCCTGCGTGACTGGCTGTTTTCCATCCTGATTGCAGCGGTGCTTCTGGTGACGCTTATTGCCAATTTTCTAGGCAACACTGCCCTGATTGAAAATCATGAAATGGGGTTGGCGTTTGCCAGTAGCGTAGTGCGTATCATCATTATTACGGGTATTATCCTTTTTTCCTGTTTCCATATCCGCAATGCGTTTGATACCAAGGAAATTGATGTCTTTCTCTCGCGTCCCATTACCCGCAAAAACCTCATTATTTCCTACTGGTTAGCACTTTCTGTGGTGGCTTTCCTGCTGGTGGTTCCTTCCGTTTTACTGGTGGCACTCAATACGGTACTTACCTGGAAAGGATTTTTCATCTGGTCAGGGGCGTTTCTGTTTGAATGTGTACTGGTGGTGGCATTTTCCGTATTTTTTGCCTTTACCTTTAACAGTACCGTCACTGCCGTGCTTGCCAGTGGCTGTTTTTACATCCTCACCCGCATGATTGGATTTTTCACCGCACTGGCGGAGGATGATACGGGTATCCATGCTACTTTATGGCAAAAAACCACAATGATTTTTTCTCTGGCTGTTCCCCGTCTGGATCTTTATGCCCGCAGTGATCTCCTCATTTATGGTACTGCCAATAATGAATTTATCCCTCTGGTCAGCACCCAGATTGCCATCTTTATTCCGCTTATTATTCTATTATCCACCCTTCATTTCTCACGCAGGCAATTTTAGGCTATGGTAAAGTCCTTACGCAGTAATATGTTATTAGTGGTTTTTGTCTGTTTTCAGGTAATCTTCTGGAGCCAGACCCGAGCCAGACTGCCCGATATGGGAATTGTGCCTGATGTGCCTGGCAGAACTGCCGTCAAAGCCCTTTCGTTTGGTGATGAGGAATTTTATTTCCGCCTGCTTACCCTGGATATTCAAAGTGCAGGGGATACATTCGGGCGTTTTACCGAACTCTATAAATATGATTTCAAAAAACTCTATGCCTGGTTTATCCTGCTGGATTCACTGGATAATGAGTCCGATTATGTGCCGTTTATTGCCAGCTATTATTACAGCCAGACCCAGCATGTTCAGGATGTCAGGTATGTGGTGGATTATCTTTACCAGCATTCTGCTTCGCGTCCTGAGAAGAAATACTGGTGGCTGGCACAGGCAGTTTATCTCGCACAGCATAAATTGCAGGATAAGGATCTGGCGATTAAAATGGCACTACCGCTTGAAAAAGCTGATAATGCTCCTTTTTGGGTGAGGCAGCTCCCTGCTTTCGTGCATGAATCACGCGGGGAAATGGCAGATGCCCTGCGTATTATTGAGCATATTCAGGCAAATTCCAAAAATATTCCTGAAGGCGAGCTGCATTTTATGAAATATTTTGTGGATGAGCGTATCAAGCGACTGGAAAAACTGCAAAATGAAGCTGAAAAGCCCAAGCAGTAATATGCCACACTCCATCCAATGCCGTGTATATTACGAAGATACCGATGCGGGAGGGATTGTCTATTACGCCAATTACCTGAAATTTGCCGAGCGGGCAAGAACCGAATGGTTACGCCGACTTGGCATAAATCAGTCTCAGCTAACGAAGGAATATGGTATTTACTTCGTAGTGAGGAAGGTAGAAAGTGATTTTCCAGGCTCCGCACGCCTTGATGACCTCTTAACCATAGAAACACACTTGCAAGAAGCGACAAAAGTGCGTATGAGAATGCAGCAGATAATAAAACGAGACGCTAAAACGCTGGTGGAGCTGAATACAATGCTTGCCTGTATTAATACCGAAGGCAAGGTTGCAAAAATACCCGAAGCAATAAGCTATTTAATAACAAAGGAAAACATATGGTAAATACTGCGGTTGAGTCCGTGTCATCAACAGAAATGGCGGGTAGTGTAACGGCTGCTGCCCATGATATGTCCTTTTTCGGTATGTTTTTACATGCGGATTTTGTGGTACAGATTGTCATGCTGATGCTGTTGCTTGCCTCTTTCTGGTCATGGTCGATTATTATTGAGAAAATCATTGTATTTCGCGGGATTAAAAGCAAGTCTTCGCGTTTTGAAAGTGATTTCTGGGCGAGTGAGGCACTGGATAAATTCCATGAACGTATTAAAAAACGTGCCAATCATCCTATGGCAGTCATGTTTGTAGCCGCAATGGATGAGTGGTTTCGCTCGCGTATTCGTGATATTTCAGGTGCGAATTTATCCCAAAAACTGGGGATTCGTGAACGCATCAATCAGGTGATGATTGTATCTCGCAACCGTGAACTGGAAAAACTCGAAAATGGGCTAGGGTTTCTCGCAACGATAGGGGCATCTGCTCCCTTTATCGGGCTGTTTGGTACGGTACTGGGGATTATGCACAGTTTTACCGCCATTGCACAGACGAAAAATACGTCGCTGGTGAGTGTGGCTCCTGGTATTGCGGAAGCACTTTTTGCTACGGCGATTGGCTTGTTTGCTGCTATTCCTGCCGTGATTGCCTATAATAAACTTTCAGGTGAAGTCGATAAACTGGCAGGAAAATTGGAAGATTTCAGCGTGGAATTCAACATGCTGATGTCACGTCAGATTGAGGGTTAAAAAATGGGCATGTCAAGCGGTGGCGGCAGTAATGGTCGCAGAAATACACGACGCAGGGGTGGATTTTCTGAAATCAACATAACGCCTATGGTGGACGTGATGCTGGTGTTGCTGATTATTTTTATGGTAGCAGCCCCTATGCTTACCGCAGGCGTGCAGGTGGATCTGCCCAAGGCAAGCAGTCAACCTTTACAGGGACAGGACGAGCCGTTGACCGTCACGATCAAGAAAAACCGCAAAGTCTATATTCAGGAAACCCCCGTTGCGATGGACGAATTGGGAGCGAAACTGCATAAAATTGCTCATGAAAAACTGGAAACCCGCATTTTTGTAAGGGGTGACAAGGATGTAGATTATGGCAGCATCATGAAAGTGGTGGGTGAGGTAAATAGTGCGGGTTTTTCCAAGGTCGCTTTAATTACCGAGCAGCCTGCGGATAAATAGGCAACTCCAGATGAAGAAAAGCCAGATATATTCACTCCTTCTGCATCTTGTGATGCTATTGCTGTTGATATTTGGACTGCCTGATTTTATGCACCGTAAAATTGAACCTGAACCCGTCGCCATTTCCGTGGAAATATTGCCCGTTTCGCAAAAAAGCAATGTAAAACCACAGGAAGAACAGCCTGAACCCGAAAAGAAAGTGGTAGAGCAGAAACCTGTAGAGAAAAAACCCACTCCGCCTGCTACCAAAGCAGTGGAAAAACCGCCCGAGCCTGAAAAAGTAATGCCACAGGAAATAGCAAAAAAAGAAGACGTGAAAATTCCTGAAAAGCCCAGGGAGATTGTCAAGCCACAGCCTCCCAAAAAAATCGAGCCTCCGAAAAAGCCCGAACCTCCCAAAAAAGAAAAGCCTAGGGATGAAGATCTCGAAAGCATTTTAAATAGCGTGAAAGAGACAGCGAAAACGGAGCCAGCAGAAAAGCCAAAGCCCAACACCGCTCCCAAAAAGCAGGCAAAAGCAGAATCACAGAATTATGATGATTCCGCTCCGCTTTCCATGAGCGAAAAAGACGGTATTATCCAGCAGATTCAGCGTTGCTGGAATGTACCAGCGGGTGCAAAGGATGCTGATAGCCTCATTGTGCCGCTTCACATCGAATTAACGCAGGACGGAACCGTCACCAAGGTAGAGTTATCAGGCGAAAGCAGCCGTTATCATTCCGATTCCTTCTTCAGGGCAGCAGCGGACTCCGCCATGCGAGCCGTGCGTAAATGCAGCCCGCTGAAAAACCTTCCTGCTGAAAAATACGGCAACTGGCAGGTGATGGAGCTGAATTTCAACCCCAAGGATGCACTCTAAAAAAATCTTAATGCTTTTTGCGTTATATTCACATTATTGTAACAATCTTTTGCTATGGTATATATTATAGGCTCACATAAAGAAGTATGATATGGTAACGGAACGGGAAAAAAAAGAGCAAGCGGAAAAAATAGCATCGGGCATGATCTCTGCTGAGGGTGAACTGTTGGGTATTCCTGTACCTAAAGAAGCACTGCTTGCCATTTCACCTTTTTTAAATAAACTGGTATCCGTTGCATCCGAGCATGGTGCAAAATTTATTGAACAGCATTTAGGGGGACTGCTACAAAGTTTAAATGTTTCCCAGGCACAACCTATTGCAAAATATACAGGGCTGGCATTTGCATATGCGTTACCTTTTGCAGGAAATATAGGACAGGTAGTAAAAACTGCAAGACAACATAATGAAAATTATAATGAATTTATCAAATCTATCGCTCCTGTACTGGAAGCCCATAATAAGGCAGATGGCACTAACATGTTTTCCATTAATGCCATGTTCTGTAAATGCAAGCCTGAAAATGCCATGATCGCACACAGCACGAATATTCTTAATGAATATTCTATTGGTAGATGCAAGCAGAATGTCGCTAATTTGCCAAATGCTATTTTGCAAACGCTCCTCACTACGGTTAAAAATAATCTTGCTGATGTACGACATGGAAAAAATCAAGACCCTAATGCAGACAAACAGGTGCAGATAGACAAACTGACAAAGACCAGTAACCTGTTAGAGGATTGGGGTGGTGCTTTCGTAGGTATGGTAACAGGATTTTTCGGTGCAGGGGTAAAGGTAAATGATCCTGAAAAAGCCATAGCTGCCAGTGCCATGGGCAGCGTATCTAAAATTGAAACCTACATCAAAACCAATGGTCTAACCACCCTAAGCCGTCCTGCCGAACGCTCGGAGCTGGATGAATTAACCAAACTGGTAAAAGAAACCTTTGAACGCTTTCAAAAAGAGCAAAATGAAACGGCTTGGTCAAAACCTGTTTTAGAGAAAATTTCCGCTTTGGTGGCGAGTGAATTGATAGAGGGAGAGCTGGCAGCACCATCCCTGATTTATCTGATTGGAGATAGGAAATTCAATGATCTGCCCGAAAAATATGCCCATAAAAAAACCATGCTGGCGGGTGATGATGAAAAAGAAATAAAAGCAGAGCTGGCATCATGGCTTAAATCGCACGTTCAGGAGATTGTACAGGAGGAAACAAAGATTTTTTCCAAAGGTACGCTGGTAGATGTGGACGCTTTTATGAAGAATGTCAGCTATGATCTGGCTACTATTAAAGACTATGATGAATATGCGATTGCTTTTCACCCACGCTCCGTTCTGCTGGCAGCGGGACTTTCGGAAGAAGAAATCACTAGGTTTGAGCCTATCCAGAAACAGGCGATGATTGAGCTGGTGCAGGCTGGCTTTGAATATGTTGCTGCAATGCCAAAGGATCATCTGGAAGAGATTGGCTATGATAAAAAGTCTATTGATTTAATTTGTGATTTGGCAGAAAACCCTGATAAAGTTTCTCAGATGTTTGAGTCGAATCGTGAGCGAACAGTTGGATTGGTGCGTAATGCCATATTCAGTGAAAAGCCAGAAAAATGGGTGGACTATCTTGAATCTCGTCAAAAGTTCTCTATGACTAAAGACGAAAATGGTAATGTAAAAACACATCTTGATAAAGTCAAGCATTCCAAAAGCCCTGAAGCTGTACATACGCATTAAGCCGATGAATAGACTTTCTACTCGCAAACATTATGCTTTTGCCACACTGGCAGGGATGCTGGCAGCATTGACGCTGCCTCCTCTTTACCTTGTTTTCCTGTTATTTCCTGCTTTTTCGCTGTTATACCTGCTTATTAACCAGCCCATTTCCAAACGAAAAGCATTTTTCACGGGCTGGTGGTGGGGGATGGGGTATTTCACACCCTCTCTCTATTGGATTTGTATTTCCCTTTACGTTGAACCAGAGAAATTCGCCTGGCTTACGCCCTTTGCCCTGCTTGGGCTGCCCTCCATACTGGGTATTTATATCGGACTGGCAACCCTAGCCAGCCACCTGATTTTCAAAAAGAAACCACTTCCTGAGGTGCTAAAAGTCCTCATCTTTGCGGTAATGCTCGGATGTGCTGAATATGTAAGAGGGCATTTATTTACGGGCTTCCCGTGGAATCTCATTGGCTATTCCATGAGTTTTTCGGACATTAGCATCCAGTCAGTGAAGTTTGGCGGGATTTATGGGTTAAGTGTTATGGTGATAGTGCTTTCCACCCTGCCCGCTCTCTATTTTACTACTAAAAACTGGCTTATTCCCAATCTTGCGGGAGCTATCATCATCATTGCCTACGGTGTTTTTGGCACTCTGACGCTACAGTCTCACCCTACCCATTTCAGCCAAATAAAACTCCGCCTTGTGCAGGGAAATATTCCGCAAACTGCCAAAATGACGGCACAACATGCGATGGAAGGGTTGAAAAAATATCGGGATTTAAGTATTTCACAGCCACTTGAGGGAATAGCTGCCGTGATCTGGCCTGAAGGAGCAATTCCTTATTATGTCGCTTCACATCAAAACATAAATCAGCAGCTCGTAAAAGATTACCCTGGGAACACCCTGTTACTGGCGGGAGGACTGGGAGGGTTGGATGATGCACAGCATTGGCAGACCTGGAATAGCCTGTTTGTGCTGGATAATGCAGGCAACATAAAAGCAACCTATAACAAGCATCATCTTGTGCCGTTTGGTGAATATATCCCCTTCCGCAATATCTTACCACTGGAAAATATTGCAGGCGGACATGGGGATTTTGAAGAGGGCAAGGGAGCAGATACCATACAGCTAGCCACCCTTCCGCCTTTCAGCCCGCTTATCTGTTACGAAGCCATTTTTCCCGAAATTGCCACGGATCATTTGCATAAAGCAAAATGGCTGTTAAATATTACCAATGATGCGTGGTTTGGAACCAGCTCAGGCCCTTACCAGCATCTGGCAATGGCAAGAATGCGAGCAGTGGAAAACCACCTTCCCCTTGTGCGGGTAGCGAATACGGGTGTTTCTGCGATTATTGACCCGATGGGGCGGGTGGTTGCTACCTTACCACTTAATCATACTGGATTGCTGGATTATTATTTGCCAGATGCGGAGTGATTATTTGTTTAGTTCCACAATCTTATGGTATAATCTATCATAAAATCATGGAGGTAAATTTATGGGAAGTATATTGCATTTTAATGCCAAGACAACGCCTAAAATCCGAAAAGAAATACAGGACTCTGAAGCGAGCATCGCAACGTTAGCGAAGCATCATAATCTGAACCCGAAAACGATTGTGAAATGGCGGAAAGCTGCTCGTGTTTTGGATAACCGCTCTGGTCCTAAATTGCCAAAGAGCGTGTTATCCACATCCGAGCAGGAGGTGGTATGCGAATTTCGTCGTGTAACAAAACTGCCATTGGATGATGTTTTCCTTGCCTTGCGAGATAAAATTCCTGCATTGACAAGAAGCAATCTGCATCGTTGTCTGAAACGTAACGGTTTGAATATCCTTCCAAAAGAAGATGAGGGAGAGCTGAAGAGCAAGAAGCAATTCAAAGATTACGAACCTGGTTTTGTGCATATAGACATCAGCGAAGTGCGGGTAGGAAAAGAGAAAATCTACCTGTTTGTAGCGATAGACCGTTGTACAAAATACGTCTATGCCGAACTGCATCCTCAGATGACACAAGAAATTGCCTGTGCTTTCCTGAAACACTTTATTGCTGATTATCCCTGTAAAATCAGCAAGATACTTACCGATAATGGCAGCCAGTTCACCTATCAGTTACTGGCAGAACATCTGCGTCCCAAAAAGATGCACCCCTTTGATGTAATTTGTCAGGAAAACAATATAGAACATAGACTTACCAAATTCCGCCACCCGTGGACGAACGGACAGGTGGAAGTCACTAACCGTATCCTCAAAAAAGCCACCACTAAAACCTATCATTATGAGAACGTGGAAGAATTAAAGCACCATCTCATGACGTTCCTGCTCTATTATAGCCTCAAAAGACCGCTAAAGTCCTTGAAATATAAATCGCCCTACGATATATTAATCCAATATTATGAAAAAGACCAAACCAAGTTTCATTCTAATCCATGCCATAAGATTATGGGACTGAACAATTATTCCACTTCACAGGCACCACATAAAACAACCCCGCCACCAGCACCGCATATCCCACATAAAGGGCAATAAACACCCAATGCGGCAGAGAAAAGAAAAACAGGCGGTGCAGCAAGTCGGCAATCAATCCCTCCTGTTCATATCCCGTTTCACCTGCTGCAATACGCAACTGGTTTTCCCATATCGTCAGCGGGCAATCCATACCAATAACAGACTCAAACGCCACAAAACCAATCATCAACAAATGCAAAAAGCGAAACCACGGATTTTTCACCCACTTCCATTTTGCTATGCCACCTGCAATCGTTAAAGGCACTGCCAGCACGACAAAACTGATAAAAAGCCCATGTATGACCAAAATAATATCAGCAAGCAAGAGCATCAAAACGCACTCCAGGAAAGCCCCAGCAACACATTCGTCACCCTGTCTTCATTCCCAAATGGCAGCAGGCAACTACGGTATTTAACGATTTTGTGCTTATCATTAATAAACTGCCCCTCATCTTCCATCGGAATTTTCTGTTCCATCACCAGATCCATTTTGGTGACAATTTTGGTAGCAGGAAAATTGGCGATTTTACTGGAAAGTATTTCTCCCGTCATGTCTTTTCCCACCGCTTCTTTGATACTGGAACCCATATATAAAAACGTGTAACGGTGCTTTTTATCTAACGAATTGGTGGAAATTTCCGCACTCCACCAACAGCAATTCCCAATCACATCTGCCAATGCACTCCCGTTAAAGCGTTCAAATTTGGGTAAGGGTGAGTCCTTACGCAAACTATCCCAATAGACTTGCAGGCGTTTCGTCAGACGTTTATCGTGCATATACCTAAAAATTTTAGTTGAAATACTATGTTGTACGTCTATTCTATGACGCATTATGACAAATATAAAAGAAAAATATTACCAAACCGTTGATGCCAACCCCGATTTTTCGGCATTAGAGGAAAAAATACTATCCAACTGGAAAAAAGAAGGCATTTTTGCTGATTCGGTAGAGGGGCGTGCAGGGCAGCAGGATTATGTCTTTTATGACGGCCCTCCCTTTGCTAATGGCTTGCCGCATTACGGGCATTTGCTTACGGGCTATGTCAAGGACGTATTTGCCCGTTACCAGACGATGCGGGGCAGGCATGTAGAGCGGCGTTTTGGCTGGGACTGCCACGGGTTGCCCGCAGAAATGGGATCGGAAAAAGAGCTGGGTATTTCGGGCAGGGTAGCCATTACCGACTTCGGTATCGCGAAATTTAACGAACATTGCCGCACCTCCGTGATGAAATATACACAGGAATGGGAATATTACGTCACCCGTCAGGCACGCTGGGTGGATTTTGAAGGTGGCTATAAAACGATGGATACCCACTATATGGAATCCGTCATCTGGGCGTTTAGTGAGTTGTATAAAAAAGGCCTGGCTTATGAAGCCTATAGGGTGATGCCTTATAGCTGGGCAGCGGAAACCCCGCTTTCCAACTTTGAAACACGGCTGGATAATGCTTACAGGGAGCGGGAAGATAAGGCGATTACGGTAGCGTTTGAGTTGAATGAACGTCCGAAAAATGCCCCTGAAGCAGAGAAATATTTTATTCTGGCTTGGACAACTACCCCTTGGACATTGCCTAGTAATCTGGCTTTGGCGGTGAATAAAAACGTAACTTATATTTGTCTTATGTATAACAAATCTTGTTATATTTTTGCAGAAGGTGAAGATAATGTTGCTAAGTTCAGAGCAATACTTGACAATAGTGGAAAAGATATACCTTATCCAGATTATACTGATGGAATAGAGTACAAATACAATGATGAAATAGTATATAAAAAAATTCGTGGTTATGAACTTCATCATCTCACTTATAAGCCCCTTTTCACTTACTTTGAAAATCACAAAAACTCTTTTCGTATCCTCCACGATTCCTTCGTAACCGACGGCGACGGCACAGGCATAGTCCATCTCGCTCCTGGTTTTGGGGAAGACGATCAACGTGTATGTGAAGCAAACGGCATTGAGTTAGTATGTCCCGTCAATGAAGCAGGCAGGTTCACGGACGCTATCAAAGATATAGAAGGCTTAAGCCTCAAAGGCATGAACGTACTGGAAGAAAATGTTGAAAAATACAAGTTTGGTGAAGCCAATGAACGCATCATTAAGTATCTTGATAAAGTTAAGAAGCAGCTTGTCAGGCAAGAGACAATCAAACATAATTACCCCCATTGCTGGCGTACTGACAAGCCATTGATTTATAAAGCCGTTCCAAGCTGGTATATTGAAGTCACACAGTTTAAAGAGAGAATGGTAGAACTCAACCAGCACATTAACTGGATTCCTGATAATGTCAAAAACGGGATATTTGGTAAATGGCTGGAAAATGCCCGTGATTGGTCAATTTCCCGCAATCGTTTCTGGGGAACGCCACTTCCTATCTGGAAAAGCAAATCTGGCAACATCAAGGTATTTGGCAGTATTGCTGAACTTGAAAAAGCCAGCGGACAAGTCATCAAAGACCTGCACCGCCCTTATATTGACGAAGTCGTCATTTATGAAAACGGCGAGGAATTTAGACGGGTAGAAGACGTATTTGACTGCTGGTTTGAGTCCGGCTCCATGCCTTACGCCCAAGCCCATTATCCTTTTGAAAATAAAGACTGGTTTGAAACGCATTTCCCCGCTGATTTTATCGTGGAATATGTAGCACAAACAAGAGGTTGGTTTTATACGCTCATGGTGCTTTCGACTGCCCTGTTTGATAAACCGCCCTTCCTGAACTGTATCTGTCACGGCGTGGTGCTGGACGATAAAAAGCAGAAACTTTCCAAACGCTTGAATAATTATGCCGACCCCAAAGACCTGTTTGATACGTACGGAGCTGATGCCCTCCGCTGGTTCATGATGTCCTCGCCCGTCATGCGGGGTAGTGAGTTATATATTGATAAAGAAGGCAAATTTATTCGTGACGTGGTGCGTCTGGCGATAAAACCTATCTGGAATGCCTATAATTTCTTCTGCCTCTATGCCAATGCGGACGGCGTGAAGGGGGAATATGATGTGACTTCCGAAAACATCATGGACAGGTATATTTTAGCCAAATGCAAAATTGCCGTGGAAGCAGTGCAGAAACATCTCGATGCTTACGATACGCCTAACGCCTGTGAAGCGATTTCCGCCTTTTTTGAAGCCCTTAATAACTGGTATATCCGCCGCAGCAAGGAACGCTTCTGGAAAGAAACGCATGATACAGACAAACAGGCAGCCTATAATACGCTTTATACCGTGTTGAATATTATGTGTGGTGCTGCTGCCCCTTTATTGCCTTTGGTAACGGAAGAAATTTACACGGGACTTACAGGTAAAAAATCCGTGCATCTGGCTGATTTTCCTTATGTAGCAACATGGCAGAATGATGCTGATTTAATCAGTCAAATGGATACTACCCGTGATGTCTGTAACGCAGCTTTG
>Ga0116226_10000043_pt1 | contig 82745 bp, 79 predicted proteins | sample S1TSphfallax_FD_89692 | JGI IMG/M metagenome (GOLD analysis project Ga0116226, IMG submission 89692) | Host-associated microbial communities from peat moss isolated from Minnesota, USA - S1T2_Fa - Sphagnum fallax MG | ecosystem: Host-associated > Plants > Peat moss > Unclassified | place: USA... | reverse complement strand
CGCGCCGGTGTGGGACGTGACGGTGTTCACCAAGAACCGCGACCGGCTGCTGGAGGGCGAGATTGCCCGCGGCTTTCTGGTCAGCTTGCTGGCCGATCCGCAGGTCACACCGCTGCTGTCGTCCGAGCACTTCTCAGTCGATGGCACGTTGATTGAAGCCTGGGCCCAGCATGAAGAGCTTCCGCCCGAAGGACGGCAGCGGCGAGCCACCAGCCCCAGGCCGCAACGCCGAGCATGATTTTCATGGCGAAAAGCGTGGCAACGCCACGCATGCTTCGACGACCGACCCTGACGCGAGGCTGTTCCGCAAATCCTCCGGCCAGCCTGCCCAACTTTGCCATATGGGCCATTTGCTGATGGAGAACCGCCATGGTCTGGTGGTGGACGCGCGCCTGACCCACGCGACCGGCACCGCAGAGCGAGAGGCGGCTGCCAGCATGCTAGAGCATCATCCGACCGCACGGGGTTATCCGTCGGATGAGGATGCTCGCCAAAACAAAGAGCTAGAGCATTTTCCGAACGACTGCACTGACCCGACGCGATCGGAAAATGCTCTAGGCGATCTTCCGGCCGGTGGCCGCGTCACCGTGGGCGGCGACAAACTCTTCGATACACAGGACTTCGTTGCCGAGATGCGCCGGCTAGATGTCACGCCGCACGTCGCCCAGCATACCAACGCCCGCCGTTCAGCCATCGATCGCCGCACCACGCGCCATGCCGGCTACGCGGTCAGCCAACGCATCCGCAAACGTATCGAGGAGGCATTTGGCTGGATGAAAACCGTGGGCGGCTTGCGCAAGACACGCCATCGCGGCACCGCGCGGGTCGGCTGGCAATTCATCCTTACGGCCGCAGCCTACAATCTTGTGCGCATCCCCAAGCTACTTGCGACCTGATCGACGCCCGGACTCCGTCCGAAGTTCGGAAAATACCCCCAAAACAGCTCAATGAAGGCTAACAAAGACCTTTCTAGCCGACCCAATACGCTCACGAACACCGGCAAGAAGAGCAAAGTCCTCGCTTTTTCCGCAGCCTGCTAGTTTCCTGCCCCCGAACTTCGCCATTCTTCACGGCGGGCGTAGGGATAAGCAGGCCACTGACAATCAAGAGCTCGTGTCCCTATTCCAACCGTATTTCAATGCAAAGAACTTCGGAAGCGGGACACTTTGTCGATGCCGCCGCTCTCTTCTCCCCCCCCGTGTGGGCAGGGTAGGGCATTGGTGGGGGGCTCTCGGCATCAGTCATTCAATTCGGCCGCTGGTATCACTCCGCCTCCAGTTTTGCGCGCGCCTTGGCGAGCGCTTCGCACTCCGAGGCGGGCGGGGAGGGCTCCTGCAAATCCATTGCCTCCAACGCTTCGATGATCGCTTCCGCCACGATCAGGTGGGCGAAGGGCTTGTTATCGGCGGGGATGATATACCAGGGTGCTTGTGGCGTGGCGCTGCCCGCAATCGCCTCCTCATAAGCTTCCTGATAGGCTGGCCAGAATGCGCGCTCCCGCAAATCGGCCGCGCTGAATTTCCAGTTCTTGTGCGGTTCGTCGATCCGCGACAGAAACCGCCGCTTCTGCTCCGCCTTCGACAGATTGAGGAATATCTTGATCACCGAGGTGCCCTGGTGCGCCAGATATTTTTCGAAATTGACGATATCCTCCAGGCGGTGCTTCCAGAATTTCTTGCCGCGGCAGGGATCGGGTAGCTTCAGATTATCCAGCAGCTCCGGATGCACGCGACAAATCAGCACGTCCTCGTAATGGCTTCGGTTGAAAATGCCAATCCGGCCGCGCATCGGCGCCTGCGCATGGATACGCCACAAAAATCCGTGCAGCAGATCAACCGGCCCCGGCTGCTTGAACGACGCAACATCCACCCCCTGGGGGTTCACGCCGGTCATCACATGCTTGATCGTGCCATCCTTGCCGGCGGCATCCATCGCCTGCAGCACCACCAGCAAAGACCAGCTTTCCGCCGCGTAAAGCCTGGTCTGCAACTCCGATAACCGGGCCACGCCATCGGCAAGCGTCGCCTCGATCTCGGAGGCGTCGATCAGCCCCTGCCCCCGATCCGCCGGGTCGTGATTTTTCAGGGTAAAACCCTCGCCGTCGGTCACCCGGTAGCGATCGAGCAGTTTGGCGACGTGTTTGCGCTTCATGCTTGCGTCCGTTTCACCGCGAGCGGCCCGGAGGCCTGGCAGGTGGGCATCATCTCGATCCGGTTGATGTTCACATGGCGCGGCAGGCGCACCACCCAGGAAATGGCTTCCGCGATATCCTCGGCCGTCAACGGCTCGGTGCCCTGGTAAAGCGAAGCCGCCTTCGCCTCATCACCGCCGAACCGGATGTTTGAGAACTCCGTGCCGCCGCAGAGGCCCGGCTCGATATCGCTTACGCGCACCTGCGTGCCCACCAGATCGGCCTTCAGGTTCAGCGTGAACTGTTTGGCAAATGCCTTGCTGGCGCCGTAGACATGTCCGCCCGGGTAAGGATAGCTGCCGGCCGTGCTACCTAGATTCACCACATGGCCTCGGTTCCGCGTGACCATGCCGGGCAGCAGCGCCCGGGTCATGTGGATCAGCCCGGTCACGTTGGTGGCAACCATGCGGTCCCAGTCGGCCACCGAGGCCTCCTGCGCGGGGCCCATGCCCAAGGCCAAGCCCGCATTGTTCACCAGCACATCCACCTCCCGCCAGCCATCCGGCAGGTTGCCGGGCAGCGCGTCGGTCGCCGCCGCGTCCGTCACGTCCAGCTGGAAGGGCAGCAGCGAGTCGCCCAAGTTTTCGCGCAGTGCCTCCAGCCGCGCCAGGCGCCGCCCGGTGGCGATAACCCTGAAACCGTCGGCCACCAGGCGGCGGGCGATCGCCGCCCCAAAACCGGCGGTGGCGCCGGTGATCAGGGCGGTGTCGCTCATGCGAGCTCCAGCTCCACGGTGATGTTGTTCCGCGTGGCCTTTGAATAGGGGCACACTTCGTGGGCCTTGTGCATCAGCGCCTCTGCGGTCTCCCGGTCAAGCCCGTCGATCTGCGGCTTCAGCTTTACGCTGATGCTGTAATCATGGCCGTCCACGTGCAGCGTCACTTCCGCGGTTACGTGCACCGCCTCCGGCTTCAGCTTGCCGGCGCCGGCCACGGCCATGATGGCCCCGCCGAAGCAGGCGGAGTAGCCGGCAGCGAACAGCTGCTCGGGGTTGGTGGCGTTGGGCTTATTGGATCCGGGCATGGCGAGGTCGAGCTTCAACACCCCGTCTGAACTTTCGACATGGCCGTTGCGGCCGGCTTTGGTGGTGGCGATCGCGGTGTAGGCCATGGCTAGCTCCTCTGTTGCGACGCGGAGGTGGGCAGCCGGAGGGCGAATGGCCAGGGGCTCCGTCGCTTTGCCGACAACTCGTGAACGGCGCATGCGCGCGTAGCCGCCCTCCAGTTCAGGAGGTTTCAGGCAACACTGCGTCATTTTTAGCGCGAATTCCGATAAGCTATTGAAATAATGCACCCTAGTCGTTTGGTTCAGTGCTGTAGTCACGCCGGACTGCTCAGCAAATTAGCCGGGGCCGGATCAAACTGCATTTGTTTTGCGCAGTTTCGGTCTGAGCCTGTCACAATGGAACACCGGCCGTCGCAATACTTCTGGACAGCGTAGTTTTTCCTTACATATTGTCGGATAGCCAAAAAAGCCGGGGGGCTCGCAACAATGTACGGGCTGATTAAACGCGGCGTTACGCTGCTGTATCTACATGGCCGAAGCGCGCGTGGTGCGCGGACGTCGATCCTGAATACTGAATTCATTCAGGCAAGGCTTTATCCGGCGCGCACGGCGTGCCTGGTTGTCGCAGCGGTGTGTTTGCCGGTGCAGTCCTTTGCCGGCGACGTCGTTCGCACGCCCGTTCTGGGCAGCGATTTTCCGATCGCCGCAGCCGTAACGGTGCCTGCCGGCAGCGACACGGTCTATGTAAGCGGCGCACTTGGATCGCAGATCGACAAATCGTTGCCCAAGGATAATCGCGCTGCCTATGGCGATACCGAAGCGCAAACGCTGAGTGCTCTCTCCAACATCAAGGGCACACTCGCCCGACTGGGCCTTGGCATGGGCGACATCGTGAAGATGACCATCTTCATGGCCGGCGACCCTGATAAGGGCGGCAAGATGGACTTCGCCGGCATGATGAAATCCTACAGAAGATTTTTCGGCACGCCGGATCAGCCGAATTTGCCCGCCCGCAGCGCTTTCCAGGTGGCCGCACTCGCAGCCCCTTGGGCGCTGATCGAAATCGAAGTGATCGCCGCGAAAACGCACTGAGTTTCCGACACGGACCGGCATGGCCCGTTGGGCCATACCCATCGAGGAGAGAAAAAGTTGAAGATTTCTAGGATAACCGTTGCCACGCTCGGCGTTCTGGCGCCAATGGCCCTGCAGGCGCAAACCGCCCCTGCGCCGTCTGCCACTGCCACCGTGGCGGATGCCGCCCCACCGCCGGCCGGCCCAACCGAAGATGTGATCGTCACCGGCACGCGTCAGCAGGGCCGCACCAAGCAGCAGAGCCCTGCACCGGTTGACGTGATCAGCGCCGCCGATCTGCAATCCACTGGCGAACAGAACGTTTTTGATGCGCTCAACAAGGTTCTGCCCTCGCTCGATCTGCCGCCGGTTGGCTTCGATACCGCCGGCAACGTGAGGGCAATCCGCCTGCGCGGCCTTTCGCCCGATGATGTGCTGGTGCTGATCGATGGTAAGCGCCGCCATGTATCGGCCAACATCAACGCTGATGTCGGCCCGGTCGGCGGATCGGACCCTGTCGATCTCGACATGATCCCGATCAGCCTGATCGACCATGTCGAAGTTCTGCGTGACGGTGCGGCCGCCCAATATGGTTCGGACGCGATCGCCGGCGTGGTCAACATCATCCTGAAACATGCCGATCACGGCGGCAGCGCCTACGCGCAGGAGGGCGCCACCTATGTTCAGGACGGTTTTACGAACAACCTCGGCAGCAGCATGGCCACGTCGCTCGGCGGCAACGGCTACTTCGATCTGGGCGCCGACTACACCTATCACGATCACACCAATCGCGACGGAATTTTCCCCGGCGTTACCGGCCCCAACGGCACCGGCACGCAGCTGACGACGCCTTTCACGGTTCCCAACCCTAAGACGATCAGCCAGATCGAGGGCGATCCGCGCAAGAATGTGGCCGATGTTGGCTACAACACCGCTTACACGGTCAGTCCGGCCCTCGAGGTGTATTCCTTCGCCACCTATGCCTATCGCCACTCCGAATCGTTCGAGAACTATCGCGATCCGAACACCAGCGGAACCTTCGTGCCGGCCGGCATCACGCCGAGCACGCCATTTGGCAACCTGACCGCGTTCGGTCTGTATCCGAATGGTTTCGAGCCGGTCGAGGCGACCAATGAAGACGACTACGCCGGCACGGTCGGCTTCAGGGGCGATTTGCCCGACGATTGGCACTATGACCTCAGCACCACCTATGGCGCCGACGTCATAAATCTTTCTACCATTGCCTCGATCAACACCGACTACCTGCACGCATTCGGTATTTCACCCACGTCATTCCACGACGGCGAATTCAATGATTCGGAATGGACCACCAACCTCGATTTCAATAAGCCGATCGATCTCGGGTTCTTCGCCAAGCCGCTGAGCATCGCCTTCGGCGGAGAATTCCGACGCAACACCTATCAGCTGGAAACGGGTGACTTTCCATCGACCTATGGCGGTGGCGCGCAAGCCTACCCGGGTTTCACCGCGGCGAGCGCAGGCTATTACGAGCGCACCAACGAAGCCGTCTATATCGACCTCAACACGAACCCGATCGAACATTGGCAGGTCGATCTCGCCGGCCGCTTCGAGCATTATAGCGACGTGAAGGATACCGAAACCGGCAAGTTCACCACCCGCTACGACTTCACCCCGCAATTTGCCGTTCGCGGCACCATCAGCAACGGTTTCCGTGCTCCCTCGCTGGCGCAGGAAGGATTTGCGGCTGTCAATGTGGGCCCAACGACGGCCGACGGCCAATTCCCAGTCGACTCGGCGGCCGCAAAATCGCTTGGCGCGGTGCCGCTCAAGCCGGAGCGCTCGCAGAATTATGAGGTGGGCATCGTCGCCGAACCGATCGACCGCATGCATGTCGCGGTTGATCTGTACCGGATCGACATTCGCGACCAGATCGTCGATTCGGGCCTGATCGGTGGTGCCGCCGCCATCTCCGCGCTGCAGCTCAGCGGCCTGCTGCCGCCCACCTGCTCGGCGGCCAGCGGGTGCAATGTGAATGCGCAGTATTTCACCAACGGCGTCGCCACGAGAAACTACGGTGCGGATGTCACTATCGATTACACCTCGTTCCTGGGTGATTACGGCAAGATCGACTGGCTTGTTGCCGCCAACGCGTCTTACATCAAGATCACGCATGAGGAAGCGTCCGCGCAACTCACGCCGGATGTGCTCTCGGAAATCTCCACCGACACCCCGAAGAGCAAGGTTATTCTGCAGGGCACCTACACCTACGATCAGTGGAGTTTCATGACGCGCGTCACCCGCTACGGCCAATCGGTGGAAGTGCTTGCCGACGGCAACAGTGGCAGCACGCCCTATACGGCCAATCGCAACGCCCCAGCCTGGATCGGCGATATCGAGATCGGCTACAAGATCACGCCGGAAATCAAATTCACCGTCGGCGCCAACAATTTTACGGACAAATACGCCGACCACACGACTGTCGAGTCCCGCTACCACAACGCAGTCGAATACATTCCGTCCTCGCCATGGGGCATCGACGGCGGCTTCTACTACGGGCGCCTTTCCTATAACTTTGGCGCGCCTCCGCCGCCGCCGCCGCCGCCGCCGCCTGCGGAAATGCCGCCGCCGGTGGCCCAAGTGGTTCCGGCCCGCACCTACCTCGTGTTCTTCGACTGGGATCGGGCCGACCTCACCTCGCGGGCCAAGCAGATCGTGGCCGCTGCCGCCCAGGCCTCAACCCACGTGCAGACCACGCGGATCGAGGTGGATGGCTACACCGATCTTTCGGGCACGGCCGGCTACAACCAGAAACTCTCGGTCCGCCGCGCCCAATCTGTGCAGTCGGAACTGGTGCGTGACGGTGTGCCGGCCACCGAGATCAGCATCCACGGCTACGGCGAAAGCAACCCGCTCGTGCCCACCGCCAAGGGTGTGCGCGAACCCCAAAACCGCCGCGTCGAAATCATTCTGAAGTAAACGACTGAGTCGAGAAGGATGAATCGGATGAGTACGAATTCATCCTTCTCGATACGCCCCGAGAGAGAGAAGAGAGATGTTTTGAAGCGGATGAACACCGACAAGAAGGGATGAACACAGATGATACTGCTTTGTGTCAACTTACGCAGCGGGTGATCGGCTGTGCATTCCAGATTTCGAATAGTCTTGGCGTCGGTTTTCTTAAAAAAGTCCATGAGAACGCTCTAGCCCACGAATTGCGTAAGGCGGGCCTCGGTTTATCTCAATATCATCCCATGGCCGTAACGTATGACGGTGTCGTCCTCGGCGAATACATGGCCGATCTTTTTATTGAAAATACACTCCTGGCGGAACTGAAAACCGTCCATGTCATTTTGGACATCCATGCCGCACAATGCCTGAACTATCTGAAGGCAACAGGCCTTCCCTTATGTCTGCTCCCGAATCTCGGCACGCCACGCCCACAGATCAGGCGGATAGCCATCTTATAGTAGTGCCGCGTCTCTATCGCCTTGACGTCCCTATCTGTGTCCATCCCTTCTGAGTTGTGTTGATCCGCTTCAAAAATCTTGCTTGCGCGCTTGCCTCGACAATCAACCAAATGCTGAGCACCACCGTTGCCCTTCGCCCACCGCCTCGCCACCGAATCCGACCTAGACCACCTCCGCGCCCTCATGGCCGCCGCCATAACCCACCTCCAAAAACCCTTCCTAACCGCCGACCAAATCGAAGCCAGCCGCCAGATCATGGGGCTCGACACCCAGCTGATCGCCGATCGCACCTATTTTATCGTCCATGAAGGCGAAGCCATCGCCGGCTGCGGGGGCTGGAGCCGGCGCGCCACCCTTTATGGCGGCGACCATACCACGGGCCGCAACGCAAGGCTGCTGAACCCGGCCACCGAAGCCGCGCGTGTGCGTGCCATGTACACCGCCCCCACCTTCGCCAGGCGCGGGGTCGGCCGGCTGATCCTCGCCCTGTGCGAAAGCGCCGCCGCCGCCGAGAATTTCACGAGCGTGGAGCTTGGCGGCACCCTCTCCGGCGAACCGCTCTACACCGCCTGCGGCTATCACGTGATCGAACACATCACCGAAACCGTGCAGGGCATCGAGGTCCCACTCATCCGCATGGGCAAGGCGCTCGCGCAAAAGAGCGCATGACGCAGCCATAAGCCGACGCTAGTTTTAGCGCCATGCGCATCCTCCTCGCCGCCTGGCTGTTTTTGCCGATCGCCGCCCACGCTGCCGACCCGGCCCCCGTCGACTCACGCGAAGGCATGGTGGTCAGCGCCCAGCACCTCGCTTCCGACATTGGCGCCGCCATCCTGCGCCAGGGCGGCAACGCCGTGGATGCGGCGGTCGCGGTGGGCTACGCGCTCGCGGTAGTCTACCCCGAGGCCGGCAATCTCGGCGGCGGCGGCTTCATGACCCTGCGCCTCGCCGACGGCCACAGCACGTTCATCGATTTCCGCGAAAAGGCGCCGGGTGCGGCCACCGAAAAAATGTATCAGGACAAGGACGGCAAGGTGATCCCCGGCCTGTCGACCGAATCCTGGCTCTCCGTCGGCATCCCCGGCTCGCCCGCCGGCCTCGAATACGCGCGCGAAAAATACGGCACCATGAAGCGCGCGGCGCTGATGGCGCCTGCCATCAGCCTGGCGCGCGAGGGCTTTACCCTCGGCCAGGGCGATGCCGGCATTTTCCAGATCGCCGCCCCCATGCTCGCCAAGGATCATGAAGCCGCCCGTATCTTCCTGAAGGACGCTGCGCCGTTGCAGGAGGGCGATCGGCTGGTGCAACCCCAACTCGCCCGCTCGCTGGAGCGGATCAGCAAGGATGGCCCGGAGGCGGCGTTTTATAAGGGCCCGATCGGCGCAGCCATCGCCGAGGCCAGCCGCAAGGGCGGTGGCATTATCACCACCGCCGACCTCGCGCATTATAAGGTGCGCGAACTGCCGCCCGTGGAATGCGATTACCGGGGCTTTCACATCATCTCCGCCCCGCCGCCTAGCTCCGGCGGCGTGATGGTGTGCGAAATCCTGCAAATCCTGCAGGCCTATGATCTGAGCAAGATGGGTTTCCACTCGGCCGATGACATCCATTTCCTGGTCGAAGCGATGCGCCGCGCCTTCGCCGACCGGCGAGACCTCGGCGACCCGGATTTCGCCAAGAACCCGGTGGCCGAACTGATCAGCTCCGCCCACGCGGATAAGCTTCGCGAAACAATCGATCCGCTGCGCGCTACGCCCTCCGTTACCCTGCATGCCGCAGCCACCACGCCGCATGAGGGCACCGAAACCACGCAGTTTTCCGTAGTCGATTCCGCAGGCAATGCCGTGAGCGTCACCTACACGCTGAACAACTGGTTCGGCGCCCAGAAGCTGGCCGGCGACACCGGCATCGTGATGAACGACGAGATGGACGATTTTACCTCCAAACCCGGCGTGCCGAACATGTTCGGCCTGATCCAAGGCGAGGCCAACGCGATCCAGCCGGGCAAGACGCCGCTCAGCTCGATGTCGCCCACCATCGTTACCCGCGGCGGCAAGCTGGTGATGGTGATCGGCAGCCCCGGCGGCTCGCGCATCATCACCATCACCCTCGAGGCTATCCTGAACGTGATTGATCACGGCATGACCATCCAGGAGGCGATCGATGCGCCGCGCATCCACCAGCAATGGATGCCTGACGTGGTCTATCTGGAGCGCGGGTCGATCTCGCCGGACACGCGCGCGCTCCTCGAATCTCGCGGCTACAGTTTTAAGGATGCTGGCTACTGGGGTGTCGCCGAGGGCATCCTGGTCGGCGGCCCGAGCCTCGCAGGGCAGGACGGTTTTGGCGAGGACGGGTTTTTGCCGCTGAACGCGCGGCCGGAGAAAGGCGACAGGTATTTTGGCGCTCACGATGTGCGCGGCGGCGCGGGCAAGGCGAGTGCCGAGGAAGGATTGCCGATACGGTAAAAACCTTCTTTTTTGACCTGTCAGTCGGCTTCAACCCATCGACGCATCGACGATCCAGGCGCTACAATCGCGGTGCGGCCGGTTCCCGCGATCTGCCGCCACCTCCCGGCGTCACCTTCGCATTGTTTAAAACCGCGCGCAAAAAGCGTCGTATGACCGGAAAATCCTTCCTCATATCGGCCAACCCGGCCATTCCCTCGCTCGACCCCTCCGCCGAAATCACCATCCCGTCCGTGCCAACGCTGTCGTCGCAATACGCGCCAAAATCCTGCAGTGCCCGTGCCAAGGCCAGCCCGCTCGCCGATAGCCCCAGCCGGCCGATATCCACATTCGGCGGAATGGCAATCAGCGTGCCGATCGGCACATGGCCTTTGTACTCCCGAAACCCCCAAAAATCCTCGCGCGCGGAAGGCCAGACCGGGTCATGCTTCAGCCGCGCATACGGCAACAGAAACGTCAGCGCGTGCCGGATCGTGCCCTCGCGTATCTCCCAGGCGCGCAGCACTCCGCCCATGCCGCTCGCATCCATCGCGCGCACGCCCGGGAATTCTCCATCGTGCAAGAACATTCCCGGGCCGGTCAGGCTCACCCTGAAAGCACGCCGCGCGACAATCTCCCCGGGCATCAGCCGCGCCCGATACATTTCCAGAACGAATTGATGGGATGGCTCGACCACAAACAGATGCCCGTCCCCCATCGGGTCCGGCCGCGCATCAGGCGGCACCCGCGCCTCAAAATCCCTGCTGTTCTCCTCATCGTGCACACGCATCCAAGGGTCGGTCGCACGCGCGAGAAAAATCGGCATCGACCAGGTGCCCGCATGGATCAGGGCGTGGCCTGCCAGCAAATCCTGGGTGATCGGGCTGTCATCGGCCGAGAAAACCGCGCCGGAGCCGATGGGCGTGTTCCAGGGGGAGGATACGCTGAATGGCCACAGCCATGGGTCGCGGGGGGCGAAGGCACATAAAAGAAGAAGAAAGAGTTGGCGGAGGCTTGCCGCCCCCCTCAAAACCCCCGGCTTTCTGTTGGGGGCGTGGGTCACCTGTGGCATGCCCAGGGCGCGTCCCCGCCTTTTTTCCTGTCACCGCTCCTGCTAGGAAACATCATGGCCGGCCATAGTCACGTCAAAAACGTCATGCACCGCAAGGGCGCGCAGGATGCCAAGCGCGCCAAGCAATTCGCCAAGCTGATACGCGAGATCACCGTGGCGGCAAAGCAAGGCCTGCCCGACCCAGCCGCGAACGCCCGCCTACGCGCCGCGGTAACGGCCGCCTTCAAGCAGAACATGACGAAGGACACGGTCGACCGCGCCATCAAAAAGGCCGCCGGTGCCGCCGCCGGCGAAGACTATGAGGAGGTGCGCTACGAGGGCTACGGCCCCGCGGGCGTCGCTGTGATCATCGAGGCCCTCACCGACAACCGCAACCGCACCGCCGGCGAAATCCGCTCCGCCTTCAGCAAGCATGGCGGCGCGCTGGGTGAAACCAACTCGGTGAGCTTCATGTTCTCCCGTCTCGGCGTGGTGGCCTACAAGCCCGGTGCGGCCACCGCCGACGACATGTTGGAGGCCGCCATCGAAGCCGGCGCCGACGATGTGGCGAGCGACGATGAGGGCCACGAAGTCACCTGCGGGATAGACTCCCTGTTCGCGGTGCGCGACGCGCTGGAGCAGCGTTTTGGGGCGCCCGAGGAAGCCAAATTCGATTGGCGGCCGGCCACGCTGATCACGTTGGATGAGGAGCGGGCGGCCGCCGTGCTCAAGCTGATCGACGTTCTAGAAGATAACGACGACGTGCAGAACGTATTCGCGAATTTCGATATCCCGGAGCCGGTTCTGGCACGCCTGCAAGCCGCGTGACCGACTCGCCCACAGGCGCGCAGACAGGCCACGCATTTATCGCGGGGTTGCCAAACTGGCGTCGCTAAAACTGCTCGGATTGGATCCGGGCCTGCGCTTCACCGGCTGGGGCCTGATCGAGGTGGAGGGCAACCGCCTGCGCCATCTCGCAGATGGCGTGATCGCCACCGATAGCGAGATGTCGGTGCCGGATCGCCTCTGCTGCCTCTATGCGGCGCTCGCCATGCTGATCGGCGAGCATCGGCCGGCGGAAGCGGCGGTCGAGGAAACCTATGTCAACCGCAATGGGGCCGCGACCCTCAAACTCGGCTATGCCCGCGGCGTGGCGCTGCTGGCACCAGCCCTGGCCGGCGTGAAGGTGACCGAATACGGCGCCAAATCCGTCAAGCTGGCAGTGGTCGGCACCGGCGGTGCGGACAAAACACAGGTGGCCGACATGGTGCGGCGCTTGCTGCCTGGGGCCACCCTGCGACGCGCCGATGCGGCGGATGCGCTGGCCGTGGCCATCTGCCATGCGCATACGCGGGCAACGCGCAATCTCTACAGCGCAGCGGCGGTGGCGGCGCAGCGATGATCGCGCAGCTCATCGGGCGCATGGAGGCGCTGGAGGCTCAATCCTGCATTATCGATGTGAACGGCGTCGGCTATCTGGTGCAGGCCAGCACGCGCACGCTGGCCGCCCTGCCCAACCCGCCCGTGCTCGCCAGGGTGCTCGTGGAGACGGTTGTCCGGGAGGATGCGATCCTGCTCTACGGATTTGCGGATTCGGCTGAACGCGAGTGGTTCCGGCTGCTCACCACGGTCCAGGGCGTCGGCGCGAAGGTGGCGCTGGCGATCCTGTCCGCCCTGGCGCCGCGCGATCTGATCGGGGCCATTGCGGCCGGCGACCGGGTGGCACTCACCCGCGTGCCTGGCGTCGGCCCAAAACTGGCCATTCGCCTACTGACGGAATTGCGGGAAAAGGCGGGCGCGATGCCGTCCGGCGGGGCAGCGGGCGCAACACTGGCGCCCGCCGGCGGTGTCGCAGCCGATGCGATCTCGGCCCTCGGCAATCTCGGTTATCGCCGGGCGGAAGCGCAGCCGGCGGTGGAACGCAGCGCGGCCCGGCTCGGGGAAGGTGTTCAATTGGACGCGTTGATACGCGAGAGCCTGCGGGAGTTGGCGAAGTAATACCAGGTCTCAATGATTGGAACCGCTCCGCGTATCGCTGCGTGGCGGCAATCTATTTAACCACAAAGGCGCGAAGAGCTCGAAGGATCCGTAAGGGAATTGCAACGGGGTTCATGACCTAGCTCCAGATCAAAATTCTTCGTGGCTGCCTTCGTGTCCTTTGTGTCTTCGTGGTTGAATCCTTTCGCTAAGCGAAGCGGCATTATGTCGTGGGCAGCGCGGTTTCTCGACAGCCAACAGGTCTTGATCACCGGGAGTTGGCATTATTGGTTACAGCCGCAGGAATTTCCGCCGTGAAGACCCGGGTGACTCCGCGGCGGGCAGCAAACTCGGGTTTCACCCAAGCGACTTCTGCCGGCTTGTATCGGGCGGAACGACAATGGGCCCCGGGTTTGTGGTGATAGAGACCGGGTATCAGGTCTCCGCCGGCGCGGCGTGCAGCGGGGCCAGCGGAGCCATTGCATCGCTGCGCTTACGAACCGGGAAGCGTGGCGGTGAACGCGTAGGCGCCGACATCGTTGCCATTATTGTCGACGTTATCATAATTGGCGAAACTTCCCGTCATCCGCAGCGTGCTGCCGGTCGTTGACAACGAGCCCGTATAGACCTGGAAGGTGACACCGGAATTGGATGCGTTCCGCTCGATGCTGACAAGGCCGGTCGCCGGGCAGTAGTAGCCCAGAAGGGAGTCAGTGCTGAATGTGCCGGTGATTTGCGCGCAGTGGCTGTCCGAAGATTGCGTCTGCACGGTGAACTTGAAGTCATGTGTATTGTTCGCAATGATCGTCCAGGTTCCGACGATGGACGTGGGATAGGACTGGGCGAAGGCAGCACCGGCCGTGATCACGGTGGCGATGCTTGACGCGGCGAGCAGGTTGAGAAGCTTTTTCATGAGGGTTATCCTTTCAGGAATGCGTTGGCTGATGTTACTTGACGACGGAGAAGCTGTACTGGCCGAGCGGACCTTCGGCCAACTCGTACTGGCCGAAGGTGCCCGCCATGAATATTTTCGGGGCTCCCGCATTGGCCTGGTTGAGACTGCCGGTATAAACCTGGATGGCGGCCGCGAACGATGTGGAGAAGCGGCGGAACTCCACCGCACCACTGCCAGGGCAGTAGTATCCGTCAATGGCGTTGGTCCCGCCGCCAACATTCTGCAGCGTTCCAGTGATGTCCTGGCACTTTCCGGTTCCTGCCTGAGTAGAAATCGTTAACACGATCGGTGTCTGGTTCGACCAGCCCTGCCAGGTACCGACGATCTTGGCCGGCCAGCTGGCCGTTGCCGCCGACGCGGAGGAGGCGTTGGCGCATGTTGCGATGATCGCGAGCGCCGCGATGTAACTCTTGTAAGACATGATATACTCCGTGTTGATGGTGATTACAGCCTCTTTTGCTCGCTTCAAGCGGCATGGAGGCGGAACGGCAGAGCGCCAGGAAAGTCCGCTCGGTCAGACATCGGAAGAAACTCCACCATTCACCTTATAGAACGCGATAGGACGGCCGATCCGGACATGGAACCAACGAAAGAATTCGTTTTGCCTTCAGTCCGTCGGCCTGTTACGGAGCCGCAGGCGCTGCCGCCAATCCCACTTGCCGTCAGAGGGGTGTTGCGGCCGAATGCGTGCTTTACCTGACGGGCGCGGCATCTCCCAAGTGCGATGCGGCTTACCTGGAAGAATTTTCTTGCGCGCCGCGCGACACGATTGACGACATTGCGTGTCCGGTTTGCCAGGCCAAATGCGTCTTATACTAAGTCTCTGAGCCGTTGACTCGTGGGGGAATTCCCGACCACGGGGCGATTCTGGTTGAAGATGGTGAACCAGGGAGTTTGCCATGCCTCTCCCGCTCCGGCCGAACTTTGACGCCTGCCGCCTGCGAGCGCTTGCCAAGACCTCGAAAAATGGCCCGCAGGCCCGCCGCCTGCTGTCGTTCGCGGCCATCTACGACGGCGCGTCGCGCACGCAGGCTGCTGCGGTCGGCTGCGTTACCCTGCAAAGACTGGGTGCTGAGGTTCAACGCTCACGGACACACAGGCCTGGTCGACCGCAAGCCACCGGGCCAGCCGTCGCGGCTCGCCGATGTACACCGCGCCGCGTTGGTGAAAGCCATTGAAGATGGACCGATCCCGGCCATCCATGGCGTAGTCCGCTGGCGTCTGGTCGATCTTTGCCAATGGCTATGGGAGGAGCACCGGGTCAGCATTGCCAAGCCGACGCTCAGCTGCGAGTTGCGCGCCATGGGCTACCGCAAGCTCACCGCTCGGCCGCGCCATCATGCCCAGGCCGAAGGCGCCATCGAAAGTATCGTTCCTGTCTGGAGAAGATCGCACGGTCGCATGGCGTCGACGCCGATGCGCTAGAAATCTGGTTCGCCGATGAAGCCCGCGTCGGCCAGAAGAACAAGATCACACGACGCTGGGCAAGGCGAGGCGGCCGCCCGTCGGCACCGCATGATCAGCGCACCGCATCGATGTATATCTTCGGCGCGATCTGCCCAGCTGAGGGCAAGGTCGCCGGCCTAATCCTGTCCTGCTGTAATACCGAGGCGACGAAACTGCACCTGCCGCTGCCCCCGAAGTGTCCCGAGCTGAACCCCGTTGAAAATGTCTGGGAATTCATGCGCGACAACTGGCTCTCGAACCGCATCTTCACCTGCTACAAGAACATCGTCGACCATTGCTGCGACGCCTGGAACAAGCTTGAAGCTCAGCCGTGGCGCATCATGACCCTCGGCCTGCGAGATTGGGCCAATGGGTTGTGGTCATAGAGACTTGGTATAAGGCGTCGTTTCCTGGAACAAGGAAGCAGGGGGATTTTGTGCCTCCAGCTAAAGCGCATCCTCCACCAGCCGCTTCTGGAACATCACGATGGCCTGGCTGCGGCTCGTACACCGCAATTTGCGCAGGATGGCCGTCACGTGTGTTTTGACGGTGATCTCGCTGATGCCGAGTTGGTAGGCGATTTGTTTGTTCGCCTTGCCGGCGGCCACCAGTTCGAGCACCGCCACCTGGCGGCCGGTGAGCTTGCCGCGATCCGCGTCCTCGTCCCAGCGCGGGCGGGGGCGCAGGGCGGCCGCATCAAGTTCCTGCCTGAAACGGTCGGGCAGGTAGATGCCACCATCCATCACCACCGAAAGTGCCTGCGCAATATCCTCCAGAGGTGACGATTTCGGGATGAACCCGGCGGCGCCACAGGTGATCGTCTGGCGCACGGCTTTCGCATCATTCACCGATGAGAACACGATGATCGGCGTATCAGGCAGGCGCGCGCGCACCGTGACGAGATGCGAAAGCCCCTGCGCACCCGGCATGAACAAATCAAGCATCACCAGATCGAAATCGGCATCCGCCTCAATCGCGGCGAACAACTCTTCGACCGTGCCGGTCTCGACCGCCTCGAACCCCGCGCCATCCTTGCCCAGTATCCGGCCGAGGATGCCGCGCAGGGCGTCACGGAACAGCGGATGGTCCTCGGCGATCAGAACGCGGGACATGCGGGCACCCTCCTCCCCCGTGTGAGCTGATCTATGCTGCACCGCAACACGGGGCTTTGGCTTTCAGCAAGGTAGATACATGAGATTCCGCCGTGAATGCGACCAATGGGTGATGGGATTGCGCCACGGCGAAACTTAGGGTGCCCCCAGCGCAGCGCGGCCGTGTGGCGCCCCGATATCGTCGGGCGCCGCCGCATCAACCCAGGGAGCTCCTAAAAATGACGTCCAAGCGTGCACTCTTCATGGCGGGCGGCGCAATCGCGCTTGGCCTCGTGGCCGCCGGACAAGCTGCTGTCGCCGGCACCAAGGCGGAATCGCCAAACTACCCGGCCGTGACGGATGCCAGGTTGAAGAATGCCGCCACCGATCCGGGCTGGCTAATGTACCGCCACGATTATACCAGCGACGGGTATTCGCTGCTGAAGCTTATCAACGGCGCCACTGTCGGCAATCTCAAGCCGGTCTGGGATTTCAAGAGCAGTTTCGAGCAGGGCCATGAATCTCCCCCCGTGGTGAACGGCGACACCATGTTCATCACCACGCCGAAGGATGAAGTGCACGCCTTCCAGGCCAGCACCGGCAAGGAGCTTTGGACCTACAAGCACGACCTCTCCGGCGTCGGCCTCAAAACCGTCTGCTGCGACGTGGTGAACCGCGGCGTAGCCTTGTATGGCGAGAACGTGTATCTGGCGACGCTCGACAATTACGTGGTGGCGCTGAACGCAAAAACCGGCGCGGTGGTGTGGAAGCAGCAGCTGATCCCCGCCGATCTGGGTGCGGCCATGACGCTGGCGCCGCTGGTGGTGCAGGGCAAGGTGATCGTGGGCCTCTCCGGCGGCGAATATGGTGCGCGCGGCGCCATCGTGGCGCTCGATGCCAAAACCGGCACGCAGGCCTGGAAAACCTTCACCGTCCCAGCTCCCGGCGAGCCCGGCGGCGACACCTGGCCAGCCGGCGCCTATAAAACCGGCGGGGGCGGCGCCTGGCTCACGGGCAGCTTCGATACCGCCACCAATACGCTGTTCTGGGGTGTCGGCAACCCAGGCCCGTGGCTCGCCACGTTGCGCCCCGGCAAGAACCTCTACACCGACTCAGTGATCGCCATGGATCCGGCCACCGGCGCCATCAAGTGGAGCTACCAGTATACGCCGAACGACACCTGGGATTACGACGGCGTGAACGAAACCGTGCTCACCGACGTCGACTACCAGGGCGAGAAGCACAAGGCGATCGTGAGCGCCAGCCGCAATGGCTGGTTCTATGCGATCGACCGGGTCAGCGGAAGGCTGATCTACGCCGAGAAATTCGCGACCGCCACCTCGGTGAAGGGCGTCGAGAACGGCCAGATGGTTACCGAGGACAAGCTGCGTCCCGACGTGGGCAAGGAGGTGTTCACCTGCCCGAGCTTCCTCGGCGGCAAGAATTGGTGGCCCATCGCCGTCAGCCCCGTCACGCACTACGCCTACGTGCCGACCATGCACACCTGCATGACCATCAAGGGCGGCGCCGTGCGCTACAAGGCGGGCCTGCCGTTCCTCGGCGAATCCTTCAAGGTAATGCATGATCCCGCTTTCCCCAATGATTGGGGCCAGGTTCAGGCGATCGACCTCGACACCGGCAAGCAGGTCTGGAAATTCGACTCCAAGCTGCCCTGGAACGATGGCATGCTGACCACCGCCGGCGGCCTGGTCTTCTCAGGCAGCGCCGATGGATATCTCTATGCCTTCGACGCCAAGACCGGTGACGTGAAGTGGAAAAGCCCGCAGATGAGCTCAGGCATCATCGGCGTGCCCAGCACCTGGAAAGTCGGCAAGAAGCAGTATGTCGGCGTGTGGGCCGGCTGGGGCGGCGCCACACCGATCTGGGGCGGCGACATGGCGGCCGATCCCGCCGTCAAAAACATCCCGCTCGGCGGCCATTTTTACGTCTTTGCCCTCTAAGCGAGAACGTGCCGTGCGCCAGGGAATTAAAAGTCTTTTGCTTCTTTTCTTCAGAAAAGAGAAAAGAATCTTCTTTAATGAAAGAAAGAAGCAAAGAACTTTTGTTCCTTTGGCTGTGGCGAGCTTGGTGTTTTTTCACAGCGGGGCGCGGGCGGCGGAGAAGCTTTCGGTTTGTATCGACTCGCAAAGTGCTACGGCCGATCGTGATCAGAAGATTGCCGAGGCTGTGGCCAGGCGCGAGGGCGTGCCGCTCGCGGTCGCGCATTTCGATGGGGCCAATGGCGATGATGGCGTTAGCAACAAGGAATTCAAGAAACTGCTGAGCACCCAGTGCCAGTTCGTCATGGGCTACCCGGTGGAGCAGTCCGATGCTTCCCCGCCGCCCGACATGATGGAAACCACCGCCTACGACCAGACCGGTTTCGTGCTCGTGGTTCCCAAAGACGCCACCGCGAAATCGCTGGCCGATCTGCCTGCCGGCACCCAGGTGGCCGTGACATTCGAGACCGCGCCCAACCTCTATTTCATCACTCACAAGAACGTGACGCCGGATGTGCACCAGAACGACACTGAAACGCTAACAGCATTGCTCGACGGCCATGTGAAGGCCGCCATGGTGTGGCAACCGACAGTACAAACCTATCTCGACAACACGCCATCGGCCAACCTAGCCGTCTATCCGCTTACCGAGCCGCATGCGCGCTGGAATGTGGTCGCGCTCTATACGGCGCGAAGTGCCGATGCGGCCAAACGTTTCGATGCCGAAATCGCGGCATTGCACGCCAGCTTTGACCCCGGGATGGTACGCAAGCAGAGTTCCACGGGCTTCGATCCCGCGATGGTGATCACAGCAGCCGTCGACAACCCGGGCTCCGATCAGGCGCCCCCCGCCTTGTATACCAGCGCGCAGGCCGAGGCGGGTGCGCGGCACTACGCCGCCGTCTGTTCCGTGTGTCATGGCGCAGAATTGCAGGGCGTGGTCGGGCCGGCGTTGAAAGGGCCGAACTTCGCCTCGGCGAAATCCGGGTTTGCGGTCGGCGACATCTTCACCATCATCGCCAACAATATGCCTGCCTCCGATCCGGGCAGTCTGGCGCCCGACGTTTATGTGACGGTGATGGCCTATGTGTTGCAGCAGAACGGCTATCCGGCAGGGCCCACGCCACTCACCTACAACATGGCTGCCGGCTCCAATGTTCCGCTGATCTATCGCCGACAATAGCCTATACCAATGCCTGACTTTGACGAGAACGGTCCTGCCCGTATAACATCAGCAAATATCCGACCACCGACTTTGCTGCACCGCACGCAAGGGCGGTGCCGGCCAAGATTAAGGCACGAGGCAGCAGGCCCAATCGAGCCCCGCGGGCGTCGTATCGCCCGAACCCAACACGATGGAGGAATGTCCCATGGTTGAACGTGCACTCAGCGAAGTTGCCAAACAGATCGCCCTGCGGTCGCATTACGACAACTATATAGGCGGCAAATGGGTCGCGCCCGTGCGTGGCCAGACGTTTGAAAATCCCTCGCCCATCAATGGCAAGATCGTCAGCACGCATGCGCGCTCGACAGCGGAGGATATCGAACTTGCGCTGGACGCTGCACATGCCGCGCGCGAGAAATGGGGTACCACCCCGCCGGCTGAACGGGCGCGGGTGCTGAACAAGATCGCCGACCGGATGGAGGAAAAACTCGATCTGCTCGCGACCGTCGAGACGATCGACAACGGCAAGCCGATCCGCGAGACCAAGGCCGCCGACCTGCCGCTGGCGATCGACCATTTCCGCTATTTCGCCGGCTGCCTGCGCGCGCAGGAAGGTTCGCTCTCGGAAATCGATCACGATACGGTCGCGTATCACTTCCACGAGCCGCTGGGCGTGGTCGGCCAGATCATCCCCTGGAATTTCCCGCTGCTGATGGCGGTGTGGAAGCTGGCGCCGGCGCTCGCCGCGGGCAATTGCGTGGTGCTGAAGCCCGCCGAGCAGACGCCGCTCGCGATCCTCGCCCTGATGGACGCGATCGGCGATATCGTGCCGGCCGGCGTGATCAACGTGGTCACCGGCTTCGGCATCGAGGCCGGCAAGCCGCTGGCGCAGAACAAGCGAATCGCCAAGATCGCCTTCACCGGCGAAACCACCACCGGTCGGCTGATCATGCAGTATGCGTCGGAAAATATCATTCCCTGCACGCTGGAGCTGGGAGGCAAGTCGCCAAATATCTTCTTCGCCGACGTGATGGCCGAGGATGACGATTTCTTCGACAAGGTGCTCGAGGGTTTCACCATGTTCGCCTTGAACCAGGGCGAGGTGTGCACCTGCCCGAGCCGTGCCCTGGTGCATGAGAGCATCTACGACAAGTTCATCGAGCGCGCGATCGCGCGCGTCGGCAAGATCGTGCAGGGCGATCCGCTCGATTCCGCCACGATGATCGGCGCGCAGGCGTCCAACGACCAGCTCGAAAAGATCCTCTCCTACCTCGACATCGGCAAGGCCGAAGGCGCCAAGACGCTGATCGGCGGGGCCCGCGCCCATCTCGAAGGCGAGCTCGCCGGTGGCTATTACGTGCAGCCGACCGTGCTGCAGGGTCACAACAAGATGCGCGTGTTCCAGGAAGAGATTTTCGGGCCCGTGCTCGCTGTCACCACGTTCAAGGATGATGCCGACGCGCTGGCCATCGCCAACGACACTCTCTATGGGCTCGGCGCGGGGGTCTGGACCCGCGACGGCACGCGCGCCTATCGCTTCGGGCGCGCGATCCAGGCGGGCCGCGTCTGGACCAACTGCTATCACCTATACCCCGCGCATGCGGCGTTCGGCGGCTACAAGATGTCGGGCATCGGCCGCGAGACGCACAAGATGATGCTGGACCACTATCAGCAGACCAAGAACATGCTAGTCAGCTACAGCCCCAAAGCCCTGGGATTCTTCTAACCGGTGGTTGAACGCGTGCTGGTCACCGAGGCAGCCGCCTCGGTGATCGAGCGGCTGGTGGCGCAGCACGGCCCGGTGCTGTTCCACCAATCCGGCGGCTGCTGTGACGGCAGTACCCCCATGTGCTATCCCCGCAACGAGTTCCGTGTCGGCGCGCAGGATATATTTTTGGGCACCATTGCGGGGGCCCCCGTGTATATCGGTGCCGCGCAGTTCGAATACTGGGCCCACACCCAGCTGATAATAGATGTGGTGCCTGGCCGCGGCGGCGGCTTTTCGCTGGAAGCCCCGGAGGGCGTTCGGTTCCTCACCCGCAGCCGCGTCTTCACCGACGAGGAATCGGCAGGCCTGTCCTCCCCGAGAACAGGCGCCGACGGCTGAGCGAGAGCATTAACGTTCAGCCGGAAGCACCCAAGGAATAAAAGTTTTTTCCTTCTTTTTGTTCAAAAAACAAGACCTGTCTTCTTTTCCAAAGCCCGGCCAGAACTATCCCGTCCACCCAGAGTTTGGCTGACGCGGTTCATGTGGTAGGAGCGCCACGTTACAGCGGGGTTGATTGACGTTCGATGGCTGGCTTCAAGGGAAACGTGTTTAGCGACCGGCAGGAGGCTTCCGCCAACGCGAAGAAGGCGCTGCTGGAAAAATTCAAGGCCAAGCCGCCGCCGGACGATCCGGCGGTGCAGGCGCGGGCCGAGGAGCGGCGCAAGATCGCCGAAGCCCGCGAGGTGCGGGCGGCGGAACGTCGCGCGGCGAAAGAGGCCGAAGCATTGCGCTTGGCTGCCGAGCAGGCCGCGCGTGACGAAGCGGCTCTCGCCGCGGCCGCCGCCGAGGCCCAGCGCAAGATTGAGCAGGCGGCGCGCGACGAGGCGCTGAAGGCGGAGCGCAAGGCCATTCGCGATGCGCGCTATGCCGCGCGCAAGGCGCGCCGGTAAAACAGCTACGGCGCGTCCCGCGCCCCATGGGATTGATAGACATCGATGCACAAATTTTTGGCTGCTCTGTGTGTGCTCGCTGTATCCGCCTGCGCGATGCGCGGACCGACGCAGCCCGGCTACCTGGTGTTCTTCACCGAGCACTCGGCCTCGATCGATCAGACGGCGGCTGGCACGATCGGCCAGGCGGCCGCCGCGGCCAAGGCGTCGCCGGGCGCCCCGGTGGTCGTGCTCGGCTATACGGATAGCGCGGGCAACGCGTCGGCGGACGTGGTGCTCTCGCAGGCGCGGGCGCAGGGCGTTGCGGATGCGTTGAAGGCGGATGGCGTGGAGCCCAGCCGGATCTCCATCCAGGCGCGCGGACAGACGCATGAGGATCCCGGTCAAGCCAGCCGCAGGGTCGAAATCGAGATCAAGTAGCGTTTCGCGCCCGCTTATCCCACACCAAAAGCCGGTTCGGATTTCTTGACGGTGCTGGCCAAGGCCACGGATAGTCCTGGCCGATGGACCACCCAACCCCGGATCGTAAGCGAGACGCACAGCATTTGTCCGGGGCGCCTGGCCATTTTGCTCTGCCTGTAGGCACGCCTTGTTATAATTGCGCGACCCCTTTGCTGGGTCCCTGGTGCCATGCCTGCGGCCAGGCGGCGCATGATTTCCACCGCAAGGCGCACCACCTGATCGGCGAGACGCTGGAAAGCCTGTTCCATGCGGATGGCAGGTTTTGGCGCACCTTGCCCAGGCTGGTGATCGATCCGGATGGGCTGACCCGCGCCTACCTGGCCGGGAGGCGTGCCTCGCAGATCCCGCCGATGCGGCTGGTCCTGGTCACGCTGCTGACCGTGTTCCTGGTGGGCGGCTGGGTTTCTCACGGGGCAGGGGTGTTCCGGTTCGACAAGCCGCCCACCGCGGCGGACAAGGCCGAAATCCTGCACAACGACTTCAACCTGCAGATGGCGGGCGTGCCGCCGGGCTGGAACCGGGCGGCGGGTGACTGGATCCGCGTGCATATCAGTCGCGCGCTCGACAATCCGGACCGGCTGAGCGAGGCGCTCGCCGAGCGGGCGCATGATTTCGCCTTTCTGGCGCTGCCGATCTCCGCCTTCATTTTGGCGGCAATCTTTCTGTTCCGGCCCGGCTTCGTCCTGTTCGACCACTTTGTTTTCTCGATGCACTCCTTGTCGTTCCAGGGCCTGCTGATCAGCACCATCCTGATCGGTGGCGAATTCTCCTCGGCCGCCTGGCTGCTGCTGGCCGCGAGCCCGGTGCATCTGTTTGTGCACATGCGCGGTGTTTATGGCACCGGCACCTGGGGAACTCTCATCCGGATGGCGATGCTGTTCGTGCTGAGTTCGATCGCGTTCGTGGTTTTACTGCTGGCGCTGGTGATCGTGGGCCTGCAGGGGCTGCGCGCGTAATTTTGATGCAACGCCGGGTCGGGACCGAACCGGGAGCGGGCCGTTACGTTACGGGCATGGTGCTGGACTTCGTCCGGCCGCCCTAACAGGAGAAACCTCGATGTCTCGTATCGTCACCGCCGTGTTTACCGCCGCCCTGCTGATCGGCAGCGCCACGCTTCTCAGTGCCTGCAATACCGTGGCAGGCGCCGGCCAGGATGTGAGCAGTGCTGGCCACGCCGTCACGAACGGAGCCGACTCGGCGAAGTAAGACCGGAGGGGGGCTCTGCCCCCCAAATCCAAGCTCATACCAGCCACCACCAGAGGAACAGCAACAGGCATACGAGAAACGCGATGACGTACGTCATGAAGCGCGTTGCCGACTGCCAAAACCGCTCGCGGTCCGCCAGAAAACCCTCTTCGGTCGTGGGGCCGGTCGGGGCGGTTCGAGAAACATCAGCCATGATGGAAAACTCCAGGCCTGCGTCGGGTCATCGCACCGGTTTTTAAGACCCGGCCGCCTCGCTCGGCAAGGGCAGAGCCTCGGCGAACGCCCGAAGAATGCGGGGGTAGAGCAGATGCTCCTGCGCCAGAACCCGGGCGGCGAGGGTTGCTTCGGTATCGCCGGGCAGCACCGGCACCTCGGCCTGGCCGAGGATCGGTCCCTCATCCATCGTCGCTGTTACCAGATGCACGGTGCAGCCGTGGCGGGAAACGCCCGCCTCGAGCGCCCTGGCATGGGTGTGCAGTCCTGGGAAGCTCGGCAACAGGCTGGGATGTATATTCAGCATGCGGCCTCGCCAGGCAGTTACCAGAAAGGGCGTCATCAGCCGCATATATCCGGCGAGGCAGACCAGTTCGGCCCCATGCCCGCGCAGTGCCGCGTCGATGTCCCGCTCATGCGACTCCCGGTCGCCGCCGAACAGTCGGTGGTCGATGGCCATCGCCGGCACGCCGGATCGACGGGCGAGATCGAGGCCGGGCGCCTCCGGCCGGTTGGAAATTACCACGCCGACGGAGGCGGGGTAGGCGGGATCGGCGGCCGCCTGCAGGAGCGCCTGAAGATTGCTGCCGCGGCCGCTGATCAGCACACCGGCAATCCGCTTTGTCACGCCAGCAGAAATCCAGGTTCGATGTCCATGCGCAGGGTGGGCGGGCCCGAGCCCGCGACGATCTGACCGATCAGACAGGCTGGTTCGCCATGCTGTTCCAGAAGTGCCAGGGCCGCCTGCGCGTCCGAAACCGCGAGCACCATGCCGATACCACAGTTGAAAACACGCAGCATCTCCGCCTCGCCAACCTCGCCGGCGTTGGCGAGCCAGCGGAACACCGGCGGCACCGGCCAGGCCGTGTCGATGGCGGCACAGCTATTTTCCGGCAGCACGCGCGGCAGGTTCCCGGGCAGACCGCCGCCCGTGATATGGGCTGCCGCGTGCAGCAGGCCTGCCCTGTGCAGAGCAAGCACGGGGTGCACGTAAAGGCGTGTCGGCGTCATCAGCGCCTGGGCGAGTGTCTGGCCCGGCGCGAAGGGGGCAGGGCCAGACCAGCCGAGTCCGGCGCCCCCGCAGATGCGCCGGACCAGGGAAAACCCGTTGGCATGCACGCCGCTGCTGGGCAGGCCGATCAGCGCGTCGCCTGGCGCCACGCCGGCCGGCAGCAGCTTGCCGCGCTCCGCCGCGCCGACGGCGAAGCCGGCCAGATCGTAATGCCCCGCCGCATACATGCCCGGCATTTCCGCCGTCTCACCGCCGACCAGCGCGCAGCCGGAGAGGCGGCAGCCTTCGGCGATGCTGCGCACCACGCGTGCCGCATCCGCCACCGCCAGCACGCCAGTGGCGAAATAATCGAGGAAGAACAGCGGTTCGGCGCCCTGCACCACCAGGTCGTTCACGCACATGGCGACCAGATCGATGCCGACCTGGTCGTGCAGGCCGCTTTCGATCGCCACCAGCAGTTTGGTGCCCACGCCATCGGTGGAGGAAACCAGGATCGGGTCGGCATAGCCGGCGGCGCGCAGATCGAACAAGGCGCCAAACCCGCCGAGCGCGCCCAGCACCCCCGCGCGCGCCGTGCCAGAAGCCGCCGGCTTGATCGCCTCGACCAGCGCATCACCGGCCTCAATATCCACCCCAGCCTCGCGGTAGGTAACCAATGGTCGGTTTCCAGTTGTCGGTTGTCAGGTGTCAGATGCCAGATGGCGGTTGCCCCTGGCCAGCCGATTCCGGCAACGTCACCCCGCGACCGACGATCGAAGGCTGACGACCGCCCCATGCCAGATACCGGACTTGTCCCCAGCACCGCCGTGGTCACGCTGCCGAATATCATCAGCTTCGCGCGTCTCTGCGCCGTGCCGTTCGCGATCTGGTTTGTGCTGCATGCGCATTTCGGCACCGCCTTCACGCTGTTCGCGCTGGCGGGCATTTCGGACGCGGTGGATGGCTGGCTCGCGCGCAGGCGGGGCGGGAGCGTGCTCGGATCCATCCTGGACCCGCTGGCGGACAAGGCGCTGATGGTCGGCATGTATGTGACGCTTGCGGTGATCGGGCAGCTGCCGGATTGGCTGGCGATGCTGGTTGTGTTCCGCGATCTGGTGATCGTGGGCGGGGTGGTGCTGTTGTGGATGAGCGCGCAGCCGATGCTGATCCGGCCGCTGGAGGTTTCCAAGGCGAATACCGCGCTGCAGATCGCGCTGGTCGCGGTCGTGCTGGGGCTTGATGCGGCCGGGCTGGCCTTGCACCCGGTGCGCCTGGCCATGGTGGCGCTGGTCACCGCCAGCACGGTGTCTTCAGGCGCCGCCTATGTGATGAGGGCGGCGCGCGGCACATGAACGCGGACCCGCAAAAACCTCCTGTGCGCCCGCCGGCGAGTGCCTCGCCGGCCACCCCGCCGCCCACCGCGCGGCCAGGCGGGCAGGCGCCCATCCGCCTGCAACGATGGCTGCTGCTGGCCGGCCTGCTGGTCGCCACGTGGCTGGCGCTCAATCTGTTCACCTCCATCCTGCTGCCATTCGTGGCAGCCTCCGGCATTGCCTATGTGCTGGATCCGCCGTGCTCGCGCATGGCGCGGGCACGCGTGCCGAGGGCGCTCGCCGCGCTGATCCTGATCGTCGGCCTGATCCTGGTGATGCTGCTCTTCGCGCTGCTGCTTTACCCGCTGATCGTGAACCAGATCGGCATCCTGGTGGGCCATGTGCCGGATTATGTACGAAGCCTAAGCGCCTTTGCCGCCCGAAATATCGCGCGGCTCCAGCAGCATCTCGGCCCGGAATATGTCGATGCCAAGCTCTCCGACCTAGTGAGCAACCAGTTCGGCGCCATGCTCGGATTTCTCGCCGGCGCCACCAGCCATATCGTCGGCAGCGGCTACGCGCTATTCAACGTGCTGTCGCTGGTGGTGGTAACGCCGGTCGTGGGTTTTTATCTGCTGCGCGACTGGCCGAAGGTTGTGACGATGGTGGATAGCTGGCTGCCGCGCCGCTACCAGGGGGTTGTGCGCGCGCAGGCCCGCGAGGTGGACCGGATCCTGTCCGCCTGGGTGCGCGGGCAGGCCATGTGCTGCATGATCCTGGCGATTTTCTACGCGCTGGCCCTTTCCATCGTCGGGCTGGAACTGGGGCTGGTCGTGGGATTGACCGCCGGGTTTTTGAGCTTCATTCCGTATGTCGGCACGATTACCGGCGCGATCGTCTCGGTCGGGCTGGCCTTCGCCCAGTTTCCCACCTGGGAGGGCGTGTTGCGGATCGGAATCGTGTTCGCGGTCGGGCAGATCCTGGAAGGCTATGTGATCTATCCACGCTTTCTGGGGGACCGGGTGGAGCTGCCGGCGGTGTGGGTGATTTTCGCGCTGTTCGCGGGCGGGGCGGCATTCGGCTTTCTGGGCGTGATGTTGGCGGTGCCGGTGGCGGCGACCGTGGGCGTGCTCGCTCGGTTCTGGCTGCGGCGCTATCTCAAAAGTCCGCTTTACCTGGAGCCGCCGGCCTGACGCCCGCGCTGCATCCGGTTTTTCGCCGGAAAATTATGCGTTGGTGACGGCAAGCGCGCCCGGGGCCGGTTCGGCCGGGCGGCGCGCCATGAATGGGCGCTCGATGCCGAAATGCAGGGTAATCGTGGCCAGGGCGATTAGCCCAAGCGATAGCGCGATCTTCGTCGGCGCGTCGGAGGAATGGAAGAGGTAATCTACAAGTTCGAGAATCGTCAGATGCACGATATACAGGCTGTAGGACACCACGCTGAGTTTTTCCACCAGCCAACCGACATGCCAAGCGGGCCTCGGCAAGCGTAATGCCCCCGGAATGAGCAGGCAAAAGCCGATCGCAAGTATATCGTGGCTCATATAGCGGATAACCGCCGGCGGCAAAACAGGCAGATCGACAAAGCTGCCGCTCCACACACGCACTGAGATGATGATGCCAACACGTGCCAAGCCCGTGGCAAGAGGGCGGGAAAGCGATCTGCCTTGCAGCAGCATCGCGGTGCCGACGCCGAAAGCAATTCCATCCGGCCAGAAAATCGCGGCATGGGCATTGACATCGGCGCCGAGCCATAGCGCCCGGGCGGCCGCCGGCAGGATCAGAAACCCGGCGAGCGGCACCAGAAGGGCGATCCGCCGTCCGGCCAAAGGCGCGATACCCAGCGCACAGGCCGAAAAAATGAGGTAGAACCACTCCTCGACCGATAGAGACCACGACACGCCGAAAAAGCCATCCGCCGGCGGGCTCAGCAGATTTTGCGTAAAGCTGCCGAAGCGGATCAGATGCTGCAACATGGCCGATCCGCCCGGCGGCCAAAACAGGATTTCCCAAACCGCGGCGCTGAGGAATAGCCAGACGAAATAGAGCGGCAAGGTCCGCAGCCAGCGACGCGCCATGAAACGCTGCCACACGGCGAATGCCGGTTTGCGGCCGGCCAGATCGATCAGAATACCGCCGATTAAGTACCCGCTCAGAACAAAAAACAGGCTTACGCCCACAGTTCCGGCGCGATCGAGACTCTTGGCGGCCGTCAACCCGAACCAGTGCCGCGACATGCCAGCGAAATGGCTGCCAAAAACCAGGAGCACCGCAGTGGCCCGCACGACATCGAGGCCGAACAGGCGCGCCTGGCGCGGCCCGGTACAGTGCGAGATGTCGGATTTGGCCACCGGTAAAGCTGGTCAGTATACTTATGGGATTTTGCGTCGAGGGGGTGCGATGCCAAACGGCATTGCACCCTACGGAAACGCATCGCCCATCGGAAATTTCACGGCGTCGGCCAGGCGTAAACGAGGTTCGTTGCGCTGACCGTGCCAATGCCGGTCGGGAAATCATAACCCTTGGTCGCCAGGAAGCTGGGGCGATAGGCTTTTTTGCTGGTTGACAGCACGCCGAGCTGTCCGGAGGGGGCATAGCAATCTGCCGAACCGTGTATGCAATCCTGATCGTCGTCACCCAGGCGCACATCGTTGAACACACAGGCGGTATCGATGTGATTTCCCCTGGTGGAATTGCAAAAACTGTTGCCGGCCGCGCCATATTCGTTGGCCGCCAGTTTGTACAAAACGGTATTGGCGTTGCCCCAGGCACTGCCGGTCTTCTCATTGATCAGCGCTTGCAGCCCGGCCATGATGGGCGCCGCGTAAGAGGTGCCGCCCCCGCCCGGCGCCCATTGCGCCACCTCGGCCGGCGTGGTGCCGACGCAGGGCACGCCGTAATTGTTGGGGTCGGAAAAGCACAGGGCATATTGCCGGTTCCACGCCGTGCCGTCCGACGCGAATAGGGAAACGTCAGGAATATCGCGCACGCCGTCTGCGGGAATGCCGATCACCCCGGCTTGCCAGGCAGGTTTCGGCCATCCCTTGCAGGTGCCCCCCACCACGCCGCTGGCAGGCGCGGTTCCGGTGGCGCAGGAACTCGGCCCGCCCTCCCCCCCGCCAAGTTCACGATACGGCTTGCCGGCCGCCACGTTGCAGAAACCATCGGCGCCGTAGCTGGTGGAAAAACCCTTGCGTGCCGCAAGAAGCGTTCCCGCGCAGGTATCGTTCCAGGCCTGTTCGGGGATGTAGGATTTTGCATTGGCGTCGCCCGCGCCGTTCTTGCCCCAATAAGCGGCGGCTTTTCCAAGATAGGCATCGGCAAAATCCGTGCCGCCCACGGCGATGTCGTAGGGCGTGCTGGCCCAGCCGCTGACGCCGATTCCGTAGGTTGTGCCGTTGGTAAAGTATGAGCAATCGCTCGGCCCCGCATCGCCGGTCGCGACAAATACCGAAATACCCCTCATCACCGCGTGCTGAAACAGCGTCGCGTAATATTGGTTGCCGGGCGGCGTGTTCAGCGTTTCGCATTCGCCATAGCTGACGCTGATGATCTTCGAGAGCGATACGCCGGTGATCAGGTTCGTCATCGCCAGCGTCACGCCATCGGTCGTCGCTGTCTGCTGGCACGAGGCGAGAATGATCGCGGCATCGGGTGCGGCGGCGCTCGACCATTCCACATCAAGCGCCGCCTCGACATCGTCACCGTTGGAATTCACGCCGGGATCGCCGCAATCGGGATGGTGGGTGGAGAGCGTTCCATGCTGAAACCGCGCCAGGTTGAAAACCGACCGAAAAATCGTCCAATCGGACCTGCTGTACAAATCGGTATCTTCGACGACGGTCACGGTCTGGCCCTCGCCGGTGAGCCCCGCGGCAAACAGCGGCGCAAAATTGTAGATCGTCGCCATGTCGCCAGGCGTCACCAGCTCGCCCGACGCGCCGTTCGAAAGCCTCGGTGCTGCGGCCAGATGGCGGTTATGCGGCCGGAAATCGTTCAATGACAGCGGCCCGGCCAGCACCGGTGCCAACGAAGCGGGAATCGAGATATCGCCGACATTGGCAATGTGGGCTACCCCATCGACCAGAAAACGGTGGATGCTGGTGCCGAAGGCCTGGCCCATCGCGGCCGCCCTCCCGCTGATGTCGATCACCATGCCGCCAGGCAGAATACGATCGACCTTCAAACCCTCACTGCGCAGCCAGGCTTCCACGGCGCTGAGGGCGGCAGGCGGGGGGCCGAAGCGTTGACCGATCTCGGCGGAGGTCAGCCAGTGATGGAAATCAGCCGAGGCGGGATCGTGCAGCGACCCGGCAAACGCCGCAGCGGCCGCCTCGGCCGCCGGTGAGCGGCGCAGCAGCAGAAGCACATGCTCCATCTGCGTGTCATCGGCCACCGGGCCCAAATCCTGGGCATGCGCAAGCTCCGGCCGTGTGCTGCCCTGCACCACGGTTCGGCCAGGCTCGGCCAGACCTTTTCCGGCGCAGAGCAAAAGAAGGGCGGTCATCACGAGGGCAGGCATAACGGATTTCTTCATCGTTCGACGCTATCGCGATACAAGTGGCGCAGGCAACGACCGTTCACGGTCAGGCGCCAGCCGAGCCGGCAACCACGGAAGCAGCTTGCTGCCCCCGCATTTTCATCTCTCCCTCGGGCGAGGGCGTTTCTTTCCGCAGCGAAAACGCCAGAAGCTCCACCTGCCGCGCCAACCTCTCCACCCCCTCCACGCCACAGGCCAACTCAGGCCGGTCGCGCGTCGGCCTTCCCTCAGCCAATGCCTGCAATGTCTCGATCACCCAGTCTCGCGTCGCGGGCGCCGCCGCGCAGGCCCCGGCAGGGTCGACGGAGAGCGCCGCCAGCCGCCCGGCAATCCGGCGCAACGCCGCGTCGGCCACCAGCACCGCCTGCAAACGGTCCCTCTGCCCCCGCCGTGGCTCATGCATCGCCCGCTGCAACGTCGCCTCAAGATTATTGCTGGCCAGCCCCGCCAGCCTGCGCGCCGGCCCCGGATCGGCACCGCCCCCTGAAAGAACTGCCTGCGCGTAGCCGGCATGGGCGGCGATGGTATGCAGCAGATCGCGCCGCACCTGCTCCGGCTCCCAGCTGGGCCACAGCAGCATGTTTGCCGCGACCGCAATCAGCCCGCCCATCACGGTGAACCCGGCCCGCGCCAGGGCAATCTGCGTCTGGTCCTCCAGCGGCCTGATCTGCTCCACCAGCAGGATCACCACCGGCGTATATACCGCGATATACACGGCATAGCTCACCTGCCTTACCGCCAGCGCCAAGGCCCCCAGCACCGGCAAAAGCCCCGCCATGTGCATCCGCGAATGCAGCACCGCCGAAAGCACCGCCGCCACCACGCCCCCGAACAGCGTGCCGCCCACCCGCTCCAGCGTCCTCTGCCATGTGGTGGCAAAAAAGGGCTGCATCACCAGCACCAGGGTAATCGTCAGCCAGTGCGTGTAGGGCCCGTGCCGCAGCAGCGTCCCGGCCAAAGCCAGCGTCACCACCACGGATACCCGCACGGCATGGCGCAACGTGGCCGAGCCCCGGGAGAAACTCGCCTGGGCCGGCCCCAAAATCCGCTGCCGCAGGGGAATGCCCGCATCCCCTTGCAGCCCGCTCCCTGGCAGATATTGGGCGGGGTCCACCAGCTTCAGCGCCACCCGGAATTTTTCCGCGAGGCCGCGCGCCAGCCGCTCCAGCTGCGCATCCGCCGCCCCCGCCCGGCCGACCGCCGCGATCGTTCGCTCCAGCCGTGGCTGCCTGGCCACCTGCTCCCGCTCGGTCGCATCCGCCATCACCCGCAACAGCGCGCGCAGGCGGCGCAGCAGCAAAATCCCTGCCGGGCGCAGCCGCGCTGGTGCCCCCTCCCAAAAATCCGAAAGCGCGATCATCAGCGCAAAAACCTGCTCCGCGGCCTCCAGCCGGATCATGTTTTGCGCCGCGGGCCCGCTCACCCCGCCACGGGCCTCCGCGGTATCCATCAGCGTATCCCGCGCCCGCTCGATCGCGGCCCTGACCGCCCCGCGCCCCGCGCGTGCCTGCGCCTCCCAGGCGCTCGCCACCAAATCCTGCCCGGCCATCTCCGTTTCAAGCAACCTCTGCAGCATCCGTGCATGGCCCGCCAGCGCGTCCCACACATCCGCCACCGACCGCCGGGCCGGCCCAAACGGATGGATCCGCCAGAAAAACAGCGTCAGGAGAAGCGCCCAGACCCCGCCGGCCGCAAACAACACGCCGACCTCGACGGCGATCCGCCACGGCAATGGGTCGTCCGTGCCCAGCAGCAGCACGACCGCAAGCAGATTGCCCAGCGCCTGCGTCGCCGCTCCCCAAGCCCGCAAGAACCCGGAGCAGAACAGGGCAGGGGCCGCCAGTGCCACGGTCGGCGCAATTCCCCAGCCGCGCACCCAGCCGAACCCGCCCAGCAGCAGAGCACCCGCCGCCACAAACCCGACCAGTACCGGCAGCCGCCGGCGCGCATTTCCGCCCGGATCGCAGATGCAGGTCAGCAGCGCGCCGAGAGCCGCCAGGGAGAGCAGAGGCTGGTGCAGCCATACCGAGGCCGCCACCGGCAACGCTGCCGCCAACCCCGCCCGCAGCCCCTCGATGATGCTGATCGCCCGCAAGTCGAGCCCGGTCGCCAGCCGCATCGGATCGGCGCCTGAGAAACGGGAGGTGCCTCGGGGGGTCATGTTGGGTAAAACTACGTCAAGCATGGTCTTTTTTCAAAAAAAGATCCAAAAAACTGTTGTCTTTCAAGCTTTTTTGCCGAAACGGAGATACGTCTATGCGGCGTCGCCAACTTCTGCATGTCGCTGCGTTCCCCATCGTCGGCACGTCGCTTGCCGCAACACGGCTCCCCACCGTAAGGCTCGTCACGCCTTATGGCGCCATCCTCATCGAAATCGAAACCTCTCGTGCACCTCTCTCCGCCGGCGCCTTCCTCGCCTGCGTCAATACCGGCGCCTACGGCGGCGGATCGTTCACTCGGATCGTCCGCCCCGATAACGACCATGGCTATCCGATCATCTCAGTCGTTCAGGGCGCCGCCAAGCCAGTCATAAAGGCCCCGCCGGTCGCTCACGAACCGACCAGCCTCACCGGCCTCAAACACCTGGACGGCACCATCTCCCTGCCGCGGGACGCGGTCGGCACCGCCACCGGCGCCGAATTCTTCATCTGCATCGGCGACCAGCCTGCCCTCGACTTCGGCGCGAAACGCAACCCCGACGGCCAGGGCTTCGCCGCCTTCGGCCAGGTGAGCGCCGGCATGGAAATCGTCCGTCGCATTTGGGGGCTGGGCGCCGCCGCCTCCAGCCCCGACCCCTATACCGCCGGCCAGCTGCTCAACCCGCCCTTCCCGATCCTCGCGGCCAAATCGGTAAGTTAAAGGAAAGTCTTGTTTCTGAACTACTACACCGACGGCCTAAACTCCCGACCGATTCCGCACCTCTCTTCTCCCTCCCCCCCCTTCTGGGAGGGGTCGGAATGGGGGGCTCTCGGCATGAGTCATTCATTTCGGCGGTCGGGATTACTTGCATGCCGGCAGCGCCCCCGCCGGACGCGTCCAAACCTGCGTCTGACCCAGCCAGGTATACTGCAGATAGCCTCTGACCTTGAGCGTTCCATCCGGCGACAAATGGATGTTGGCGTTATAGGTTTTTCCGACCGACGGATCGTAGATATAGCCGTTCTTCCAGCCATCCGCGCCATCCGGCGCAAACCCGTATACCATCACGAGCCCGCAAATCTTCCGCGACTGCCGGCTTGCCTCCGTGTTGTTGATATCCGTCTTCGGCTTGCCGTCGGCGGCCAGCGGCTCCTTCAGCCACACGATGGTCCCGCATAAGCTGCCGCTGCACGGCTCGATATCGATCGCCGCGCGGCCCGCCTGGTCCAGCCACAAACCCATGAGGCCTGGGGCCGCCGAGGCGGCCGGCGCCGAGAGGCAGGCGGCGAGCAGCGACAGGGCGCCAAGCCGATGAGCAGCCAGAAACACGGGTTACACTCCTTTGAGGTGTTCGGGATATCGTATAGGTTATCCAACGCACGCTCGTGTTGAAAGGCGGCCGTCCGTAGTTCACAAGCCGCCCAACGTGGCGCAAAAAACCGCCCGCCGAATGGCTGGCCGCCGGAGGAGATGTGTCCATCATGCTCGATCAGCCATTCGATCAGCCAATTGCCCAGGCCGACTTGCAGCTTGCCGACCGGCCCATCACCGCGCTGCTGGACGCGACGGCGCGCGATTTCCCCGCCCATATCGCCATCGAGTTTTTGGGCCGCGCCTGGACCTATGCCGAGCTTCACCGTGCGGTGGACCATGCCGCCCAAGGCCTTCAGGCCGAGGGCGTGACCCCCGGCACACGCGTCGGCCTATGCCTGCCGAACTCCCCCTATTCGGTGATCTTCTTTTTCGCCGTGCTGCGCGCAGGCGGGATCGTGGTGAACTACAATCCGCTCTACGTCGAACGCGAGCTGGTCCACCAGATCGCCGATTCCGGCACCGAGATCATGGTGACGATCGATCTCGAAGCCGTGTACCGCAAGGTCGCGCGCGTGGCTGAACAAACCGGCCTGCGGCGCATCGTGGTCTGCAGCCTGGCCGAGGCACTCCCCAAGCTGAAGGGCGTGCTCTTCCGGATCGCCAAGTGGCGCGACATCGCGAAAATGGCGGCGGATGGCTGCTCCGTCGCCGCGTCCGGCCTCACGCGCAACGCCGGCAGGCCGCTTCCGGTGGCGGTCGATCCGCGATCGGTGGCCGTGCTGCAATACACGGGGGGCACCACCGGCGTGCCCAAGGCCGCCGAACTTAGCCACGCGAATCTGGTGATCAACGCCGAGCAATGCTGCATGGGCCTCGGCAATCGCACCCCAGGAACCGACGCGGTGCTGGGCGTGCTGCCCCTGTTCCACGTATTCGCCATGACCTGCGTGATGCTGCAGAGCGTATGCAGCGCCGCGCGGATGATCCTGCTGCCGCGCTTCGAGCTGGGCCAGGTGTTGAAAACCATCGCCGATCGCAAGCCCACCATGTTCCCTGCCGTGCCCACAATCTATTCCGCGCTCGTCGAAGCGGCCGGCAAGAGCCCGGTCGACCTCGCTTCGATCCAGCTCTGCATGTCGGGTGGCGCCCCGCTGCCGGCCGAAGTGCGCACCCGCTTCATGGCGCTCACCGGCTGCTGGCTGATGGAGGGTTATGGCCTGTCCGAAACCTCGCCCGTGGTTTCCTTCACCCCGCCCGGCGCGCGCTACAAGGATGGCTCGGTCGGCACGGCCCTGCCCGGCACGGTGATCGAAATCCGCGATCCCGCCGACCCCACCCGCCTGCTTCAGCCAGGCGAGCGCGGCGAAATCTGCATACGTGGCCCACAGGTGATGCACGGTTATTGGAACCGGCCGGACGAGACCGCACACGTGATGGTCGATGGCGCGCTACGCACCGGCGATGTCGGCTACCTCGACGCGGATGGCTACCTCTACCTCGTCGACCGCATCAAGGATCTGATCATCGCCGGCGGCTACAACATCTACCCGCGCGTTCTGGAAGAAGCGCTCTACCAGCACCCGGCGGTGAAGGATGCGATCGTGATCGGCGTGCCCGACGCCTATCGCGGCCAGGCCCCAAAAGCCTTCGTATCGCTCAAGGAAGGCAGCACCGCGACGCCCGAGGAACTGAGGCAATTCCTCGCCGGCTATGTATCGAAAATCGAAATGCCGCGCGAGGTCGAAATCCGTGCCGACCTGCCCAAGACGATGGTCGGCAAACTCAGCAAGAAGGAGCTGGTGGCCGAAGAAGCCGCCAAAGCCCATGCCGCATGACGCTTGGGTGTGGGGCGATGCCGCCCCGCCCGCCTCTGCCCCGCTATTGCAACCACATCTCCGCATGCCATATAACGTCATGAGATTAACGTATAGGGAAGCCTAGACACGTGCCGGATCGCGCCGAAGTGTTCCACACCGTCACACAGCTCGCCCGCGAACTCGGGATCACCGCCCGCACGATTCGCTTCTATGAGGATAAGGGGCTGATCGCGCCGCAGCGGGCCGGCAGCACAAGGGTGTATACGGTGCGCGACCGTGCCAGGATGATCCTCATCCTGCGCGGCAAGCGCCTCGGGTTTTCCTTGCGTGAAATACGCGAGTATCTCGAACTTTACGATGTCGATCACACCCAGGCCGAACAGCTGCGCGTATTGCGGGCTGCCGTTGCCAAGCGCCTCGGCTCCTTGCGCGAACAACGTTCGGCGCTGGAACAGACGATCGTCGAACTCGAAGACGTCCAGCGCCAGGCGGAGTTGGCGTTTGCGCAACTGCCGTCGGTACGCAAGCGCGCGACAGGTTAGGTTAGAACGAAGTTCTTTTTTTGAAAAAAGAACCAAAAAACTTTTGTGTCCTACCAGCCGGGGAACACCACGGCGCACGCGGAGCGTATTCCGCCAGCGTCATACACTAAGCTTGTTCAAATGGGAGATAACAAAATGACAAAAATCGTCATTGCCGGCTACGCCCGCTCACCCTTTACGCCCGCCAAGAAAGGTGCGCTCGCCCGCGTGCGCGCCGACGACCTGGCGGCCGCCGTGATCCGCGGCCTGATCGAAAAAACCGGCGTGAAGCCTGAGGACATCGAGGACATCATCGTCGGCGCCGCCTTCCCGGAAGGCGAGCAGGGCATGAACGTGGCGCGCCTCATCGGTCTGCTGGCAGATCTCCCCCTCTCCGTCGGCGGCATGACGGTGAACCGTTTCTGCGGCAGCTCGATGAGCAGCATCCATATCGCGGCCGGCCAGATCCAGCTCGGCGCCGGCAAGGCATTCATCGCCGCCGGCATCGAGAGCATGAGCCGCACGCCGATGGGCGGCTACAACCCGCTATTCAACACCACGCTCAACGAGAAATCCCCGGGCGCCTATATGGGCATGGGCGAAACCGCCGAGAACGTCGCCCGCAAATGGCAGATCACCCGCGATCAGCAGGAGGAATTCGCGGTCGCCAGCCATCGCAAGGCTGCCGCCGCGCAGGCAGACGGCAGGTTCGCCGACGAAATCATCCCCATCCCCACCAAAACCGGCGTTGTCGACAAGGATGGTTGCATCCGCCCGGAAACCTCCAGGGAAGGCCTGGCGGGCCTGAAACTCGCTTTTGACGAACATGGCACCGTCACCGCCGGCACTTCCTCCCCGCTCACCGACGGGGCGAGCGCCGTTCTGGTGACCTCCGAAGACTACGCGAACCAGCACAACCTCAAAATCCTCGCCCGGATCAAGAGCGTTGCGATCTCCGGCTGCGAGCCAGACATCATGGGCATCGGCCCCGTCCGCGCCTCACGCAAGGCGCTGGACCGTGCCGGCGTGCAGCCCGGCGATCTCGACGTGGTGGAACTGAATGAGGCCTTCGCGAGCCAGGCCATCGCCAGCATGCGCGAGATCGGCCTGCGCCCCGAAACCGTCAATATCGACGGCGGCGCCATAGCCCTCGGCCATCCGCTCGGCGCCACCGGCGCGCGCATCGTCGGCAAGGCCGCCGCGATCCTGAAGCGGGACGGCGGCCGTTACGCGCTGGCCACCCAATGCATAGGCGGCGGCCAGGGCATCGCCACCGTTCTGGAAGCGGTGTGAGCCATGGCTGACGCGATCAACAAGGTTGCCGTGATCGGCGCCGGCGTGATGGGCTGCGGCATCGCCGCCCAGATCGCCAATGCAGGTGTGCCCGTGCTACTGCTCGACATCCTCCCAAAGGAGGGCGGCACCCGCGACGCCGTCGCCGAAGCCGCCGTCGCGCGCGCGCTGAAAACCGATCCCGCCCCTTTCATGTCGGCCGAAGCGGCCAAATTGATCGAGTGCGGCAACATCGACGACCATCTGGCCTGCGTGGCAGAATGCGACTGGGTGGTCGAAGTCGTGATCGAACGCCTCGACATCAAGCAGGCACTCTACCGCAAGCTTCAGGACGTGCGCCGCCCAGGCACCGCGATCTCATCCAACACGTCAACGATCCCGCTGAAAATGCTGATCGAAGGCCTGCCGGAAGATTTTGCGCGTGACTTCATGATCACCCATTTCTTCAACCCGCCGCGCTACATGCGCTTGCTGGAACTCGTCACCGGCCCCGCGACAGACCACGCGCTCGCCGGCAAGATCGCCCATTTCTGCGATGTGGCACTCGGCAAAAGCGTCGTTGCCGCCAAGGACTCGCCCGGATTCATCGCCAACCGCCTCGGCGTGTTCTGGATGACCGCCGCAGTCACCGAAGCGCTTGCCCATGGCCTTACGGTGGAGGAAGCCGATGCCGTGATGGGCCGCCCCTTCGGCGTGCCGAAAACCGGCGTTTTCGGCCTCATGGATCTCGTGGGCATCGATCTGATGCCGCATGTCAATGCCAGCATGGCCGGCGCCCTTCCACCCTCGGATCCTTTTCACGCCAAGAACCAGCCGATCCCGTTGATCGGCCAGCTGATCGAAACGGGGTATACGGGCCGGAAAGGGAAGGGGGGATTTTATCGCCTTCGCAAAGCGAACGGCAAGCGCATCAAGGAAACGCTCGATCTCGCCACCGGCGCGTATCGCCCCGAGCAGAAGCCCGACCTGCCGGAAATCGCCGCCGCCGGCCGCGACCTGCAGACATTGCTGAGTGCCCCAGGCAAGATCGGCGGTTACGCGTGGTCCGTCATGGGTCACACCCTGGCCTACGCCGCCAGCCTCGTCCCTGAAGCCGCCGACGACATCGATGCCATCGATGAGGCCATGCGTCTCGGCTATAACTGGAAATTCGGTCCCTTCGAACTGATCGACAGCATCGGCGCCGGCTGGCTTGCCGATCGCCTGCGTGCCGACGGCATCGGCGTGCCGCCGGCACTCGAGAAAGCCGCCGGCAAGGCATCCTACCGTATCGAACACGGGGTTCGCCAACGACTCGCGCAACATGGCGGCTACGAGACCATCGCGCGCCCCGACGGCGTGCTGATGCTCGAGGATATCAAGCGCGGCGCCACGCCTGTATTGAAAAACAGTTCCGCCGCCGTTTGGGATATTGGCGACGGCGTGCTCTGCTTTGAATTCACCAGCAAATCGAACTCGCTCGACGACCAGATCATGGCGCTGCTCAACAAGACCATCGCCCTAGTCAAGAAGGACTACAAAGCCCTCGTCATTTACAACGAGGGCGGCAATTTCTCCGTCGGCGCCAATCTCGGCCTCGCTTTGTTCGCCGCCAATATGGCGGCCTGGATGCAGATCGAGAGCACCATCGCCACCGGCCAGGAGACGATGCAGAAGCTGAAATACGCGCCGTTCCCGGTGGTGAGCGCCCCCGCCGGCCTTGCCCTCGGCGGCGGCTGCGAAATCCTGCTTCATAGCAGCGCCGTGCAGGCGCATGCGGAAACCTATGCCGGTCTTGTCGAATGCGGCGTCGGCGTAATTCCCGGCTGGGGCGGCTGCAAGGAGATGCTTGGCCGCTGGGCCACCGAACCCGGCATGCCGAAGGGGCCGATGCCTGCGACGACCAAGGTGTTCGAAATGGTCAGCACGGCGAAGGTTGCGAAATCCGCCGCCGAAGCCCGCGACATGGGCATTTTGCGCAAGTCCGACCGCATCACCATGAACCGGTATCGTTTGCTTGCCGACGCCAAGGCTCGAGCCTTGGACCTTGTGCCCGGCTACAAGGCCCCCGAGCCGCGCGAGATCGTGCTGCCCGGCCCTTCCGGCATTGTCGCCCTCAATCTCGCGGTCGACGGTTTCGCTAAGACCGGCATGGCCACCAAGCACGATGTGGTTGTCGCCGGCGAACTCGCGAAGGTGCTCACCGGTGGCGACACCGATGTGCTGGATACGGTGACGGAAACCAAGATTCTTGAGCTGGAACGCGCGGCGTTCATGCGCCTCCTGAAAACCCAAGCCACGCTCGCCCGCATCGAACACACGCTGGAGACCGGAAAACCCCTCCGAAACTAGCCCAGGGGAACAAAAGTTTTTTGCTCCTTTTTTAAAAAAAGGAGTTCTTTCTTCCCTATCCTTCCTGTCTGGGAGCACCCGACATGCAAGTCTACACCCCGCCTCTCCGCGACATGCGTTTCGTTCTGCACGAGCTGCACAACTCCGCCGCCCACGTCGCCGAGATCAACCAGCCCGAGATTACCGAGGAGCTGATCGACAGCATCCTGGAAGAGGCCGCGAAATTCGCGACCGACATCCTCCTCCCTCTCAACGCCAGCGGCGACGAGGAAGGCTGCCATTACGAAAATGGCGTGGTCCGCACGCCGGCGGGTTTTAGGGAAGCCTACCAGAAATTCCGCGAATCAGGCTGGGGCTCCGTTTCCTCCGCGCCCGAATATGGCGGCCAGGGCCTGCCCGACATTCTGGGCAAGATGGTCGAGGAGATGCAATGCTCCGCCAATCTCAGCTTCGGCCTCTATCCCGGCCTCACACACGGCGCCACGCTCGCGCTCAAGGGCTATGGCACGGAGGAGCTCAAGCAGCGCTACCTCCCCAAGATGATCGAAGGCGTATGGTCGGGCACGATGTGCCTCACGGAAGCCCATTGCGGCACCGATCTCGGCATGTTGCGCACCAAGGCGACGCCGCAGGAAGATGGCAGCTACAAGCTGAATGGCGCCAAGATTTTCATTTCCGCGGGGGAGCATGACCTCACTGAAAACATCATCCACCTCGTTCTTGCCCGCCTGCCCGATGCACCGAAAGGCGTGAAGGGCATCAGCATGTTCCTGGTGCCGAAATTCCTGCCGACCGATGATGGCCGTCCCGGTGCGCGCAATGGTGTTACTTGCACCGCCATCGAGCACAAGATGGGTTTGAAAGCATCGGCCACCTGCCAGATGTATTTTGATGATGCCGCCGGCTGGCTTGTCGGAGAACCCAATCGTGGCATGCGCGCGATGTTCACCATGATGAATGCCGAGCGCCTATCCGTCGGCATCCAGGGCCTGGGCGTCGCCGAGACCGCCTATCAGAGCGCGGTTTTCTACGCGAAGGACCGTATCCAGGGTCGTGCCCTGTCCGGCGCGAAATACCCCGAGCGCGCAGCCGACCCAATCATCGTGCACCCCGATGTGCGTCGCACGCTCATGACTTTGCGCGCCTATATCGAAGGCTGCCGCGCGCTTTCTGGCTGGGTGGCCACCCATCTCGATCTGGAAACGAAATCGAACGACCCGCAGCGCCGGCAGGACGCCGAGGATTTCGTTGCCATGATGACGCCCGTGGTGAAGGCGTTTTTCACCGATCTCGGTTTCGAACTCTCCAGCATGGCCCAGCAGGTGTATGGCGGCCACGGTTATATCCGCGATCACGGCATGGAGCAGCTGGTTCGTGATGCCCGCATCTGCATGATCTACGAGGGGGCGAACGGCATCCAGGCGCTCGATCTGGTCGGCCGCAAGCTGCCTCAGCATATGGGCCGCCTGCTCCGTGGCTTCTTCCACCCCGTGCAGAATTTTATCGAAGCGAACAGCGCGGATCCGCTCGTTCTTCCCTTGGCCAAGGCATTCGGCGCCCTCCAGCAGGCGACCGCCCATATCGCGGTTGTGGCGCTGAAAGACCCCGAGGAGGCGGGCGCCGCCGCCACCGATTACCTGCGGATGATGGGCCTTGTCGCACTCGGCTATATGTGGGCCCGCACCGCCAAGGTCGCGGGCGAAAAGCTGCCCGCCGCCAATGGCGATGCCTCGTTCTACAAGGCCAAGCTGATCACGGCGCGTTTTTACATGGAGCGGATTTTGCCCCAAACCGGCGCTCTTTGGTCCAGCATCAGGGCAGGTAAAGCCTCCATGATGGAGCTGGAGGAGGCCGCGTTTTAGGAAAGCGTGTTTCTTGAGGTGTAGCCCGTATCGCCGAAGCGCGATGCTGGCTACACCCTTTACCGGATATAAACCGCGCCGTGCTTGTAGGCCAGGAACATCCGTGTCTTGAACAGGAAGTTCGCGCCCAGGATCACATCGATCGTGCGGTGCCCTGTCGGTAGCGCGCTCATCGAAGCCTCCACCACGGCCGATTGCAGAGGGCTGGGCGCATCGTCCACCGCCAATACGGGATTGCGGAACGTGGCACTTCCGATCGAAATCGAGTTGAAACGGTGCAGGCGTTCCGAGCTTTCGCCAAGTCCCTGCTCTGTGATCTGGGTGTCGTGACGCAGCGCCCGTGCCGTCAACCCAAGTGCCATGGCCGCGCTCTGCGTAATCGAGGTATCCTCGCTACCGGTATCGATCAGCGCATTCAGCTCCACGCCGTCAATCTTCACCGGGATCATTAGCAATTGGTGCCCGGCATTGGTCGCCTGCAGCTTCACCGCCCCCGGCACCCAGCCTGGCCCGCCAGCGCTGCACTCGGGCGAGGAGTTGTAAAACCGCATCCGTCCGGCCGGGAAATCCAGTTCCACTTCGTAGGCGGAAAGGAAATTCGCACCGAACAGACCGTCGGTATGCTCCTCCGGACGGAATTCCGATTCGGGCAGCACCGCGAAGGGCAAATCCTGCAAATGGTGATCCAGATACTGAACATCCGCCGCTTGCACGATCGGCGCCTGATAGGCCCCGCCAATGCCCGTCATCTGCAGGCGTGGCTGGGACGATTCCGGCAAGGCAAGCCGGGATACCGCCTCGGGCGTCAGCGCTGTCACGAAATCTCCTGTATCGAGCAGGAGATTGAGCACGGAATTGTTGACCTTGAGCGGAATGAAGGCTTGTTCCCGCGTCATCCGCATCTGCACCTCGCCCACCGGTGCGAGGGTGCACTGAGCCGCCTCGGCGCGCGGCAGGGCCTCGGTCGAAGCCGCCATCATGCCTGCGGAACCTGAAGGCGACGCCTCGAGCACCGCCATATGCGTTTCGCTGGCTCCGTCGCATCCTGCCAGAAAGCAGGCGGCCACCAGCGGCACTGCCATGGTCGAAATCAACACAGAGAAGCTGGGGCGGGATGCCATGTTGCCTCACAAAGTAGTGCGCTAGCATTACCATGCTCTCTATGGTTGCAAAACATTACCTAGAACCCGCCCAGGAGGTAAAGCTTCACAAATTCGTGTGCGGGCGAGTTCCAAAAACCTGTGGTTGACGAGACAATCCGCCACCATCGCAAAGCGTTCACACTCCCATGCTCACCGCATTCCCCTTGTACGGAGGGCCGGGATGGGGACACTCGGCATGGAGCATTCATTTCGGCCGCTGGACTTACGCAAAAGTAGAAAATTGCGTAGGGCTCTATGCCGCCCGGTTGTGCCACGCTTCAAGCGCATCCAGCCGCACCATGATCGGCCGATGATCAGAGGCCGACTTGTCCAGCGCCAGCGCCTCGCCGCAGGCCAGCCCGCGAACATAGCACCGGTCCAGACGTAGCGGCACGATATCCGCGCAGCGATGCGTCGGGTCCCGCGGTCCCACATCCCGAAATCCAGGCAGCAGAGCGGGTCCCAGCAGGTTGAAATCCCCCATCACCGCCGCTCGGTGCGGCAAGTGCAGGGCGATATGCCGCAACTGCCGCCGGTTCAGCAGCTGGCCGTGGGAGAGATGCACATTGGCCACCGAAAAACTGCCCAGGTCGATGATCTGCGCCACCCGGTGCACCACGGCACCGGAGGGCAGCTTCAGCACACGCGGTCGCGGCCGGTGCACCGGGCTCCAAGCCGCAAGCCCATGAATTCGGCCGGGCAGGGGGATACGCGCATAGAACCCGCCCAGATAGTGCGGCAGCAGGTCAATCTCGCGCGTCGCTTCCTGCATCACCAGCAGGTCGGGCCGTTCGCGCCGCGCGAGCGACGCCACATCGTCGAGGCTGGCGCCGCGCAGCCGCCAAAGATTCCAACTGATGAGTTTCATCTTGCCGCCGACCATGCCCGCTCGTGCTGCGCCGCATCTACCAGATTTGCGGTGCCATTTGCGTAAAACCCTGCCACTTGGCCGGCACCGCTCTGGACATTACGATATCGTTCCAGTCACGATACGCCGCATGGACGACCGCTGCCTCGCTGTCTTCACCACCGAAACGCCCGTGCGCATCCTGCGCGAGGGGGGCACGCGCGCCTGGCGGGTCAATCCCAGCCGTGCCCGCCTAACCCCCTACCTCGTATGCATCCACAACCACGCCAACCCTGCGGGCCAGCTGCCCGGCAATACCGGCCTGCACCGGGCGGTCTTCCTGGTCGCCAGGATTGGCGGCGTTGTTCCCGCCTCCGGCGACAACCGCCCGCATCGCTGGAAAATCTGCCTCTCCGCTTTTGTCCGCCACACCGTGGCCGAAGCCTGGCAGCCCCGCCCCAACCCGGTCAGATACACGACCCTGGCACAACTCGGCATCGACCCGGATGCGCTCGATTTCCATGCGCTTGAGGATGCCCAGCACCATATCGCGCGGCTCACCAGCCGTCGGCTCCAACGCATCCAGGCGCACCGCGTGTGAAACGCGCTCGAGCTTCAATCGTAAAGCCACATCACCCAGATCCCCGCCGCCAAAAACGGCCCAAACGGCACCTTCTCTGTCGGATCGGGACGGCCCCGGCGGAGCGCATAGACCAGCGATGTCAGTGCCGCGACCAGCAACACATCCGAAAGCAGCCACGCCCCCACCCAGGCGCCCCCCGCCGCCAGCAATTTTGCATCCCCCATCCCTAAGCCCTCGCGGCCGCGCAGTTTCCTAAAAACCCATGCGATGACCCAAAAACCAACATACCCCGCAGCCGCTCCCAGGGCTCGCTCTGTCACCGCCTCCGGCTCCAGCAGAGCGGCCTCCAGCAGCCCGCCCAAAACCAGCGGCAGTGTCAGAAAATCGGGCAGCCGCTGGCAGCGCGTATCGATCCATCCCAGCGTCAGCAGCGTCCAGCCCAGCGAGCAGCCGGCCCAAAGCAGGCCCCCCCGCTCCCCGGCCGAGGCGGCCCAAACCGCCACCCCCAGCGCAAAAATCTCCACCCACAGGGTGGCAGCCCCGATCCCCGCCCTGCACCACCGGCATCGCCCCCGCAACGCCGCAAAGCTCAGCAGCGGCACCAGCTCCGCCACCCCCAGCGCATGCCCGCACGCGGCGCACGCGCTGCGGCCCCACATCACCCCGCGCCCCACCGGCACCCGCGCGATCAGCACCCCGCAAAAACTCCCCACGAAGGGCGCACACACCACCGGCGCCAGCCACCCTCCGCCCCCAAGAATCCATCCGTTGATTAACTCGACGCCGCCCACTACTGCCTTGCACACTGTATGTCAGGCGAAGCCATAGACGCCGCGCGCGGCCCAGGCGACACCGCCGGCTCGCGGCAAGGAGTTTTTCTCGCGATGACGATCACCGGCGCACGCATCACCCCGGCCCAGGGCGCCGAACCCGCCCAATCCACCCGCCCGGTGGCGGAAGAGCGCCAGGTCGATCTGCTCGCCAGCCTTCTGCTGCGCCAGGGCCAGTGCGATACCCAAACCATCGACCGCGGCCGCCGCGTCGCCACCGAAAGTGGCCAGCGCCTCGACAAGGTACTCATCCAGCTCGGCCTCGTCACCGAGCGCGGCCTCGCCGAGGCCTATGGCGCGCTTCTTGGCGTGCCCATCGCACCGCCCGCCCGCTACCCCGAGGCCCCCCTCTTCCCCGAGCGCCTCACCCCCCGCTTCTTGCGAACCGCCCGCGCCTGCCCGGTTGCCGTGGAAGACAATGTGCTTGTGCTGGCCGTCACCGACGCGCTTGACGATTTCACCCCCGCCGCCATCGCCGCCGCCACCAACCTGCCGGTGCGCCTGGAAATCGCCGTCCCGATCGAGCTCGAGGCTGCGTTCGGCCGCCTCTATCCGGAGGGTGACTCCACCGATTCCTCCACCGAGTCCGACAGCGGCGCCGCCCTGGAAGAGGATGCGGAGCGCCTCAAGGATCTGGCCTCCGAAGCCCCGGTAATCCGCCTGGTGAACCAGATCATCGGCCGCGCGGTCGAGACCCACGCCAGCGACATCCATGTGGAACCCTTCGAAGATCGCCTGCGTGTGCGCTACCGCTACGACGGCGTTCTGCACGAAGCCGACAGCCCGGCCGCGCGCCTGGCCCCCGCTATCATCAGCCGCATAAAAATCATGGCCAAGCTCGATATCGCCGAGCGCCGCCTGCCGCAGGACGGCCGGATAAAGATGGCCGTCCGCGGCACCGAGATCGACTTCCGCGTCTCCACCATCCCCTCGCTCTACGGCGAAAAAGTGGTTTTGCGCGTGCTCGATCGCAGCTCCGTCGTGTTCGATTACGTCAAGCTCGGCCTACCGCCGCACGTGGTGGAGGCCTGGACGAAGGCGCTCGAACTGCCCAACGGCATCCTGCTCGTCACCGGCCCAACTGGCTCCGGCAAAACCACCACGCTCTATACTGGCCTCACCGCCATCAATGCCGTCAGCCGCAATATCGTCACGGTCGAAGACCCGATCGAATACCAGTTGAACGGCATCAACCAGATTCAGACAAAACCGCAGATCGGCCTCACCTTTGCCGCCCTCCTTCGCTCCATTTTGCGGCAGGACCCGGATGTCATCATGGTCGGCGAAATCCGCGATCTGGAAACCGCGCAGATCGCCGTCCAGGCCGCGCTTACCGGCCACCTTGTGCTCTCCACGCTGCACACCAACTCCGCCGCCGCCACTATCACGCGGCTGCGCGACATGGGCCTGGAGGACTACCTGGTGACGGCCGTGCTGCGCGGCGTGCTGGCCCAGCGTCTCGTCCGCCGCCTCTGCGACACCTGCAAGCGCGAGGCGGAAGCGCCCGCCGAACTCATTCAGCGCTTCGACCTCGCCCGGCGCGCCCCTCCCGGCCACCCCGTGCGACTCTGGCACCCGGTCGGCTGCGCGCAGTGCCGCAGCACCGGCTATCGTGGCCGGCAAGCCATCGCTGAATTCCTGATCCCCGACGCACAGATCGAACACCTGATCTTCTCCAAGGCCGACCAAAGCGAAATCGAACGCGCCGCGGTTTCCGCGGGCATGATCACCATGTTCCAGGCGGGGCTCGACGCGGCGCTGGCCGGCACCACCACGATCGAGGAAGTGGTGCGTAGCATCCGTGCCGAGGCATGAGAAAAGGACAGCAAAGTCCCTTCTTTTCTGAAAAAAAGAAGCAAAAGATTTTTGGTCCTTGGCGGGTCCGAGATACAGGACCGGGCCGGCATAAGGTGGGCCTGAACCCACCATCCTATTGATGCCTAGTTTTCGCTACACGGCCATCACCGCCGCCGGTGATACGACCACCGGCCTGATGGATGCGCCCAATGAGCAGGCGCTGCTCGAACTTCTGCGCCGGCAGGGCAGCCTGCCCATGCGCGCCGAACCCGCCGATGGCCGGCGCGGCATTCTCGCCTCCCTGTTCAGCGCCGAATTCGGCGCTGGCCGACGCCTCTCGGGCCAGGACCTGGCCGAAATCACCCGCGAACTCGCCGTCATGCTCAATGCCGGGCAAGACCTCGACCGCGCGCTTCGCTTTCTCTGCGACACCGCCACCAAGAAACACGTCAAGGCTATCCTCACCCAGGTGCGCGACGCGGTGCGCGACGGCAGCCAATTCGCGGCCGCGCTGCAACAGCACCCGCGCAGCTTCCCCCGCCTCTTTATCGGCCTCGTCCGCGCCGGCGAAGCTGGCGGGATGCTGGCGCCTACGCTCGATCGCCTGGCCGACCTGCTGGAGCGCCAGCGCGCGCTAAAATCCAGCGTCGTCTCCTCGCTGATCTATCCGGCCATCCTGCTGGTCGCCGGCATCGGCTCGATCATCCTGCTGCTCACCCAGGTTCTCCCCCAATTCACCCCGATGTTCGAGCAGGCCGGCGCCGCCCTGCCGCGCCCCACGCAAATCGTCATCGGCCTCGGCAATTTCGTCAGCGGCTACGGTATCTACGTGGCTATCCTTTTGGCGATTGGCGTGGTGGCCGCCCAGCAGGCCCTGCAACGCCCCGCCCCGCGCCTCTGGTGGGACCGAACGCTGCTCCGCCTGCCCATCGCGGGCGGGCTTGCCCGCGAAATCCTGGCCGCCCGGTTCGCCCGCACGCTGGGCACCCTGCTGCAAAATGGCGTGCCGCTCGTCGGCGCCCTCGGCATCGTCGCCGATGTCATCGGCAACACCGCCGCCGTCACCGCGGTGAAAACCGCGACGGAAAGCGCCAAGGGCGGCGCCGGGCTCTCCCGCCCGCTGCAGCAATCCGGCATTTTCCCTGTTCGCACCATCTATCTTCTCCGCCTCGGCGAAGAAACCGCCCAACTCGGCGGCATGTCGCTGCGTGCCGCGGAAATCCACGAGGAACAGTCACGCATCGGCATCGAACGCATGACCGCGCTGCTCGTCCCGGTGCTGATCCTGACCATGGGCGTCGCCGTCGCCGGGATTGTCAGCTCCCTCCTGTTGGCGATGTTGAGCCTTAACGATCTGGCACAGTGACCACCGGCAAATGCCGATGGCCCTGGCAACGCCCGCAGCACAGCCCTTAAGCACTACTTTATCTGTTCCGTGTCTACTGTTTCGGCCACTTCGTCATCCGAAAATTGGGGCACATGAAAGCCTTCGGCGCCCACAGCTTGCGTGCCAAGCTTGCACTCCTCACGGCCCTCGCGGCCCTGGCCACGATCTGCACGATCGTCGCGTCAACGGCATTGATGTATCATCGTATGATCGATGATCGCATCGATAAGCTGCGGGCCATTACCACACTGGCGGAGGGTCTGGCCCAATCGCTGCAGGATAAAGTCGATTCTCACGAGATCAGCCAGGCAGAAGCGTTGGCTACGTTCCGCCAGCAAATCCATCGCCTGCGTTTCGGCTCGGCGACGGACTACCTCATTGTCTACAGCGCGGACGACAAGGTGCTGATCCATGGCGGGGACCCGTCGCGCGAGGGCAAGCTCGCCACCGCCCACGACGAGCACGGGCGCAGCTCCATGGATCTCGCGCGCGAAGTGCTCCGTGCCGCGCCTGGCGGCGCCATCTATTACCTCGCCGCCAAGCCCGCGCAGGCCGTCGCGCAAATGAAGGTCACCTACGTAGCTGAGTTTCAGCCTTGGCAGCTGGTGTTCATGGCCGGCGACTGGATCGACGACATCAACGCCCAATTCCGCGCCACGCTTCTGCGGCTTGCCCTCATTGGCGCTGCCGCGCTCGGCGCCAGCCTGGTCGCTGCCTGGCTGATCAGCCGCGACATCGCCGGATCGCTCGGTCGGCTGAAGCGTGCGATGGAGCAGATTGCCGGGGGAACCGTGTCGGCCACGATCCCCGGCCTCGGGCGACGTGACGAGGTTGGCGCTATGGCCGCGTCACTCCAGGTTTTTCAGGACAATATTTCGCAGACCACCGCCCTGCGCGAATCGCAGGAGGATGAGCGGCGCGCCAGCCTCGCCCGCAACCGCGCCGCACTTTTGCACATGGCTGATGAATTCGAGGCGCAAATAGGCCAGCTGGTTGAAACCTTGTCGGTGCGCAGCGCGGCATTGGACGGCGCGGCGCAGTCGATGGCCGGTGTTGCCGGCGAGAGCACGGATGAAGCGGCGGTGGTCGCCCAATCTGCGGAAGCCGCCAGCCGCAACCTCGAAACCGTCGCCGCCGCGGCGGAGCAGCTTGCAACCTCGATCGGCGAGATCCGCCGCCAGGTCGGCAATTCCATGCAGATCACCGACGCCGCTGTGGCGGGTGCGCGGCGCACCGACATGCTTGTCCAGGCGCTCGCCGCGAATGCCGAGCGGATCGGCACGGTGATTGGCATCATTTCCGGTATCGCCGCGAAAACCAATCTGCTCGCCCTTAACGCCACCATCGAGGCTGCGCGTGCCGGCGAAGCCGGGCGCGGCTTCAGCGTCGTGGCCTCGGAAGTCAAGACCCTCGCCAACCAGACGAGCGTCGCCACGCAGGAAATCAGCCAGCAAGTCGCCGAAATCCAGTCCGCCACGCGCAATGCGGTCGATGCGGTTGCTGGCATTGCCGCCAGCGTTCACGAGATCAGCGGGCTCGCCGGCGCGATCGCTTCCGCAGTTTCCCAGCAGAGCTCAGCCACATCGGAAATCGCGCGTAGCGTGCAGCAGACATTCGAGGCCGCTCGCCAGGTTACCTTGAGCAGCAGCCGTGTCCGACAGGCCGCCGGAAAAACCGGATCGGCCGCCAGCCAAGTATCCGCCGCGTCGTCAGAGTTGTCGCAACAGACCCGCCAGCTCGGTGTGCAGGTGGACAGTTTCGTCGCCGGTATACGCGCCGCTTGACGCAAATCCTGCCGCCTCGCACATCGCCTTCAACTCGGCCATGGGCAGCTTGCCGGTGCCCCAGACATTCACCGCCCGAAGCAGCCCGATATAGGACTGCATCGCGCTCGCCATGCCTTCAGCGCGCGGCAAACAGCTCCGCGGCCCGGCTCCGCACCATCATCTGGTAGGTCTGGTTCAGCAATGGCGTGTGCGAGTGGTAATACCCGATCGCCATCATTAGGTCGCCGCGCGCCTCGCGACGGTAGGCCGACAGGATAGCGCCCGCCGCGGCGATCGAAAAACATGGGTCGCGTATCAGCCGCACGCTCACCTGCGCATCGCTTTCCCGAACCACCTGCGCGATCGGCGCAACCCACCGGGTATTGATCTGCATCAGCCCCAGATCGGCGGACCCATCGGTATTCGCATGCACCAGGCCAGGTTGCCCACCCTCCACCGCCTGAATGGAGGGTAGAACGCGCGGCGGCAGCCCATAAAAATGGGCCGTGAGCGCCATGCAGGTCAGAAAGGGAATGGCCATGCGGGATCACTCCTCTGGGTGACGCCTTGCGAGGAAGCAAGCCAGGCCGCAAAAGGACGCTGCACCCTGGCCACCTGGAGTTCCTAGCCGTGCCCCACCAAGCCTACAAGCCGTGCCCCGCCGCGCCGAACGATGCCGGTTTCACGCTGCTGGAATTACTGGTGGTGATCGCCATCCTCGGCCTGCTGGTGGCCTTCGTCGCCCCGCAGGCCCTGAAAACACTCGGCTACGCCAAGGGCTCGATCGCCAAGCAGGAGATTACCGAGTTCGGCAGCTATCTCGAGCGCTTTGCCCTCGATGTCGGGCGCTATCCCACCACCGAGGAGGGCATCGCCGCCCTCAGCGAAAAACCCTCGGACGTCGATAACTGGAACGGCCCCTACATTAAGGGCGGCGCCGCGCAGAAGGACCCTTGGAACCACCCCTGGATCTACCGCAGCCCCTCTAGCCGCCCCGGCCAGCGCGACTACGATTTCTGTTCCGCCGGACCGACCGGCAAGGGCGCCGAGCCGGGCGATAGCGACACGATTTGTAATCCTTAAAAATCGTTTCTTTTCTGAAGAAAAGAACCAAAAGACTTTTATTCCCCCGCTGCTTCCAACTTGATCGGCCATGGCCGGCATCTATCCGCCGGCGCCACAACAAAACTCTTTTGGCTTTTTTTATCAGCAAAGAACGTGCTGAGTTTATGCCCCAGCATCACCAGCGCCACTGCCCCCAGGATCAGCGCGGTCGCCAAAGCCTCGCGCAGCCCAAGGGGCTCGCCCATCACCGCGGCACCGAGCCCAAGTGCCACCACCGGGTTCACAAAGGCATAGGTGGAAAGCCGCTCCGGCCGCCAGATTTGCACCAGCCAGCCGAAGCAGCCGAACGCCACCACCGAGCCCATCACCACCAGATAGGCCATCGCCAGCACCGAGCGGCCGGAAATTGCGCCCGGATCGAGATGAGTCCACTCCCCGCGCGCCGCGGCGAAGGCCAGCGCCGCCGGGGCGCCGGCCAGCAATTGGAGCCCGCTGCCCAGCATCGCCGAACCCGCCGGCGGCACGCGTCGCGCAACCGCCGCCCCTACCGCCCAGGCCAGCGCCGAGAGCAGAATAATCGCTTCCGCCACCTGGTCACCGCCATGCGCATCGGGCCGGGTGAGCACGACCACACCGAGAAAACCGAGCAGAAGCCCGCACATCGCGGCGAGGCTTGGCCGACCTGCAGCCCCGAAAAACCACGAGATAGCCGGCGTCAGCAGTGAAACCGTGCAGCTCAGCACCGCCGCCTGGCCGCTCGGCAAGCGAAGCTCCGCCCAGGCCAGCATCGCCTGCGAGCAGGAGAACATGAGGATACCTGAAATCACCGCGGATCCGATGGCGCGCGCCCCCGGCATGCGCGCGCCGCGCAGAAACCCCATCAACGTCAGGATGGCGCCGGCCAGCAGGCATCGCCCGCCGATCATCGTCCAGGGCGGTATCGTCTCGATGCCAATTCGAATCGCCAAGAATGTGGACCCCCACACCACACACACGATCAGGAACGCGAGGAGCGGGCCGACACCGCGATTCTGCGTGTCGTCAAAAGAAGCGGGCATGAAATGGTTAATCCGGAATAACTGGCCTAGGGAACGAGCCATCTGGGTGCAAGAACACCGTCATCCCAGCAGAACTTGGCACGATTATGGCCGCCGTGTTCAAGCTGCAACCATTCCAGTTCGTCAAACACCAGGAAAATCAGGCAAAAAACGGAAAACCCGACGGTTTCGTCAACTGCATGCGTGTCATGCGGCTTCGCGATGGCAATTCCTGGCCCTGGTGTCACGCAGTAGGTCCCCTTGCTCGCCGGGCTCAGCCGCGCCCATGCGGCCAAGGCCGCATCATTGCCTACATGCAACGCTGCCGATCCGCGCACGCGTATCTGCACCCGTCGCGGCGCATCCCAGCCATGCAGGGCCGCGCGCGGAATGGCGGAAAGCTCCGCGAACTTCGCCGACCGTATATCGGTGTGGATCGCGAGGCGGCGGCAGGCCGGATCGAAGGCGCGCAGCACGATTGTTCTGAGCGCGGGGGTGCCGTCTATGCCGATGCTGGCAAGGGTCGGCGTGCGAAACGGGCTTGCCGGATCGGCAACCCCCTCGGACAGCAGCGTGAATGCGGTCTCCAAGATGGCGCTAAGTGAAGCCGGCATGATGCAGGCGACTCCTTTCGGGGATTTCCAAGCCGGGTAGGAGTGGGCAGATAGTCCGCGTTCGCGAAGACGGGATAGTCGGATCCATGGAAAGAGTGGCAGTTGCCGGATTGCAGGTGGCCAAGACCCTGCACGATTTCGTGGCCAACGAGGCCGCGCGCGGCAGCGGCCTCACCGGCGCGCAATTCTGGGGCGGCTTTGCCTCACTTTTGAAGGACATGGCTCCGCGCAACCGCGCCCTGCTGGATACGCGCGGAGCGCTGCAAGCAAAAATCGATGCCTGGCACGTCGCTCACCGCTTCGCGCCGGTCAACCAGTCCGACTACGAAACCTTTTTGCAGGGCATCCTCTATCTCGTCCCGGAGCCCGCGCCCTTCACCGTCACCACCGCCAATGTCGATGCCGAGATCAGCCAGGTTGCCGGGCCCCAGCTGGTGGTGCCGATCTCCAACGCCCGCTACGCGCTGAATGCGGCCAATGCCCGCTGGGGCAGCCTGTACGACGCGCTTTACGGCACCGACGCGGTGCCGCAAGACGATGAGGCTACGGGCGGCCGCGGCTACAACAAGCTGCGCGGCGCGCATGTGATCGCCATGGCCAAGGCGTTCCTCGACGCGACCGTGCCGCTTGCCGGCGGCAGCTACACCGCGGCCACCCGCTTTTCCGTCGCCGACGGAATCCTGGTGGTTCATACCCGCGACGGCGCCCTGCACCCAGCGAGCCCCGCGCATTTCGCCGGCTACCAGGGCGATGCCGCATCCCCCACCGCCATACTGCTAAAGCAGAATGGCCTGCACATCATCATCTCGATCGACCGCCAGGGCATGATCGGCACCACCGACGACGCCGGCATCAACGACATCACCCTGGAATCCACGATCAGCACCATCATGGATTGCGAGGATAGCGTGGCCGCCGTCGATGCCGCCGACAAGGTCGAGCTTTACCGCAATTGGCTCGGCCTCACCCAGGGCACGCTCTCCGCGCAATTCCAGAAGGGCGGCGGCATGGTGGAGCGAAGCCTGCGACCCGATCTTGAATTCATCACGCCGTCCGGCAGTGCCACGCTGCGCCTGCCCGGCCGCAGCCTGATGTTGGTGCGCAATGTCGGCCACCATATGTACACCGATGCGGTGCTTATGGGCGGCGCGGAGATCCCGGAAACCATGCTGGATTGCGCGGTCACCGCGCTGATTGCCACGCATGATTTGCGCGGTTCGCCGCGCCTGCGCAACAGCCGCGCCGGCTCCATCTATATCGTAAAGCCGAAAATGCACGGGCCGGAGGAAGTGGCGTTCGCCTCCGAGCTGTTTTCCCGCGTCGAGGATCTGCTCGCCCTGCCGCGCCGTGCGCTGAAAATGGGCATCATGGACGAAGAACGGCGCACCAGCGCCAACCTCGCCGCCTGCATCTTTGCAGCAAAGGACAGAGTTTTCTTCATCAATACCGGCTTTCTCGACCGCACCGGCGACGAGATACACACCTCCCTGGAAGCCGGCGTCATGACCCGCAAGAACGACATGAAGACGACACCCTGGATCGCCGCCTATGAGGACCGCAACGTGGATATCGGCCTCGCCTGTGGCCTGCCCGGCCATGCGCAGATTGGCAAGGGGATGTGGGCCGCGCCCGATCGGATGGCCGACATGCTGGCCAGCAAGGTCGCCCACCCGACGGCCGGCGCCAACACCGCCTGGGTGCCTTCCCCCACCGCCGCGACCCTGCACGCCATCCACTACCACCAGGTGAGCGTTAATGCCCGCCAGACCGAGTTGAAATCCCGACCGATTGCCAAACTCTCCGATCTGCTCACCATTCCGCTCAACTCGTCAGACTGGGCGTCGGATGTTGTGCAGCAGGAGCTGGACAATAATGCCCAGAGCATCCTGGGCTACGTGGTTCGCTGGATCGACCAGGGCGTCGGCTGCTCGAAAGTGCCAGACATCCACGATATCGGCCTGATGGAGGATCGGGCGACGCTGCGCATCTCCAGCCAGCACATCGCCAACTGGCTCCATCACGGCGTGGTAAGCCACGATCAGGTGATGAGCACGCTCCGCCGCATGGCCGAAGTGGTGGACCGGCAGAATGAAAGCGATCCCCTCTATCGCCGGATGTCACCGGGATATGACGGGGCTGCCTTCAGCGCCGCCCGCGACCTGGTTTTCAAGGGCCGCACGCAGCCCAACGGTTACACCGAATTCATCCTGCATGAATGGCGCCGCAGCGTGAAAGCGAAGGCTGGAACAGACGAAGGATAAAAGCTCTTTGCTTCTTTCCTGCAAGAAAAAAGAGTCTTCTTTTCTGAAGAAAAGAAGCGAAAGAGTTTTGTTTCCCGCGCCTACTTCAGCAATACGCTGGCGATGCCCGTGCAGGTGAACAGCGTCACCACCGCCGAGGTCGCCAGGAACAGCACCACCTCGAGGGCAGGGCCCACCTTCAGGCCGTCAGGCAGGCCATGCACCTGGATCCTCCGCGTGGCAGATCCATGGCTGGAGGCGGTGACGTGGGTGCGCAGGGCCGCCGTATCGGCCGTTGAAATGTAACTCATGATATTCATCCTTTCGAAGTACGGGCCTGTTCTTCGCCCGACTTCCTGTCGCATCGCAACGTAGTTGCCGTATTCTTCTAGGCAACCCCATCTTCTACCTTAACAAAAGTGCAAAACTCCCATGAGGCGGCAATTTTCTTCAGGAATACTTGCAAGTATCCGGCGTTTTCTTGCGCCATTTAGCCCGTAACGCGACATAACCGGACAGTTCGCGATGATTTTCGAATACAGTCGTCTTCAGAGCTACTGATGCGCATATGAGACATGCGGCAACCTTGCTGCAACGCTTGGCGGACGGCCGACCCTAGGCGGGCAGGGAGTGTTCCTATAAGCCTACAACGTCCGGTCATCGCATAAGTCACGCCCTTGAAGTTCAGCCCGACGCCGCCGGCCAACTTGCTCCTACGCGTTACGGCTCTGCCGGACCGGCGGTCCGCACATCGCATCATCACTGCGACCATCCCCTATGGTCTGGCCGTTGCCGCCATCCTGTTTTTCGCCAGGCGCGCCCGGTTCGGAGTTTGGGCACTGCCCTTCTTCGACGAAACGGAGCATCTGCTGGGTGGCTGGGCCCTTGACTCGGGTGAGCGCCTGTACCGCAATTTTGTCGATCTGCACGGGCCGTGTGTTTTCATGCTCGCCCAGATCTACGGCGCGCTGTTCGGCTGGTCGCACGCCAATCTTGCGCGCCTGGTGATCGCGGGGCTCGCCGGCCTGGCCGGGGCCGCGGTCGCTGCCTCGCCCGCGCTGCGTGGTGCTGCCCGCGTCTGGGCGGTTTGCCTCTATTTCGGCCTGCTCGCCACGGTGTGGCTGGTTCAGGGCCTCTATCTTTTCAGCACCTATCCGATTGCCGGCGCCTTCGCCGTCATCGCGCTCGCCCTCTTCGTGGTCCCGGCTGGCGCGCGCGTAACAATTCCTGCCTGGGCCGCATCCGCCGCGGGGTGTGCGAACGCCTTTCTGGCCTTCACCTCATTTTCCGACGCGCCCACCGGCCTGCTGTTCTCTGCCTGCAGCTGCCTTGCGGCTGGGTGCTGCGGCCATGCAAAAGCGGTGCGCGCCCATCTGGCGGGCGCGCTCACGACGGGCCTGGTCTTGCTCGGCTGGTTGGCGGTATGGGGCGACATTCGCGGCTATCTCGCCTTCCATGTGGCGTTCGGCATGGTGATTTTTCCTAAATTCGCCGCTTTCTGGTGGGGCGGTTTTTACGATAGCCTTATCCTTTCGCTGCACCCCGACCGGCTCGTGCAAACGGCGGCCCTTGCCTTCAACGCGCTCGCTGCTGTGGCCGCTCTCGTGCTGGCAAGCCAGCCTGGACGCGGTCGGATTGCTGCCATTCTCTCGGTACTGGCCACTGGCGTTGCCATCGTGTTGCTCAACCTCCGCGCGCTGACGACTTTTCAGAACGGCACGTTCCTGTTCGCCGGCATCGGCTGGTTCGCCATCTCGACCGTGGCAGCCCCGCAGGGAGTTTGGCGCATGTCGCGCTCGGGTTCGCGGCCAATACCAGCCCGCATCGAGTCCGACCCGTGCCAGAAACCTCTCGCCCACGAGGCGGCAGAGGGAGGGGCCAAGCCGGTAAGGGCCGGGAGGCTGGGGGCCGATGTCGCAGGCGAGTCCATGTTCCCGCGGATTGGTATACTACCTGCCTGCATGGCCGCCGCTTCCTGTGTGCTGGTGGTGGGCCTCACCGACGCGGTTCTCCGCCACGCCATCTACTCGCCGCCGCCAATCACGCGCGCGCAATTTCTGAGCCAGCCACCCGCCCCGATCGCCAACAGGCTGGAAGGCCCGCTATTCGACGCCATTCGCCGGATCACCCGGCCGGACGAACGGATTCTCGTTTTGGTGTATCGCCCGACCATCTATTTCGCCGCCGAGCGCCTGCCGATCGACAGGCTTTACGAATATCTGCCCACCGACGCGATGTATGCAAAATCGCCGCAACTCGGCGAGGCCCGCGACCTCTGCGACATCCTGGCCAAATCGCCACCGCCCGTGATCGTGTTCGACAACTGGGCCGTCTGGGGCATTTATCGTCCCGCCGACTACATGCCCTGTCTCTTCACAACGCTCGCCGCAAAATATACCTATGTTCCGGAACCCGGCGACACCGCCCCCGAAGCTTCGAAACTTTACGTGCGAAACGACCGAACAAAGTAGGGTCGACGCCGCCGACCACGTACCCGTCAACCCGCGCCATGCGTCAGGGCAGAATTGGCCCGGCAAAACGCGGATGACGCTCGAACGACGTTTGCATCACCGCGGCTGAAAATGATCGTGGACATAACCGCCGCCCGGTTCACGAAAACATTGTTCCTCATACACCGCGCGCAGCCCCGCCTCGCCTTGCTCCGCCAGCGTCTTGTGCCAGGCCAGCCAGTGCTCGCCGCCGACATTGCGGCCGTCGGCACGCGCCGCCAGGATCGCCGCCCCGCCATTGCGCACCTTGCGCAGGAACTGCGCGAAACTGCGGGTCTGGAATTCCCGGTGGAAAAACCCGTATCCGAACGCACCGGCATAAATCACCGGCATGTCGTGCTCGGCAAACACCGAGTGGTTGCCTTGGCGGATCCGCAATGCGGGATCCGCGCGCGCCATCACCTTGGGCGGCACGCAAAACAACGAGCTCCTGACAGACATATTCGCGAAATCGGCACGACCAGGCGACGCCTCCTTGCTGCCCTTGCGCAGGAAATGGATCACCTTGGGCACTGTCAGCGCCTGCACATGCCCCGGTACCTCGCCTAGCGCCTGCAACCCCCGCTTGGCCTGGCAGAACTCGTCGGCATCCACTGGCAGCACCCAGTCGAGATCCGGCCAACGTGCCTTCGCCAGATGCGCCATCGCGCTGATCTTCTCCGACTGGTAGTGCGCGATCACGGGATCGCGTATCAGCAGCAATTCCGCATCCGGCCGGTCCGCCTGAAAGCGCATCAACTCCTGCCAGGTGCCATCGGCCGACATGTTGTCCATCACCATGAAACGCCGCGCGCCGATGTGATGGAGCCAGCACAGATTGGCGTGGATGATATCCGCCTCATCCTTCACCATCGTCACCACCGCGCACGGCCTGTAGGCGGGAAATGGCCCGGGCGGCGCCGAAAGATCCGCGCCGATGCTATGCGCAAGCAACTCCTGCTGCACGGATCCCGCCCAGGATCGCGGATCGCACGGCGCAGTTCGCGCAAGACCCTCGGGGTCGTGCTCCCATATACAGGCTTCGCAGATCGGCCCTGTATCTGCCACGCTAGACGCGGCCGCCTCCAACCCTACTCATCCTTGCCGCGCCCCAGCAGTCGCCCCACTGCGCGCACCGGCCCGGTCATCTTCCACGAGGTGGACCGCCTCAGCATCTCTAGCTCCGCCTCAAGTTGCTTGATATAGGCCTCCCGATCGTCGCCCGGCTGCCCGGACTCCCATTGTGGCCCCTCCTTCTCGATATCCCTGAGCGACTCCCCGACAATATCCGCATATACCTCACGTGAAACGCCGGGTGGCGCCCAGTCACCGTCGAATTTGCCGGCGTCGCCGGTCATCCGGTGGCCCATTTTCCGCGCCTCGCCGATTTCGAAAACCACCACGCTATCGTAGAAATGGATCGAGGCGGTGCGCTTGCCGGCATCGGTGTGGATCGAGGTTTCTCCGATGTAATCGGCATGCATCTTGTCGACATAGCTCTTTGCGGTCTCGATGAACGACCCCGGGCGCAGCAATCCGCCGCCGTGGTTGCTCCAATACGCCGCATGCAGATCCTCCACCAGATACACGCCGTTTTTCGCCACCAGCGGATAGAGGAAATTGAAGGTGGTGTTGATGTGATGCTGCAAATGGCTGCCGTCATCGATCACGATATCGGGCGCACCGAATTCCTCGACGATGCTTTCAAGGAACGGCACATCGGTCTGGCTGCCGATGCGGATATGGATCTGCTCATTTTCCAGCTGCTTGCAGCGCGGATTGATATCGATGCCGACGATGATCGCGAACGGCCCGAAATACGCCCGCCATTGATCCAGCGACCCGCCTTCACCTACGCCGATTTCGAAAATGGTGATATGGCGGTTGCGGAAACGCTCGAAATGCGCCTCGTAGGCCGGAAAATACTGAAACCATTTATGGATGCGCCGATGATCGTCGCGCAAATAATCGCCGTACAGCGTCATGCATCCCTCCGCGGCATTGCTGACTGAAAACGGCCGCTTCCCGCGTCCATCGCAGCCCCCCGGGGGCGCGGTCAAGCGGAATGAACCGCCCCTTTCACACCGCCAGGCGGCCGGCCCCCGTGAAAACCTCGAACCCGTCGCTTCTGGCGATACCGACCAACGTCATCCCCGCCGCGTCCGCCGCCCGCACTGCCAGCGCCGTGGGCGCAGACACGGCAACCACCACCGCCGCCCCCATGCGGGCCGCTTTTTGCACCAGCTCGATCGAAATCCGGCTAGTGAGCACCACCACCCCGTCCGACGCGTCCATGTCGCGCCGCGCCAGCGCTCCAAACAGCTTGTCCAGCGCGTTATGCCGGCCGACATCCTCGCGCACCGCTTCCAAGCCCTCCGCTTCGCGCCAAAACCCCGCCGCATGCACCGCGCGTGTCGCCTGGTTCAACACTTGCGCCGGCCCCAGGCTGCCGATCGCCGCCATGATTGCAGCCGGCGAAAATAGGCGGCCCTCCGGCGCCTCGGGCACCGGCCGCAGCGCTTCCCCCAGGCTCTCCAGCCCGCACATGCCGCATCCCGTTGCTCCCGCCAGCCGCCGCCGCCGCTTTTCCAGGGCCGACATGTGCTCCGCGCCGATCCACATCCGCAGCTCGATGCCGCCCTCGGCCTCCACCACGGTAAAATCCTCGATCGCCCCGGCCGCCGGCACGATACCTTCCGAGAGGGCAAAGCCCAGCGCGAAATCCTGCAGATCGTCGGGCGTCGCCATCATCACCGCATGCGTCACCCGATTGAAGGTGATCGCGACCGGCGTCTCTTCGGGGACGACACGTGTGCCGGAGGCGAAGGCGCCGTCGCGCCAGGCTGTGCGGGCAATGCCGAGGGAGGGAAGGATCATCCCGGCATATTAAGGAAAAGCCGTTCTTTCCAGAAGAAAAGAACCAAAGCCCTTGTGGTCTTCCGCGGACGGTAAGTTGGCGGCCGTGGCCTGTGATATGGGGTGGATTAAGCGTCTACCGAGTCGGGAAGCCGGTGGATGCCGCACTCGGTCTTGCCGGTTCCGGCCCAGCGGCCGCTTCTGGGATCCTCGCCCTCGGCCACGGCGCGTGTGCATGGGGCACAGCCAATCGAGGGATACCCGACCAGGCTTAGCTCATGGCGCGGCAGGTCACGGCGCAGCATCTCGGCCTCGATTTGAGCCGTGCTCCAGGCCGCCAGCGGGTTCACCTTTGCCTTGCCATCAACCCGTTCGATCACCGGCAAGGCCACGCGGGTATACGCCTGGTGCCGCTTCCGCCCGGTCACCCAGGCCTCGAACGGCGCCAGGGCCCGCTCAAGCGGCGTCACCTTCCGCAGGCGGCAGCATGCATCCGGATCGTATCTCCACAGCTGCCTATCCGGGTCATGCGCGGTATGCTCATCGTCGCGCAGCGCCACGCTGCGAACATCGGCGAGGCCCAACCGACGGGTCAGCACGTCCCGATAGGCCAGCGTCTCGGCAAAATGCTGCCCGGTATCCACGAACAGAACAGGCGCGGCCGGATCCACCTCCGCCACCAAGGCAAGCAGCACCGCCGAGTCAGCCCCGAAGGAGGAGACGACGGCAATCCGCCCCGCGTGATCGCATAGCAAGGCCCGCCGCAGCGCGGCCAAGCTCTCCGCCACATGGGGTGGCATGGCCCTGGCGATCCCCGCCTGCTTGGCCACCTCAAAACCACCGTCAAGCTGCGTGCAATCGAACATGAATGTCTCCGCCTCCAGCCGACACGATCGTAAAATGCTCTCCAGCAACGTGAATTAAAGCGGTAGGACACTCAAAGCGCGTCTATCCCGTCATGCAAATTGTGCAATGCGAAGTAGTAAGATAGGAAATCCCCGACCAATCATCCGAGTTTCTGGGCTTGTCCGCTGCGCGGGCGTGCCAGCATTGACCCGTCACCGCCCGGAGACTTATCTGTCGTGCCGACCATGACCTTCGTTAGTTCCTTCGCGTCGCCGGCCGCGTCGCGCGCCCTGCCCGACCAGGCCGTCATCTGGCGCGTGGTGAAAACCTACGGCCACGACGAAGGCCTCTCCTGCACCTTCCGCCAGTGGCAGGCCACCCATTCGCATTGCCGCTTCCTGCACGGCTATGCCCTGGCCTTCCGCTTCAGCTTCGCCACCGCCGCGCTGGATGACCGCGGCTGGTGCATCGATTTCGGCGGGCTCAAACCGCTACGCGCCTGGCTGCACGAGATGTTCGATCACACGCTGCTTGCCGCTTCCGACGACCCGCACCTCGCCGCCCTGCGGGCATTGGAAGCCCAGGGCCTGGTCCAGCTTCGTGTGCTGCCGGCAATTGGCTGCGAAGCCTTTGCGGCGCACGCCTACAGCTGGACTTCGGATTTCCTGGCCCGCGAAACCGGCCAACGCGTCTGGCTTGAGTCGGTCGCCGTCAGCGAGCACGCCGGCAACACAGCAACCTTCACCCCCGGCACCCGCGAACCCTAAAAATCAAAAGGTCTTTGCTTCTTTTTTTCAAGAAAGAAGATTCTTCTTCTTTTCTGAAGTAAAGAAGCAAAAGACTTTCGTTCCTTAAGCAGCCAGCTTTCTTAATAATTTCTGCGCCACGAGTTGCTCGGCGATCTGCACGGCATTCAGCGCGGCGCCCTTGCGCAGATTGTCGGATACGCACCAGAATCCGAGGCCGTTCGGCACCGTCGGGTCGCGCCGCAGACGGCTCACATACACCGCATCTTCGCCCTGGCTCTCGGCCGGCGTGATGTAACCGCCATCGTCGCGGCTATCCACCACAACCACACCTGGCGCGCCGCGCAGCGCGTCCCGCGCCTCGCCCACATTCACGGGGTGTTCGAACTCCACCGTTACCGCCTCGGCATGGCCGATGAACACCGGCACCCGCACGCAGGTGGCAAACACCGCGATATCCGGGTCGAGGATCTTTCGCGTCTCCACCACCATCTTCCACTCTTCCTTGGTGGCGCCGTCATCCATGAACTTGTCGATATGCGGGATGCAGTTATAGGCGATGTTCTTCGGAAAGATCTGCGGTTTTACCGGATCGTTCACGAAGAACGCCTTGGTGGAGGTGTAAAGCTCGTCCATCCCCTCTTTCCCCGCGCCGGAGACCGACTGGTAGGTCGCCACAACAACGCGCCTGATCTTGTAGCGATCGTGCAGCGGCTTCAGCGCCACCACCATCTGGATCGTGCTGCAATTCGGGTTGGCGATGATGCCGCGCTTCGTGTAACGCGCCAGCGCCTGCGGGTTCACCTCCGGCACCACCAGCGGCACGTCTGGCTCCATCCGGAACTGGCTCGTATTGTCGATCACGATGCAGCCGGCGGCCGCCGCCCGCGGCGCCTGCACCGCCGATATCGCCGCACCCGGGCTGAACAGCCCGATATCCCAGCCGGCAAAATCGAACGTCTCGAGGTTCTGCACCTTGAGCACGCTCTTGTCGCCAAAGCTCACCTGCTGCCCGACCGACCGGTATGACGCCAGCGCCGCCACCTCATCGACGGGAAAGTCGCGCTCGGCGAGCGTCTTGAGCATCTCGCGCCCGACCGCCCCCGTGGCCCCCGCCACCGCAACCCGAAATCCCATAATCCACCCTCCCGCAAGCCGCCAGGCATTGGCAGAGCGGAGGCCGGGCCGCAAGCGAAACACCGTCAGTACTGCCCCGCGACCTTCACTTGCAACCAATACCCGGCGCCTGTCTTGTGCCTCCAGCAGAGCGTCGCCAGCCCAGATCGCTGCGAGCAAGGGAGTGTACCACATGGTCCAGCCAGCCACCGCCTCCGTCGCCGGTAAGCCCACCTCCCCAGGCGCCCGCGTCTCGGCCGCCGGCGCCCACCCCGCGCCGCAGGCAACCCTGGTGATCTTTGGCGCCCATGGCGACCTCACCAAGCGCCTGCTCATGCCCTCCCTCTACAATCTCGCCGGCGCCCACCTGCTCGACGACGGCTTTGCGGTGATCGGCGTGGACCGCGTGCCCTCCGACGACCAGCAATGGCGCGACGAACTCACCAGCACCATGCAGGAATTCACCCACGACAAGACAGCCGAATTCTACGTCGAAAAAGTCGATGAAACCGCATGGGGTTGGGTGACGCAGCGCCTCAGCTACTTGCAAGCCGACTTCACCAACGCCGATGACATGGCGAAGCTCAAAGACCATGTGCAGGGTAATGCGATATTCTACCTCGCCGTCGCCGCCCGCTTCTTTGGCGAGGTGGTCGAGCAGCTCGGCAAGGCAGGCCTGCTCAAGGAAGAGGAAAACACCTTTCGCCGCGTGGTGATCGAAAAGCCCTTCGGGTCGGATCTCGACTCCGCGAAACAGCTGAACGCCCGCATCCTGCAACAGGCCGCGGAATCGCAGATCTTCCGCATCGATCATTTCCTCGGCAAGGAAACCGTGCAGAACATCATGGCGCTGCGCTTCGCCAACGGCATTTTCGAGCCGCTCTGGAAGCGCGACCATATCGACTATGTCGAGATCACCGCCACCGAAACCGTGGGCGTGGAACAGCGCGGCGCCTTCTACGAGCCAACCGGCGCGCTGCGTGACATGGTGCCGAACCACATGTTCCAGCTGCTCTCTATGGTGGCGATGGAACCGCCCAACTCGTTCGAGGCGGAGGCCGTGCGCGGCGAAAAAGCCAAGCTGCTGCAAGCCATCCATCCAGTACGCCCGCAGGATGTGGTGCGGGGCCAATATGCCGCAGGCGAGGTGCTTGGCAACACGATCAAGGCCTATCGCGACGAGCCGAATGTTTCCAAAACCAGCAATACCGAAACCTATATCGCGCTGCGCCTGCTGATCGACAATTGGCGCTGGGCCGGCGTGCCGTTCTATATCCGCACCGGCAAATGCCTGCACGGCCGCCAGACCGAAGTGGTGATCCATTTCCGCAAGCCGCCCTTCGCGCTGTTTCGCGACACCGGCGTGGAAAGCCTTACGCCCAACGTGCTCACCTTGGAAATCCAGCCCGACGAAGGATTGCTGCTTGCGCTGACCGCCAAGCACCCCGGCCCGAAAATGCTGCTCTCGCCGATCGACCTGCGCTTCCGCTACAGCGACGCCTTCCAGATGGCCCCCAATGTCGGCTATGAGACGCTGATCTATGATTGCCTCATCGGCGATTCCACACTCTTCCAGCGCGCCGACATGATCGAGGCAAGCTGGGCCGCCGTCGACCCCGCCATCAAGGAGGGCGGCGAAGCCCCCGAACTTTACGCAGCCGGAAGCGAAGGGCCGCAGGGGGCTCATGACTTGCTGGCGAAGGATGGGCACAGCTGGAGCAGTTTAAGAACCGACTAGAGCATCATCCGACCGCACGGAGTTACCCGTCGGATAAAGATGCTAGCCAACAAAGAGCTAGAGCATTTTCCGAACGACTGCACTGACCCGACGCGATCGGAAAATGCTCTAGGGCACCGATAAACCGGCGCAATCTCAACCCTTATTCCCAAAAATCTCTGTCAAGGCTGTATATAACCTATGCTGGACGCTTTGCTTTTCGACGTGTTCGGCACCGTCGTCGATTGGCGCGGCGGTATTGCACGGCAGGCCACCTCGTTTCTGGATCGCCATGGCGCAAGCGCCGACCCCCACGCATTCGCCGATGCCTGGCGCCGGCTCTACGCGCCCGCGATGGAGCAAGTGCGCGCCGGCCGTCGCCCCTATGTTCGGCTCGACGTGCTCCACTACGAAAACCTGCTTGCCGTTCTGCCGGATTTCAATATCGATCCCACCAAAATCCCCCGGCAGGAGCTGGAAACCCTCAATCTCGCCTGGCACAACCTTGATCCCTGGCCGGATAGCTTGGCAGGTTTGGCCCGTCTAAAAGCCAAATTCATCATCGCGCCTCTCTCAAACGGCAACATCCGCTTGATGCTCGATATGGCCAAGCGGGCCGGCCTGCCCTGGGATGCGATTCTGGGCGCGGAACTCGTGCAAACCTACAAGCCGCGCCCCGAAGCCTATCTCGGCACCGCCGACATCCTCGGGCTGCAGCCCGCGCAAATCTGCATGGTGGCGGCCCATAACAGCGATCTCGCCGCGGCGCGCGCCTGCGGCCTGCGCACCGCCTTCATCCCCCGCCCCACCGAGCATGGGCCTGGCCAAACCACGGATCTCGTCCCCGCCGATGCGTGGGATTACGTAGCCGATGATATCTGCGTGCTCGCGGATACCCTCGGCGCCTGACGACTGGATAAGACCGCGTCCATATTCCATGTCCCATCCAACCATTTCCGGAGCTTTTCGCGTATGAAATACAACCGTCTCGGCGCCACCGGCGTCTACGTATCCGAACTGTGCCTCGGCACCATGACATTCGGCGGTGGCAATACTGGCATCTGGCAGCATATCGGCAAGCTGCAGCAGGATGAGGTGCATGCGCTGATGCGCCAGGCTCATGAGGCCGGCATCAATTTCATCGATACCGCCGACGTGTATTCCGCCGGCCTCTCCGAACAACTCACCGGCGCCGCGATCCGCGAACTTGCTGTGCCGCGCGAGGAGATCGTGCTGGCGACCAAGGTTTTCGGGCAAACCGGCGAGGGCGTGAATGCCCGCGGCGCCTCACGCAGCCATATCATGGATGGCGTGAAGGCCAGCCTCAAGCGCCTCGGCACCGACTACATCGATCTCTACCAGATCCACGGTTTCGACCGCATCACACCGATCGAGGAAACGTTGCGCGCGCTCGACGATCTGGTCCGCCAAGGGCATATACGCTACGTTGGCGTATCGAACTGGGCCGCCTGGCACATCATGAAGGCGCTTGGCATCGCCGAGCGGCTCAGCCTCGCCAAGCCGGTCAGCCTGCAAGCCTATTACACGATTGCCGGTCGCGATCTGGAGCGCGAGATCGTGCCGCTGTTGGAAAGTGAGACGGTCGGGCTGATGGTGTGGTCGCCGCTCGCCGGCGGTCTGCTGAGCGGCAAATTCAGCCGAGACGGTGGTGGTGGAGCAGGGGACAGGCGGAAAAACTTCGATTTCCCGCCCGTGGAGGCCGAGCGCGGCTGGGCGGTGATCGATGCCATGCGCCCGATCGCCGAACGACGCGGCGTATCCGTGGCCCAGATCGCGCTCGCCTGGCTCCTCTCCCGCAAGGTGGTCACCAGCGTGATCGTCGGCGCCAAGCGCCCCGACCAGCTTGAGGACAATATTGCCGCCACCCGGGTTCGACTGACCGAAGACGAGCTGGCTGCACTGGATGACGTAAGCCAACTACCTTGCGAATACCCGCAATGGATGTTCGACCGCCAGGGCGCCAACCGCGTCCCCGCCACGTAGTTTCCTGCCCCCGAAGTCCGTCGTTCTTCACGGCGGACGTAGGGGATAAGCAGGCCACCGACACTAGACTGAGCGTAGAGCCCACCGGGCGGGCTTCCTCCTGTCTTGAGAAAGCATGCGCTCTCCCTTAAATCATTGATGTGTCTTGACTTCTTTCGCGCCGGACGCCGATACCAGGTGCATGCCCAAGTTCTGGAAAACCAAGAGCCTGGCCGAAATGAGCGAAGCGGAGTGGGAGTCCCTCTGCGACGGCTGCGGCCGCTGCTGTCTGCATAAACTTCGCGATGAGGAAACCCAGGAGATTGCCTGGACCAACGTTGCCTGTCGCCTGCTCGATAGCGACACCTGCCGCTGCAGTGACTATGCCCGCCGTCGGCGCCGCGTGCCGGATTGTGTGCAACTCACCCCCGCTTCGTTGGACGAGATCGATTGGCTGCCGCCCTCCTGCGCCTATCGCCGTATCAAGGAGGGGAGAGATCTTGCCTGGTGGCATCATTTAGTGTCAGGCGATCCGCAGACCGTGCATGACGCCGGCATTTCGGTGCGCGGCCGGGTGATCGATGAGCGTTACGCCGGCAGCCTCCAATACCATGTGGCCGATTGGCCAGGGCGCCGGCCAAAAACCCGCCGGCCTGCCTGAGCCGGGCGACACTGCGCGGAGCCGCGGGCTAGGCCTCTGTTACGCTGAAGAATTCACCCGTGTCTAAATTTTCTGTATTTTACCACCTATGCGTGTGTCCGCAAAGTGGAAGCAGCTTTTTGTCTTGATGACTTCAGGCAACAACTTGTGATACCAGATCGCTGGATCTTGTTAACTCTTGACTGATGCCCTCGCTCCCTTCTCCTCCCCGTGTAGGGATCGCCGAGGGGGGATCTCGGCCGGGGTGGGGCTACCCGCGTGAATCATTAATTTCGGCCGCTTGTGCCGGCTGAATTCTCACACGCCGTTGCTACAGGCATACCATCTCGTTATAACGACGATCGATCCTCAATTAGGTAATCTCGGCCATGGCGTCGCAATTTTGCAGCGTTGGCTTTAAAAACTGGGATAGGCGATGCTTTCCGGGTCGACGTCGCAGGGGCGGCGCCGTTGCTCTGGAATTCGCCATCCTTGCGATACCTTTTTTTCTTTGGGTTCTCTATATCTTTGAACTCAGCTACGATCTTTTCACGCAGGAGGCGCTGGATTTCGCCTTGCAGGGTGCGGTGCGGCAAATCCAAACCGGCAATGCGCAGAACCTGGCGAGCGGCGGTGCCTTCATCAAAACCGATTTCTGTCGTGCAACGAAGGGCCTTCTGGAATGCAATCCGAATAACATCTGGATCAGGGTGCAGGCCACGCCTACCTATCCAGCCACCACGCCCACCGGAAATCCTGGTAGCTTGGTCGATTATTCGTCACTGGCCAACGGTGCTGTTCCCATGTCGGGCAATACACTCGATCTCAGCCAATATACCAGCATAGGTGGCGCCCAGCCGGGGGCCCCCTCAACTGCCGTGCCGTTCTGCAATGCGTCGGGCAGTCAGGCGGTACTGATATCAGCCATTTACCTGGGGCCGAGCTTCATATCCGGTCTGTTGCCGGGAGTGCTATCCGCGTCGTTCAATGGTGTGACCGTGCATGCCACATTGTCCACCGCCGGGTTCGTGACGGAACCGTTCGCCACCGCAAATCCTCCCCCGAGCAGTGGCGGAAACTCCACACAGCCGGCGCCATCATGCTGAACAATGTCTTTTCCGCCCCAGGCCCGCCGGTGCGGGCCACCCTAAAACCCTTACGGCTTGCCCCCGCCAAACAGGGCGTGGCCGCGCTCGAATTTGGCCTGCTCGCGCCGGTGATGGCGCTGCTTGTGGTGGGCGTGTTCGATCTGTCCAAGGTCGCGATATTGAAGGAGCAGGTCTGGCACGCGGCGCAAAGCATCGGCCTCTCCGCGAGCACGTTGGCGCTGCCAACATCGCCTGGCGGCCCGAATAATCTCACTTGGCAGAACGCCGATCTTTCGCTGTCGGCCATCTATGCTGAAATTCCCTGGCTCGCGGCCGGGATCGCCACCGGCAATTACACCGCCACCGGAAACCTGCCGAGCGGGTCGGTTCTGGCTGTTCTGTCTTCCGTGGATTATCGGCCTGTGAGCGGTTGCACGTCCAACTGCGCTTTCACGCCAGTCGTTCAGTGGAGCAAGGCCTACGTTCATACCGGTTTCGTATCCACAAGCGCCGCTCTTCGCCCTTGTGGGGCCACGCTTGTGCAGGCGGCACCCGGTGCCAACACCGATCCGCTCAACGATCCTAAAACAATCGCCACCAAGGATGTCAGCGGTACCATGGCCAAGGCAGGTATCACCGTGCCCGATCCGTTCCTGGTCGCCGATGTCAGCCTCACCTATACCCCGTATTTTTTCAATTTCATCACGGGCAAGGTCACCCTGTCATCCACCTATTACGCCACTGTACGCACGAGTAATCCGCTGGCCACAACGAATACCTATGCCATTCTGCTCGATCAGAACGATCCCGAGGCGGAGTCCGGTTCGGTGTGCGGGGCCGTCGTTAGCGGATGAAAATACGTTTTTCGCGCGAAATGGGAAGTTCTTTGCCATGCTGATGTCTTCTAAACGAACATCGCGCAAGGCGACGGTATCGCTGATCTTCGCCATCGCGCTCATTCCGCTGCTGATGATGGTCGGTTTGGCGATCGATTTCGGTTTTTACGGGCAGGCGGAATCGCAACTCGATGCGGCCGCAGATTCGGCTGCCCTGCAAGCCGCGCGCATCGCAGTCCAGATGTATGCGCAGGAGAATCAGGGTAGCGACAAGGCCAATGTTCAGGACGCGCTGAACAAGGGGCAAATAGCCGGCCGCGCCTGGTTCGAGGCGCAGCTAGCCAATGTGCCCCAGGCGCAGAGCCGAATCCAGCCGACGATCCAGATGTCGTTCAACGCCGCTGCCAACCAGATCACCGCCCAGGTCAATTACGCGGGCGTCATCCTCACTCATTTCGCCAAGCTCTTCCCCGCCAGTTGGCCCGAATACCCGAACTGGGGCATAGCGGGTGCGGCCACTGCCGTGATCAGCACGCTCACCTATTCCGAATTCGATTTTGTGGTCGACAATTCCTCGTCCATGCTGATTGCGGCCGGCCCGACCGGGATCCAGGCAATGGAAGGGCTCACGCCTTGCAGCACGCAGGCAAAAAATATGGAGACGACTGCGCCCCAGCCACTCGCCGGAACGTCTCTGGTGAATTCAGGTTATGCTGAATCCTACAGCTGGTATTACGACCCGAACGGGGCGCCCGATAATAATTCGGCCTACAAAGCGCCCAATTCGAATACGCCCATTCCGTACGGATACGGAATTTTCTCTTACCAGGACAACAACAAAAAGATACAGCAAACCAATTATATCAAACCGCCTATCACCAAGACAGGCGAATGTGCTCCAGAATTCTCCACAAGTGCGATGGCCGGAGGGTATGGTAGCGAATGTTTCTATGTTCCAGGTCAGACGACAGCCGTCCGCAACCCGCTTATCAATCCGCAAATCGATCCAACGACGAGGCTCTGCAAGACGGGCGGCGGCGCGGCACCTTTTCTTAATACAAAAAACGAAATTTACACGCAGCAGAACGTGCCGCAGGCACCGTGCGCGTTTGCTTGCCACACCGATGCCAGCAATAACGATTATTACGGCCTTGCGCGCGCAAACACAGTAACCCTGCGATTCGACGTTATTCAGCAGGCGTTGACAGCAACACAATCAGAGAAATCTCAGCCGCTTGGCGTGATTCCAACGCTGGAAAATTACGTGCAAAATACGGGTAGCCTCAACCCCGTAACAGTCGGTTTCTACTACTTCAACAACAAATTTCATCCGGAGGTCTCCCCGTCACCTGGCAGGAATTCGTTGGTGGCGCTGCAGAACGCCGAGGATGCCGAGCTGAAGGTTGAGCCTGCTATTGTGTCGGATATTGCGGACACCAATACTCCCGGCGCCCTCACAAACATGTATGGCATCTACAGTAACGCCCCCAACGGGGGGGCGGTAGGAAACGGAAACCTGCCGAGTGCGCCCAAGAAATATATGTTTCTCATTACCGATGGTCTGGAGGACTTCTTCAACGATCAGGGGCAGCGGAAACAGGGGCCACTCGGAACGGTTACGCTTGGCGGAACGAACTCTCTTCAGCAGTGCCAGGCGATCAAGAACCTCGGCGTCAAAATCTTCATTCTCTACACTACCTACTATCCATTACCCAATCCCTACTACATTGATAACGACCTGACATCTGTTGAACCAGTCGGCCCGAGCTCCCGGGTCTACCAGGCCCTGCAGCAATGTGCATCACCCGGCACCACCTCCAATCCAACCATATTGGAAGCGAGTGACACTTCGGATATCGGCATCGCGCTTAACAAGCTTGTGGAATCCGCCCTGAGTGCGCCAGGGCGGCTCTCGGATTAAATGCTGCTGTAGCCCGCACGCTCTTGAGCTATGCGGGCTAACTCGTCAGCCCCTGGCAATAAGTGCCAATTCGCGCTCAATTTGCCGTCTGGAATGCACTTACGTCCCCGCCGGCCCGGCCGGCGGGGAAAACAGGCCAGGCGTGAATGCCGGTGCCGTATTGATATCCGAAAGGCTCAGCGTGGAACTCCGCTGATACGAATCCATGATGGTCACAGCCTGCAAACGCATCGGCATCTCCGACAGATAGAGCGTCAAACTTCCCTGCCCGGGTTGATCGGTCTTTTGCAGCGTCACCTGCAGTCCGCCCCCCTCATGCCCAACCGCCGTCACCGTCACCGGCCCGGAAAGATCGATGGTTGGCGCAAGCAAAATGCCCAGCGGCGTGCGCGATAGCGCCATCGCGGTGAGCGACCCCGTGTGCCGGTCCAGCACCCGCACATGCCCGCCGCTGATCACCATCAGCCGCGACTGAGGCCCCTCGTAATCAATCCGCAAATTCCCCGGCCGATCCAGCCAAACCAGCCCCGCCCCCGGCCCATACGCGCCCGACTGCGCAAACCGCGCCTCAAACCGCGGCGTATGATTCAAATAATCCTGCACATGCCGCACATCATCCGCATCCTGCACCGTCAACCGCGGCGGAACTTTGCCCATGCAGGCACTCAGCACCAACAAAGCGCAGAGAACGAAAGTCTTTTTCTTCTTTTCCTCAAAAAAGAAGACTTCTTTTTTCCTTGCGAAAAAAGAACCAAAACAACTCTTATCTTTCATAGGCGTTAGCCACCTTCGCGCGTGCCTCGATCGCCGCCAGGTCCGGCGCGCCCGGCGGAACAAGCCAGGAACCGCCGACACAAAGAACACAGGGGTGGGCAAGCCACTCCTGGGCGCTCTGTGCCGTGATACCGCCGGTGGGGCAGAAGCGCACCGACGCGAAAGGTGCCGCCAGGCTTTTAAGCGCCCGCAATCCGCCGGCCGCCTCCGCGGGAAAAAATTTGAAGTGGTCGAGCCCGAGATCGAGGCCGCGCATGATATCACTCGCGGTCGCCACACCAGGTAGCAACGGCACTTCCGCCGCGCGCGCCGCCTGCGCCAGAGGCGCCGTCAGCCCAGGCGAGACAATGAATTGCGCCCCCGCAAGCCGCGCCGCCTCCAGATCGCGCGCAGTCAGCACCGTGCCGGCGCCCACCAGCGCGCCCGCCACGCCGCACATCTCAGCGATCACCTCCAGTGCCGCCGGCGTACGCAATGTCACCTCCAGCACGCACAAGCCGCCCGCCACCAGCGCCTTGGCCACCGGCACCGCATCGCGCACATCCTCGATCACCAGCACCGGTATTACCGGTGCCCGCGCCATCACCCCCTGAATGGTGGCACTCATCGCGTATGCTCCATGGCGAAGGCCGCCGCCGCGCCGAACAGCCCCGGCTGTTCGTGTGCGATCAGTTTTACCGGCATTTTGCACAGCATCGCCTCCAACCGCCCCTTGGCGGTGAACCGGCTGGCAAATCCCGAATGCGGCAGAATTTCTGCGATCCGCGTGCCGATCCCCCCCCCAATCACCATCGCATGCGCCCCCTGCGCCAGGGCCAGATCACCCGCTACGCTGCCGAGCAGGAGGCAGAAGCGCCCGAGCGCCGTCACGGCCAGGGAATTCGATCCGTCGAGCGCAGCCGTCCAGATCGCCTTGTCGTCCAGCGTCGGAATGTCGCGCCCCTCCAGCGTCGCCAGATACTCGTAGATATTGGCCAGACCCGGTCCGGAAACCACGCGCTCCGCCGAAACACGCCGGTAGCGGGCCCGCAGCCGTGCCAAAATGCCGTCATCGATCGAATCCAGGGGCGCAAAATCCACATGCCCGCCCTCGCTCTCGATTACATGGTAGGCCCCTGGCGTACGCAGCACATGCGCCACGCCGAGCCCGGTTCCCGGCCCCAAAATGCCGACCACCCCCAGCTTGGGCAGCGGGCCGTCCGGCCCCGTCACATGCCGGAAATCTGCTTCCGGCAGCTGCGCCACCGCATGCCCCACCGCCCCAAAATCGTTGATCAAGGTCAGCCGGTCGATATCCAGCTCGCTTTTCAACGCCGCCGGACGCAACGCCCAGGGGCTGTTGGTCAGCTGCAGCACATCGCCCGAAATCGGGCAGGCCACCGCGAGCGACGCGGCGCGCGGCAAGTCGCGGCCAGCCAGCCGCGCGTAAGCCGCCCAGGCCGAGGCCAGGCTGGCATGCTCCGCCGTGCGCAGGGTGGTCGCCGCCCCCAGCGAAACCACGCCGCCATCCACCACCTCCGCGATGGCGAAGCGGCAGTTCGTGCCACCAAGATCGACCGCGACGAGGTCCATGCGCGCCTCCTAACCTTAGGGACCGTTCGACATTAGCTGGATCCAGTTGCAGGGTCGACCGGGCTCTATGCTGTTGTTTAAGAAGCCATCTTCGTCGGCGCGCTGGCGCGCTTATGTGCCGACGATGCCTTACAACCCGGCCGCCGCCAGCATGGCGGAGGCACCCTGTTCCGCGCCATCGGCCCCCAGCCGCATCATCGCGAATAATTCGCGACCCGTCCCCTCGTCATCAGCGGGCGGGCCGGCCTGGCCCCGGCTCTCCCATTCATCAGCTGCGACCAGGGCCGTCAGCTCCCCGCGATTGGCGCATAGCCGCACCACATCGCCATCCCGCAGCTTGCCCAACGCCCCGCCGCATTGCGCTTCCGGCGTCACATGGATGGCAGCCGGCACCTTGCCGGAAGCGCCGGACATTCTTCCGTCGGTTACCAGGGCCACGCGCAGCCCCCGGTCCTGCAGCACGCCCAATGCCGGCGACAAATTATGCAGCTCCGGCATCCCATTGGCGCGCGGCCCCTGAAACCGCACCACCACCACCACGTCGCCGATAAATTCCCCTGCCTTGAAAGCCGCCGTCACATCATTCTGGCTGCCAAAGACCCGGCAGGGTGCTTCAATGGTCCAACGCGAGGGTTCGACCGAGCTCGTCTTAAAGATCCCGCGGCCAAGGTTGCCCTGCACCAGCCGCATCCCGCCATCGCCGCGGAACGGTTCCTCCACCGGCCGCAGCATGGTGGTATCGCGTGGCGCCTCCGGGGGCGCCGCCCAGGCCAGGTCGCCGCCCTCCAGCACCGGCTCGCGCGCGAATGCGGCAAAACTCTCTGCGCCGGCGCATATCAGATCGGCATGCAGCAGCCCGGCCTCCAGCAGGGTGTCGATCGTATAGGCCATGCCGCCGGCCTGCTGAAACTGGTTCACGTCGCCGGCGCCATTGGGGTAGATGCGCGCGATCAGCGGCACCACGGTGGAGAGGATATCGATATCCTCCCAGTCGATGGTGATGCCGGCCGCGCGCGCCATGGCCGGGATATGGATCGCATGGTTGGTGGATCCGCCAGTGGCCAGCAGCCCGACGACCGCATTCACGATCGCCTTCTCATCCACGCACAGCCCGAGCGGCCGGTAGTCGGGGCCGTTCCCGCCAATCGCGACAATCCGGTGGATGGCCGCCCGCGTGAGTTTTTCGCGCAGCCTGGTGCCCGGGTTCACGAAGGCGGCGCCGGGAATATGCAGCCCCATCACCTCCATCAGCATCTGGTTCGAGTTGGCGGTGCCGTAGAACGTGCAGGTGCCGGCATCGTGGTAACTCGCCGCCTCGGCCTCCAGCAGCGCCTCCCGCCCCAGCCGGCCCTCGGCATAAAGCTGCCGTACCCGCTGCTTCTCCGTGTTCGGCAGGCCGCTTGGCATCGGCCCGGCCGGGATCAGCAGCATCGGCAAATGCCCGAACCGCAGCGCGCCCATGATCAGGCCGGGCACGATCTTGTCGCAAATGCCCAGCAGGCAGGCCCCCTCGAACATGCCGTGGCTCAGCGCGACCGCGGTCGACATCGCGATCACGTCGCGGCTGAACAGGGAAAGCTCCATGCCCGGCAGGCCCTGAGTCACGCCGTCGCACATGGCGGGCACGCCGCCCGCCACCTGCGCCGTGGCCCCCACCTCGCGGGCAAAAATCTTGATCTGCGACGGATAGGGGCCATAGGGCTGATGCGCCGAGAGCATGTCGTTATAGGCGGTCACGATGCCGATATTCGGCGCGCCGCCGGCCTTGAGGGCGCCCTTATCCTCCCCGGACGCTGCGAAGCCATGGGCCAGATTGCCGCAACTCAGCCGCGCCCTTTGCACGCCGCGTTCCCGCTGGCGCTCGATCAGGCCGAGATAGGCGTCGCGCGTCGCCCGGCTGCGCGCGGCAATCCGCGCGGTCACCGCCTCCACCTCGGGATGCAGTTTCATCCGGACCTCCCCAAGCGCCTCGACGCCTGTTTCTAACCCAGGGTCCGCTCCCTTGTCCAAATCCGCTGCAATCGATTGCATCGCTGCTTGTGCCAGGAGCGTCCAGCTCTTTCCATCCCGTCCTGCGCTGCAGGCAGATGCAAAGCCCGTTGCATTCTTCCACGACCGGAGATTAGGTGTGTCTATAAGGCGACGGTTCAGAGCGAAAGTGAGCCTGGCCGTCGGCTGATTGATCGTTCGAATCGTCCTCTTCGGCCCTTCGCGGTCCTCGTGTCATGGGCCTTCCGCCTTGATCCCATTGCCAGCTCCGAACAGGAGCTTTTCCTGGAGCAGTCAGGTGCGCGCATTCCCGGTTTTCGCCGCCGCAGCGCTCGTCTGCACATGTCTCCTCGCTTCTACCGCGCATTCGTTGCAGGCGCAGGTTTTGTCTGGTGATAGCGGAACGCTCCAGCGCCCGGAGCCGGGCGGCCTGCTCGCCGGCACCACACGCACGCTGCGGCCGGCGCTCGCCACACGACTCGGGCCCCCCGCCGTGATGGACGCCGACGACGAGGCGTCTGCCCTACCACTGCAAATCCCCTTCGCGCTCGGCTCCGCGCGCCTCACGGTCAGTGCCACCCGCGCACTCGACCATCTCGGCCAGTCGCTCAGCGCCGGCCCGCTCGCGGCCGAGCGCCTGCGCATCGAAGGCCATGCCGATGCCGGCGGTTCGCCCGAGGCCAACCACGACATCTCGGAGCGTCGAGCGATGGCCGTCGCCGCCTATCTCGAACAGAATTTTGCGATCAGCCCGGCCCGCCTCGCCTGCATCGGGCAGGGCGCGGCCCCCCCAAGCCAACGCATCGTGTTGATTGCGCGGCTTACCAGCGGTTAAGTCTCGCTCGCCTCAGCTGAGATACCGGGTTCGCAGATGGGTCTCGAAATCCGTCGGGTCGAGTTTCCGGCCCGTGGCCGCCTGCAGCAGGCCGTTGAACCCCAGCCGACTCCCATGCGCATGAACATTTGTGCGCAGCCAACCCACCAGCGGTGACAAATCACCCTGGGCCAGCGCCCGGTCCAGATCCGGCAGCGCGGCGCGCGCGGAGGCCATCAGCTGTGCCGCCGCCATCGCGCCGAGCGTGTAGGCGGGGAAATAGCCGAACAGACCTTCATACCAATGGATGTCCTGCAGGCTCCCCAGCCGGTCATCCGGCGGCGTGATGCCGAGCGCATGCCGCATTCCCTCCGCCCAGGCGCCAGGCAGATCGGCCACGCGCAGATCACCCGACACCAGCGCCTGTTCGAGCCGGAAGCGCACGATCACATGGGCGGGGTAGGTCATTTCATCCGCATCGACGCGGATGAACCCGCGCTCCACCCTGCGCCACAGCCGCGCGAGGTTGGAGGGTGCCCAGGCCGGCCCCTGGCCCTTGAACGCCGCGACCAGCTCGTTGGAGAGCCAGCCGAGGAACGGATCGCTGCGGCAGGCCTGCATCTCGATGATCAGGCTCTGGCTTTCATGCGCCGCCATCCCGGCCGCCATCCCCACCGGCTGCCTGGCCCAGGCCAGGGGTAGCCCCCGCTCATAAAGCGCATGGCCCGACTCATGCAGCACGCCCAGCATCGCCGGCGCCGGATCGGTTTCGTCGTAGCGCGTGGTGATCCGCACATCGCTCGGCGTGCCGCCGCAGAACGGGTGCAGCGACCGGTCGAGCCGCGCATGGGCGAAATCCAGCCCCGCCCGCTCCGCCAGCCGCTTGCACAGCGCCTCCTGCACATCGGCGGGGAAACACCCGGACAATTTGATGGGGGCGGGGTTGCGTGCCTGCCTTGCCTCCACCTTGGGCAGGGTCTCGGCCAAAAAATGCTCGACCCGGTCGAACACCGGCGCCAGATCCTCGGCGGTGATGCCGCGCTGAAAACCCTCCATCAGCGCATCATACGGTTTGAGGCCGAGTTTTTCCGAAAGTGCCGACGCGCGCTCCTGCACGAGCTTCACCACCTCCTTCAGGTACGGGGCGACGGCGGCGAAATCCGCCTTCGCCCGCGCGTCGCGCCACATCTTTTCGCAGGCCGAGTTTGCCCGCGCCTGCGCCTCGACCAGGTCGGCGGGCAAGGCGGTGGCCCGCGCATGGCTCTGCCGCATCAGCTCCAGATTGGCTTCGTGCCACGGATCGGGGGGCGGCTCGGCCGCCGCCAGGTCGTCGGCTAGGTCTGCGGCCGTCAGCATCGCATGCGACACGCCGGCCAGCACCGCCATCTGGTCGCCGCGCGCGGCGGCCCCGCCGGGCGGCATCACCGCGGCGGCATCCCAGCCGAGCATCTCGCTCACTTCCGACAAGGTGGCCAGGCGCGCGAAGCGGGCTGTAAGGCGGTCATAAGGCGTCATGACCGCATATTACAAAATATTTCGGTTTGGGGAAACGCGCCCCAACGGAAGGGGGGCCGATCCCAAATCTGTGAAAAGTTCCTCATTCGTTCTTTACTTGGGGGAGGGGGCGCCCCATCATCGGCCCGCGTTCCAGGAGGGTGAGATGAGCGATCCCGTGCGGCCCAAAAGTCTGACGCCTATCCTGGTGGTGGATGAAATCGGCCCGTGCCTGCCTTTCTGGGAGCGGATCGGCTTTTCGGTGGCCAATACGGTGCCGGACGGGCCGCCCTTCGGTCTGGCCATCCTGATGCGCGATGGCATCGAGGTGATGCTGCAAACCCGACAATCGATGCGGGGCGATACAGGCGGCGTCGTCGACCGCGTCTCGGCCAGTCTGCTCTATCTCTCCGTCGCCGCGCTGGACCCGGTTTTGGCGGCCCTGCCCGACGCACCGGTCGCCGTCCCCCGCCGTCGAACTTTTTATGGCGCCGACGAAATCTTTTTGCTGGACCCCGCCGGCAACGTCATCGGCTTCGCCGCGCAGGCCACGTCACGTCGCCGTGACTACGGGAGGGTTCGGCTTCAGCCCACCATCCGCCACGATTCGTCAGCCCACCCCCATCACACTCCACGCTCCCCGCGATCCGCGCCCGCCCGCACCGCAAAATTCAACCCATGCCCATGCGGCCCGGATTCCCGTGCCCACAACAACGCCGTCGCGACAAAACCCAGGGTCGCGAGGCTAAAGAACAGCCACAGCATCGGCTGGTAGCCACCCGGATTTTTCGGGCCGGCATGATGCGCGTCGATCAACCAGCCGGCCGCCAGGTTGCAGATGGCCATGCCCGCGCTCTGCAGCACATTGATCACCCCATAGGCGGTGCCGAGCCGCGCGGGCGCGACAAGCATGGCGGTGGCCGGCCAGATCACCGCCGGCACCACCGAAAAACTCAGCCCCATCATCGCCGTCGATATCCACAAACTCCAGTCTGTGGCCCCGAGCGCTGCGAAATTCAGCGCCATCAGCCCGGCGCCCGCCGTCAGCATCATGGCACGATGGCCGAACCGGTCGGCGACTAGGCCAAACACCGGCGTGGCGAAAATGGCGGTGAAAAACACCCAGCTGTTCAGCAACCCCGCATCGGCCAAGGAGAGCCCCTTGGCGTCCTCGAAAAACTCGATGGCAAACGTGCTGCGGAACGGAAAGAACACCGACGCGAACAGCACATTTAAAGCCAAAATATACCAGAACGACCGATCGAACCCGCCGATATCGCGCGGGCCCCGCCAGCCGCCCGGCCTCTCGGCCCGGCTAGGCCGCTTGCGCGCATCGATCGACCAGTAGCCGATCGCCGCCAAAAGGCTGATCCCCGTCAGGCCCGCCGCCAGCCACAGCGGCGGGCGCCATCCTCCGGCGTAAAGCCCGGCCGCCCAGCGCGGCGAAATATCGGCCATGTACGACCCCACCCGCGCCAGGCTGAACAGCAACGACATGGCAAACGCCGCCCCCGCCGCTTCGAACCACTGCGCCACGCCCGCCAGAAGCGCGATAAGCAGCGTTTCCTCGCCGATCCCGAACAGAAAGCGCCCAAACACCATCAGCCCAAACGGCTCGCCGATAGCCGTGAGTATTGCTCCCACGCAGCAGAACGCCGCCGTGCCAAGCGCCACGCGTGACGCCCCCGCCCGATCGATCAGCACCCCCGCCACCAGCGAAAGGGGGATGTTCGGCAGCCCGATCACCGCATTCATCAGCCCGATCTGGGACTGGCTAAATCCCCGCTCCGAACGCAGCAGCCCCGCCACCGGCGCCAGCGCATCAAACGCGTAATAATTCCCCGCAATGGCGAGGCTAAGCAGAGCCAGCACCAGCCATTTCGTTCGCCTGTCCCGCACAGTCCCGCCCTTTCACGAGCGCCCTGGCCCGAGCTCTTTGGATCGGCGGTGCCATTGTCCCGCGCGACGTCGCAGCCGTGCTTACACCATAGTTTGCCGGTCTCAACGGTCGGGGCCGACCCTGCGCGAAATTGTTGTCTCCCGGGAAAGAATATGTGACGTTACTCTGAGGTTACGTCTCTTGTCCTCCAGAGCATTTTCCGATCGCGTCGGGTCAGTGAAGTCGTTCGGAAAATGCTCTAGCTCTGTGTTTTGGCGAGCATCTTTATCCGACGGATAACCCCGTGCGGTCGGATGATGCTCTAGTAGCGGGCCCACGAATTTCGATCGGTATCGCCACTGACATTTTCCATCCCTTACGCTTCCGATTTTGCGGTGAAGCAATTAAAGGGCCGGATTGACCTGCCCGTATCTGTTCGCTTGCAACACGCCGAGTCACGAGAGCGGCCATTCGCACCGGACATCTGCAACACTCAAGCCTCTGTTATAACGTATCTTTTTGGGTGGTACGAAATTCTTGATCTCTGCACGGCACTGCACCGTGGCCGTTGTCTTGCCCTAACGGGTTCGGCGGGGTAGCCTTACTTTGAAGTAGGATGCACGTGATGGCCCGGACGCGCTCTGCAATCTGTGCTTTTTGCCTGTCGATCTTGACGACCGCCGCCCATGCCACCCCGCTCAAGCCAGCGCTTGCCGGTCTTAATTTCTTGGTCGGCACGTGGACGAGCGGAACCGGGAAAGTAGCGGAAACAGGAGGATCGTCGAAGGGGTTGTCGCAAATGACGGCGGAAGCCGGGGGCGCCGTGCTGTTGCGACGCGACCACGTTGCTTTATTCGATAAGGCGGGAAAACCAGCAGGAACCTTCGACATTTTGATGACCATCTACGCCGAAGCTGGAGCAGTTCACGCCAATTACTTCGACGGAGAACATATTATTAACTACACCTCGACTGTCATCGTGCCGGGTAAGTCGGTCACTTTCACATCCGGCGCCGCGCCAGGGGCGCCGAGGTTCCGACTAATCTACACGCAAGTGGCACAGGAGCTAACTATCTCGTTCGCAATGGCCCCTCCCGGTCAAGCGTCGTTCCATCCGATCGCAGACGGAACACTCCATCGCGTAGGCTAAATCTCCTCATTACCATCTCGTGGAATAGCTCCGGGGAGCGTTGGCTAACAAACTCGACAAAAATGGATGAACGATTGTGGTGCATAATTCTTGAATTTCACCGCCCTGAATAACTGCTTTTTGGCACGGCCTGGGAACCCGACAATGACCGACATGGGGGCAGAACAGAATAATTGGACTTGGCTTGAAGCGATCTTTCCTATTCCGGTGCGGTGCCGGTCAATTGCTTTTCCCTAAATCCGGGTTGCAGCGAACCAATGTCTTGGAATTCGATTATTCTCACGGCAGGACCGATTTATTTTGGAACTGAATCCGTTTCGTGGTTCACGCCACTTCATCGTCCCGTGCGACCTCGTTAACCAGTTGTTTCGCTCGCTCCAGCACAGAGGCTTCACCTTGCGGGCCGCTCGCACGCGGCATGAAGGGGTGGGCCGAAAAAGTACCTGGCAAGAAAACCCTTGCCTGCCAATCAGCGCCGATCCGGCTTACCTCGATACGGGCGCCGCAGTAATGGTGTGTGGTGATCATGTGCAATCCTGAATCATCCTGTTTGCTCACTCTCTGTGGTCTACCAGAGCATTTTCCGATCGCGTCGGGTCAGTGCAGTCGTTCAGAAAATGCTCTAGCTCTTTGTTTTGGCGAGCATCTTTATCCGACGGGTAACCCCGCGCGGTCGGATGATGCTCTAGCGGCCCCAACCCTTTGACCGACCGCTGCCCCTATCTCCCCCGTCCCAATTGTGGGGAAGGCCGGGATGGGGGAGTCCGGCCATGATCAACAATCTCGCCCATTGATAAAATACCGGCGCAACTCAGAAGGCGCGCAGAAGGCCCCCAGCCCGAAGGGCAGGGAGGGTGAGGGCTCTCGGCCAAGCCAGCCCTCTCCCCCCATAATCCAACCGCCCACGTAACAAAAAACCTTGCCACCCCACCCCGAAACATGTTCCACTTGCAACACGACCAACGCCGGACGCAACACCTGAACGCACCCTACCCCTCGGCCCCCCAGGCCCCCGAACT